>Ga0207421_10002245_pt1 | contig 24188 bp, 27 predicted proteins | sample SodLakKL_010_SED_4_FD_187542 | JGI IMG/M metagenome (GOLD analysis project Ga0207421, IMG submission 187542) | Alkaline sediment microbial communities from Lake Tanatar, Kulunda Steppe, Russia - 8KL_010_SED (SPAdes) (version 2) | ecosystem: Environmental > Aquatic > Non-marine Saline and... | reverse complement strand
CCCGGTAGCTGCGCGCATCGATCGCCCGCGTCACCCTCCGAATGATGCCGCCCTTGCCCGCCGCATCCCAGCCCTCCAGCACCACGATGCTGCTGACCTTGCGTTCCCTTGCGGCGCGCGCGAGCACGCTGAGACGACCCTGCAGCCTCGCCAACTCCTTGCGATAGTCCTTCTTCTCCAGTCGTTTCTCAAGGTCGACGAAATCGAGGATCGTCTTGTCCCCCTGCCGCGGCGTCTTCCAGGCCGTCGTCGCGCCGCGCAGCGTCTTCGGATCCATTTCCATCCGCTTGCGCACGACCTCGAGAATGTGGTTTGCGGTGGTCGCGTTGCGATGGCGTTCGTCGTACCCCTCGATGATCATCCACGGCGCCTCGCCGGTGCTGGTCAGGCGCAGGGTCTGTTCCGCCACCGCGCGGAAGGTGTCGTAGGACTTCAGCGCGGCGAGATCGCGCTCGTCGACCCGCCACTTGGTCTTCGGGTTCTTGCGCAGTTTCCGGATGCGCTCGACCTGCATCTCCTTGCCCAGATGAAACCACAGCTTGATCAGCAGCGCGCCGCCGTCCACCAGCATCTTCTCGAAGGTGTTGATGCGCTTGAGCATCACGGCGAGACCGTCTTCGTCGATCCGGCCCTCAACCCGTTGCGCGATCGGATCGCTGTACCAGGATCCGAACAACACGCCCACGCGCCCCTTGGGGGGCAGCGCGCGCCAGTAACGCCAGAAGGCCGGACGCTCGCGTTCCTCGTCGGTGGGTTCGTCGAAGGCCGCAGTGTCGATCCCGCGAGGGTCCATCCACTGGTGCAGCATATTGACCGTCTCGCTCTTGCCTGCACCATCGGCACCCGAGATCAGCAGGATCACCGGGAAGTCGCAGTCGCGAAGGTCCTGCTGCAGGTTCAGGAGCCCGGCCCGCAGGTCCGGAACCATTTCCTTATAGGCGTCCTTGTCGAGAGTACGGCCCAACTCCGCTGCTTCGAACATCGTCCAGTCCCCCTCGTCCGACCCGGCGCAGTAGCGCCCCGGCCTCGTGGCAGGCGCACGCGATCGATCCGCGCGCCCATTCGCTCCCAAGCCTTCGAGGGCGGTTCAGCACGTCCCCCGTCTCCTCAATTCAGCCGGCGGGGTATGGTCCGCATGCTCTTCAGCGCCCCATCGCCGCGGCGCAGGCTGAACAGTAACAGCCCCAGCCCGATGAGGCCCACCGGCCAGGCTGGCCAGGCCAGCCCGAACCACTGCGGCACGCTCTCCATCTGCGTGAGGATACCGGCACCGAGCAGCAACCCGAAGCCGACCAGCGACTCAAGCCGCCGTCGGGCGTCACGCTGGAGCAGGGTCCGCAGGTCGCGCACCTCGGCGCGCAGGGCGGCATCCCGCTGGGCGCGGTGGCGTTCGGCGTCCAGCGCCTCCTGCAGCCGGACCGGCAGTTCCGGCAGCTGCACCAGAATCCGTGGCAGGTGACGCTCGGCGCTGCGCAGAAAGGCACGCAGCCCCACCTGCTCCGACATCCAGCGCTCCAGGAAGGGCTTGGCCGTCGTCCAGAGGTCGAGCTGCGGGTACATCTGGCGGCCCAGCCCCTCGATGTTCAGCAGCGTCTTCTGCAACAGCACCAGCTGCGGCTGCACCTCCATGTCGAAGCGCCGCGCGGTCTGGAACAGCCGCAGCAGCACATGGCCGAAGGAGATCTGGTCCAGTGGCTTCTGGAAGATGGGCTCGCAGACCGAGCGGATCGCCGCCTCGAACTCATCGACGCGGGTTCCCTCGGGCACCCACCCGGACTCGACGTAGAGCTCGGCCACACGCCGGTAATCGCGGCTGAAAAAGGCGTGGAAGTTCTCCGCGAGATAGTGCTGGTCGGACTGCAGCAGGCTGCCGACGATGCCGAAATCGACCGCCATGTAACTCGGATCGGCCGGGTCGGTCGCATCGATGAAGATGTTCCCCGGATGCATGTCCGCATGAAAGAAGTTGTGCTTGAAGACTTGGGTGAAGAAGATCTCCACCCCGCGCTCTGCCAGCAGCTTCAGGTCGACGCCACGCGTGCGCAGTTCCTCGATTTGCGCGACCGGGATGCCGCTGATGCGCTCCATCACCATCACGTTGGTCCGGGTGTAGTCCCAGATGACCTCGGGCACATACAGCAACGGATTGCCCTCGAAATTGCGGCGGATGGTGATCGCGTTCGCGCCCTCGCGCACCAGGTCGAGTTCGTCGAGCACCGTCTTCTCGTATTCCGACACCACCTCGCGCGGCCGCATGCGGCGGCCGTCGGCCCAGTATCGATCCGCCAGGTAGGCGATCAGGTGCAGGATCTCCAGGTCGGCGCGGATGGTGCGGTCGATGCCGGGCCGCACCACCTTGACCACCACCGAGCGGCCGTCACGGAGGCGGGCCGAATGCACCTGCGCGATCGACGCCGAGGCCAGCGGGAGGTCCTCGAACTCGGCGAAGATCAGTTCGATGGGGCGCTCCAGGGCCTTCTCGATCGCCATCCGGGCCTGGTCGCTGGGGAAGGGCGGTACCTGATCCTGCAGCCGCGCGAGTTCCAGCGCAATGTCGTCCGGCAGCAGGTCGCGCCGGGTGGACAGCATCTGCCCGAACTTGATGAAAATCGGCCCGAGATCCTCCAGCGAGCGCCGGATACGCTCGCCGCGGGTACCCTCCTCGCGCCGGAACCAGTTCCACGGCAGGAGGCGCAGCAGAAAGCTCAACGGCCGCAGCGGCTTGAGCGTAAACAGGATGGCGTCGAGCCGGTAGCGCACCAGCACGCGGCCAATGGTCCACAAGCGCAGGCCCTGTTTGAAGGTCCGGATCATCCGGGTCTGGGCAGTCCGGGGCCGTGGGTGGATGAACCCGTCGTTGGAGATGCGGCCTCGAGGCGTGCAATCCGCGCCTCCAGGCGGGCGGTGGCATCGCGCAGTTCAGCCAGATCCCCGGCCCAGGCCTCGAATTCGCCGGAGGGCGGCAGCCACCGTGCCTCCTCGCGGGCGTAGTCGACCGAATCGTCCAGGCCACGCTGGACGAAGCGGCGGACATGGCTGCGCAGAGCCTCGCCCGCCTGCAGCAAAGGACCGGCTGTGCCCGCACCCGTCAACGACTCGAGCCAACCGGCCCAGTCGAAAGAGACCCCCGACAACGCCCGCTGCAGATCGGTCAGCACGGCGGCATCGCCCCGCACCGAGATCCCGGAGCGATCCCCGCCCGAGAGCGCCGCCGCCAAGGCCACGGGCGATCCGCTCAGCGTCACGTCGGCTTCCTCGTCCTCCAGGCTGCCCAATACCTGCAGCCGGTCCGCGGCGCCGAGGAAGACCAGCCCCAGTCCGGGCGGCCGGACCTCCACTGCAATCGATTGCCCCGCCAGACGCGCGACGGCAGGCTCTTCCGCGGCATCCAGCCAGCGGTTCAATGCCAGCTCCAGGAATGCGGTCAATGCGGTAGGCAGGGGCCGGACGGCCTGGCTCGTCGTCATCGGTTCAGAACCTCGTGGCCCGGTGCAGCGCGACCACACCGCCGGTCAGATTTTCGTACTCCACCTGTTCCAGACCCGCCTCGCGCATCATCTCCGCGAGCGCCTCCTGGTTCGGGTGCACGCGGATGCTTTCGGCGAGATAGCGGTAGCTGTCGGCATCCCCGGCAATCAGGCGCCCCATCAACGGCATCACCTTGAAGGAGTACGCATCGTAGAAGGGCCGCAACGGGGCGACGGGCTGCGAGAACTCCAGCACGAGCAGCCGGCCGCCGGCCTTCAGTACCCGTCGCATCTCCGCCAGTGCCCGTTCCTTGCGGGTCACGTTGCGCAGGCCAAAGGCGATGGTGAGACGGTCGAAGTGCTCGTCGGGAAATGGCAGGGCCTCCGCATCGCCCTGCACGAAGTCGATGTTGCCCACCCACCCCTCGTCGAGCAGACGGTCACGCCCCGCGATCAGCATCGAGGCGTTGATGTCGCAGATCGCCACATGTCCGCGCTCGCCGACCCGTGGCGCGAAGGCCGCGGCCAGATCGCCGGTGCCGCCCGCAAGGTCGAGCACGTGCATGCCCGGGCGCACCGCGGCCCGCTGCACCGTGTGTCGTTTCCACAGGCGGTGGATGCCCATCGACATCACGTCGTTCATCAGGTCGTATTTCCGCGCGACCGAGGAAAAGACCTGGCCAACCCGCGCCGCCTTTTCCTCTTCCGCGACGGTTTCGTACCCGAAATGCGTCTTGCCGCGCTCGTCTTCGTCGCTCATGGCGGCATCAATGCGTCTTGCGCGCGTGCCCGGCGGCAGCGAGCTTGTCGATGTATTCCTGCCAGAGCCGGTCCTGCTCCATGCCGAGATTGTAGAGATAGTCCCAGTCGTAGATGCCGGTGTCGTGGCCGTCGGAGAAGACCAACTTCACCGCGTAGTTCCCGACCGGCTCCACTTCGGTGATGTTCACATCCTCCTTGCCCAGCTGCAGCGTGTCCTGGCCGGGGCCGTGGCCGCGAACCTCCGCCGACGGGGAGTACACGCGCAGGAACTCGCAGGGCAGGCGAAGGTTGGTGCCGTCCGCGTAGCCGAGTTCGAGGACGCGCGACTTCTGGTGCAACTGGATGTCCGTGGGGCGGTGCTTGCTGCTCATCAAAGTGCTCCTGGGCGTAGGTTGTGCAGGGCGGGCATGCTGCGTTTTTTGGGGTCAGAGTACCAATTCCACTCCGGGTCGCTGAAAAACTCCATCTCAAAGAATGTAGCGCGATAGATCCTCGTCCTGCACCAGTTCGCCGAGCCGCTCGTCGACCATGCCCGCGTCGACGATCACCGGGCCGGATACGTCCGGGGCATCGAAGGCCACCTGCTGCAGCAGGTGCTCGAGCACCGTATGCAGGCGTCGAGCGCCGATGTTCTCGGTGCGCGCGTTCACGTCGAAGGCGATCTCGGCGATCCGGCGCACGCCGTCCGGCCGGAATTCCACGGTCACCCCCTCGGTGCCGAGCAGAGCCGTGTACTGCTCGGTCAGCGAGGCGGTGGGTTCGGTCAGGATCTGCACGAAGTGCTCCACGGACAACGCCCCGAGCTCCACCCGGATCGGCAGGCGGCCCTGCAGTTCGGGGATCAGGTCGGAGGGCTTGGCCAGGTGGAAGGCCCCTGAGGCGATGAAAAGGATGTGATCGGTGCGGACCATCCCCAGCTTGGTGTTCACGGTCGTGCCCTCGACCAGCGGCAGCAGGTCACGCTGCACGCCCTCGCGGGAGACATCGGTGCCGCCGTGCTCGCTGCGCTTGGCGACCTTGTCGATCTCGTCGATGAAGACGATCCCGCTCTGCTCGACGCGTTCGACCGCCTTCAGTTTCAGCTCGTCCTCGTTGACCAGCCGCGCGGCCTCCTCGTCGACCAGCAGGCGCATCGCGTCGCGGATTTTCAGGCGCCGGCTGCGCGTGCGTTGTCCACCGATATTCTGGAACATCGACTGCAGCTGGCTGGCCATCTCCTCCATGCCGGGCGGGGTCATGATCTCCATGCTCGGCTGCACCGCGCGGACTTCGATGTCGATCTCGCGATCGTCCAGCGTGCCCTCGCGCAGCCGCTTGCGCAGCTTCTGCCGGGTTTCACTGTCCGCCGCCGGGGGCTCCGGTTCGTTGAATCCGGCGGCGCGGGGCCGCGGCAACAATGCGTCGAGGACGCGTTCCTCAGCGGCATCTTCGGCGCGGCCCCGGTGTTGGACCATTTCCTCCTCGCGCAGCTGCTTGATCGCGGCGTCGGCAAGGTCGCGGATGATCGACTCGACGTCGCGCCCGACGTAGCCCACCTCGGTGAACTTGGTGGCCTCGATCTTCAGGAACGGGGCCTTGGCCAGCCGCGCCAGCCGGCGTGCGATCTCGGTCTTGCCAACGCCGGTGGGACCGATCATCAGGATGTTCTTCGGCGTGACCTCCTGACGCAGCGCCTCCGGCAACTGCTGCCGGCGCCAGCGGTTGCGCAAAGCCACGGCCACGGCTCGCTTGGCGTCCTCCTGGCCGATGATGTAGCGGTCCAGTTCCTGGACGATCTCGCGCGGTGTCATATCAGTCATGAAGGGAGTCCTTGCCTCAGGCCCGGCTCGTGTCCGGCCCGAGGTGTTCCAGCGTGATGTAGTGATTGGTGTAGATGCAGATATCGGCGGCGATGTGCAGGCTGCGCTCGACGATCTCGCGCGACGGAAGATCGGTGTTCTCCAACAAAGCCCGCGCCGCTGCCTGGGCGTAGGGGCCGCCCGAACCGATCGCGATCAGGCTGTGCTCGGGCTCGATCACGTCACCGTTTCCGGAGATCACGAACGAGCGCTCCTGATCGGCCACCGCCAGCAGGGCCTCCAGCCGGCGCAGCGCGCGGTCGGTGCGCCAGTCCTTCGCCAACTCCACTGCCGAGCGCATCATGTTCCCCGAGTGCTTCTCGAGCATCCCCTCGAAGCGTTCGAACAGGGTGAAGGCATCGGCGGTTCCACCGGCGAATCCGGCCAGAATCCGATCGTGATAGACCCGCCGGACCTTGCGCGCGTTGCCCTTCATCACCATGTTGCCCAGCGACACCTGGCCGTCGCCGCCCAGCGTGACCTCGCCGTTGCGACGGACGCTGACGATGGTGGTTCCACGAAACTGCTCCAAAGACGACCTCCTCTGCGCGCACATCGTGCGTCATAGCGCGGGCTGATCCCCGCCTTGCCAACCCCTTGTTGGGCCTCTTGCAAACGGGCCCGAATGCAGCGCCGCCGCGTGTGGCGCAGCGGTCCGGCACCGGACTTCTCATACGACCCTCTAGCATACCCATTCGCGCGCAAGGCGCGCTCCTATGCGGACGGATCCCATGGTTGGCGCGCAGCGCCACGCGCCTTCGTGCGCTGCGCTGTCCTATGCGGATTCGTCCCCGGGAAGGGGCATCCCTTGCAGGCGAACCGTCGTGTTGTCCTTGCGTCGCGCCCGCGGATGTGCCTTGTCGTAGACCTGCGCCAAGTGCTGGAAATCGAGGTGGGTGTAGATCTGCGTCGTCGCCAGATCCGCGTGCCCAAGAAGTTCCTGCACGGCGCGCAGGTCGCCGCTCGATTCCAGCATGTGGCTGGCGAAGGCGTGCCGCAGCCGGTGCGGATGCAGCCGCTCGCCGAGGCCGGCCCGCAGACCCGCCAGCGCCAGCCGGCTCTGCACCGCGCGATTGCCCAGCCGCCCTCCGCGCCGGGAGACGAAGAGCGCGCCCTCCTGGGGCGCCGCCCAACCGGGCCGCAGCGCCAGCCACGCCCGCAGGGCCTCGCGCGCCAGGCGTCCCACCGGCACCGTTCGCTCGCGCCGCCCCTTGCCCAGCACCCGCACCAGGCCGGCCTCGAGATCCAGGCTGCCCAGGTCCAGCCCGGTCAGCTCCGATAACCGCAGTCCCGAGGAGTAGAACAGCTCCAGCATCGCCCGATCTCGCAGTTCCAGGGCATCCCCGCCCGGCTGCGCCATGGCCCGGCCCGCCTGATCGACGTCGAGGCCGCGCGGCAGCGGCCGCCCGAGCTTCGGGCCGCGCAGGGATGCAGCCGGATTGGACTCCAGCAGGCCCTCGCGCACCGCCCATTCGCCGAAGCTGCGCACTGCGGACAGGAAGCGCTGGATGGTGCGCGGGTTGCTGCCGCACCGCGCCAGACCGGCCGCGATACGGCGGAGGGTGGTCGGATCCAGTTCCGGCCAATCGCCGGCGAAGCCCGCGCGCAGGCGGGTCAGGTCACGCCCGTAGGCGAGCACGGTGTGCGGAGACAGGCCACGCTCGTGGCGCAGGTGGTCGAGAAACGCCGCGATGCTTGCATCGGCGGCGGGGTCCGGACCCGCGTCCGGGACCCTGTCGCGCCCACTACCCGTTGGCGCAGGAGCGCACGTCATGACAACGGATGGCCTCGGCCAGCAACTCGCCCAGATGGGTGATGAAATAGGTGCCCATGTCCGGGACGAACCTTTCGGGGGAGCGGCTGCCCAGAGCCAGCACCCCGGTCTTCTGTCCGTCGACCGACAGCGGCATCAGGATGGCGGAGCCGATGGCACCGGCGTCATCGCCGAACATGGCCTGCAGGGCAGGTTTCGGCAACCGCCCGCACTGTGGCCGACCGCGCGCGAAGAGTTCCTCGAAATACTCGAGATCCTCGGCAGGCAGGCGGTGCAGGTCGTCCTTCCTGACACCGGCCAGGCGGATGCTGACCAGTTCGGCCTTCAGCTCGTTGCGCAGAGCCTCCTGGGTCAGCGCCAGCGCCGCATCCAGCCCCTCGGCGTGCATCAGCGTGCAGGCCAGCCGGTGCAGGTGCAGCCCGACGCGTTCGTTATCCCGAGCGCGCTCGACCAGTTCGGCCAGCCGTTGCTCCAGATAGCGGTGCTTGTCCCGCAGCAGCGTGACCTGCCGCTCGATCAGTGACACGGAGCCGCCGCTGTGATGCGGCACGCGCAGCACGTCGAGCAGGGGCAAGTGGCGCTCGAAGAAGTCCGGGTGATCCCGGAGAAAGGCCTCGACTGCGCCTTCAGTAAGGTAATCCGGTTCGGTTTTCGGGGAACTGGCAGTCATCGCTCGATTCGACCATGGAAGACAGTGGTGGCAGGCCCGGTCATGAAAACCGGATCCTCGGCTCGTCCACTCCAGCTTAGCACAAGGCTTCCGCCGGGCAGATGGACTCTGGCCCGTGCATCGACCAGGCCCCGCCGGCGCGCCACGGCCATCGCCGCGCAGGCGCCGGTTCCACAGGCCAGGGTCTCGCCGGCGCCGCGTTCGTGCACCCGCAGGTCGATGCGGTCACGCCCGGTCACCGCGGCGAAACCCACGTTGACCCGTGCCGGGAAACGGGGGTGATGCTCGATCAGCGGTCCGAGCCGGGCCACCGGCGCCGTGGCGACATCCTCGACCAGCAGCACCGCGTGCGGGTTGCCCATCGAAACCGCGCCGATCGCCACCGTCGTTCCGCCGACCTCCAGTTCATAGGAATCCGCCTCGGTCGCGGCCAGGAACGGGATCTCTGCGGGCAGGAAGCGCGGGCGGCCCATGTCGACCCGGACCTGTCCGTCCGCCTCCACCTGCAGCACGATCGGTCCGGCCAGCGTTTCCACGGGGATGGTTGCGGCCTGTGTCAGCCCCTGTTCGCGCACGAAGACCGCGAAGCAGCGGGCGCCGTTGCCGCACTGCTCGACCTCGCCACCGTCGGCATTGAAGATGCGGTAGCGGAACAGCGCCCGCGCAGGATCTTCGGGGGGCTCCACCAGCAGCACCTGGTCGCAGCCGACGCCGAAATGCCGGTCCGCCAGGCGGCGCACGTCTTCGGGGCTCAGCTCGATCGACTGTCGCACCCCGTCGATCACGACGAAGTCGTTGCCCAGCCCGTGCATCTTGGTGAACGCGAGCGTCATGGTCGCGGTTCTCCCGGCATCCGCGGTGCCATCTACAGACGTCCCCAAGCGACCAGATGGCGGTCACTGACCTGCTCGACCCGAAACCCACCCAGGCCCGCCGCTTCCATCTGGGCGCGCACTTCGTTCGGGGTGAAGGCCGCATACAGGGAGTTCTCGAAATCGCGGCGCAGCACCTCGGGAGCATCGGCGGCATGCTCCGCCACCAACGCCCGGACTTGTTCCTGCGAATCCGGGCGACAGAGGTCCATCACGAAGACGGCTGCACCCGGCGCCCCGTCGCGGTTAACCACGGCCCACATGACCCGCGGGTCGTGCAGGTGATGCAGCAGGCTGTTGGAGAGGATCGTGTCGTAGGGAGCCCCGGGGCCGACAGCCTCGGGCAACAGGCCCAGCGACAGGCTCACCCGCGGTCCGGCCGGGTGGCGGCGGCGCAGTTCCGCCCCGGCGGCGAGCATCGCCGGCGCACCGTCGATGCCGTGCACCGCGCAGGCGGGGTGGCGTGCGGCAAAGCGCAGGCTGACGTCTCCCGGACCGCAGCCGAGATCCAGCACCAGCCCGTCGACCGGCCCAGGAAAGCGCTCGGCGAACAGGTCCACGAAGTGTTCGTGCGGTTCGCTGAAGTCGGCCTCGGCATAAGCACGCGCCTGCTCGTCATCGAGCATCAGTTCCGGTTCGGGGCGGCGCTCCATCATTCGTCTCCGGGTCGATCGTCCTCGGGCAGCAGGCTCTCGCGCATCATCAGGTGGTCGACCTGCTCGCGCCGGTTCACGATGAAGAAACGCCCGCCGTCGACCATCACCTCGGGCGGCCGGGGCCGGCTATTGTAGTTGCCGGCCATGACGAAACCGTAGGCACCGGCGGAGCGAACCGCCAGCAGATCGCCCTCGGCCAGCGCCAGATCGCGTTCGCGGCCCAGGAAATCGCCGGTCTCGCAAACCGGGCCGACCACGTCATAGACCCGCGCCGCGCCGCCGCGCGGGCGCACCGGCACGATCTCCTGCCAGGCACCGTACAGCGCGGGCCGGATCAAGTCGTTCATCGCGCCATCGACGATCGCGAAGTCTTTGTGCTCGGTGTGTTTCAGAAAGGCCACCCGGGTCAGAAAGACCCCGGCGTTGGCCGCGATCGCCCGGCCGGGCTCGAGCATCACCTTCAGATCCCGCCCTGCCAGCACGCCGCGCAGCGCGGCGGCATAGGCGGCCGGCTCCGGGGGCGTCTCGTCCCGGTAACGCACGCCCAGGCCGCCACCGACGTCGATGTGCTCCAGCTTCACCCCCTCCGCCTCCAGGACATCCACCAGCGCAAGCACGCGCTGCAGCGCGTCGGTGAACGGCGCCAGCCGGGTCAGCTGGGAGCCGATGTGGAAGCCCACGCCGCGGATGTCGACGTGCGCCAGCGCCGCGGCCTCGCGGTAGAGCGCGGGCGCTGCGTCGATGTCCACGCCGAACTTGTTCTCGCGCAGGCCGGTGGCGATATAGGGATGGGTCTCGGCATCGACATCCGGGTTCACCCGGATGGAGATCGGCGCGCGCAGGCCCATCTCTCCGGCCACCCAGTCCAGCAGCGCGAGTTCCGGCTGCGACTCGACGTTGAAGCAGTGGATTCCGACCTGCAGGGCGCGGCGCAACTCCGCCGGGGTCTTGCCCACCCCCGAGAAAACGACCCGGCCTGGGTCTCCGCCGGCACGCAGCACGCGCTCCAGTTCACCGCCGGAGACGATGTCGAAGCCGGCACCGAGGCGCGCGAGCACGTCCAGTACGGCCAGGCTGGAATTGGCCTTCACCGCAAAACAGACCTGGTGAGACACCCCTTCCAGGGCGCTGGTGAAGGCTTGGTAATGCCGGGTCAGTGTGGCCCGGGAATAGACATAGGCCGGTGTGCCCACCGCCTCGGCCAGATCCTCCAGGGACACGTCCTCACCGTGCAGCACGCCGCCGCGAAGCCCGAAGTGATCCATCAGCGGCGCTCCTCCGGCGCGTCCTCCGGCAGGTACAGATCGCCCTTCTGCCCGCAACTGGCGAGCATCTGCATGGATCCGAGTACGACGACGAGGGCGATGAACGCCAGTTGGGCTTTGCAGGGCATCATGGCGGGGTTCCGAGGGAGATGGCGTAGTGTCCTGTCCCACGCCTGATGGCGCCACCGGGCGTGGGACAGGACACTAGTGTAGAACGGCGGGCCCCGCGCTGCATTTCGCCCCATGCCCGAAGAATGGTCTACACTCAATGATTCCACGCCGCCGACGGGCGGCCGCTGGGCGCACCCGGGGGACACCGGCAACGATAGCCGGCTTTGCGGAACGCGTCCTGTGCACATTTGGTGGAACCCCAATGGGAATAGAATAGTCTTACCCTTCGTCCGTATCCCAGGCGTTTTTCCAGACCAACGCCCAAGACGTTCCGGACCGACCCAAAGATGAGAGGAGATCTCCATGACTAGTAATAAGCGCCGTGTCTTTCTGAAAGGCACCCTGGCTGCCGGCACCGTCGGTGTAGCCGTTGGGGCGGGCCTGCTGGCCCCCAGCAAGCTGTTGGCCGCATGGCCGGAAGAGGCCTTCAAGGCCCGCGGCTTTGAAGACACCCTTCAGGCCGCACTCGGCACTACCGACATGCCCGAAGGCGATATCGAAATCAGTGCCCCGGAAATCGCGGAAAACGGCATGGTCGTTCCCGTGACCGTGGAAACCGGCATGTCCGACGTCAGCGAAATGGCCCTGTTCGTAGTCGAGAACGGCTCGCCGCTGACCTCCAAGTACGTGCTCGGCGCAGGCGCCGTGCCGATGTTTGCAACCCGTATCAAGATGGGACAGTCGTCCGACGTCGTTGCTGCTGTGAAATCGGGTGACACCTGGTACAGCGCGACGCGTGAAGTGAAGGTCACCATCGGTGGCTGCGGCGGCTAAGCGGCCGGCACTTTCACACCGACTTTCCCAATTTCTGGAGGTATAACAATGTCCACCATTCGTGTTCGCGCCCAGGAAAGCGACGGTATCGTCACCGTTCGTGCCCTGATGACCCATCCCATGGAAACCGGCACCAGCAAGGACGCCGCCGGCAACCTGATTCCGCCCCACCACATCGACGTAGTCACCGCCGATGTCGGCGATACCAACGTGATGACCGCCTACTGGGGAGTCACCATCTCCCGCAACCCGTTCTTCCAGTTCCAGTTCGAAGGCAGCAAGGGCGACACCCTGAAGCTGGCCTGGACGGATAACCAGGGCGGCAGCGACAGCGTCGAAGCCACCATCGGGTAGTTTCGATCGGGCGCAAGCCAGAAGCCGGGGCTCGTCCCCGGCTTTTTTGTGCCTGTTTTCCTTCCGGGACTGCCTGAGCCTACATTGTGTCTCGCTGGGAAAAAGCTCCACGGGGCGGTCCATGGGGGCAGGCCGAAAAGGCCCTGACCCGCCAAGCCAGCGGGCCCTGCGTCCCGCGGGAGCACGCGCAACGCATGGAGGCATGCCACCGAAGAGCATGCGCGCGAGTCACGAGCCGAGCCTGGCAGTTGCCGGATGATCAGGAGGAGGCGCGCATGGCGCAGAAGCCCAGAATCCCCGTACCGGTGCCCGCCAGCCGGCAGGTCGAACCGTTGGAAAGCCCCCTGCCCGCACGGGCGGAACCGGGACTCCGCCGGGCCTGCTCCTTCGAACCCATCGAGCCCCTTTGGCAGCGCTTGCCCACCCGCGACGCCAGCGGCCAACGTCTGGCCGATTTCATGATGTTCATCCCGGGACTGAAGCGGCGCAGCGACTTCGAGATCCGGCAGCGTCTGCAGGCCATCCACCAGGTCCTGGAGGGCTACCAAGGGGTGATCGCCTTCGTCGAGATGAATCTCAGGATCAACACCCTGTGGGTCTCCGTGCAGGCGCGCCCGGGCCTATGCCTGGAGATCCCCCTGGCGATCCAGTCCGCGGTTCCCGAAGCCCTCCTGATCGGCCAACGCCCCGACCGGTAGGAGCAGCCTCCGGTCGCGATAGGCGCTGGCACCAGAATCCGTGCGACCGGCGGATCGCGACCAGAGGTCGCTCCTACAAGGGGCGATGTGCACGAGCCGCCCGCGCGACGGGTCTCGGCATCCACCCCAAATCGCCGAGGGGGCTCGCCCACACCCCTCCCCCGTGCCGCAAGGCCTTTGGCTTGCTAAACTGGGGTTTTGCTATAGCATCGGCAGCCATGAAAGCGCGCACTGCGATTGTTCAACGCGACACCCTGGAAACCCGGATTCGGGTCGAGCTGAACCTCGACGGCAACGGCACCGGCCGGTTCGCCACCGGGTTGCCGTTCCTCGATCACATGCTCGACCAGGTCGCGCGCCATGGCGTGATCGACCTCGACATCCAGGCCGAGGGCGACCTGCACATCGACGCCCACCACACCGTGGAAGACATCGGCATCACCCTCGGACAGGCGCTCACCCAGGCCCTGGGTGAGAAGAAGGGCATCCGCCGCTACGGCCATGCCTACGTGCCGCTGGACGAGGCGCTGGCGCGGGTGGTGATCGACTTCTCCGGGCGTCCGGGTCTCGAGATGCACGCCGAGTTCCGGCGTTCCCACATCGGCCAGTTCGACGTCGATCTGTTTCAGGAATTCTTCCAGGGACTCGTGAACCATGCCCGGATGACCCTGCATATCGACAGCATCCGGGGCCACAATGCCCATCATGTCGCGGAGACGATCTTCAAGGCCTTCGGCCGCGCCCTGCGCATGGCGGCCGAACCGGATCCGCGCATGACCGACGTCACGCCATCCACCAAGGGCGCCCTGTAAGGCGAACCGCGCAAGAGGGCGTCAACGATGCAAAGCGTCGCCGTGATCGACTACGGCATGGGCAACCTGCACTCGGTGGAGCGCGCGCTTCGGCACGAGGCGCCGCCCGGCATGCAGATCGTACTGACCGACGATCTGGCCGTGATCCGCGAGGCCGATCGCCTGGTCTTTCCCGGACAGGGTGCGGCGGCGGATGCGATGCAGGCCCTGCGTGTCCTCGGGCTGGACAGGGTTCTACCCGAACTTGCGGCCACCCGGCCCTTCCTGGGCATGTGCCTCGGCCAGCAGATCCTGCTCGACTGGAGCGCCGAGAACGGCGGAGTCGATCTGCTGGGCGTGATTCCCGGCAAGGTCGAGCGCTTCCCGGGGCACGCGATCGACCGCGAGGGTCGGCGGCTGAAAATCCCGCACATGGGCTGGAACGTCGTGCGCCAGGTACAGGACCATCCCCTGTGGCAGGGCCTGCCGCGCGAATCCTGGTTCTATTTCGTGCACAGCTACCGGGTGCTGCCGACGCGGGCCGAGGACGTCGTCGGCGAGACCGACTACGGTGACCCGTTCGCGTCGGTGATCGCGCGCGGATCGATGTTCGCGATGCAATGCCATCCGGAAAAGAGCGCGGCCGACGGTCTGCGGCTGCTCAACAATTTCCTGCGCTGGGACGGCGCCTGGCGATGAGGCTGCGCCCGCCGCCGGGGAGTCATTCGGATCGAGGCATTTTTGCCATCGAAGGGCAGAAAAACGCGGGTTGAACAGCCGCAGGCTCGCCCGCAGGTTGAGCGCAACGAGTAATCCATGCAGTCTTGACGATAGCAAAAGAGATGTTATGGGTCGCCACGGCGCGTCGCGCCTCGCGATGACGGACTTTTTCAGCGTTTCCATGTTGGAGTCGATGATGCTGGTCATACCCGCGATTGATCTCAAGGAAGGCAAGTGCGTCCGCCTGCGCCAGGGACGCATGGAGGAATCCACGGTATTCGGCGAGGATCCGGTCGCCATGGCGGGGCGTTGGGTCGACGCCGGTGCCGAGCGCCTGCACATCGTCGACCTCGACGGCGCCTTCGCCGGTGTCCCGAAGAACGCCGACGTCATCCACGCCATTGCCGAGGCTTACCCGGACCTGCGTATCCAGGTCGGCGGCGGCATTCGGGATGACGACACGGTGCAGGCGTACCTGGAGGCCGGGGTCGAGTTCGTGATCATCGGCACCAAGGCCGTCAGCGCGCCCCACTTCGTCAACGACCTGTGCCTGGAATTCCCGGGCCGCATCATCGTGGGGCTCGACGCCCGCGACGGCAAACTGGCGGTCGACGGCTGGTCCAAGCTCTCGCACCACGACGTGATCGACCTCGCACAACACTTCGAGAACGACGGCGTGATGGCGCTCGTGTACACCGACATCAGCCGCGACGGCATGATGCAGGGCGTGAACGTCGAGGCCACCGCGCGGCTGGCCCGCGGGGTCCGGATTCCCGTGATCGCCTCCGGCGGCGTCAGCTCGCTGGACGACATCCGGCGCCTGCTCGAACACGAGGACGAGGGCATCGACGGCGTGATCGTCGGCCGGGCCCTGTACGAGGAGACGTTCACCCTGCAGGAAGCGATCGCGCTGGCCGGGGGGCGTGCCTGACCCATGCTCGCGCGCCGCATCATCCCCTGCCTCGACGTCGACGCCGGCCGCGTGGTCAAGGGCGTCAACTTCGTAGGTATCCGCGACGCCGGGGATCCGGTCGAAGTGGCCCGCCGCTATGACGCACAAGGCGCCGACGAGATCACCTTTCTGGACATCACCGCGAGCAGCGACGAGCGCGAGACCATCGTGCACGTGGTCGAACAGGTCGCGGAACAGGTATTCATCCCGCTGACGGTCGGCGGCGGCATCCGCGAGGTCGCCGACATCCGGCGCCTGCTGAACGCGGGCGCCGACAAGGTCTCGATCAACACCGCCGCGGTACAGCGGCCGGAACTGGTGGCCGAGGCGGCGGCCCGGGTCGGCAGCCAGTGCATCGTCGTGGCGATCGACGCCAAGCGGGTGCAGGACGACGCCGAATTTCCGCATTGGGAGGTCTTCACCCACGGCGGGCGCCGCGGCACCGGCATCGACGCGGTGGCCTGGGCGCAGAAGATGGTGCAGCTGGGCGCCGGCGAGATCCTGCTGACCAGCATGGATCGCGACGGCACCCGGATCGGTTTCGATCTCGACCTCACGCGCACGGTGAGCGACGCCGTGAGCATCCCGGTCATCGCCTCGGGCGGGGTCGGCGAACTCGCGCACCTGGTCGAGGGGGTGGTCGACGGCCACGCCGACGCGGTCCTCGCCGCCAGCATCTTCCACTTCGGCCAGCACACGGTGGCGGAGGTCAAGACGGCCATGGCCGCCGCCGGTGTGCCGGTGCGCCCTCCGCGCGGGACCGATGCATGAGTGGCGAGATCCTGCAGCGGCTCGCCGAGGTCATCGAGCAACGGCGGCAGGCGGATCCCGAGACGTCCTACGTGGCCTCGCTGCACCACCGCGGTCTTGACGTGATGCTGAAGAAGCTCGGCGAGGAGGCCACCGAGACCGTCATCGCCGCCAAGAACCCGGACGACGCAGCCCTGGTCTCGGAGATGGCGGACCTCTGGTTCCACGCACTCGTGGTATTGTCTGCGCGCGGACTGCACCCGGATGACGTACTGGGCGAGCTCGGCCGCCGCTTCGGCCTCTCCGGCATCACCGAAAAGGCGAATCGCGGTGCGGCGGGCAAACGCTCGGGTTGATTCAGGGTCTACCAGTATTCAGGTTCACGTTTTCATCGTCTTTGGAGGCATCCCATGGGGATCGGCGGTATCAGCATCTGGCAGCTTCTCATCATCCTGCTCATCGTGGTGCTCCTGTTCGGCACCAAGAAGTTGCGCAACATGGGCGGTGACCTCGGTTCCGCCATCAAGAACTTCCGCCAATCGGTGAAGAACCCCGACGGCGAAGAGGAAGGAACGGACAAGGACGACGACACCCAGCGCCGCGAAGGCGAGGAGATCCCGAAGGTCGAGGACCACAAAAAGGGCCGCGTGATCGATGCGGAACCGAAGAAGGAATCCCAGTCGGGCGGCCAGAGCGGCGGCAGCCAGCCCTGAGCGGGGTCCTGCGAGGCTCGGCGGAACCCAGCGGGTAAACCATGTTCGATATCGGCTTCTGGGAAATCCTGATCATCACCCTGGTTGCGCTGCTGGTGGTCGGGCCGGAGCGCCTGCCCGGGCTCGCGCGCGAGATCGGGCGCTTCGTCGGCAAGGCGCGGCGCTTCGTGAACAGCGTGCGCTCGGACATCGAACAGGAGCTGCAGACCGAGGAGCTGCGCAAGATGCTCAAGGGCCAGGAGCAGGAGATCCAGGAACTGAAGAGCATGATGCAGGAAACCGAGGAGACCCTGCGCGAGGATCTCAAGGAGACCGAGGAGACCCTGCGCGAAAACCTCGACGACGTGGCGGACGACAAGGCGAAGAAGAAGAAACTGGACCCCGAGGGCCGTCCCGCGACTTCGGCGTCCGCAGACCCGACAAAGAAATCGGACAAACCCGAGAAAAAGGTCGATGGTCGCCCGCGCATCCGGCGCGTGCCGGTCGCAGGCAAGCTCGATGGCGATCTACTGACCGACGCGCCGCCACCGCAGCCCGTGGAGCGCAAGCCGGCTGAGGATGCGGGCACCGACGGCGACGGGACCGCGAACAAGGCATGAGCAACGGCAAGACCACCGGCGAGCCCACCATCGAGGCCACCGAGACCCTACTCAGTCACCTGATCGAACTGCGCGACCGGATCCTGCGCATGTTCCTGGCGATCCTGGTCGTGTTCCTGATGTTGTTCCCGTTCGCGAACCAGATCTACACCTTCCTTGCGACCCCGCTGATGGTCCACCTCCCCGAGGGCACCAGCATGATCGCGATCGAGGTCGCGGCGCCCTTCCTGATCCCGTTCAAGCTGGTCCTGCTGCTGGCGGTCGTGCTGACGATCCCGTACACCCTTTACCAGCTCTGGGCCTTCATCGCGCCCGGCTTGTACAAGCACGAGAAGAAGATGGCCGCGCCGCTCGTGGCATCGTCCACCATCCTTTTCTACCTCGGCATGGCGTTCGCCTATTTCGTCGTATTCCCCCTGATCTTCGCGTTCTTCACCGCAACGGCGCCCGAAGGCGTGGCGGTGATGACCGACATCTCACGCTACCTCGACTTCGTGATCATGCTGTTCATCGCCTTCGGCATCGCCTTCGAGGTACCGATCGCGACCATCCTGCTCGTGCAGATGGGCGCGACCACCCCGGAGAAGCTGGCCAGCAAGCGCCCCTACGTGATCGTCGGCACCTTCGTGATCGGCATGATCCTGACGCCCCCCGACATCATCTCCCAGACGCTGCTGGCGTTGCCGATGTGGATCCTGTTCGAGATCGGGCTGATCCTGTCCAAGATCATGCAGAAGCGCAAGGCCGAGCGAAGGGCCGCCGAGGGACTTGACGACGATGCTGACGGAGACGGCCCTGACGACGACCCGCGCAGGGGTGGCCCAGGGGCAGGGCCCCGGCGTGGCGGCCCGGGTTCGGGCGGCAAGACCCCGCGGCCCGGCGCCGGCGGAACGACTCCGCGACCCGCGACCAGCGGCTCCGCGACCGCCTCCGGCGCCGCCACGGCAGCCGCCGGCGCATCCGCGAAGGCCGCCAGCACCGCGACCAGCGAATTCCGCCCCCTCAGCCCGGAGGAAATGGACACCGAACTCGACCGGCTTGAAGAGGAAGAACGGCTCCTCGCCGAAAAGCGCGCAAAGAAGGAAGGCAAGAGCGACCAGCCCGCTGACGCCGACGCGACCAGCACGGAATCCCCCGAGCCAACCAAGAAGGACTGAGCACACCACCTGTGGAGTGCGGGAACTCGCTCCCGCCCTCAGGCCCCGAAGCACCCCAAACCCCAAAAGCGGCGGCAAGCCGCCGGACTCCATAGCGCCCGCAGGGGTGCCGCAGCACCTATGGAACGCGGGAGCTCGCTCCCGCCATCAGGCCCCGAGCCACCCCAAACCCCCAAAGCGGCGGCAAGCCGCCGCACTCCACAGGAGCCTGCCGCGGGCAGTGGGAAAGCCTCAGGCCTCCTCAGCCTCGATCACCTCCGGCTCCACCGAGCCCGCGAAAATCTCCTCGTAGGCTCCGTACACCGCGGCGAAGACCACCGGACCAAGAATCAGGAAGCCAAGCCCGAGCGGAAGCATCGCGAAGAACGCCAGCACGAAATAGATCAGGCTGAAGATCACCAATGGCCCGATATTGGCGATCGTGCCCTTGATACTTCCGACGATGGCATCACCCAGTTCCACGCCGCGGAAGTACACCAGCGGAATCGAGAACGCCAGCATCGCGAAGATCACCAGATACATCAGGAAGATCACGATCATCCCGAAGAATCCGATGCCGGCGAGCGGCATGCTGACCGCGTCACCGGTGGCACCCATCTGCACGGCGCCGCCGACGAAGACCGCCATCAATACTGCCATGACCACGGTAGCCAGCAGAGCCACGAGGCCGAGCAGCAGCAACGGGACGCGGCGCTGGGCATCCTGGATCGGCTGAAACAGGTGGCCCACACCCACCTTCTCACCCTGCTCGATGTCATGCGCGATCTTCATGAACCCGGCCACCAACGCCGGGGAGATGACCGCCATCAGCACTCCGCCAAGCAGCGGGATCAGGTTCAGTACCAGGCTGATCAGAAAGAAGATCACCACCACCAGGACCCAGGTCAGCGGGTCGGTCTTGAAGTTGTTCCAGCCGCGGCCAAACAGCCCCCAGCCACGGTTGAGCTCCATGCTGCTGATATCCATCGCCATCTCCCCTTGTGCACGAGCCCCATTAACGACGCATTCGTCGAAAGTTGTCAATCGCCGGCGCAGGATCGAGGCCGTGTTGGCCACCCGGGTACACGAAACGGCGCCTACCCCTTCCAACCGATCGAAAGAATGCGCTTGAAGTCTCCAGGCGCCTGTGCAAAGATGCATTCCATCAATTAGCATTCGCTAATATATTTGAATGGCCGAGAGGCTGACTCAACGAAAACGATTGAAAAATGGAGAATAGATCATGACCAAGCGCTTCATCATGACCGGAATCGGTGGATTCCTGATGGGCATCGCCGCGATGATGCTGACGGCCTTCTCGGCCGCCCCCAACCTGATGATTTCGGAAGACGAGAGCCTCTTCAATTTCGAGGATACGGTCGAGCTGATCAAGACCACTGCCGAGGAACAGAACTGGAAGGTGCCCACGGTGCACATGATCCACGACGCCGTGAGCCCCTACGGCTACGAAGTCGATCGCGTCGCCGTACTGGAACTCTGCCAGCCGCACCACGCCGGCAAGATCCTCGCCGAGGACCGTGCCAAAGTCGTGACCTCGATGATGCCCTGCCGCGTGTCGGTGTATGAAACCTCCGACGGCCGAGTCATCGTGTCGCGGATGAACACCAGCCTGATGGCCCAGGCCTTCGGCGGCACCGTCGCCTCGGTGATGGCCGAAGCCACGAAAGAAAACGAAGCCATCCTGAAGAGCGTGATCCGGTAAAAACCGGCCCACACGCCGCAACAAACGAACCCCGCTCCCGCGGGGTTTTTTTGTTGGACACCCAATCGCCAAGACGGCTCGCCTCCCAGACGACCCCCCGTAGGAGCGACCTCCGGTCGCGATTGCCGGACCCGATCGCGGCCGGAGGCCGCTCCTACGGGCTACCGGTCGTAGACGTCCTCGAAACGCTCGATGTCGTCCTCTTCCAGATACTCGCCGACCTGCACCTCGATGATCTGCAGCGGAATCTTGCCGCGATTTTCCAGCCGGTGGCGCTGGCCGATCGAGATGTACGTGCTCTCGTTGGGCGCGACGGTGAAGACCTCTTCGCCCCGCGTCACGGTCGCGGTGCCGGAGACCACGATCCAGTGTTCGGACCGATGCTGGTGGCGCTGCAGGCTCAGGCTGGCGCCCGGCGACACCGCGATACGCTTCATCTTGTAACCGGATGACTCCTCCAGCACGGTATAGCTTCCCCACGGCCGCTGCACCGTGCGGTGCAGGCGACATTCACTGGCATCGCGCAGGCTCAGCTCGTCGACCACCTCGCGCACCCGCTGCGTCTGCCCCCGCGGCGCAATCAGAATCGCGTCCGCGGTCTCGACCACGCAGAGATCGCGCACCCCGACCGCAGCCACCAGGCGGCCGTTGCCGTGCAACAGCGTGTTGTCGCAGTCAATCGCAAGCGCATTGCCGTGCAGGGCGTTGCCGCGATCATCCTGCTCGGCGAGGTCGTGCACGGCATCCCAGCTCCCGACGTCGGACCAGCCGATGTCGCAGGGCACCAGCCGCACCCGGTCCGATCGCTCCAGCACCCCGTAATCGATGGAGATCGACGGCATCGCCGCGAAATGCGCCTCCACTGCCGGCTGCGGATCGGCCGTTTCGGAAGTGTCCCAGTGGTCGCGGATACGCTGCAGAACCTCGTGGACCTCGGGCAGATGCCGTTCCACCTCGGCCAGGATGCTGGACGCGCGCCAGACGAACATGCCGGAGTTCCACCAGTAATTTCCCGCGGCCAGGAAACCCTCGGCGGTCTCCAGGTCCGGCTTCTCCGTGAAGCGCTGCACCGGTGCCACAGCAGTCCCGTCGGTCACCGCCTGGATATAGCCATAGCCGGTCTCCGGCGCGGTGGGGCGGATGCCGAAAGTCACCAGCGCGCCCTCCTCGGCGGCCTCCACCGCGCGGCGCAGGGCATCGTGAAAGGCGGGCCGGTCGCGGATCACGTGATCCGCCGGCAGCACCACCAGCATCGGGTCTTCCCCACCGCGGCTCAACCAGGCCGCTGCCAGCGCAATCGCCGGCGCGGTGTTGCGCCCGACGGGCTCCAGCAGCGTCTTGAAAGCATGCAGCGCCTGATAGGCCTCGCCCCGCGCGTGCTCCGTACCCGTCACGATCAGCGCATTGGCCGGATCCACGACCGGCTGCAACCGGTCCAGGGTCGCTTCCAGCAGCGACCGTTCCCCCTCGATGCGCAGGAACTGCTTCGGCAGCTGCCGCCGGGACAGCGGCCAAAGTCGTGTACCGCTCCCCCCGGCCAGGATCACCGCATGGGTCATGGTTGTCTCCTCTGATTTCGATGCCTGATGATAACCCCCGAAGCGCCACCAACGCCGCGACATGCACCCCCAGGGCCCGACCGGCCATGGGGCTGCCCTCCGGCGCGATCCGCCCGCGCCCTCCCCATCGCCCCCCGTAGGAGCGACCTCCGGGCGCGATCCTCCGGTCGCACGGACCCCGGCGTCATCGCCCGTCGCGGCCGGAGGCCGCGCCTACACTGCTCTGTGGCAGCCGGGCCCTCTCGGCGATCAGGCCGCCGGCCACATCCCGTCACGCGCCAGCGACCACGGCCGAGATCCGGTCACCCTCCGCGTCAGCCGCCTTCGATCAGAGCCGCAATCTCCGCCACGTGGCGGGAAACTGCTGCTGCATCCCCGCGCGCCTCCACATTCAGACGCAGCAGCGGCTCGGTGTTGGAGCCGCGCAGGTTGAAACGCCAGTCCGGAAACTCCAGGCTGATGCCGTCGGTGCGGTCGATCGCGGGATCCTGCGGCCGGAAGTGGGCCAGCACGCGCTCGATCACCGGCGCGACGGCGGGTACCCGGTAGTTGATCTCGCCGCTGCAGGGGAAGGCCGCCATGCGCGCATCGACCAGGTCTGCCAGCGTCCGCCCACTGCGGCTGATCAGTTCCGCCACCAGCAGCCAGGGGATCATGCCGCTGTCGCAATAGGCGAAGTCGCGAAAATAGTGGTGGGCACTCATCTCGCCGCCGTAGACAGCGTCTTCCCGGCGCAGGCGCTCCTTCATGAAGGCATGCCCGGTCTTCGACTGCACCGGTACCCCGCCGGCGGCGCACACCTGCTCGATCGTGTTCCAGGTCAGCCGGGGATCGTGCAGGATCTTCGCCCCGGGGTGCTTGCCGAGCATCACCTCCGCGAGCAGGCCGACCAGGTAGTATCCCTCGATGAAACGCCCGTCGGCGTCGAACAGGAAGCAGCGGTCGAAGTCGCCGTCCCAGGCGATCCCGAAGTCGGCCCCGTGCTCGCGCACTGCGGCCGCGGTCGCTGCGCGCCGCTCCGGCAGCAGGGGATTGGGCACGCCGTTCGGAAAGCGCCCGTCGGGCGCGGCGTTGATCAGCACGAAATCGAGCGGCGCCAGCCGTTCCGCCAGCAGATGCATCACCGGCCCGGCACCGCCGTTGCCGGGATCGGCGACGATCTTCAGCGGTTGCAGCGCCGCACGGTCCACATAGCCCAGCAGGTGCTGGAGATACGCCGTCTTGTCCTCATCGACCATGACCCTGCCGACGGGGCCGGAAGCAAAATGCGGCGGATCAGCACGGTCAGCGGGGTCAGCGGGGTTCGAGGCAAAAGGGTCGGTGCCGTGCCGGCCGGAACGGGTCAGCGCCGCCGCCTGATCCCCGGCATCCGGACGCGCGGAAACCGTTGCATCGTCCGCCGCGATCCCGTTGCGCATGGCCGGAAGGTCTCCCGCCGCAATCCGGTCCCGGATCGCCAGGAGCCCGCTGTCGCCGCTGATGGGCTGAGCACCCGCGCGCACCAGCTTCATGCCGTTGAAGCCTTTCGGGTTGTGGCTGGCGGTGACCATGATCCCGCCGTCGGCGCCATGGTGCACCGTGCCGAAATAGACCTCCTCGGTCCCGCATAGGCCGATGTCGATCACGTCGGCCCCGCTGGCGGTCAGGCCCTGAATCAGCGCCGCCGTCAGCATCGGGCTCTCCAGGCGCACATCCCGCCCGACCACCACCCGGCGCGCACCCATCTCGGCGACGAAGGCGCGTCCAATGGCCTGTGCCAGCGAGGCGTCGAGTTGTTCCGGGACTTTGCCGCGGATGTCGTAGGCCATAAAGCAGGAGAGGTCGCTCATCCAGACTCCAGCGGATTGGGGATTCAAGCCGTTATGATGCCATTGTCGGCATCGATGGACCGCGTCCCGTAGGAGCGGCCTCCGGCCACGATCCCGCGTCATGCCGATCGCGACC
>Ga0207421_10002244_pt1 | contig 24191 bp, 18 predicted proteins | sample SodLakKL_010_SED_4_FD_187542 | JGI IMG/M metagenome (GOLD analysis project Ga0207421, IMG submission 187542) | Alkaline sediment microbial communities from Lake Tanatar, Kulunda Steppe, Russia - 8KL_010_SED (SPAdes) (version 2) | ecosystem: Environmental > Aquatic > Non-marine Saline and... | reverse complement strand
GAAAAAGACTTGATCAAAATTATGTATGGTGAGGCTTTTCGTGCCCCAACCGCGCGGGAACTGCTTACCGAGGATAACCCCGATTGGACCAGCGGTAACCCCGATCTTGATCCAGAAATTATTGAGACCTTGGAATTGCAATACGAGCGAGATTTAAGTGAAAGTATTCGCTTTAATTTTGCCGCCTATAGCAATGAAATAGAGGATTATATTCGCTCTGACACCGGGGCTGAAGACTTTGACGGAGAATTTTATAATAATATTGGAACCCAGGAATCAGTTGGTCTTGAATCCGAGCTGGATTTCACTTACGACCACTGGCAGTTTTCCCTTGGCTACTCCTGGGTTGACGCCGAGGAGGATATCTATGAGGAGGGAGAGTTTGTTGAAACAGTAGAGAGCTGGGGGATACCCGAACACCAGTTCAATACCACCCTGACCTATCGACCTGTTGAACAGCTCTGGTTTGAACTTAATGGACGCTTAATTTCAGACCAGTCTCGCGAAGATTATGCTACAGCTTCGGGCTGGGATCTTGACGATGCGGATGGCTACCACGTTTTTGATTTTACTCTTGGGACTGCCGATTTAATTGAAAACGTCAACACGCGACTGCGGATAAATAACCTTTTTGACGAGGATTACGACTGGGTGGACACCAACCGTAGCAATGACGGTTACACATACCCGGCCCCGGGACGTGAAATAACCTTCACTGCCGGGTATGAGTTTTAAATAGAAATATACGCCATCGCACCTCTTATGCGACGCGTGCTCCATATTTTTCCAACCTAAATCGTAACTGCTCACCTTACCTCCCCCCCTTATTCTAGGTTTTTCGCCGGGGTTAGGGGATAGAAGAATAGTCACCTGAAATCTACCTTCATAATATTTATCTATTTTGCCGATAATCTGATAGTGTAGGGGTCTATATTTCCCCGCCCACTTCACACATTTGCACGTTTTCGCAATTGCGTAAATGAGAAAATGATGAAATGCAACTACTAATCTATCCCCTCTCCCCTGGGGGGAGAGGGCCAGAGCCTGCCCCGGACTCGATCCGGGGGTGAGGGGAATGAAGGTCTTAAAAACCGTTTTTCACCCCCCTTTGTGTTTCCCCCCTTGAAGGGGGGAAAGATAAGGCGAGTAGTTACGATGAAATGATGAAATGCGCAAGTGGGGGTTGTTTTTTGAGAACGACAAAATAAGATATAATATAAGTGTCGCTGGACTAGTTGAGCGCTCTCATCTTTTCTCCCCCATTGGGGGAGAAAATACAAAAGAGGGGGTTAAGGGGGGCGCTAAACAGGTACGTGTCGCTCTTGTGGTTCGAGCAGCCGTTATTTGTCCAAAATCTGTTTTGTTCAGGCCCCCAATGGCGGTGAAGGCGTCAGACGAATACGAAATGACTTACAGACAGAACGTCATTAAAGTTCAGTAATCGGTAATCAGTAAAGTTCAGTAATCAGTAATCAGTAAAGTCAAAACCGATCACCGACTACCGGTTACCCCGGTCTTACTGATCACCGATTACTGATTTATTCGGTTTTCACGTTTTACACCGATTACCGATCACCGATTACTGAATACTGAACTTCAGATGGATTGCGGATCGCGGTCCGCAATGACGAGCGTTGAATCAAGTTTGAATTTGACGTCATTCCGGCCTCCGGCCCCAGAACATTTCCTCCCCCCTGGCGGGGGAGGACTAAGGTGGGGGAAACTTGAGCTTGACATTGAACTTGACATTGAACTTGACGTCATTCCGGCCCGCGAGCCGGAATCCATCTTGAATTTAAGCGGTTATCGTTCAAGACTCAAAAACTTGTTGCAGGTTGCGAGTTACGGGTTAAAACCTACAACTGGAAACTTTAAACTATAAACTGGAAACTAAGAACTTAAAATGGATTGCGGATCGTGGTCCGCATTGACAATCTTTTAGATCAAGACCGAAACCTATGTGAGGTAAATTCATTGAATTTTTTGGCGCAGGATAGAAATTTTAGTTTCTTTTCTCTCTCCTCAACCTTCCTTTTGGTAGCTTGCGTGGCCTCTCTCATTTCTCTTTTTAATTCTCCAATTTTTGCTGGTGCTGTGAGTGATTCAGTAGCAATTAATTTTCCAGATTCTGGTTATCAGACGGGTGCAACTGCTGTTGATGTTTCAGGAACTGCAGCGGATCCAGCAATTGAATTGGTGCGGTTGCGAATAAATGGAAATTTTGCGGGGGATAAAGAAGAAGATACAGCGGCATGGAATTTTTCGGCTGAAGAGTTAGCAGATGAAGAAGAGCTTGAAGTCGGTAATAACAAAATAGAGGCCATAGCCAAATCATCGCTTGATCCTAAAGTTATTATTGATACGGCTTATATTATGGTTCGTCGGCATGAAGTTGAAATCAAGTCTCCTGATGATGGTCACGATACCGGTCCCGAAACGATAACTGTTTCAGGGGAGGCTCCTGGTTCAGAGGACGGGGACACTGTGGAGGTGATCAGGGAAACAGAAGTTGGCGGTGATACAGTTGTCTCAAAAGGCATTGTAAGCGATACGTTATGGTCAACAGAAGTGGCCCTTGATACTGGCCTGCAGACCGTTACAGCAACAATCTACAGTCAGCATCAGCCTGACTCTCCACTGCATTCGGATACAATTCAGATTCGCCGCCACGATATTTCTATTGATACACCGACTGACGGTGATAGTGTCAGTCGGCAGGAGATATCAATCGAAGGTCGTTCGCTTGGTTCCTTAGAAGGTGACTCTGTATCATTGGTTGTTAACGGTTATTTACAGGATACGGTTTCAATTGAAGCGGCTGATTATACCTGGAGCGGAAAAATACGTCTAGACACTGATATTACCAACAGTGTAGTTGCCGCAATCCATCCCCGGGGAATGTCTGAACCGGCCGTCGATACTGCGGAGATTGATGTTGAACATTCGTTTGGTGAAATAGATTTTACTGTCCCGGTAGAAACTGGAGAAGAGTTGGATACTGATGTCCGTGAGGTTGATCTTGCAGGTGAAGTAACGGATGCTCACGTGGGTGACTCTGTTGTGATTTCAACGGGGGAAGATACGGCTATAACTAAAGTTAGTTCGGGAGATACCTGGACGGTTGCGGACTGGCCAATTGCGGACGGGGAAAACGAGATCATCGCGACATTATACGAGTCAGATACTGACTCTTACGAGGCTGATATGGCAGAGATTACTGTAAACCGGCGTGTTATCAGGATAACTTCACCCCTGGACGGACAGCTTACCACTGCTGATTCTATAACCGCTTCCGGAACTAATACTGCGTTTGAGGTGGATGCTGATTGGATAGTGCGGGTGACCGGCGCTGAGGATAATGGCTCAACAACTACTGTTGATGGCACGTCCTGGTCAATTTCAGAAATTGACCTGGAATCCGGAGATATTACTGTTTTGGAAGCCGAAATTGTTCATGAAGCAGACGATTCAGTTGTAGCATCTGACACTGTATCAGTCGAGCACCTGGAACCAGATATTTCAATTAATTTTCCAGAAGATGACAGTGAAACTTACGCTGAATCAGTTGCCCTGGGCGGGACTATAGCTGATGCTCCCTTTGGTGGACCGGAAGGCGCTGAAATAAGTTATAGCGTTGTTATTTATCGAAACGATGAAGAAGTTGCAAAAATAACTCCCGGTGGTCGTAATACCGACTGGGCTCGAGAAGTTGCTCTTGATACCGGGGGATGGAATAATCTCAGAGTTATGATCAAAGACGGTGTTAGAGAAGTATACGTAGCTGATGATGAGATCAATATTCGTCAGCTTTCTCCTGAAATTTCTATAAACAAGCCGACCGACGGGGTGAGTACTGGAGCAGCTAAAGTGGATGTGTCGGGAACTGCGGTTGATGCTCGTGAAGGCGACTCTGTAACCCTGGTTAGAACTGCTGATGATGCCGATACCGTGGATACCTGGGTTACCAGTGTTAGTTCGAATAACGGAGATTCCACCTGGAAAATTGAGGATGTTGGACTTATAGATGCTCATAATAATAAAATTTCTGTTGACCTTCATGCCAGTGATACGGCCAGCAAAATTGTAGCCTCCGATTCAATTACTGTGCCTCACCAGACAATAGTTATCGAGTCGCCCGAGGACGGCTACGAAACCGGCGCCGCTAAGATTGATGTCTCAGGTTCGCTTGGAGCCAATTTATCAGATCCAGACACCGTGGTAGTAAAGATTTTCGCTAATGACGATGTTTATGATTCTGGCCAACAGACTGATGGTTTAGCGGGTGGAGACACATGGTCCGTAGAAGAATTAAGGCTTAAAGCGGGCGAAAATACAATTGCGGCAGTTGTTCATTATGGAGATCAGTCTCAATATACCGATACCCAATATATTACCGTGCGCCTTCATGATTTGAAAATTACTTCGCCGGCGGACGAATATACCACTGGGGCCCGCCGGCTCCAGATTGCAGGTGAAAGTGAAGGCTCATTGGAAGGAGACACGGTGAAAATTTTGGTGGATGGGGACACCGAGGATACGGTTTCGGTCAGCAGTGAAGAAGAGTGGGTTGGCGAAGTGAATATAGCCTCCGGGGATAATAAAATTAGAGCGGTTCTGCATAAAGGAGGACGAGTTTTAGATTCTGACAGTATTACTGTTGTTAGCGCAAAAATAGTTATTGATACCGCAACGCTTAAGGCCAGGCTGGAAGACGGTTACTCAACGACGGCAGCGTATGTTGATGTTTCAGGGACGGCGGTAGCCGGTAGTGAAGTCGGGGATTCCGTCTCTATAAGAGTACGTGGAATAGATTCAGGTGGAGAAGGGGAAACGCCTCCCGTTGATGTGCAAGCAGACAGTAGCTGGTATTTTTCAAATGTGCCGTTACCAGCGATCAGTGACACAAATGTAATTACTGTTACTTCACATGAAGGTGGCCCGGAGGATGTTGAACTTACCTCGGATACATTTGCAATCTACCGGCGTGACCCGAAAATTGACTTCTCTAATCCGGTTACTGCGGATGATACTTATAATACAGGGGCAACATCAATTGATTTAGGGGGAACAGTTGCAGATGCCAGACCGGGTGATTCTATTGCAATTAGTGGCGATATGGCCGAAGAGGCAGATACTTTATATACCACTGTCAACGACACGGGCGACGGCTGGTTAAAACCCCAAGTAAATTTTGATAGCGGAGTTAACAAACTTGTTGCCCATTTATATGAAAGCGATACTTACAGTGCACTTAAAGATACAAGCAGCATAACTGTTCGTGTGCATGACATAAATTTTGAAGCGCCGGAAGACGACTATGCTACCGGGGCAGCCCAAATACCTGCCTATGGTTATTCACGCGGGTCGAGTTCGGGAGATTCATTCGTCATTCAGATTTTTGGCGAGGATGATCAAGAGACAACTGTAGAAGGAACTATTGGGATTGATGGTGATACTGATTGGCGTCAAAACAATACGCCGCTATTCCCCGGCGAAAATGAACTGCAGGTGGGGGTTTATGCTCAGACGGAGGAAGGTTTTACTGACTTGCTCGATACGGATGTCAGGACCGTTTATCGGCCTTTCGTCGTGATAGATGAGCCGGACAGCATATATTTTGACAGCGGCGATACAGCTATAGAAGTTGGCGGTGAAATCTATGCCGCCGACCCGGCTGATTCATTACAGCTTCAGGTTGTAAGCGATCTTGGACTTAGTGACACAGGGGAGTACAACACTTCAGCAGATAGCCCCTGGCACTTTTCCGAAGTTGGGATTGACACGGACCTCAACTATCTTGAAGCAACCCTCTATGACACTGAAATTGGTTCAACAATTTTTGATACGCATTTAATAGAAGTGCGTCGTCATCAGGTGAGGATCGACGACCCCGACACGGACCTGGATACACTCAAGGACAGGTTCTCTTATTCCGGTCTTTCAGAGGGGTCGGAAGAAGGGGATACGCTTACTCTGCGTATTGAAGCTGAAACTGACGAAGATACGCTGGTCATAAATGACGAAGAAACAGCAGATACTGTCTGGATTGAAAGTGGCGAGGTGGGAGAAGATTATGAGTGGGACTTTGATGATAAGCCGCTTTTTATGGGGGTAAACAATATTGTGGCGGTTCGTGTTCATACCGCTGATTCTGGCTCACGAGTGGTACACAGCGATACGGTCGAAATCAGGCAGCTTGAATCTCTAATTGAAATAGAGTCGCCGCCGCATGATCACTATGACACCAGTGCTGATGAGATTGACGTTAGATTTACTACGAGCGAGGCGCCGAAGGATAATATTGTTGAGTTACGTCACAACAACGACAAAATTGATTCTATGACTGTAAAGGGTGGACCGGGAGAAACAGACAGCGGGACATTTACTAATATTGAGCTGGCCCAGAAGAAAACGAACTATATCAAGATTGAGATATACTCGGGTGAGGGAGAGCTGGTTGGCGAACACCAAATAGAAGTTTACTGGCATAATCTTGTTATTGAGGAGCCAGAGGCAGGGTATTCGACGGCGTCGGAAACCATATCTGTTAGCGGCCAATCAAAGCAAACGCCGTCCGGCGATACTGTGGCTGTAACGGTTGATGGCGGTGACACCAGGTATGCCAGCGTCCAGAGTGACCAGAGCTGGCGGGTTGAGGAGTTCCCCCTGCCGCCGGACACGGGAACAATTGAGGCTAACCTTTACACCGAACATTCGGGCAAGCGCAGTGTTGATAGTGAGCAGACCTGGGTGTATCGACACAGCGTCTGGATCGACACGCCGGTTTCGGGTTTTGATACTACGGCGACCGAACTAAAAGTACAGGGGCGCGCAACTGAGCGTAGTGCTGGAGAAACTGTTTCAGTTTTTGTTGACGGGGATACTGAGTTTGAGAATCTGGTCGGTGTTGGCACCGAATATGATACGGCCTGGCAGGTGGATGTGGAAGAACTGCCGGCGTCAGATTCAGTCAGTCTTGTAGCCAAATTTGAATCCGTTGACGACGACGTGGTTGATACTGATCAAGTATATATATGGCGCCGTGATCCACGGATCTATTTTGAAGCGCCGCTTGATTCCGGAACTGATAGGATAGCGGTTGCGGGGGGGACAAAACATACGCGGGCAGGCGATTCAGTTGCTCTAATGTCGCGCTCATTAGACGGCTCGGACACACCGTTTTATGATTATACTTCTGTGGCCGAGGGCGGCAACTGGGAGTTTGATGACGTTAAACTTGAGCACCCGGAAAATCACCTGATTGCTCGATTGTATGAATCAGATACAGCAAGTCCCGTCGCCGACACTGCGGCAGTAAAATTGGCCGGACCGCCGCGCGAATTTACTATACAAAGACCTTTTACCAGTCAACTTGTAGCAGACACTGAGGTAGAGGTTAGATTACGAGCTGATGTGTTTGCCGGCGATACCATCGTTATTTCCACCTGGCGCGATGGAACGCGCTGGGACCAGACCACGGTTGAAACGGCTGACTTTTCATTAAACAAAAAAATCACTGAGGACCTTGAATTGAATGGAGCCGGTGCCTGGGAAGTTCAGGTAGAGTTTCCGGCTGCTGAACTGGAGAAGAGTCGTAGGTTTCTTAGAGATGAAGCCAGTAAGTCCCGTAGTTTCACTGAGGATGTAGCGGACACAATCTTTTGCCACAGTCCCGCCTGCGATCGCAGTGTAGGAGATAAATTTGATTCAGGAACCCTTGTTACGATTAGTGATACGGTGATTGATCCGGAAACTCGAAATGCTGTTGATAATGCGAACAGAAACGCTCGCGATCAACACCTGGAGATTGTTGAAGAAAGTGTAATTAGAATAGAATTTTCAGATGTTCACGATGACGGTTATGTGATCAGGCTGCCCTTCAACCCCGATAATTTAGTTCGTGATCCTGAGCATCTTAAAGCGTTTAAGCTGGACACTGATTTTGATACCTGGTCCAGGGAACCAATTTTGGAAGAAACTGAGTCTATCCACGACACTTATGTAGAAGTTGAAGTAGAAGAGATGTCTGTCTTTCAACTGCTTAATGCTCGACCAGCTGCCGATGAAGCGGGGCTCGGTAGCATGCTGATTGGTCCAAACCCCTACCGGCCAAACGATGGTGATCAGACCACGGGGACTGATGAAGGATCGCTGGACTTTGAATTTAATTCAGCCAGTGAGCGTTTCGAAATTGAAATCTATACGGTAACCGGCTCGCTGGTTTATGACGTTACTACTCATAATGATCCCTACGAGTGGGACGTGGAGAACAATTCGGGCAATGATGTTGCCAGTGGAACTTATCTCTGGCGGGTTAAAGACCTTGATACGGGGGACGAAGAGACCGGGAAGTTGACGATAATCCGATGAAAAAATTATCTGCTAGTACCACGGCTTTATTTTTAATAATAAGCTTGTTATGGGCAGCTCCCGTCTCTGCCGGTGACGCCGGTCAGACGGCGGCTGAAGTGCTGAGGATGGGAGGCGGGGCCCGTGTTCCTGCCCTGGGGGGAGCCGGAGTGGCCTCAGCGCGTGGGGCAACTGCGTTAAGTTATAATCCAGGCGGGCTCGGTTTTATGAACCGGGAGCTTGATCTGAACGCCTCGGTTTTACCATTGATCGCCAACGGTGATGAGCCTATCTCTGGTTGGGAGCGGGATCTTGATGCCAGTTACTACAGTTTGCCGGAGGGGATCAATTACGGAAATATAGATTATGCCCTTTCCTTGCCGGAAAATACTGAACGTGAACGTCTGTTTGAGGGAACCTGGGCGTTAGGCTTGCGTTATCTTGACTATGGCAGTCAGGACCGAGTCCGCCGGGTAAGTGGAGTTCTTAAACCCGATGGAAGCTTTTCTAACTCAGATCTTGTTCTAAGCGCCGGTTACGGACAAAACTGGGCCAACTGGTCCTACGGTGTAACTGCTCGATATGTACGGCAGGAGCTTGATGACGTGAGTGGCGATGCTTTCTCAGTTGACCTTGGGACGCGCTGGAACAGCCGTGAGCGTCCGCTTTCCGCCGGACTGGTGCTTGCCAATCTTGGCACCGATATCACTTTTGACGAAGAAGACGAGTCCTTACCGGAACTGCTGCGTAGTGGAGCTGTCTACCGTTTCTACGGGCTGCGGTTAGAGACCAGCGTTGACCTGGAGTATCAGTTTGAGTCGGGAGAATATGGGTTGATGGGAGGGGTCGAATGGTGGCCGTTTGACCGCCTGGCTCTGAGAGCCGGCTATGACGGTAACATTGACCTCGACGACGGACTAACTGCCGGTTTTGGCTACCGCCACGACGACATGAGCTTTGACTACGCTTACCTGCCCTACGGTGATTTTGGCGACGTCCACCGGCTTGGCTTCCGCTACCAGTTCTAACCTATTTCCCTTTTCCTAACCATCTTCCTTTCGCATAGACCGGAGAGATCATTAAGACTGAAAGGATGTGTCCGGTCTGGCCCCCCTGGGACAACGGGGACTTTTAAAAAAAGACGGTTTTTACGATCTTCTTCCCCCTCACCCCCGGATCGAGTCCGGGGCAGGCTCTGGCCCTCTCCCTCCAGGGGGGAGGGAATATTTTAAACAAAGACTGTTTTATGGCACTGGTTTAAACTGGAAGGGCGAGATGATAGAGCTGTGATGTTTATCTTTTTCCGCCTGCAGCCGTTGCTCCTGGCCGTCGAGCTGTTCGAAGAAACGCTCGGGCATCTCCTGTTCGCCGGCAAAAGCTTCGCGCATGCGTTCAACCTTTGCAAGATACTTATCGACGCGGAGGGCAAACTGTTCCTCGTATTCATCGCGTGAATAGCTTTTTTCCAGTTGTTGTTCGAAGAGCTCAGCCAGGTCCTGGTAGAGTGGAATATTCCCCACCGGTGTCTGAAGGGCTTCAAAATCGCCGTTAACCCGGCCCTCCATCCAGAGTAGCCAAACTTTCTTATCAAGTATATCGTTCAGGTAATCGCCGTCACCGTTTGCGCGCAAGAAATAGTTAACACCATAGATAGTGGGAGGTTCGGAGAGGCTGTCACCAAACTCCAGATGACGCTGTATATAGCGGCCGAGCGGGACGGAAACGAAGTCGATGTTAGCCATCGGATTGTGGTTGCGGACGCCGGCTTCACCGAGTGTTGCCGCAGTGGTTTCGGACTCAAGGCAAGCCCCGGTCATGACGCCATGATCCCAGCTTAAAGCTTCAGCGACCGGCATAGAAGTGTCGGAGTCGCGTCCGCCGTAGACGATACCGTCGACCGGGACGCCCTCAGGATCGTGAATCTTGGGATCTGCATTTTCAAGATCGCTAATCCGGATAGTGTAGCGAGCATTTTTATGTGAGGGAGTAATTTCGTTCCCCTGTTCATCTGTCTTTCCTTTGTGCCACTGGCCCGAATGGTTACGCCCTTCCTCGGGGATCTCTTCTCCCATGCCCAGCCAGTAGGGGCGACCATCATTTACTAGTATATTGGAGAAAATCATCTCGCGGGGGGTATTAAGCACCTTGTAAATTAAGGGGTCGTCGTCGGGGTTAACGTCGCGGATGATGCCAAAAATCCCGCTTTCCACGTTAACGGCACGCACGGTGTCGTCGATGTTGCGCAGATAGGCGATATCGTCACCGACAACAGTCTGGTCGGGGATCATGGCTGTTGAGGTTTTACCGCAGGCGCTGGGAAAGGCGCCGGTGAAGTAAGTGCGGCGGTCGCCGGGACCGTTAGCTCCCATGACAAACATGTGTTCGGCCAGCCAGCCCTCCTGCATGGCCTTTTTAATGGCATGACGGAAAGCCAGTTTTTTAAGTCCAATAGTGTTACCACCATATTGAGTGTTAGTAGAAAAAACACGACCTTCCTCAAGGTCAATATAAACACGTCTTTTATCGATGTGTTTGCTGTTATTGTTTTCATCCAGTTCGCCGGCCGAGTGGATAAAGTGGAAGAAATCGTCGCCACTGTCGAGCTTCTTAAACTCCTCGTAGCCGGCCCGGTAGAGTAAATCTTCGCTATGGGCGACGTAGGCGGAATCAGTTATTTGTAGAGCGGGAATGGTGAAGACTGAATCGGTCGGGCCGAGGGAAAAGAAACGAACAAACATCTCTTTTCCTTCCATTGCTCCCTCGAGATATTCAAGCACTTCTTCCAGTCCCTGCTGACGTTCAATAGAATTGATACGCTCGCCCATTTCTTCGCCTTCAGGTAGAAGATATTTTGTATTTTCTTTGTCACGCGCCTGGTCGTGGAAACCATCCCAGTGAACGGTATGGCCTTTCTTTTTCAACTGTTGTTCTTCACCTTTTTCAATTGAAGCCTTGCGGACGTATGCGAGATCTTCTTCCGAGTCTGTAATTACTGTAATTTTATCGGGGTTACAACGTTCGGCAGTCTCCCGGACAATTTTTTCTACCTTGGGATTGTTAATTGCATCAAGTTTCTTCTGGTTTTTATCGCCAAGCATAATAAATCCTCCTAAAGATTGTGATCAAAATGAACGTACGTTCAATAAGAAAAATATTTTTGTTGATTTCGGGCAATTATAACTAAAAATTTGAGCGTTTGTAAGGCAAGTGGACCTCTCTCCATTCTTTTTCTCCCCCTCCCCTGTTTCCTCTCCCCGGCGGGGAGATAGATCGAGAGCAAGGGAATGTTCGAAGGGGCGAGCAGGAGAGCGGGCGGAAGTTCATGGTGGGGCGATGGGGCGAGGGGGAGATGGGGCGAAAGGGCGAGGAGCGAAGAGCGAGGAGCGAAAACCGTATGATCAAAGTGCGAAGAGCGAGGAGCGAGATAGCGAAAGGGCGATGGGGAGAGGGGGCGAGCGGGGAAAAGTTCGCGGGGAGCGGGGCGCTTGGTGCGGGGCGTAAACTTCGAACCTGCGAACAGGCGAAAGTTCGGGGCAATCAAGGTCCAGAGCAAGATTTTGAGCACTTAATGAATTTGAATTAGCTTTAAGCTTTTGGCTTTGAGCTTTAAGCTGGTGTTTTCCGGCTCGTCGGCCGGAACGACGAGCTTCAGATCAGGCTCGCAGTGACGATTGTCCGGTCAAGGCCGGTAGCGTTATTTGGGTTGGTTCAGAGGCGTAAAAATTCAGCCCCGGCGCCGGGCCCTGGGTCCTGCTTGAGAAGAGATTGAAACTCGGTGTGAGCGGGGAAGAAGTCATCGCGTAGATAAGACTCGACGGCTATCATTTGTAGGTTGTGATTCTGGCAATAGCGAGCAGCCGTTCCGACGAGAGCGGTGGTAATTTCTTCCTTGTCTTCCTGTTCGGGAACAAAGAGTCGCTCCAGTGACAGAGCGTTAGCTTTGCGCGAATAAGCAAGCACAGCGTGGACATCACCAAGCTGGCAGACAAAGTTATTCTCGGCCGGATTGTGTTCGACTTTAATTTGCATTGATATTACCTCCAATAACACTTTATCTTCAGCTTATCTGTATTGCAAGTTTTTTACTGAGAAAGAACCCTACTGGGGGAGGATATTCGTGGGTTTTTAGGTCTTGCGGTGGCACGCCACGCGCCCCGCTCCCTGCTCCCCGCCGCGAACGTAAATCAATAACCGAACATCAGATGGATTGCGGGTCAAGCCCGCAATGACGCCCGACAAATCAAGCCCGTAATGACGACGACCGTCAAATCAGGTCAGTAATAATGATCGGCAGAAAGGTTCAGTAATGACAATCAGCGAATCAAAAGGATAGACATAGATGGCGAGTTTTGGGGGGATAGAGAAGGTTTTATCTGACGGGATTCTTAAAGAGGAAAAGCCGTGGTTCGAGGTTCAGGTGGTAGTAATGGTCACTGTAGTGGGCATAGGTGATGCTGCCTGTGGCGGCGAGGTCCAGGCGACCGTCGCCGGTATAATCTCCCAGGGATACGGAAGCAGACCAGAGACCTTCGGCGTCGAGTTCGGGATTGTCAGCCAGCGGTTCAGAGTATTTTTTGAAATCACCATTACCTTCGTTAACAAATACAATAAGCCGGGGATCATAATTAGCATCCCGTCCGGCGGCGACCAGGTCAGGATAGCCGTTACCGGTGAGGTCACCGAGTTCGAGGTCGGCGCCCGAGAGACCGCCGCCGTCATCGACCATAGGTTCATCATGAAGGATAAAATTTCCGTCGCCGATGTTTTCAAAGAGTAATAGTCTTGGCTGGTTATTATTATCAAGACCGGCAGCAGCCAGATCCAGCCTGTGGTTACCAGTAAAATCAGCGAGATCAAGTGCTGAGAACCATAGTCCTTCCTCAAAAGGAGAGTCAAGCTCAGCCGGACTGTCACTACGCCGGGTATCGTAAAGATTTAATTTTGGCTGGCCGTCGCCGGGTTGACCGGTCCGCCCGGCAGCGACGAGATCTTGGTAGCCGACACTTGAGAGGTCTTCATATCGGCTGGTAAAATTTCCAAGCGCAAGGTCTCCTCCCCAGAGTCCGCCGCCGGTGTCAGCCATTGGCTGCCAGTGGGTTGCGTAAGTGTCCGAATATTTATCCTTATGATAAATAATAAGTTGCGGTGAATCGTTAACATCTCGACCGCTAACAACAAGGTTTGGAACGCCATTTCCCGTCATATCCCCTGCTGCCAGGGCGGCGTCCCAGACACCTGTTCCGTCGTCATTATTTTTCAACGGTTTTTCAGCGCTGGCGTCATATGCAAAACCGGACTGATTTTCAAGGATCATCATTCTTTCATCCTGATTGCTGTCGCGCCCGGCAACGGCCATATCCAGATCACTGTCGCCGCTGAAATCAGCAAATATCAGCGACGACTGTTCTAATCCATCACCTTCACCGTCCAGCGGTTCCGTGTCCGGAGTAGAGTTAAAGCCACCGTTACGGTTTTTATGTAAACTTAATCGATAATTTTTATCTGCATCAATGCCGCTGAGGGCGAGATCGTCGGTATCGCTTCCGCTAAAATCAGCAAATTTCACAGTGCCACCGTAAACTCCGTCTCCGCGATCAAGCAGGGGCTGTGTGTCATAAAGCAGGCTAATATAATAGTCTGCCTCAAGGTTCATTTCCTCTCGTGTTTCACTGTCATCAAACCAGTGGTCAATCACGTGCGAGGGGATACCGGCTTCTTCAGCGCAGTCTTCCGGTTCAGGGTTATAGTTACAATTATTATCGTAATATATTTTTTGCCAGTGTTCTTCCGCGGCTTCTTCAAGGTCGTCAACTTCAGACTCCACAGCTTCAACCGGGCCCAAACGGAGGCTGGCCATAGCGTTAGTGGTAAAATTTTCGAGGGGAGAAAAACAGAACAGCAAGAAAATTACAAATAATAAAAATTTTAGCGATGTAAAATTTTTAAATAAGACCTCGTGTTGGTATTGTTTTATTTTATTCATTGGTTAGTTCACCAGAGAAAAATGTTAATCCCGAAATTAAGAACGTAATGGAGGCCGTTGCTATCAAGACCGGAGTAGTCATCCTCTATTTCAACCTGGTAGGGTCCAATATCAAGATTGGCTGTTATACTTTGTGAAATTGGTGTTTCCAGTCCCCCAACGATGCCGTACATTAGACCGTCGCCCTCGGTCAGGGTATCTTCAAACTCTGTAAAAAGGACGTCGGCTCCAAGATAGATGATATTTTCAGACAGGTCGCGGCCCTCGAAATGATAGAGATCGTGACGTATCCGTGCGCCATACAGGTCGATGTCACCGTCAGTGAAGTATCGAAGTTCAAGCGCTGAGTCGTTAAAATTTAAGCCCAGGGCGAGACCGGGATAATTGATACCAACATAATAATCTTCCACTTCTGGAAATGCCCGGACCGGTGATATTGAACCGGTTAAGAAGATTGCGAGTAACAGTGTTGTTACTCCAATTACTAGAAACCTGTCCAATTTTTTTGGTTGAACCAATAACTTGTTTGTTCTCACTACATTCAGCTCCGCTTGATTAAGACTTTTTTAACACATCCAGCCCGCGCGTGCTCGTTCGGACACAGCAGTGTAATCATACGTGTCTGATTTATTAATCGTCCACTTAAACCCAAAGGTGAAGCGAAAAAGGCAAATCTGTCTAGCAAGAGACCGTGTCGGCAGAACAAACTATCCAAAGGAAAGAAATAGTTTGTTTGGTTTAAATCCCTGCTGAAGAAGGGCTACACAAAGATGTAGGGAGTTATTTGAGTAGCCCAATCAAGAGATATTCAAACGGAAGCACTGATCAATTGCTCTCTAAAATAGTAAAAAGGATTTCAACAGAGCCAATATTTTTTACCTGATTTTTCTAAAGTGTTATGAGAAAATTAAGAAGCAAAGAAAATTGTAACTACTCACTTTATCTTTCCCCCCTGAAGGAGAAAAGCGAAGGGGGGGCGACCCTTTTTCCCCCCTTGATGGGGGGATGCAAAGGGGGGTGAAAAAGGGTGAGGGGATAGATGATTAGTTACAGAAAATTTTTATGGTGGAGGTTATCGTGAAGGTAACGTTAAAAACTATATGTCTATCTGTTGTTCTTGTGGTGGCGGTGTTATTTCCATTAGAAGCTCTGGCCGGAGAAGATTTTGAAAGCTGGCGGAAAAATTTCAGGGAGACGGCTCTGGACCAGGGGATTAGTGAAACTGTTTTAGACCGTTATTTATCAGAAATAAGGTTCGATCCTGTGGTAATAGAACGGCTCGATTCCCAGGCAGAATTCACAATGCCTTTTGAAGAGTATAAGAGTCGTTTTGTGAACGAAGAAATGATTGGACAGGGGATTGAGCGTTATGACCAGATGGCGGATACCCTGGTGGAAATCTATAATGAATTTGGGGTTCATCCTACCTACCTTCTGGCTATCTGGGGAGTGGAAAGCCGTTTTGGTGGCTACGAGTCGGAATTTGAAATAGTTCCATCGCTGGCCACTCTGGCTTATGCTCATCCGCGGTCAAGTGATTTTTTTAAACGAGAACTACTGACGCTGTTTGAACTTTATGAGGAGCTGGGTTTTTCTCTTGAAGGGAGGCCAAGCTCCTGGGCGGGAGCGATGGGGCAACCTCAATTTTTACCCTCCAGCTATCAGCATTATGCAGTTGATTTTACAGCCACTGGATGGGCGGATATCTGGGGGTGTGAAACTGACATTCTCGCCTCAGTGGCAAATTATTTGAGTGAACATGGCTGGCAAACGGGCGAAGGATGTGGAAAATTTATAGAACCTGACGAAGAAGTGTCGGATCAAAAGAGAGTCGTACCGCTTGGAGAAGCGGGTGAAATACGTTACGCCGCCACGTCAAATTTTGATGCTATCTTTAGTTATAACAGGGCGAACAACTACGTGGTAACCGTCTGCAGGCTGGCCGAAGAGATAAGGGAGAAACTTAATGACAAATAAAGTTTTGCCGGAAGGAAAGTTGAATTCAGAGCTTTTAAGCGGATGTTTAAGTGAGTTGCCCACTGATGAGGACGTGGTTATAAAGCCGGGGATAGGAATAGATGCAGGGGGTATAAAGGTTCGAAGTGAATATATTTCTATAGCCGCTGACCCAATAACTTTCGCCGCCGAAAACATCGGTCACTACAGCGTGGCGGTGAACATCAACGATGTTGTTTGCCAGGGTTGTCGGCCGCGCTGGTATGCGGCCAGTTTGTTATTGCCGCTGGGAACGACGGAGAAAGATTTAAAAGAATACTGGCAAGATCTGGTCCAGGCGTTAAACAGGTGGCAGATTACGGCAGTGGCCGGTCATACTGAAGTGACTGACGCTGTGGAGCGTCCGTTGTTATGTGGTCAAATAATGGGCGAGCCACTGGGGGAAAAATTAATTAGTCCCGAAGGAGCAAAAGCAGGACAGGCTATTTATCAATGGCGACCTGCGGCGTTAGAAGGGCTGGCTTTGCTTACCTGTGAATATGAAAAAAAGCTAACTGCCTGGCTGGATTCAGAGACTGTCGATCAACTAAAGAAACTGCTGGATGACCCTGGTATATGTGTCTGGCCCGACAGCCGAAAACTTTTCAATTACGGTGAGCCGGTTGCTCTGCACGATCCGACCGAGGGCGGAGTGGCCACAGCGATTCATGAGCTGGCCGATGCGGCCGGCTGTGGAGTCAGGGGCGACGCAGCGGCAATTAAGTGGCCGGATAAAGCGGAAAAACTTTTCTCCGGTTTGTCTATAGATCCGCTTGGTTTGCTCTCCTCCGGCTGCCTGCTGGTTGTCTACGACGCTTCTTTTGAGCCGCCTTCGGTTCTGGGACTAAACAAAATTGGTGAGTTAACCGAGGAGAAAGAAAGAATTATGATTGACACCGCCGGCGAAAAAAATCCACTTCCCCGTTACAGCCAGGATCAACTGCTGAAGGCTTTTAAAATAATGGAGGAGTAGTTAGAGAAAAAAAGAGCCCCCAGAACCATAAAATTAAAGCTCCGGGATGGAAGAAAAATACCAGTTGTCTTCGAGCTTTTCCAGTTTAACAGTGGCAAATGGCAGGCTGATGTCGGCCTCAAAGCTTATTTTTGCTTGCTCTTCTGATGTCTGAGTTACCTCGTATTTCGCTTCCTCGTAGGCGGTCATCAGTCGTCGTGTTTCTGGTCTTTTTGAAAATCCGTCCATAAAAGCTGCAAATCGTTTCTGGGCAGAAATTTGTGTAAGAAGATCAAGGTCATCTCTAATCTCAGGGGGGAGGAAATGGGCGGAGACTTGGAGCAGTAACATTATTTTCTCGTCAATCTCATCTGCCAGTTCATCGGTCGTCAAATCATAGAGAACATCCCAGTTCTCACTGGCAAGGTGATCCCTGGCGGTTTGCAAGCTGGCGGAGGGAGATGAAAGGTCAGGCGAGCGATTCATCTGAAACATGATTACAATGAGTAGCACAAGCAGTGCGCCGCCGGCAATTTTTTTCATTTTTGTTTTTCCTTAAAAATATGATAAAGTTTTCGTAGAGACTATTTTACCAGTTATAGAGCTTTATGGAACCGGAAAGTGTGACTTGTTTTCTTCCAGGGTTTGTTTACAGATGGGTTAATGGGAGAAAAGAAGTCGTCTAATTTTTTCTAACGAGGGGTTGAGTTGTTATGAGGTTTACGTGCCGAGTTAAAATTGTGTTATTTGTGCTCTTTTTTCTGTTGGCAGTTGGAATAAATATTTCGCCAACTGCGGCTGACGAGTTAGTTCCTGCCGAGGGTGAGCATTTTGTCATAGAGAGCGTTCCAGACGATGTTGATTTTAATCACCCATATATCCCGCAAACAGCAGAGGCCTGGATAGCCGGACTTGAAACGGCTGAAGAGTCAATCAAGGCGGGGCTGTTTTACATCCAGGAGTGGGTACACGGCGAGACGAATCTGGACAGAGTGCTGGATAAAATTGTTGAAATGAGCCGTGAGGGTGTTGAAGTTGAAATATTGACGGATACGGCAATAACGAAACCACCGGCTTATCTGGATGAGGAAGAAAACATAGAAGTTCGTTACTCCGCTTATGGTGAGCATTCAGGTGGAGTGATGCACGCCAAGTATTTTATCGTTGACGAGGAACTGGTTTACCTGGGGAGCGCCAACTTTGACTGGCGCTCGTTGGAACATATCCGTGAGGTAGGGTTAGCAATCAACAAGCCTGAAATAGCCGCCGACCTTAACGATATTTTTGAAGTAGACTGGCAGTTTGCCGGAGACCGCGGAGACGAGTTCTGGGAAGAATACACGCCTTTCCAGGGGAAGACACCTTATCATGAGATTACGGGCGAGACATTTAGTTTTAGCGGGGAGCGTGAAATAAAATTAACTGCGTCGCCGCCGCAGTCAACGCCGCCGGGCGTAATGCGTTCCGATGAGGCGTTAATTAAGATGATAAATACGGCCGAAAACTATCTTTACATGGATATCTATGAATATGACAATTGGGATTTTTATGCCGGCAAATACTGGGATGAACTTGACCGGGCAATTCGACGCGCTGAAGTTCGGGGGGTTGACGTAAGAATCCTGGTTCCAGACTGGGTGTTTGGAGGAAGTTCAGAGAAGTATTTGAAGAGTCTGGCTGTGCTGGATGGTGTAGAGGTGAAGGTTATGAGTCTACCGCAGAGTGAAGAGTGGGGCTACATTCCTTTCGCCCGGACAACCCATCCCAAGCTGGTTATAGTGGATGGTGATATGGCCTGGGTTGGTTCGACAAACCTGTCTTACAATTATTTTAATGCCTCACGTGATGTGGATGCAATAACCCGCCACGACGAGGTTGTAGACAACCTCAGAACTTTTTTCCTGACCGGTTATCAGAGCGAATACGTGGACTTGTTAAAGCCGGAGAAAGATTATCAACCACCAATAAGGTAGAACAAACTGGTGTCGGACTTAATCGTATTCTTCGAAATCTTCCTTGCCTACGCCGCAGACCGGACAGATCCAGTCATCGGGTAAGGCGTCAAAGGAAGTCCCCGGCTCGACGTCGGCATCCGGATCTCCTTCTTCAGGATCGTATACATAGCCACAAACCGTGCAGACGTATTTTTGCATAAATATGGACACCTCCCATTAGAAGGAGTAGTCTACCACAGACGGTTCAAAGTAACGTAACACTGTTAATGATCTTCAAGTTCAGTAATTGGGTCGCCGGTGAACAGATAGGTTTCCAATTCTTCGTCCCAGGTGTCGCTGTTGCGGCGCAGCCATTCGAGTCCCATGCAGGCGTGCTCAATTTCCTCGTCTCGATTGTGTTCTACGATGGCCTTCAACTCTTCATCTTCGGTAACGGCTGCCCGCTGATTATACCAATCAACCGCTTCCAGTTCTTCAATCACGCTCTGGATCATGCGGTGATATTCTTTCACCGACTCGGGTAGTTTTTCCTCAGACTCGTGAAACCCGCTCATTTTTAACAACCTCCTGAAAGTAATTAAAGTAGCTTCGTGTTCAAGATTATCTCTGATAAAATATACAGAACTTACTTAAGCTGCAACGTCACACATTTAGAGTAGTGTTTGAAATTAATAAGCGTACATTCATTTTAAGCTTATTTCACAATTTTTTGAAGGTGTTTGTTACTAAAGTTTTGTGTTTTGTACCATACGTTTATTTTTGATCAAATACTGAGTGGTTTCCTATTTTAGTAAAAAAACGGTAGTTCTGAGGACCGATGTGTTTCTGACGGATTTATAAAGACCTCAAACCTCAGGATGGGGTTGTTTTGAGGTCTTTATACCTCGGAAGTGGCCCCGAGGGCCACGAGAATGATGTCAGGAATATATCGGTCCTCAGAACGGGGAAACCGCAAAACTTTAGTTGTTATAAAGTATCACTTTTAATTCGGTTAAACTATCTTTTAAGGGTGAAATAAAATGGCGGGAAACACGCGCGGCAGAATGTTTAGAATAACGACCTGGGGGGAGAGTCATGGCCCCAGTGTCGGCGCTGTTGTTGATGGCTGTCCGGCCGGTCTTCCTCTGGCTGCGGCCGACCTGCAGGCTGAGCTTGACCGCCGTCGTCCCGGCCAGAGCGACCTGAGCAGTTCGCGCCGTGAAACTGATAAAGTCAAAATCCTAAGTGGAGTCTTTGAAGGCGAAACACTGGGGACACCTATCGGGTTAGAAATAAAGAACCGGGACGCACGTCCATCTGAATATGAGGAGCGTAAAGAGATATACAGACCATCTCATGCCGATTACACGTATGATGCTAAATATGGCCGCCGCAACTGGATGGGTGGTGGGCGAGCCAGCGCTCGTGAGACGGCGGCCCGTGTCGCCGCCGGTGCTATCGCTCGCAAATGGCTGGTTGAAAATCACTCTCTGGAAATAGTTGCCTGGGTGAAAGTGGTCGGTAAGATAGAGTTAAAAAAGGATAATCTTGACCAGGTTACCCGGCAGAAGGTTGAAAGCAACGAAGTTCGTTGCCCCGACCCTGAGATTGCCCAAAAAATGCGGGAAGCGATAGAGAAATGTCGAGACCAGGGTGACTCGTTGGGCGGAGAGCTGCAGTTTGTGGTGCGAAATGTTCCGGCAGGTTGGGGCGAACCGGTTTTTGACAAGTTAGAGGCAGAGTTGGGTAAAGCTTTATTCTCCATTCCCGCTGCTAAAGGAGTTCAGTTTGGCAGTGGATTTGCCGGGGCTCGTTCGACGGGAAGCCGGCAGAACGACGAGTTCAAAATGGAAGACGGAAAAGTTCGCACTCAGACGAATAACAGTGGTGGAATTCAGGGTGGTATTAGCAACGGTATGCCCATCACTGGCAGCGTTGCTTTTAAGCCGGTTCCCACGATTTCTCAGCCACAGCAGACTGTAACCGCCTCCGGTGAGCAGGTTACACTTGAGGCCGGTGGGAGACATGACCCCTGCGTGTTGCCCCGGGCGGTTCCCGTGGTGGAGGCTGAGCTGGCCAGCGTATTGATGGATCATGCCCTTCGTCAGCAGGGCCAGAAGAACATACCTACCAGTAAGTAACCAGGTGATTATAAAATGGAAGCTAAATTAAACGAGGAAATAGAGCGCCGCCGGACTGCCGCTATTATTGCACACCCCGACGCCGGCAAAACTACTTTAACTGAAAAGATGTTGCTTTACAGCGGGGTTATTCATCGAGCTGGTTCAGTCAAAGGACGGAAGGCGGACCGCTACGCGACTTCGGACTGGATGGATATGGAGAAGGAGAGAGGTATATCGATAACCTCGAGCGTCCTCCAGTTTAATTATGAAAACTGTCACGTTAACCTGCTGGATACCCCGGGCCATGCTGATTTTAGCGCTGACACTTACAGGACTCTGGTGGCCGCTGACAGCGCAATTATTGTTCTGGATGGAACCAGTGGTGTCGAAAAGCAGACTCACAAGCTGTTTCGGTTTTGTAACAGGCACTCAATTCCGTTCTTTATTTTTGTCAACAAAATGGATCGCTATGGACTGGATCCCCTGGTCTTGATGGATGAAACTGAAGAGGAGCTGGGAATTGAGCTTAACGCCGCCAACTGGCCGCTTGGTCGGGGAAATAAATTCAGAGGTATCTATGACTGTAATGAAGGGAGAGCGGTGATTTACCAAAGCGCCGGGCAGCACGGTCAAGAGGAACTTGAGGAACAGATGTTGGAACTGGATAGCTCGGGCTTTGAGGAGGCTTTTGGAGCCGAACAGGCGGAGGCTCTGCGGGAAGAAGTAGAGCTGGTTCAGATCGCCGGGACCAACTTTGATAGGGATAAATTTTTAAGTGGCGAGCAGGCGCCGGTATTTTTTGGTAGCGCCCAGACAAATATTGGCGTAAAACCATTTCTGAAGCGCTTTGTTGAGCTGGCACCACCGCCCCGTCCCCGGGGAGGGGTTGAGCCCCAGAAGCAGGAGTTCAGTGGCTATATTTTTAAAATTCAGGCAAACATGGACCCCAATCATCGTGATCGATTGGCCTTTATGCGTGTTTGCAGCGGCCAATTTGAGAAGGACATGGAGGCACAGATTGTTCGCAGTGACAAAAAGATAAAACTGGCCCAGCCCCGTCAGTTTATGGCCCAGGAGCGGGAAATAGTCGACCGGGCTTATCCAGGCGACGTAATTGGACTTTTTGATCCCGGGATATTTCATATTGGGGACTCCATTTCAGATGGTTTAGATGTGGAATACAACGAAGTGCCCCGTTTTTCACCCGAACACTTTGCCCGGGTAAAAACAATGGATGCTTTTAAAAAAAAACACCTGCGCCAGGGACTGGAAGAGCTGTCCGAAGAGGGGGCAATTCAATTGTTTTCTCCCTGGGAACACGGAAGGGAAGAGACAATTGTGGGTGTAGTTGGTCAGTTGCAGTTGGAGGTTCTGGTTTACCGGCTGGAGGAAGAATATGGTGTGACTGCCGAGTTGGAGACCCTGCCTTTTAACTTGGCCCGTTGGATTGAAGGGGAGGAATTAGATTTGAATGAATTTGCCAGAGGAGCTTACAGGAAGCTTCTGGCCGATAAAGATGGCTATCCCCTGCTACTGTTCAAGACAGAATTCACTTTTGAAAGAGATCAGCGCGACCATCCAGAAGTTGAGTTTCACGACACCGCTCCACTGCACCGTGATTAGGTAGGCGCTCTACTCATACTTCATTAACCTGTTTCATTTTTGTTCCTATCCCCCCGGGACTATGCTTTCAGTTTTTGTTTTTGCTCTATGATTTTGACCTTGACTTATCCCCACGCACCCTGCGCCCCGCAAAAGGCGAAGCCGCTTATTTATATATCCATGGGGTAACCGAGGGCGTCTATCGGTAGAAAACGTTCGTCGAGCAGTAGATCAAGGTTGACATAATCTTTGCTGCCGGTGGCATCGGCAATTAAGTTGGCCCAGTTTTCGTAAAGCTGATGGTCCTGAGAGAGATCACTCCGGAGGGCACTTAAGCTGCTGTTTAACAGAATTTCGCTGGTTTCTCTGCTTGCCCTGGATTCATAAAGTTTGCGAGCTTTGTCGTGATTGTTTTGTAGAACCCCAATTTCTTTGTGGACAGCATGCACCAGGTCCCGCGCCTGGTTGGGGTTGTTGTCCGAATAATCGCGGCTGGCGACAAGAATAAGCTGGCCTATTTCAGGGAGATTATAATTATCAAAGAAGATAAAGTCGCCCTTCCAGCCCCGGGTTTGCAGGCAAAGCCCCTCAGGTATTATTGTCGCCGGTCCAATAATGTCCAGTTCCCCCTGGTGGAGTTTTTTAAGACTTTCACCGGAGTTAGAATTAAGAGGAGTGACAGAAAAATTTAGTGGCTCCAGCTTCTTCTGCTGTCGAAGATTGTTTAGCAGGGCTGAAACAACTTTATCTTCCAGATTCCAACCACCAATGTTTAGCTTGTTTGAAAGATTTTCGGGGTGAGTCATGTCGGTTGACCGGCAGAGGAAGCCTCCCCGGCTCTGCAGATAAAATGCGACGCCAGCAACTGATTTTCCGGCGATAAAATCTTTAACCAGAACTGCCGGGTGAGTTAAGGCAAACTGGACGCGTCCTTCATGGAGAGGAGTCAGAGAGGGGAAACAGCTCTCCGGTTCAATAATTTCAAGATCCCCTGTTTTTTCAGCGGCAAGCAGAGGTAAGTGATGGGGGAAAAGTTCTCGTTCAAGCATTATTTTCGGCATAGACACTGTTGACCACCCTGTAGTTTTAGAATCTTTTTCAAAAGTCATATTTTAACTCTAAATTGAATTACAGACAACTATTGCGGTTGTTATTTTAGCCTGAACTATTCACGACAGCTTAACTGTCGTAAATAGTTCATCCACAGGACAGCCGTTTATCGTCTCCAAAAAAGGATTAAGCAATTATATTCC
>Ga0207421_10002243_pt1 | contig 24192 bp, 16 predicted proteins | sample SodLakKL_010_SED_4_FD_187542 | JGI IMG/M metagenome (GOLD analysis project Ga0207421, IMG submission 187542) | Alkaline sediment microbial communities from Lake Tanatar, Kulunda Steppe, Russia - 8KL_010_SED (SPAdes) (version 2) | ecosystem: Environmental > Aquatic > Non-marine Saline and... | reverse complement strand
GTGGAAACGAACATGCTCTATCTGACGGTGCAGGGCTCCGCCGCTGACTGGGTGCAATCCCTGCAGGAACATGGTGTTCTGTCCAACGCCGTCGGGCCTAATCTGCTGCGGTTGGTTACCCATTGCCAGCTGGACGATGTGGATATGGAAAGGGTGGAGGCCGCCTTTGTCCAAACCGCCGGCCGGTGTGTATCAAGGGCTGACGGGGAGCCAGATCAATCCCGGTGACCTGCGGATTTCCCATCCACGGCAATCGGCCGTCCAGTTCGGTGCCTGTCCGGGACAGCGCACGCCAGGTCACTTAGGCATCGCCGCGAATGACAGCGACAAAGTGCGGCAGAACCGTAAAACGCAAAACGGTGCCCGTGCGCACCTGTTCTTCCGGATGAATGTGCACCCAGATGTTGCAGGCCGTGCTGCCTTGTCCTAGGGTGACAAGGGCGTCAATGGCTTCTCCTGTGTACACCGTTCGCAGGATGGTGCCTTCTAGTTCGCCATCGGGATCCATTTCAAAACTGTCGGGGCGAATGGAAAGAGTCACTGGTTCACCCGTTTCACGGCCATGGGTGTGATGGCACGGTATGGGCCCGAGTGCGGTCATGACGTACCCGTCTGTACCCATGGTGCCGGGCAGTAGATTGGACTGGCCGACAAAGCTTGCCACAAAGGCAGTTTCCGGATATTGGTAGATTTCCCGGGGACTGCCTTGCTGCTGTATGCGCCCGTCCTTCATTACGACGATCTGGTCGGATATGGCCAAGGCTTCTCTTTGATCATGGGTGACGAACACGGCCGTGGCATGGGCGCGTTGCAGAATATCCACCACTTCCTGGCGCATCTGCTCCCGCAGGTCCGTATCCAGGTTGCTGAACGGTTCATCGAACAGAATGACCAAAGGATCCCGAATGAGGGCACGGGCCAATGCCACCCGCTGTTGCTGTCCCCCTGACAATTCATGGGGCATGGCCTTGAGATAGTTTCCAAGGCCCACCAGATCCAGTGTGCTCTGTACTTTCTTTTTTAAGTCCGGACCTTTGAGGCCGAAGCCGGTATTGCGTTCGACGTTTAGATGGGGGAAGAGGGCGTAGTCCTGGAAGACCATGCCGATTCCCCGTTTTTCCGGAGGGACCCACCGCTGGTTGTCCGCCATGGTGCGGCCTGCGATGGCAATACTTCCCTGCTCCGGCCGCTCAAAACCGGCAATGAGACGCAGGGTCGTTGTCTTTCCGCAGCCGCTGGGACCAAGCAGTGTCGTAATATGCCCTTGGGGGATGTCCAGCGAGAGACCATCAACAGCAGGGCCATTGGCAGAGCTATAGGTTTTGGTGACATGCTGCAGTGATATGGCCACGCCGTACCACCTCCTATGGTTATATCTGATACTGCAGGCCCACAGGTTTGGGAACCGGTCTTCCATCCCGGCCGCGGACGTCCAACGGGCTTTAGTACCTGTTGAGAATCAAGCGCAGGGGAAGCATGGACACTGCGATAAGCAGCAGTGCCGCCGGGGCCGCATAGGCATAAAACCCCTCCACGGATTCCATCCAAATTCGGACCGAAAGGGTATCGAATCCGGCCGGCCGCAGAAGCAGTGCGGCCGGCAATTCTTTGAGGGCACTGACGAAGGCCAGCGCTCCTCCGGCGGCCGCACCGGGCAGAATGGCCGGAAAAATTACGCGGTACAGGACGCCTAAAGGGGTTTGGCCCATGGAACGGGCAGCTTCATCCAATCGGGGCGATACCAGCTCCAAAGCGGCATCCTGCGACTGCATGCTCTGCGGCAAAAAGCGCACCGTCAATGCCAGAATCAGCATGCTCAGACTTCCATAGAAGACCGGTAAAAATCGGTCGTAGACGATCATGATACCCAGGGCGACGATGACGCCGGGCAGAGCATACCCGCCATAGGCTATCCGCAGGAGCGCGGCCGTGCTTCGGCTGGGATAGCGGGATTTCAGATATGTCAGCGGCAGGGCCAGCAGTACGCACAGCAGTGCAGCGGCTGCAGCCGACGAAAAACTATTCCAGGCAAACTGCCAGAACCGAGCATCAACGGTACCTTGGTTCCAGCCGAGCACTGTCCAGTATAGGAGGACAGCGATGGGCAGCAAGACAGCGGAAAATAATATCAGGCCCAAGAAGACCAGGCTGGGCCAGCGCAGATGGCCTAGTTTGATCAGCTGGGGTTTGCGGTAGGTGCCGCTGTCCTGACGAAAGGCTTGCTGGGCGCGGGTAAACCGTTCCACGGTAAGAACGAGGACGGTGACAACCATCAACAGCAGGCTCAGTACCGCGGCCGCCGATTGGTCAAATCTTCCTGTCATCTGATAATAGATGGCGCGGGTAAAGGTATTGTAGCGGAGCATAGCAATGGCACCGAAGTCCGAGAGCACGTAAAGGGCCGTCAACACCGCGCCGGCCCCTAGGGAGGGGCGCAGGAGTTTCAAGGTTACGGTGAGCAGTACCTTCCAATAGGGAACACCGCAGCTTAAGCCTGCTTCTTCGAAGTTCTGGTTGAGCCGGCGCAGGGCCGCGGAAGTGATGAGATAGGTATAGGGATAGGTGAACAGAGTCAGAACCCAGAAAGCTCCCACAAACCCGTAGATATCCACTGGAGCCGACCCCAGCCATTGAAACCACAGCCCCCGGGGTCCAAAGACCAATATATAGGCCAAAGCCCCGATATACGGAGGAACTGCCAGCGGTACGGCCAGCAGCCAGCGGAACAGACCCCGTCCCGGAAGATCGGTGCGCAACGTCAAAAAAGCCAGCAAACCGCCGATGGTGACGGAGGCCGCGGTCACCGAAATCGTCAAAGCGAAGGTGTTCCACCACAGTGTAGGAACGCGGGTGGTGAAAAGACGAGACCAGGCCCCGGGCCCGGCCTCTGCAGCCAAGGACACAACATAGACCACAGGAATGATCATGATAGCAGCACCGAAAAAAGCCGCAGTCAAAAGACCGGCGCTGGGCGGCCTTCCCTGCCAATGCCGCATCCAAGCCTGCCGTACTTTTCCCATAACGGGATGTTTGGAATTGGACACAGACAGCGCTCCTATTCGTTCCTTATTCACCAAACCCTGCCGCTTCCATGAGATCGAGTGTCGTGTTGTACATGGGGCCTAACTGGCCAAGCGGCAGCTCGGCGGCGCGGTACTCGTCAATGCGCTTGGCATCGCTGACCGCTTCGATGTCAGGGACAAGGGGTGTTTCCCGGCTGTTGTAAGAGTACAGGTACATCGGCTCAGGCTGCAGGAGGTAATCAATGAACTGCAGGGCGTTGGCTGCATTAGGCGCGCCGTTTACCAGGCCTACTCCCGATACATTGACAAAGGCGCCCATCTCACCTTCACCCTGGTCCGGATACACAGCCCCCACATGATTGTCACGGGGTTCCTCCAACTGCAGATGGTAGTAGTAGTTGTTGACCAGCCCAAAGGCATACTCGCCGGCGCCTACGGCCCGCCGGATATCCGTGTGGCCGCGCACTATGGTCGGCTCATTGTCCATCAGCCCGCGCAGAAAATTTTTCGTTGTTTCGTCCCCATGGACAACCCGCAGCGCTGAAATGTGGCTCACCATACTGGCATTTCCAGGTCTGGTAATCAGAAACTGTCCGTGCCACTGCGGATCGGCCAGATCCCATACCGACGCGGGCATCTCCTCTTCGGTGGTCATATCTTTGTTGTACATGAGTACCCGTGTCCGTGCCGCTAAGCCCACCCATGCTCCGTCTGGAGCTCGGTACTGTTCAGGTATGGCCTCTAGTGCCTCACTGTCGTTAGCCATCAGCAAGTCCATGCTGCGGGCCACTTCCAGAAGGGCGCCGTCGTTGGAGATGAACACATCGGCTCGGGGATTGTTCCGTTCGGCCTGCAGACGATGTACATACTGGGCCGCATCACCGGAGAGAAGCTGGACGCGTATCCCCGTCTCTTCCTGGAAAGCCTCAATTAGAGGCATGACAAACCGTTCATTGCGCCCGGAGTAAATGACTAGTTGGGACGCTTCAGCGACCGCTCCTGCCGCAACAAAAAATACCAAAAGCACCACCAGTGGTTGGATTTTCATGAATCTGCCTCCTCCTTGAAATACGTCACCACAAAGAAACGAAAATGTGAATCATTCTCAAACATCCGTGGTATCAGTATAAAGCATAAAGGGCAGGGGATCAACCGCCTGGTCCAATATAACCGAAAAAGTAAGCAAAGATCCGAAAGGCTACAGCCAGTACTGTGCCTCCTGACGGATAATCGGGTCGATGTCACTGCCGCACAGCTGTAGAGCCCTGCGGCGGGCTGAGGCCGGCTGCAGGCGGCCCATGGCCCAGAGGGCGCTGGCCCGGACCACGGCACTTCCGTGCCGTTCTACGGTGTCCTGCAGGGGGGGAAGGGCCTCGGAACTGCCGCTGTTTCCCAGGGCCAATGCGGCATTGCGCTGCAGAATATTCTTTCCCCGCCAGCCAAGGGCCGTTTTGCCGAGCTTCGCCCGAAAGTCGGCATGGGACCACTGCAGTACCTCAGGCAGCGGCAGCGACCTATACTGCAGTGGAGCGAAGTACTCTTTCTGCGCCGGCTCTGCCCGCTGATTCATGGGACAGACGTCTTGGCAGGTGTCGCAGCCCCAGATGCGCTGCCCCAAAAGCGGTCGGTACAATCTTGGGAAAACGCCGCTGGCCTGGGTTAGATAGGCAAGGCAGATATAGGGGTTGATGTAGTACGGCTCCCGGATGGCCCCGGTAGGGCAGGATTGCATACAGGCGCTGCAGGATACTCCGCAGTCTCCCGACGGCTTCTGCGGTGGAGTATGGACGGGCAGTTTCTTATCGATGGACAGAGAGCCTAGGACCACCCTTGAGCCAAAGGGCGGGCAATATACGCAGCTGTTCCAGCCAAAGCAGCCCAGCCTTGCCTCTACCGCCAGCTCGCGATCGGGAAGCGGTGTTTTGTCAACGGCTGCAAACCAGCGGCCAACCCCCACTTTGCTCTGGAGAAGATCCGCGGCCTGCTGCAGTTTTTCTTCCAGGACACTGTGGTAGTCGCGTCCCCAGGCATAGCGGGAGACGGTACCGGAGAGCGGCGTGCGGCCGTTGTCTATCCAGCCAGTGGGATTGTAGGGAAGAGCCGCCACCAATATACTCTGTACGCCCGACAGGTGCTGCGCTGGGTTCCACCGCTGACTAGAGGGCGTGTGGGCCAATGCAGGATAGGTGTTGTCTTGCTCCCGCCGTCGGTAGATAGCGGGCAGATGTTCCAAAACTCGAGGCCTTATAACGGCCCAGAGAGGAATGTCAACTTCGGCCATAATGTCTGCCGCAGGATGCACACCAATTCTCCTCTCACGGATAAAAAAGGGGAGCAGGCATATGCCTGCTCCCCATGCTCGCGGGTGGCTATTGTGCAGCTTCCACCGAAGCAACTTCAGGAATTTCCTGTTTCAGAATCCGCTCGATACCGCCCTTTAAGGTCATTTGAGACATGGGGCAGCCGGCACATGCGCCTGTCAGCCGCACCGTTACCACGTTATCGTCATCTACACTGATCAGTTCTACATCGCCACCGTCAGCCTGGAGGGCCGGGCGAACTTTGTCGAGAACTTCCTTGACTCTTTCTTCCAAGCGAGGCACCTCCTTTATCTATGCAATCATTAGTATAACACTTTCGAATTGCGTTGACAACAGCGTGCGGCCGAAAAATCGCTGGCGCAGATTCCAAGAGAGAGGGATTTCAGTTCCTATCAAGAAACCTTTAGACAGATATTGACGCTGTTTCGTCTTTCCGCTCCGTTAAGATACCGGTGCCAGCCCGGGCCCGTGGCGTGACAATGGCGACGGCTGTCAAATGAAGTCAGGGGCAGATTTCTCCGCTTGCTTCCATGGCAGGCAGCGAACCGGAGAAGCGTCCATAGGGAGGCTTGAATTCGTGAAACCGAGTCATATTCTCGTGATTGGCAGTCTCAACATGGATCTGGTGGTGACGGCACCGCGCACCCCCGATGAAGGGGAAACCATTATGGGCTCGCGCTTTCAACGGTTCTTTGGAGGAAAGGGAGCCAATCAAGCTGTTTCGGGGGCTCGGCTGGGGGGCTCTGTGACCATGCTGGGGCGTTTGGGGGCCGATGTGTTCGGCAATGAACAGCTGCAGAGCCTGAAAGATGAAGGTATTGATGTGCGTTACATTACCCAGGACCACCACCAGCCGTCGGGCGTGGCGTCGATCATATTGGAGGAGTATGGCAAGAACCGCATTATTGTCGTACCAGGCGCCAACGGAGCCATATCCCGCCAGGACATTGACGTGGCTGAGCGGGCCATGAAGCGGGCCGATGTGGTGGTCCTGCAGCTGGAAATTCCCCTGGATACCGTTGCCCATGCCGTTAAAAAAGCAGCGCAGATGGGCAAGCGAGTCATATTGAACCCCGCACCGGCCCAGATGCTAGACAGCAGTCTTTTTCACTGCATCAGTGTGATCACGCCCAACGAGAGCGAAGCGAAACTGCTTACCGGCATCGATGTCCATGACAAGGCCAGTGCCCGCAAAGCGGCCAAAGAGCTTTTGAATCGCGGTGTGGGGCAGGTGATTATCACCTTAGGAAGCGGCGGGGTATACGGCTGCAGTCAGCGGGGAGAATTCCACATTCACGCCCATCGGGTGAAACCGGTAGACACGGTGGCTGCGGGAGATGCCTTCTCTGGGGGGCTGGCGGTGGCCTTAGGGGAAGGCAGGGCCCTTTTGGCCGCTGCCAAATTGGCCAATGCTGCGGCTGCCATTGCTGTAACGAGGCCCGGTGCGCAACCGTCCATGCCCACACGCGGCGAAGTGGAGGCGTATCTTAGGAATGAAGAAAACGCATAGAAGAGGGGATGTTTCCATGTCGTGGCAGACGTATCTAGAACAAGCCGTCAATGAGACAAAACTCCAAGCCCGGGCATTCGCGGCATTCAACGCTAATGTGGACGTAATCGTACGGGTGCGGCCGGAGGACATAGCGGCGGTGGCGAAAACTGCGCCGGAATTGCTGGACACAGCGCCGGGCAGTCCCGAGTCACCCATTACATCACCGGAGCAGTTCTGTGCCCTTCTGCAGGACTGTCTCGCCCAAGGAAAATCCTACTACGACGTGGTCGATATCGGCTTGAGTTCTTGGATCCAGGATGTCTTTCCGCAGGCGGAAGAAGCCATGGGCGGCCAGGCGGGCATTATTGCCAACCAGATGGCTGCGTTGAAGGCCCCGGCTTATGTCTACAATCCGGTACTTTCGGAGAAACAGGCGGCCCTGTATCACCCGGCGGTGCAGTTTCCCAGCATTGACGGCGGTTCTCTGCAGTGGGTGCCGATTCGTGAGGGCGTCAACGATTCCTGGACGAAGGTTAATTTCATCTTCGAATACGCGGCCGATGAGACGTTTCGTTTTCCCCGGGGAGAGATAACTACGCCGAGAGCCAATCGAATTATCTTGGGGACCCGCAATCCTAAGGCAGCCATGGCCTTTTCTGAAGACTTTGAGCCGTATCTGCCGGAGGTCGGCAGTACCGTGGACGTTGGGTTTATGGCCGGCTACCATCACGGCAAGGTGACGGGCAGGGCAGAAGATCTGGAAAGCTTCATCGAACTAAGCCGGCGCCAGCTGGGTCTTCTGAGACAGAGCAATGAAGATCTGCAGCTGCACATGGAATATGTGCCCATGCGGACCGTGGATGACGAACGTAAGGTTCTGGAAAACATTGTGCCGCTGTTTGACAGTTTCGGCATCAACGAAAACGAGATCACAAAGGTCTTGGAGGAATTTGGACTGGAGGACGAAGCGCGGGCGATCATCGCCGATGAACGGGCGTTTACCATCTACCAAGGCCTAGTTCCGCTTTCACGGAAGCTTGACGTGGCACGCATCCACCTTCACAATCTCGGCTATTATATCATGCTGGTGCGGAAGCCTTATTTCACGGGGCCTGAGAACGTACGCCAGGCATGTCTTTTTGCCTCCGCCGTCAATGCCGTCAAGGCCAAACAGGGCGGTGCTGTGCCCTTGGCCGATGTGGCGGATATGGCTGCCGAGCCGGTCAGTGAAATCGGTTTGGGGCAGCTTCAGGATTTCGCCGCCGAGGCAAGGGCAAAGGGATTGGATATAAGACCCGACTTTGTCCGGGACGGTATTTTTGAGGGCGACGATCACTACTGCATCGTGGTCCCGGCCCATGTGGTGGCGAAGCCCGTGAGCACAGTGGGGATGGGAGATACGGTTTCATCGTCGGCCTATGCTGCCGAAGTCAGCCTCAGTCTATCCCAGTCCAGCTGAGATCTGCATTCTGCCTAGGCAGCCAGCCGGAGCGGAGCGTCCGTGACTGGGAGCTGCCTGCAAAGGCATTCCAGCTGCGAGCCCCTATTGACAAATGCCGCAGATTTCTTTACACTTAAATCAATTCCATGGGCTGATTCCATGGTGCAACTGCATACAGTAGCAGACAACGCTATGACAGGGAAAGTAGCTGCAATTCTAGGCCCAGCGAGTTGGGGATGGTGGAAGCCCAATCCGATGAACTGCAGTGAAGATCCCCCTGGAGCGGCAGACTGAACTTTGAGTAGGCTCTGACGGCATCCTCCGTTACCAGGATGGCATATGGATGTTTCGTATGCTCAGAGATGGCACGCGGCTGCGTGCAAATCAGGTGGTACCGCGAAAGGCCCTTTCGTCCTGTTGGGATGAAGGGTTTTTTTGTTTGCCAGGGCAGCTAAAGGGCGGCGAATGCAAAAAAGGAGATAGGGGTGGTAGCGATGTACCGGGAAGTGTCGTCGAAGACCAATTATTCCCAGATGGAACAGGAAATCCTCCAGTTCTGGGAGCAGGAGCGCATTTTCCAAAGAAGTATCGATAGCCGGGATGGAGCAGAGCCGTTCACTTTCTACGACGGCCCGCCTACGGCCAATGGCAAACCGCATATCGGGCATATCCTTACCCGCGCCATCAAAGATATCATACCCCGCTATCGGACGATGAAAGGGTACCAAGTACTGCGTAAGGCCGGCTGGGATACCCATGGTCTGCCGGTGGAATTGGAAGTGGAAAAGGAACTGGGTATCGACGGCAAAAGCGAAATCGAAGCCTACGGCGTCGAGCCCTTCATTGAAAAATGCAAGGAAAGCGTCTGGCGCTATGAGCAAGAATGGAAAACTATCAGTGAGCGGGTCGGTTTCTGGGCCGATATGGAGAACCCCTATGTGACCTACCACAACGACTATATCGAGTCGGTGTGGTGGGCTTTGAAGAAGATCTGGGAACAGGATTTGATCTACAAGGGCCACAAGATTATCCCTTACTGCACACGCTGCGGCACGGGATTGTCCAGTCACGAAGTGGCCCAAGGCTATCAGGAGATCACCGATCCTTCGATCTTTGTCAAATGCAGAGTCAAAGGGACAGAAAACACCTATTTCCTGATCTGGACAACTACTCCGTGGACGCTTCCTTCCAATGTGGCCTTGACCGTTCACCCCCGTGAAACTTATGCTAAAGTGAAGTATCACGGCGAAGAGCTGATCATGGCCGAAGCTTTGGTGGAGTCCGTGCTGGGAGCGGACGCCGAAGTGCTAGAGCGCTGGCAGGGGCAAGAGCTGGTCGGAACGGAATATGAACCGCTCTTTGACTTTGCCGAACCTGAGAAGAACGCCTATATCGTCGTAGCGGACGAATTTGTTACGCTGACCGATGGGTCGGGCATTGTCCACACGGCACCGGCCTTTGGCGAAGACGATGCCAGGGTCGGCCAGGACAATGATCTTCCCTTTGTGCAGCTGGTCGATGACCAAGGCCTTTTTGTGGAAGACGTAACGCCTTGGGCGGGACAGTTTGTCAAGGACGCGGACCCGGCCATTGTGGAGAACCTCAAAGAACGCGGGCTGATGCTTAAGGTGGAGGACTATGAGCACTCCTATCCGTTCTGCTGGCGCTGCGACACGCCGCTTCTCTATTATGCACGCAATACTTGGTTTATCCGCATGACCGAGGTACGGGACCGCCTCCTGAAAAACAACAACCAGATCCAGTGGCTGCCGGACAACATCCGCGAAGGCCGATTCGGGAAGTTCCTGGAAAACGTCGTCGATTGGAGCTTGAGCCGGGAGCGCTACTGGGGAACGCCACTGCCGATCTGGGAGTGCGGCTGCGGATACCGCCACATGGTTGGGAGCGTGGCGGAACTGCATCAGATGGGCACAGACGTACCTGGGGACATTGAACTGCACAAACCGTATATTGATCAAGTGCGCTTGACCTGTCCTGAGTGCAGTGAGTCCATGAAGCGGATTCCGGAGGTAATCGACTGCTGGTTCGATTCCGGGTCTATGCCCTTTGCCCAGTGGCATTACCCATTTGAGAACGAAGCGATCTTCGATGACAATTTTCCGGCAGACTTCATCAGCGAAGCCGTGGACCAAACGCGAGGATGGTTCTATACACTCTTGGCCATCTCTACCCTGCTCTTTGATGAGCCCGCCTATCGCAGCTGCATTGTTCTCGGCCATGTCCAGGACAAACATGGCCAGAAAATGAGCAAGCACAAGGGCAACGTCGTTGATCCCTTCCGCGTCCTCGAACGCCAAGGTGCCGATGCAGTCCGCTGGTATTTCTATTCGGCGTCTGCCCCGTGGCTGCCGAGCCGCTTCTCGGATGATCTGGTGGCCGAAGGGCAGCGGAAGTTCATGGGCACGCTGTGGAACGTTTATGCGTTCTTTGTCCTCTATGCCAACATTGATCGCTTCCATCCCCAGGAGCACCAGGGATCACCCTATGGAGAGCTTCCCATTTTGGACCGCTGGATTCTTTCGCGGTTATCCACCTTGGTTTCCACCGTCGACGGCCATCTGGGCAATTACCGGATTACCGAGGCGGCGCGCGCGGCAGCGAAGTTTGTTGATCAGCTGAGCAACTGGTACGTCCGCCGCAGCCGTGAACGCTTTTGGGAAAAAGGCATGGAACCAGACAAAGTCAATGCCTACAGCACGCTCTATACGGTTTTGACCACGGTTGCCAAGGTCTTGGCGCCCTTCGTCCCGTTCTTGGCCGAAGAGATGTACCAAAACCTGGTGCGAACCGTTTCCGACAGCGCCGAAGAGAGCATTCACCTCTGTCTGTACCCGGAACCGGCAGCGGCCCATGTGGACACGAAGCTAGAGCAGGATATGGATGTCCTGCTGGACATTGTGGCCGCCGGACGAGCCTGCCGCAGTCAAGCAAACATCAAAGTGCGGCAGCCGCTGCGAAGGATGTATGTGAAAGCACCGCAGACGTTGCCTGAGGACTATCACAATGTGGTCAAAGAAGAACTAAATGTCAAAGCACTGCAGTTCGTCAGCGGCACTGAAGATTTCTATGAGTACCAGGTCAAGGCCAATTTTCCCAAGCTGGGCCCGAAGTTCGGCAAGCTTGTACCGAAAATTGCCCAGGCCCTAGGCGAGTTGTCCAGCGATGAAGCAGCGGCGCTGCAGAATCAGAAGAAGATAAAGCTGGAAATTAACGGCCAGCCTCTGTTCCTCGACCAGGACGACGTGGACATCCAGATCATGGCGAAAGAAGGATATGCCGTTGAAATGGAAGGCCCGCTGCAGGTGGTCTTGGAAACGGCTCTCGATGACGAGCTGGTCGAAGAAGGCTTTGTCCGAGAACTGGTCAGCAAAATCCAGACCATGCGCAAAGAAGCTGGGTTTGCCGTCCAGGACCATATCCGTGTCTACCACCAAGGCAGTGACCGTCTGGCCGGTGTATTGGAGCGGAACCGCCAAGTGATTATGGATGAAGTGCTCGCGGAGGACATCTCGGCTTCGCCGCCGCAGGGCTTCACCAAACAGTGGAATATCAATGGCGAGCCTGTGGAGTTGGGTGTCGAAAAGCTATGAAATAAGAAGGGAACCGGCACTGGCCGGTTCCCTTCTTTTGCCCTCGAAGATGCGTGTGGTACCATCGAAGGGGCGGAGTATGTCAATCCTTGGCCAGAATCGAGTCGAGCAGGCCTTCCAAACCGTCGGGTTCATCGGCACGGGCGGTAATATCCGGCCAGCGCCGGCGCAATTCTGCTGGTTTCATACATCCCCCTAATACACTGTTGATGCGGACGACGGCGGTGGACTCCAGGAGAGCTTCGCGCTGGGGGAAAAGCGGTTTCAGCAGCTGCAGTACCCGGGGATTGTTCTGGACGTAGTACTTTTGGTGCTCCGGCGGTGCCGGCTCAAAGGCGGCCAGTGTCTGCACTAAGTGTTCGAGCTCGGCTTTGTGCTTGAATTCCATTTCCGTGACCGAACGCCGGGCTGCCTTCTCCTGTGCTTGATCATGGACAAACACGGCTGGTTGGTAGCGTTTATTGTCCGGTTTTTTTTTCGGTTGGATGGCGCTCCAGAACCAGCGCAGCAGAGCGGGATAGCTGATCCTCTTGGGGTCAAATCGCACCTGGACGGCCTCCACCGGCCCTAAGGAATCACTGGAGGCTGTTCCCACTTCTGTCCGGTACACTCCCTGTATCTGGCCGAAGTAGGCCTCGGAGCGCCAGTACGAACCCGTCGAAAATGTGGCTTTGGCCAGGGTGCTGTCTTTGCGGTCCACCGTCACCGAACTCACTCTCCTTTCTGGGTCGAGCTGGGTCGGAAGTCCAGCGCTGCGGAGTTAAGGCAGTAGCGCAGGCCGGTCGGCCTGGGTCCATCGGGGAACACGTGGCCTAGGTGGCCGCCGCAGCGGCGGCAGTGTACTTCGATGCGCTCCATCATGAGACTGCTGTCCTTGGTGGTGCTGATGGACTCTTCATCCATAGGCTGGGTAAAACTGGGCCAACCGGTGCCGGAGTCGTATTTATGCCGGGAAGAGAACAAGGCTGCACCGCATCCGGCGCAGTGATAAACTCCCTTGTCTTTTTTGTCGAAATAGGCATTGGCAAAGGGCGGTTCAGTACCATGTTCTCTCAAGACGCGGTAGGCCTGGGGCGGCAGTTCTTTTTTCCACTCCTGGGGACTTTTTTTGATGCAGCAATCATCCTGGCCGCCATGGCCGATCATGTTCATCGCCTCCTCGCATAGATAGGACTCTATAGACTACTTCTTCAGCTGCCTTCAGATTCCCTATTTCAATGTGGTCTAGTGTATCGGTTTTCCAGTGCCAGTTCGGCAGGGTGCCGTCGTCACTGCAGGCCATAATCGTAACGGCCCTCCCGCCCCGCGCTAGTATCGGCGTAGCATCGGTTGTCAGCAGCCGATAATCCCGTCGGGCTATCTCCACCGGCGGAGCTTGCCTCGAGACCGTCTCGATGTCACGGAGGAGCTCCGGATCCGCCGGGTAGCGCCGCAGTATTCCCTCGGCCTCGGCAGCGAACAGCCGTCCAGTGCCGAGGTTGTCCAGGTTAATGAATGTGCGGCCCTGCCATCCGTAGGTGGAGAGATGGTGCAGCATTCCATAGGTGCCCGCTTCTTCAGCGCCTGTGGCCAGAAATTCCACGTGCAGTCCCGGGATGGGGTTCTTGGCCAGGCGTGATGCCACCCCGAGCATAACGGCTATGCCGGAGCCGTTGTCATTAGCCCCGGGAGTATAGTCGCAGAAGAGTTCTCGATGGATGAGCATGGCAATGACGGCTGCCAAATAGAGCGCAAACGGAACCGAAAGCCCGACGAGCCAAGGGTCCCAGGCTTCCCATACCGGCAGGCTGCGGAGCACCAGAAAAAAGGTAATGGCTGCCATGGAAGCGAATACAAGGAAGAAAGAACTCCGAAATCCCTTTACCATACGCGGATGGAAGTTGAGGGCTGCCCGAGATGAGTCGTAGTGGGCGGTAAGGATAACCGTGTTCTGCGGCGAAGTTTCCTGGTCCTTCCACGCACGGACATTTTGGCTTCCCCGCCGTGCAAAGAATCGAGAAAGACTGTATTTGGTCTCCAAATCAAGGATGTAGAGGACCAGCAATATGGCCGCGGCTATACTTCCCGGCAGCGGATGGATGAAACCGAGCAGAAATGAAACCAGCATGCCTCCGAGGAATACGAACTGGAGCAGAGAAAATGTGCCTACGGTGGGAAATTCGTGTACGGAAGCCTGATAACCCATGCCTTTGAACTGCTGGACCAGCCAGCGGGCGGCTTGTTCTTCTTCCGGCGTGCCGGAGCCCCTGGGGCCGATTTCCACTGCCAAGCGGTGGATATGCTTCATTAGTCGATTCACAAATGCCAACTCCCTTTCTCCGTGGGAAACTTGCATGCTGTCTGCGAGGATACTGCGGCAGCAGTGGCTGCAGCCGCACTGCCGTTTTACCGATGTCTTCCCTGCCAAGGATTCCGCAAAAGCGAAGGAGGATCCTCTTGACAATACCCCAGACACATGAGGTCTATCGGGGCCTGACCCTCGACCCATTTCAGCGGGAGGCCCTCGGACACATCGACCAAAACCGTTCTGTGCTGGTGTCGGCTCCCACTGGTGTTGGAAAAACGTTGGTAGCTGATTATGTGATTGAAAGCATGTATCTTCAGGGCGGCCGTGTTATCTACACAGCGCCCATAAAAGCACTGAGCAATCAAAAGTTCAAAGAGTTCAAGAACCATATTGGCGAAGAAGCTGTCGGCATTCTCACCGGCGACGTGGTGGTAAACCCGGAAGCACCTGTGCTGATCATGACCACCGAGATCTTCCGCAACCTCCTGCAGCAGGAGCCGGAGCGGGTAGCCGATGTCCGCTACGTGATCTTCGACGAAATCCACTATATCGATGATCCGCAGCGGGGGGCCGTTTGGGAAGAAAGCCTGATTTTCATGCCCGCTGGCATGCGTTTTCTAGGCCTCAGTGCAACCATCCCCAATGTGAACCAGCTTGCCGAGTGGATTACAGCCGTACAGGGGATCCAGGTTGAAGTGGTCACCCATTTCGAACGCATCGTGCCCTTAAAGCATCATCTCTATGAGCGGAGCCTAGGAATTACCAATCTCAAGCGGGTGCGCAGAAAGGCCCAGAGCCACCAGGACCGCTTGGCCTCCATGCCGCCGTGGGAACGGGAAAAAATAAAAGCAACCGACCACGTCGATCTAATTATGGACATCAAGGATGATTACCTTCCGTGTCTGTTCTTTACGTTCAGCCGCCGCAAGTGCGAAGCCAATGCACTGCAGCTCGGCGATGTGGTCGACTTTCTCAGCCCGGAACAGAAGGAACAGGCTGAAGCCATCATCGCGGCTGTGGAAGAGCGATATCCCAAAATTACCAGCGACCGCTGGCATGGGCTCTACCGCCTGCTGCTGAAAGGAATCGGCTATCATCATGCCGGCATGCTTCCGGCCTTAAAGGACGTAGTGGAAGAATTGTTTACCCACCGCCTTGTGCCTGTATTGTACTGTACAGAAACATTTGCCGTCGGACTCAACTTTCCCTGCAAAACAGTTTGTTTTGATGCCAGCACAAAATGGGACGGCACGTCCTTTCGCCCCTTGACCAACCGCGAATATTTTCAAATGGCGGGCCGAGCCGGCAGGCGCGGCATTGACGAAGTGGGCTATGCCTTTACTCTGGTCAACTTAAATTACTTCGATGCCGACGAATTTCCTACCATGGACGAAACGGATATCGAACCGCTGCAGAGCCAGTTTGCCCTGACCTACAACTCGGTTCTCAATCTAGTCAACAATTACCATGAGGACGACATCATCCGCATTCTAGGCCAGAACTTCGCTGCCTATCAGGCGTCTGAACAACGGCGCAGGGTAATCCATGAATTGGAGAAGGTAGAGCAGGCGCTGCAGCAGTACTGTCCGCACATGGATTCCGACAACTGCCCCATTGTCCTGGACCGTCTGCGCAAAAAACGAAAGCAGTTGAAAGCAAAGGGCCGGAAAAAGGCCAATTCCCGGACCCGACGGCGATTGCGGACCCAGGTGGCAGAGATCGAAGAACGGCTGCATCAGGCACAGCCTTACCAGTGCACCAAAGAAGAGCGGCAGCGCTGCCGCGGGGATATCAAGCATTTCCGCAAGTTGGAAAGCCGCCGCCAGAGGCTTAGTGAACGCAGTGAAGAGTTGGATCCGCAGAAGCGGTTTGTCCAAGAGTACCAGGATAAGAAAGGCCTCCTGGAAGCCTTAGGCTACATCGAAGGAGACCAGTTGACGACGGCCGGCGTTTTTGCCAGCCAAATTCACGGCCAGGAGCTCTTGGTGACGGAAATTTTCATGGAGGGGCTGATCCACGAATATTCCATTCCGGAGCTGAATGCGGTGATGGTGGCCATCGGCTATGAGCCGCGCAAGAACGAAATCCGACTGAAGCACCGTCTGCCCTTGGGTCCTGTGAAGCGGTGCGTCATGCAGCTGCGGGCGATGGAAGAGAAGTTCCTTGGATATTCCCAGGTGGAGTTCAACGATCATCTGTCACTCTTGGTTTACCGATGGACGGAAGGCGAAGCCTTTTCGCAGTTGATGGACGAAGTGTCCATCGATGAAGGCGATGTGGTGTATGGAGTCCGCCGCGGTATCGATCTCCTCCGCCAGGTGCGAAATGCAGTACGAGAAGACCCAGTATTGTCAGCAAAACTCAAAGATGCCATCGGCCGCATGGATCGCGACCAAGTGTCGATTTGGCTGTAGAAAGGGGCTCGCCAAGGCAACATGGAGTACCAGTGCGTTGTACTTGACATCGATGGAACGCTTCTCAACAGCGAAGGAGAACTTTCTCGCGAAAACCGGCAGGCCGTCAAGGCCGTACAACGGCAGGGCATACCGGTCATACTGGCCACGGGACGCCGGATCACGCGAGCCCGGCCGTGGCTTAGGGCGCTGGAGATAAAAACGCCGGCTGTGATCCACAACGGCGCCGTGGTATACAGCGGGGTCGAGGACAAAATTACCTTCCAAAAGGGGATTGAGCAGGACGTGGCCGCAGCCGTGGTTTCTGTCCTGCGCCAGGAGAAGGTTCCCTATGTGGTCTATACCGGAGCAAGCGGCGGTGAATGCCTGGTGATGGAGCGCGATCAGTGGGAAGATCACCGCCGCCTAGTGCAGCGGTTCGTGGGTGACGCCGTGGAACCGGTGCCTTGTCTGGATCCCCGCGACGAACCATTAAAGATCGCCTTGGTGGGCCGCAGTTCGGAGCTGCAGCGGCATTTGATCCACTGGCAGCAGCGCATGGGAACGCGCACCAACATGATGATCTTCCAATCGCGGGACGGGTTGTTTACCGGGGTTGAGTTTGTTGCCAAGAATGTTTCCAAGGCCGCCGGGGCAGAACGTATCCTGGCAGCCATGGGGTTGGATCTGTCCCAGGCGCTCGCCATAGGGGATGATGTAAACGATATGGAACTGATCGAGCGGGCTGCTTTGGGCATTGCCGTGGAGAACGGCGATCCCCGTCTGAAACAGGCCGCAGCCCGGGTTACGTTGGCCAATGATCATCACGGTGTTGCCCGGGCGCTGGAAGATTTCATCCTTTCCCGAAAGTAGGTGCGAAGCCATGGCGGAACTGTATCTTCTTCCCCATCAAAAAGCGGTGCAGCGCTGGCAGAAGGAACGTTTCCATGGGAGCCTGCTGCCGTTTTCGCTGCCCGGCCTGATTGCTGACATTTTGCGGTCCGGCGGTGCAGCGTATCGGGAAAACCGTGTCTTGGAAAGGACCGCCGTCTTCGAAGGTATTTGGAATTTCGGTGCGGAGTTGGTTTTTTTTCAGCCGTTGCTTTCCTTTCCGGGGTTGGGCGAGGATCTGCACTGGCTGTATCAGCAGCTGGGGTTGGGTGAAGCTGCATGGGACGATCTCCCAGGCAGTGCCGCAGAGGATGTGGCGGCGTTGTACAGCCGCTACCGCGGGCTGCTGGAGCAGTGGCATGTCCTGGACAGTGCCGGACAGGCAGAACGGGCGCTGCGGTATGCCCGGGCATGGCGGGACGCCAACCATATCGACAAGATCATAATCGACGGCGTTTTGGAGCTTGCACCGCTGCACCAGACACTGTTGGACGTGTTGGCAGAAGGGATTTCCGTGGTGAAACAGGAGCCTGGCCAGCCGTCTGCCCCGCAGGCAGCCCAGTTTGACCGCCCACCCGAAGAGGTGGAAGCCATGGCGGCGGCCCTTAGAGACGCGTTGCAAGCTGGGACAGCGCCGCGGGATCTGGCTGTGGCCGTTGTCGACCGCGACACATACATGCCCATCATAGAACAGGTGTTTCGGCGGCAAGGGCTGCCTTGGGCCGGAGATGCAGCCAAGTTGGCCGATGTTCCTCTGGGACGGGCTGTACTGGCCCTTCTGGATGCTATAGGCTCCGAAATGAGCAAGAAGCACTGGCAGCGGTTGACAGTGGATGGCTGGGGCTGGCCCTTCGACCCGGACAGGAGCGCTTGGCGCAAGCTGAAACTCGCCCCGCCGCTCAAAGGCATACCCCAGTGGAGGCAGTACATGGGCGGAGAACATATCCTCGGCGACATGCTGCAGGAAGTCCATCAGTGGTCCGCCGCGGCCGCCCAATGCCGCACCTTGGCCGAGTATGCTTCGTGGCTGCGCAGCATCTTGAGCCGGTATGCGCCGGAGCAGTGGCTGCGGGGCGGGGAAGACCAATGGGCTGCCCTGGTCACGTCCTGGGACGGCCTGCACGGTATTTTAGACACGCTGGACTCTGCGGAGATCCCCGTTTCCTTCGACCGTTTTGTCCATTTGCTGCAACTGGTCATGGGTGAATATACTCTGCCGCAGCGAAAGCAGTTTCGGCAGTCTATCCATGTGGGCTCCTTGCAGGAAATAGCGGCGGGGGGATTTGCATTGGTCTGCATCCCCGGCATGCAGGAAGCCGTCTTTCCTCGCCGGCCCCGACGCCATTGGCTGGCCGGAGATCTGGGCACTGGCAGCGATGAGCAGTTGTGGGAGCACCTTCTTGCCACGTCCGGTGCTGTATGGGCCGGGTCTTCCCGGGAAGATTCGGCGGGAAAATCCCAACTGCCGTCGCCACTTTTGTCCCAAACCTCCCAGCGGCGGATTCGTCTTCGGGCCATGGACGGTTCCCGCGACGGCTCCGTCACCTTCGGCAGCGGTCACCTCCGGGATTGGGAGGCCGTGGAGCGCATTCGCCAACAGGTGCTGAACCGCCCGCAATCGCCAAGCCGTCTGAATCGCTATGTAGACTGCCCCTATCAGTATTTCTGCAGCCAAGTCCTGGCCTTGGAGGAAGAGGAGGAAGCGGCTGCAGAGTTGACCGCCCTAGAAGAAGGAAGCCTGGTCCACGCGGTGCTGCAGAGATTCTGGGATCACTTTGGCAGCAGCGCCGTTTTGCCGGACGCGCAACAAGCCCAGGCTTGGGTCGCGGCAGCGGCAGCCGAAGAAACAGAACGTTTTGGCCAGCCGCTTTCGGGAGTCGCCCTGCGCCGGCTGCAGTTCTTCATCCGCAGGGACTTGGAGACGATGCCGGACGCGTACCGCCCGCAATTTCTGGAAACGGGCTTTTCGGAATTGGAACTACCGGTCAAAGGCGGCGTGGTCCGCCTGACCGGGAAGATCGACCGCGTCGACGTCAATGGCGCCGAAGACACCGCCGTGATCTTGGATTACAAAACTGGCAGCAACCCGCCGCCCAAAGAAATCCAAGAGGTGCAGCATCTGCAGCTGCCGGTTTACTATCTGGCTGCCCGGCAGTTGTGGCCCCACCTTACCATCGTGGGGACGGCGTTTTATTCGGTCAAAGAGAGCAACCGGGCCGGCCTCTGGTGCAAACCATACCACAGCGAATTCGGACTTTCCGGCGGCAAGAACATGTGGGAGCAGCAGGCCTGGGATGATCTGCCGCAGAAATTCGAGCAAGAAATTCGGAACTGCGTGGAAGGTATCTTAGCGGGCCAATTTCCTGTGGCGCCGCGGGACAATCGCATCTGCTGCTATTGTTCCTTCAACAACGTCTGCCGACGGGAGGTGTATTAGCCTTGTCTTTTGAACCTACAGCTGCCCAAAGGCGGGCGATTACCACCATGGACCGGGATGTGGCCGTGTCCGCGGGAGCTGGCTCCGGAAAGACCAAAGTGTTGGTGGAGCGATTCGTGTATCTCTTGGAGCAGGGCGTCTCTCTGCAGCGCCTGGCGGCCATTACCTTTACCCGCAAAGCGGCCCAGGAAATGCGGGACCGCATTCGTGCGCAGCTCGAGGAGCACCCCGCCCTTTCCGGCCTGGCACCGGAGATGACACATGCCCAGATCTCAACGATTCACAGTCTCTGCCAGCGCATGATTGCAGAACATCCCCGGCAGGCCCGGGTGGATCCCCGTTTCCGCCTCGGCGAGGAATGGGAGATGGATGCACTGCTGCAGGAGTGCAGCGAAGAAGTTCTGCAGCAATATATCGACCAGGGTGACCCGTCGGTGATCGAAATGCGGGAGGAGTACCGGCGGGCGTCGGAGGCAGCGGCGATGATCTGCGGCGTATACCGCCGCATGGCCAGCATGGGCCAGAGAAACTTTACCCAACCTGACGCCCTTTCAGACTTGGAAGCGAAGTTTCAGCGGGCGCAGGAGCAGCTGTGCCAAACAGTAAGCCAGCTGTTTGCAGTTTGGGATGAGAAGACCGTTGCCGTCACTAAGCTGCAGGAGGCGAAACTGACGTCGTTCCGGCGGCTTTGGAAGCGGGAGCAGCCGGGCTTGGCCGTGCTCCCGGACCCGGGTGTCGAAGAAGGCTGCACTTTGCTGGCCGAGGCATTGAAAGGTCAGTGGTCGAAGATCAAGCCGTGGGTGATACCTGTTCGGGAAAGCATCCAGGAACTTTCCCAGACTGTCCTGGATTGGAACGGCTGCTGCCGCATGGAAGCCATGGTGCGGGTGCTAAACGATCTAGACGCCGCCTATGGACGGGCCAAAGCGCGGCAGGGCCTTCTGGATTTCAATGACCTAGAGCAAAAAGCGCTGGCACTTCTATCCGCAGAGGAAGTGAAGTACCACTACGATTTTGAGCATCTGATGGTTGACGAGTTCCAGGACACTAATCGGGTACAGAAGGCCGTGGTTGACGGGTTGCGTACCGACGACACGAAGCTTTTTGTTGTGGGAGACGGCAAACAGTCCATTTACCGATTCCGCAGTGCTGAGGTCCAGGTGTTTCTCGACACCCGCCGTGAGATCGAAGCGTCGGGCGGCATACACATTTCCCTGGCGGACAATTTCCGCTCCGTTCCCAGCTTAGTGGCCTTTAGTAATCGGCTGTTTCCTTACTTCATGGAAGGCGATCGCGTTGCCTTCGAGCCTAGTTCCTCTGGGCGCCGGGAAGAACGGCCGGTGTGCGCGGAGAAAATCGTCGTTGAGAAATCGGAGGGTGAAACCATCAATGACGGCCGTTGGCGCGAAGCGCAGGAGATCGCCAACCGAATTGCCCGCCTGGTTACCGAGGAGCAGCGCAGCTATGGCGATTTGGCCCTTCTGTTCCGCGCTTCCACCAGCATGAAGGTGTATGAACAGGCGCTGCAGCAGCGGGGCATCCCCTTTGTCAACGTCAGCGGACGGGGCTTTTATTCCACCCGCGAAATCCAGGATATGCTGAGTATTCTCGATTGGATCGAGGATCCGGACGATATGATCGCTGCAGCGGCCGTCATGCGGTCGCCGTTCTTCCTAGTCAGCGACGAAGGACTCTACTGGTATTGGTCCGGAGAAATCGAACGCGCCGCCGCCGATGATCAGCGTGCGGCGGCAGAGGCCGAGCAGCTGGTGCGGAATCTGCGGCGTCTCGCGGCACACAAGCCGGCTCCTCTCATCATCCGGAGCCTTCTTAACGACACGGCTTTCTGCGAGCGAGTCAGTTATGATTCCTTGGCGGCACAGCGGCTGGCCAATGTCATGAAACTGGAAGAGACCAGCTGGCAGCTGTGGTCACAGGGCTATGTTTCCCTGCACGAGCAGCGCCAGTATATCCGCCAGATACTGCAGGGGCAAGATCGCGAGGGAGAAGCACGCTTGGATGGTGAGGAAGCCGATGCGGTCACCATAATGACCATCCACGGTGCCAAGGGCCTGGAGTTTCCAGTGGTCTTCCTGCCCGATCTGAACCGCGCCCTGAAGCTGAACAGGAAACCGCCGGTGGTCTATCATCAGGATGTGGGTATGGCCTATTCCAAGACAACCCGGGGCGGCCAGATCGCAGATATGATCGAACAGGAAGAGTTCGAGGAACGGAAACGGCTTCTCTATGTGGCCGTCACCCGGGCGGAAGACCGGGTCATATTCTGTGGGGTGGAGGAAACTCCCAAGGCCGACAAGACCATGCCGGAGCTGGGCAATTGGTGGCAGTGGCTGATCAAGGCAGAAGCAGAAGTTTTCGAAGAACCCCTGCCCGTGTGGGAAATGACAGCTTCGCCAACCGCGCCTTTGCCCGAGCAGCGTCCCAAGACCAAAGTGGAGATGGCAGAGTATCCGGGCATTCCGTGGCAGAACCAACCCCGGATCGAGGCGCCGCTGGATGTCGTTCGTTTTTCCGTGACGTCTCTTTTGCAGTATCAAGAGTGCCCGCGCTGCTATTACTACCGCTATGTACTGCAGGTGCCCGACCAGCCCCGAGGGCTTGAAGACACGCAGGCTCCACCGCCCGGAAGCGGAGTCGCGCAACCGCGGTCCGACGGGCTCAAACCCACCCAACGCGGCAGCATTATTCACCGGGTCTGCGAACACATCACCGACCCGGATCAATTGGACGATCTTTTGGAAAACGCTCTGCAATTGGAAGGTGTTTCGGTGGATGCGGACGAACGGGCAGAGCTGAAGGAGATCGCAGGCCGCTATCTCCGCGGTCCCAGCTTTGCTCGGACACAGTCGGCCCCTGTTGTGCGGGAATGGCCTTTTATTCTGCCCTTGGATGCGTTTAGTATCAGTGGAACGGTGGACCAAGTGATATTGGAATCCGATGGCGCTTTGGTGACGGATTTCAAGACGAATGCCGTAGATGCAGAACATGCCGAGAGAGCGGCAGAACGGTATCGTCGACAGCTGGAGCTCTATGCCTGGGCTTTGGAACGTCTAGGAACCAAACCGGTACATCGGCTGCAGATCCACTTCCTTCTGCCCGACACAGTGGTGGAATGGCCTTGGCACGATGGGGCGCGGGCGGACACAGCCCGTTGGCTGCAGCGGATCTGCATGGAAATCATCGAGCGGGCCGAAAGGGGCAGCCAGGCCTTTGTGCCGGCAGAGGGCTGCCGAAACAGTGTTGGCTGCCGCAGAGCCATGGAGACGATTGAGAAGGGAGTCGAACCAATGTGAAAAAGCGTGCATGGCCGGGGAGCACTGCGCCGCTGGCACCGCCGATCGTTCAATCATCGGTCTTTCAATTCGAGTCGTTGCGCCATATCCGGGACGTATCCGAAGAGGAAGGGGAGGGCCATGTCTATTCGCGCTATGGGCATCCTAATGCACAATATTTGGAAGAAGCGGCTGCAGAACTAGAGGGAGCCGAGGCGTGCCGGGCCTTTAGCTCCGGTATGGCCGCGATGGTGTGTGCCCTCTTGTCACTCTGCCGCCCCGGAGACCACATTTTAGCCGTGGGTACCCTATACGGCGGAACCCACCTGCTGCTGCGGGAACAACTGCAGCAGATGCATATTGACACAACTTTCGTCCCCGACCCTGAATCTGCTGCGGCAGCGGTCACCGCCAAGACGCGGGTGATCGTGGCAGAAACCATCAGCAATCCCCGAATGGATGTGCTGAATTTTGAACCGCTGGCCTATTTGGCGGAACGCCATGATCTGTTTTTTCTGGTCGACAATACATTTGCTTCACCGTGTCTCTGCCGACCACTAGAACAAGGCGCCCACGGCGTTATGCACTCCGCGACGAAGTACTTAAATGGCCATGGGGATGCCATGGCCGGCCTGCTGCTGGGCAGCCGCCGGTGGATAGAAGAGGTGTCCCGTTGGGCGCCCCAACTGGGGGCTGTTTTGGATCCCTTTGCGGCCTGGCTTGTTCATCGCAGTCTGGCCACCCTGTCCCTGCGTATGCAGGCCCACAGTGCCAACGGCCGGCATGCGGCGGAGTTTTTGCATGGCCACCCCAAGGTGAAGCAGGTGTATTACCCAGGGCTCGACAACAGTCGGCTGGCTGACCGATATCTGCCCGCCGGCTGCAGTGGCATGGTAGGCTTTGTGGTCGACGGCGATCCGGAGCAGGTGATTGCCGGATTCGAGCATATCGTTTTGGCTCCCAGCTTAGCCGACACGGGCACCACCGTATCCCATCCCGCGTC
>Ga0207421_10002242_pt1 | contig 24193 bp, 19 predicted proteins | sample SodLakKL_010_SED_4_FD_187542 | JGI IMG/M metagenome (GOLD analysis project Ga0207421, IMG submission 187542) | Alkaline sediment microbial communities from Lake Tanatar, Kulunda Steppe, Russia - 8KL_010_SED (SPAdes) (version 2) | ecosystem: Environmental > Aquatic > Non-marine Saline and... | reverse complement strand
CACCCGATAAACAAATTACATCCGGTATATCAATAGGCACCCGATAAACAAAATACACCCGGTGTATCAATAGGCACCCGGTAGGTAAAAAGACATCCAACATATCAACACACACCAAACCAAATACAGAAATTCATGTTACTCAGGTTACCTTGCGCAATGAAATTTGTTTCCCTTATGCTGCTGGTCTTCATCTTCCATGGCTGCAAAGATGACGGCAATGAACACCCTCCGGGAGAAATGCCGGAAGAGTCAGCTCATGAGGAAGCCGGCCCGGATATGCAGGAAGAATCAGCGGAAACTGCTCTTGAAGGCACTGCTGCTGAACGTTTTGACTCGGTGCTGGAGGAATATCTGGCTCTGACCGACGCCCTGGTAGCATCCGATACTGAAAGGGCGGCTTCAAACTCTGAACTGTTCTATGACGCCGTGCAATCGTTTCAGCAAACCGATATCGATGCTTCACTGCGGGCTGATGTGGGAATCCTGAACATGACGCTGCTTGAAATGAGTGACATCATCACCGGCAGCACAGATATTGAGGAACAGCGGGGTGCCTATGAAACGCTGTCGGAAACCATGATAGCCATGGTTCAACGGCTGGGCCATCAGCGCGATACCCTCTATCATCAGCGCTGTCCGATGGTCAATGACGGCGATGGCGACTGGCTCAGCACAAAGGAGGAGATCCGAAACCCCTACCACGGTGACCGGATGATGAACTGCGGGTCGACGGTGCAGCAGCTTTAGGTCCGGACATGCACTTCATGCGTTATGCCGGGGCACACATAATCGTAAACCCCGGTCCACAGTGTCACAAATCGTCCAGCAACCCGGTTCATCCTGTCACAAATCGTCCAGCATCTCGCGCATATTATCTTTCCAGCGCTCATCGTCACTGGTAAGGATTTCCTGTTGGAGTCCCTTTTCCAGTGACTGACGGGCCTTGTCTTCTTCTCCGATGGTCAGATAGAATTCTGCCTGGTCATGATAGTATAGAACGTACTGCGGGTCCAGCTCAATGGCTTTTTTGAAGGCTTCGCGGGCGCTGTCGTTACTGGCACCTTCCGGGGCTCCTCCAAATAACGCATTGGCAGCCAGGCGCTCCATGCGCGACAGGTTTGCCGCACGATGGTGCCATACGCCCAGTACATTCCATGCGCGGGAGTATTCAGGGTCCAGTTCTACCGCTTTTTCGGCGTGTTCGCGGATTTCCGTGGATAATCTCAGTCGCTCTCTAGCCCCTGCACTCTGGGCTTTCCTGCCGACAGCGGCGGAATAGGCGAAGTGCGATGCGGCACTGTCAGGGTAGGCCTCGAGCATTTTTTTGGCAAGCTCGTGGGCCTGCTCATAATGTGCTTCCTCATCCCTGCTTCGGCTCTGGCGGTTTCCGATTGAGGTGTGCAGTATAACGGCATTCCACAGTGCTTCAAAGTGCTGCTCGTCCTCTTCAAGAACTTCTTCAAATGCCTTCAGGGCCTCTTCGTCCTTGAAGTCATTTTTCAGCTCCATGGCATGTTTAAGCTTTTCTTCAGAACCGGACTTTGCAGCAAGTGAAGTTTGCGGAAAAAATGCGGAAACTCCGGCCACCAGCAAGGTCAGCATCAGATACGTGAATAATTTGAGTGAAAGTGTTTTCATTGAAAGTATCAGGCTCATATTTATACAAGGTTACATTTCCGGCTGCCTCTTTTAGCAGGACTGCCTTTTATAAGGTTACATATTCTAAGGGTATATATTTTAAAGTTACAAGCTTCTATGAAACTGCATTTTCCACACGGTTACTTTTTGGAACGTTACAATTTTTCTGCCTGGTTACGTAATTCAGATGTTTATTCCGGTGGATATTTAATCCGGCTAACGACGTGACTGTATTTTAAGCCATTCGCCATAGCAGTAACGGTACCTGAAAAAATGCGGCAGGCGCATCAGTAATCCGGTATAGTGACATTTATATCACGATAGCTGGCAGGCACTTCGAACAGTTCCGGAGCAAGGGTCTCTTCAACGATGTCATACAACCTGATGTTGATTTTCGTCTCTTTTCCCTCATAGAAAACAAGAAACGGGAAAAAGCCGGCAGGGACATCATGTTTAAGCAGTCGCGAGAGCGCCGGATTGCCGAAATCAGGAAACTGAAAATACCCGTAACGGCTCGCGTCAACCGGAGACCACAGGACAAAGTCTTCATCCCTGTCGGTATGAATGATATATTCGTTGCTCAAAACTCCGGAAATCATCTGCTCGTTTCCGGTAAACGCAAATCTGTCCACCCGGTCAATCAGTGCTTCACCGCGGTCAGCAAGTTCCTTGAAGGCAACTTCGGAATACCCGCCCACCTCATGCATGAGTATCACCACCTGATCATGATCCTGCGCCATCAGCAAGGTCATGGATCCGCCCATCAGAGGATCATCGATTTCCAGACGGATCAGGTTTCCTTTTATCCGGTAGCGGAACTCCTGCTCCATCCCGTTGATATCCAGATCGTAGTACAAGGTACCCTGAAAATAGTCGGGATCCGTATCCGGTGCGCCTGACGGGTTGGCATAACCACTGGCTGACACACTGCCAGAACCATATCCCGAAAGCGAAAAAAGTGAAACAAGCAGAATCGCACAAAGAAATCGTTTCATTTGCGTACCCGAAACCGGGAGTTTATGGCGCATAATTGATGGTGCCGCACGGATTACCATGCCGCATTGGTATTGAACTGGCAGCCTGCTATTTTTGAGTTCGGGCAGAAAAATATCACCCCATTAAATATTGCCACATAGGATATCACCGCATATCTCTGTATAAGGTAATAAATATCAGTAAAAAAAAGGAGCGGCATATAAAATTATGCAAAAAGTAATGATAATGGGAAGCGGTGCCGTTGGCGGATACTACGGCGCGCATCTGGCATCAACGGAGGGAGTTGACGTCAGCTTTGTTGCCAGGGGCAGACATCTTGAAGCGATCAGGAAGAACGGCTTGAAGATTACCGGCAATAAGGAGCTGCATGTTAAAAGTGTCCGGACTCTGGAGCATCCCGAAGAACTGGGGCACCCTCCCGACCTGATCATTGTTGCAGTGAAGTCGTTTGACACCCCCGATGCCATAAACATGATCCGCCCGGTGGTGCGGTCCGGCACCATGATACTGACACTGCAAAACGGACTGGAGAATTATGATCTGCTGGCGGCTGAGTTCGGAAAAGAGAGGGTTATCCGCGGATTCTGTCAAATTGGTGTGGAGGTGACCGAACCCGGGGTAATTGATTACAGAGGCATGTCCCGTGTGGTTTTTGGAGAGGAGAGCGGGGCATCATCTAACCGGGTGATGCAGCTGCAGAAAATGTTCGAACTTGCAGGCGTTCCCGCCAGGGTGAGTGACAATATCCGCAAAGACAGCTGGCTGAAATTTATCTGGAACGGCATATTCAACATGATTACCGGCATCTCCGGTGTTACAACCGACAGAATTTTCGAGGATGATGACACTCTCGCAACAGCCCGGGAGTTGTTTTTTGAAATGAAGGCGCTGGCCGGTGCTTCAGGTGTATCCATAACGGATGAGGACGTAAGCAAGATCATTGATGATACCCGGAAGCTGGGTGCTTTCCGCACATCCACATATCAGGACCGCCTCAAGGGCAAACCGCTTGAATATGACACTTTCTGCGGATATGTCGTCAGAAAGGCGGATGAATACGAGCTGGAAGTTCCGGTTAACCGGACCCTTTACAGTTTGTACAAGCTCCGGGAGAGATGATGCAGATTATCAGCTTGATGAGGATTCGGATTGTCAATTTGCCCCGGATTACTTTTCAGGAAATCTGCACCAGGTTATATATTACCTGCCGATACATATTTTCCGGGGTCGCGTTACCAGGCGCTGATGTTATCTAAAAATGGCAGGTCGACGCTTTAAAGACGGATAATTACATTAAGCACAGAGCCATATATTCAAACGCGGAAGTTGCATTTTCAGATAACAGAATTACTTTCACCAACACGCACCAACACGCACCAACACGCACCAACACGGGAGACATTATGAAAATCGGCATATTATCAGACACTCACGATCATGTTCCCCACATAACCAGGGCAATGTCCCTCTTCAGAAAAGAGGACATCCGGCATCTGCTGCATGCCGGTGATTTTTGCAGTCCGTTTACTATACCGCTGTTCAAAGGATATGAAATGGACGCCGTTTTCGGCAATAATGACGGGGATCATTTCAGACTGATAGGAAAGTTCCGTGAAAACGGGCTCTCCATCCACAACGAGTTTTTCCAGACCGAACGTGATGGATGCCGGATTGCCCTGTACCACGGCACGCGTCCGGAAATTACCGACGCGCTGGGCCGGTGCGGAACGTATGACCTGGTCATCAGCGGGCATACCCACACGGTAGTAAATGAGCGGATCGGCAGCACACTCATGCTGAACCCGGGCTCGGCCCACGGTTTTGACAGCCAGGCCACAGTCGCGGTTTTTGACACCGAAACGCGGGAAGCGGTTATTCACTCCCTGTGATCTTTTTCAGCTGACTCACCACAGCATTGGTGAATTTTGAGGTGCTGCCCTCGCCCCCAAGGTCGGCAGTGATTACCTCCTTGTCCGGCAGCGTGCGGTAAAGGGCTTTGCGTATCTGCTGTGCACTGTCAAGTTCGCCGATGTGCTCGAGCATCATCAGAGCAGAAAGCAGGAGGGCTGTGGGATTGGCCATGCCTTTTCCGGCAATATCGGGTGCTGACCCGTGGACGGCCTCAAAAATTGCGTGTTTGTCACCGGTATTGGCCGACCCGGTGACACCGAGTCCTCCTACCAGGCCGGAGGCCAGATCGGACAGAATATCCCCGAACAAATTGGTTGTCACGATGATATCAAATGTTTCGGGACGCATTACCATCTGCATCGCGGTGTTATCCACGATCATGTCATTAAAGGTGATATCCGGGTAGTCTTTTGCAATATCCTGGCCCACCTGCAGGAAGAGCCCGGTAGTGTATTTCAGGATATTGGCCTTGTGCACCAGTGTTACTTTCCGGCGCCGGTATTTCCGGGCGTACTCGAATGCCGAGCGTATGATGCGTTCGCTGGCTTCTCTTGTGATTACGGCAATGGACTCGGCACGGTTCTGGTCGCCTTCGACATATCGTTCCTGGCCGATGTACATCCCCTGGGTATTTTCACGAAACGTGATGAGGTCCACATTGCCGAACCGGCTGGGTACTCCCGGAAGCGTTCTGGCCGGACGCATATTGCAAAAAAGGTGGAAACGCTGACGAAGGGCGACATTTACGGAACGAAACCCGCTGCCCACCGGTGTTGTCAGCGGTCCTTTTAGGGCAATTTTGTGCTTGTCAATCAGGGCTACGGTTTCATCGGGAAGGGGGTTTCCGGAAGATTCATAAGCCTCCATACCTGCTGATGCGGGAATCCAGTTTATCTCAATCTTAGCGGCTTCCAGTATTTTCAGAACCGATTCCGTGATTTCCGGTCCGATACCGTCTCCTTTGATAAGAACAATATTATGCATGTTGAAAAAGTATGATAAGGGGAAAAGTGCCAGGTTTGTGAACAAGCGCAAGGTAATAATTGATTTTGGAATTATCATTATTTCAGCATTGTAATTTCAGCGCTGAATATGCGATATTATCCCGTACAACGTTATACTGTATTGTAAAAAGACGTTAACTGTAATGGCAGCTCGAACTAAAATCCGTATAATTTGTTGTAGGAGATAGAGCAACAAACCAAATAAGGAGAAATATGAAAAGCATGAAATCTAAGATATTCGCAAGCGGTCTCGCACTTTTGATTACGGGATTACTGCTATTTCAGCCCGAGGCAAAGGCACAGGTTGAGACCGGTGAAAATATTATGACATCTGCTGCTCAGTTCGGGCAGATTCAGTATTTCCGCACACTCATCGAAGAAGTCGGTCTGGATGACAAACTCAATGAGGACGGCCCGTTTACGGTTTTCGCACCAACCGATGAAGCTTTTAATGAAATACCGGAAGCAGAATTGCAGGAACTGCTTGAGAGTCCTGATGATCTCCGTGAGGTACTACTGGCCCACATTGCCGAAGGTGCCTATCAGGCTGAAGACATGGCTGACAGGGATGATCTGACCATGGTTAACGGAGTTGAACTGAATGTGGATCAGCACGAAGGCGGTATCTCTGTAGGCGATGCCCTTATGGTAGCCGCTGATATTGTTGCAACCAACGGAGTTATTCATGCCGTTGACAAAGTGATACTTCCGGAATAACAGCGCAGCTGAAGGTTTGCGTGATTTTTTTAAAATTTGACCCCTCCGATGGAAAAGGGATTGTTATTACAGCAATCCCTTTTTCCTTTCAATCAAGAGCCATTGTAACGCATGATAAGCAGTGTCATGTCATCATCGGGAGACTGGCTGCCGGTAAACCTGGTTACCGAGGCATCAATTGTCTTCAGCAGTGCGCCAGGAGGCTGTTCCAGGTTCTTTTTTATGGAAGCTAAAAGCCGGTCGTCACCATACATTTCTTTGCCCGCATTGACTGCTTCGGTTACGCCGTCGGTATAGAAAATCAGACCGTCCCCCGGTTTCATGGTGATCTTTTCCTCGGTCACTTCCTGCTCAAAAGCTGAGTTGCGTGTCAGGCCAATTGCAATGCCCCGAGACCGGATCAGTGACACGCTCTTCTGGTCCGGACGCATGAGAATTCCGGGATTGTGCCCCGCTCTGGCATACCGGACAGTCCCGTCACGAACATCGGCAAGTGCATAGCAGACGGAGATAAAACTGCCGCGCCGGGCATTGTCATAAAACAGCCGGTTCATACGGGTCAGCAGCGGGATGGGTTCCGGTATTTCTTTTACCAGACTTTGCACAATGCCCTTGACCATGGTCATAAAAAAGGCAGCCTGAATACCCTTGCCGCTGACATCGCCAATGACAAAAGCAAGCCGGTGATCGTCAACTTTGATGACATCATAATAATCGCCGCCGACATCAAACGCAGCCTTGCAGTGGGCTGCAACTTCAATTCCGGAAACAGTCGGAAGATGAACGGGCAGAAAGGACTGGTGCACCTGACGGGCAATTTCAAGTTCACGCTCAACCCGCTGCTCACGGGCAATTTCTTCAATATAAGCCGGAGTAAGTCCGGCTATCTGTTCGTTATTATTGCCGTATTCGGCAACATACCATCCGGTGGCAAGAATCAGGATCATCAGTCCGGGAACGGACCAGGCAAGCCAAATATCCGGTGAACCCGATACCATCAGCCCATCCGTAACAGCCCACACGGCAATAAAAAAGAAAACCGATGTCATGAGTGCAAGCAGGTCATACTTGAGGAAGACGTACGTGAATGCCAGGCCGGGAATGAGCCAGAAAAGCAGTACCATCGGCGAACCCGGAGTCGATACGTAAAAAGAGGTCATAAGGGCCAGACCAACACTGCCGGCGATCAGCAGAAATATACGGGACGGGAAGTTGAGTGCCAGCCAGGAAACCAAACAGGCGTACAGCCCTGCAGAAATGATAAACATCCAGAAAAGCCCTGATGCGGCCACATGCCAGACTGAAAAGAGGTAGCTCTCAGTGTAAAAGAACTGTTCGTTCATGGGATTCAGGAAGCTGCGGTCAACGAGTGTGTACATCACGGCAGCAAGGCCAAGAATGATCATGGCTGCAGAAATGCCGGTATAAACGGAAAGTCCGGCACGCCTGCTCTTGAAATAACCCAGCCTCAGCAGGGACAGGCTGGTGATTTTTTCGGGCCAGACTTCGCGGCTGACGGATTCACCAAGTCCAGAAAGCAGGAAGGCCATGCCTCCGGTCAGCGCGGCAAGAAACAGCAGGATCACCAAAAAGGATATTACAGACAACAAGGGCTGATCTATCTGAAACAGGGCCGGATCCTGCAGAAGAAGAAAAACTATGTGGAACAGTGCAAGTCCTGCCACCATGGAAGCATATGTCGTGGAAGCCTTTACATCGATCAGACGATGAAACAGGCGGCGGAAAAAAACGGAAAGCAGAAGCAGCAGTCCGGCAATGTAAAACAGAACCCTGATGAAGTCCGCATACTCGGCCTGATTTATCCCGTCAAAGCCGCTGAGGCTGACATTCTGATCGATACCCAGCAATTGTCCGTCTTGCGAGTATGTGACCGTTATGGTGGGTGTGTGTGAAAAAATTTCCGATTTCAGAGACATGCGCACCCTGTGTACCTGCTCTCCGTGCGCTTCGTGGAGGTACATGGAGTCCGGTGCTATCAGACCGGTATCCCACACGGTATTTCGTATAAGGGACTTCAGAAAATCTGCTCCGGGCTGTTCGGAAAGCGAGGCTCCCGGTATGATTGCATCCGGGTCAATTTCCTGAAAGCCAGGGACATGCCGTCCGGATTCTGCCGGCACCCCGGTAATATGTTCCCCGGCTTTTTTGTCCGATATTTCCAGTTGCTGAACAGCCCCGTCCGGCGCATGTACTGTTCGCAGAAGAGGCGGACCGCCCGGATGCCGAAATCCTGTCATGGTCAGTTCCGTATCTTCAGCAGGATCATCGGTAATCCAGAATACCTCATAGTACCAGGTCGGAATAAATCTCAGGAATCCGTTTTTGATAAAATCATTGAGGGAGCGTTTTCCGAAATGGGATATCTGCTCATCAAGAAGTGTTTCGTTGGTTTTAAAAACTGCAAACGGTTCGAGCGGACCGGGATCGAATCCGGAATCCTCAAGAAATGACCGTGATGAGTCAATAACCTCCCGGTTTTCAGCAATGTGGGGGATGTGCGAAGCCGGGTGCGAATGTTTCATCAGAAGCAAAAATAGCATCATGCCGGCAAATGCTGGCAGCACGATCCACTGGTTATATTCCCCTGAAGCAAACACTGAATAATGTTGGTTTCGGATGCAGTTTGAGATACGATTTGAAATATAGCTCGAATAATGTACGTATGCTTCAAATAGTTGTTACACGCATTTGCCGGTGAGGTAAAAATGAGCTTATATTAATCGGAATTACAGTAAAATCAAGATCCAGGTCAACCTGCCTGATGAATATCCAAAAAAACGCACAGAATCGGATGGACCAGGCCAGCAATGAGATTCGGAACCGTCTGGTCCGGGAGAAAAGTCCGGACATGAATGCCATACTGCACCTGCTTGGCAAATGCGTGTCCGCCGACAGGATTTGCGTATGCCTGTTTCCGCTTGAAAGTGACCATAATAACAGCACCAGAGAGCTTTACCATTGGGAGTCCGGTTCCTGGAAAAGCAAAAACAGCAGTAATAAACCTGAGGACTTTGAGTGGTGGAATGATTCGGTTTTTGACGGAGAGCACGTATTGTGCGAGGACACGGCGAAACTGCAGCCCGGTGAAGGGCCGGACGTGACCATGGTCAGGGCCGCTGGTGTGCGGTCACTTGCAGCATATCCTTTTCGTTCGGAGGAAACCGGATACACGGGTATTATTGAACTGAACTGGGTGGAACCGGATTTTGGCGGCACGGATCCGGATCTGAATGCACTGGCCATGATCGTTGAAATGGTCTCGTCGCACATCATCCGGTCCCAGGCGGAGGAGAAGCTTCGGAGGAGTGAAAGCCGTTTTCGAAGCCTGATTCAGAAAAGCTCGGATATCGTAGCAGTTCTGGGACTTGACCGGAAATTCATGTACGTCAGCCCGTCGGTGAAGAAAGTCCTGGGCTACGAAGAAGATGAGCTGCTTCAGTCCGATGCGTTTTCCTTCATTCATGAACAGGATCTGCCGGATGTTGAAAAAGCTTTTGATCAGGTCAGGCAGAAACCTGAAAGCGATATTATTGCTGAATACCGTTTTCAGCACAAAAAAGGGCACTGGGTCTATCTGGAATCGGTGGGATATGATATGACGGATGATCCCGATCTGGGAGGGATCGTTATAAACTCAAGGGACATCAGTGATCGCAAAAAAGCCCAGCAGCAATTGATCAAGGCCAGGGATCTTGCCGAAGATATTAACCGGGTCAAAACGGCCCTTCTGGCCAACATGAGCCATGAGATGCGCACACCACTTACCGGAATTCTGGGCTTCGCCAGCATTCTGGAGTCAGACATTGAAGACCCGGAGCATCGGAAAATGGCGGGAAGAATTCAAAGCAGCGGCCGGCGGCTGCTTGAAACCATTGAATCGATCCTGGACCTTGCCCGGCTGGAAGCCGAACAGGTGGATATCCATCCCGAGGAGGTCAATATCATTGATGAGGTCTCCCGTGCGATGGACATGCACATCCGAACTGCGGAACACAAAGGACTTTCTTTTGAAGTGAAAAGCGAATTTGATCGGTTGCCGGTGCATGTCGACCGTCAGCTGTTCAACAGGGTGCTTTACAATCTGCTCTCCAATGCATTCAAATACACCGATCGGGGCAAAGTTTCGGTCATCGTTTCCGTTGCTGATGATCAATACGGCAAATGGCTTCAGGTGGATGTCAAGGATACCGGAGTGGGGATAGAAAAAGAGTTTCTGCCCAAAGCGTTTGAGGAGTTTCAGCAGGAAAGCACCGGGTTTTCCCGCAAATTTGAAGGTACCGGCCTGGGTCTCACCATTTCAAGACGTCTGGTGGAGATCATGGGCGGCACCATTACCGCAGAAAGTGAGAAGAACAAGGGCTCCACGTTCACAATTCGCCTTCCTTACAAAGACAGTATCCAGATCCAGAGGGATATTGCGGAAAAGGTTCCCGCAGAGCCGCAGGAAGATCCTGCACGGCCCCGTATTTTGCTGGTTGAGGATGATTTTGACAGCTCCGACATCACCAGTCTTTACCTTGGAAGCAAGTATGATGTTTCGGCGGTGGATACGGGTGAGCGTGCACTTGAAATACTCCGGCAGCATACCTTTGATCTTGTGATCATGGATATCAGTCTGGGTACGGGCATGGACGGAGTGGATACACTCAAAGCTATGAAGAACAACCCCGTCCTTGCGAAAATCCCGGCCATTGCACTGACCGCCCACGCGCTTAGCGGAGATGAAGAATATTATCTCTCACAGGGATTTACGGGATACCTTGCAAAGCCGTTCAAGAAGAACGAGCTGATGAAGCTGGTGGGGCAGTACGTCTGAGACGATTGTCAGAGACGATTGTCAGAGACGATTGTGCCCCTTTCCCTACATAGTGACACCAATGACCAGGCTGGCGATGCTGAAGTATATCAGCAGACCCGCCGCATCAACAATAGTGGTAATCAGCGGACTGCTTGCCACGGCCGGGTCAATATTAAGCCGTGTGAGCAGGAAGGGCAGCAGAGTCCCGATAATATTGGCGACCAGTACAATAAGGACCATGGACAAGCCGACGACAATACCGATTTCCGCTCCGCCACGATACAATCCCAGCGCCCAGCTTGCCGCACCCATGGCAACTCCAAGGGCAATACCAACCAGTACCTCTTTTCCGACAGTCTGGAGCCATTGCCGGAGTTTTATGTCCCCGATGGCGATAGCCCGGACCATAAGCGTAGCCGACTGAGCTCCTGCATTTCCGCCGCTGTCAATAAGCAGCGGAATAAAAAAGGCCAGCGCGATGGCCGAAGCGAGAACCTCTTCAAAAGCTTCAATCACACCGGAGGACACAAGGTTGACAAATACAAGAATAATCAGCCAGGAGATACGCTTGCTGAACAGGTCCCATATGGTGGCTTCACGGTAGCTGGTCCGCAGCGGAGCCACCGCAGCACCTTTCTGGAAATCCTCGGTCGCCTCTTCTTCGGCTACGTCCAGAAGGTCATCAATGGTAACGATTCCAAGCAGCATTCCTTCGGAATCGACAACCGGAAGCACCGTTTTGTCATATTTCTGAACGGTCTGCACGGCTTCTTCACGGTCTGCAAACGCTGGTATGGAGATGAAGGTATCATCCATTATCTCCTCGACCTTCTTGTCCGGGTTGGACAGGATGAACAGCTGCAGGTCAAGAGCATCAAGCAGTTTACCTCCCGGATCGGTAACATAAATGACGTTGATGGTCTCGCTTTGCCGACCCATTTTTCTGATGTGATCCAGCGCCTGTCCGATAGTCCAGTGCGGGCGGACGGAGAGGTAGTCCGGTGTCATCAGACGTCCGGCACTCTCTTCGGGATAGCCAAGCAGCGAACGCGCCTCTTTCAGATCCTGGGGACTCAGAAGGCTGAGCAGCTGCTGAGTCACCTGTGCCGGAAGTTCATCCAGCAGAGCCGTCCGGTCATCGGGTGCCAGGTTGGAGAGCAGCTGGCGGGTTTCATCGTCCGTAAGTTCCACCAGCAGCGAATTCTGCTGTTCGGGCTCAAAATGGGAAAAAACCGCGGCACTCATGTGCCGGGGGAGGATGCGGAAAAATACTACCCGGTCCTGTTTTTCCAGCGTCTGCATCAGATCAGCAATTTCGGGAATCGGCCAATCCTCTACGGATTCACGAAGTTCAGACCATTTTTTCTTTTTTATGAGCTCGGAAATCTCCGGCATTATCAATTGCTTGTTGATCATGACGACACTCTTTTTTTCTGTGAATCCCCTCTGCAACTAACGGGAAAAAATAGTAAAACAAGGACTAAAGCACAGAAAAAACGGAAAAAAACTAAAAAATCCGGTACAGCAGCGGCCTGGGCATGAGCGAGAGAAGGTAGGCAATAAGCCGCCAGCGGCGGGAAACGTAGCTGATCGGTTTCTTTTTGATGATATCCCGGGCGATCTGCCGGGCAGCTTTTTCAGCGCTTGCCACCCAGAACATGCGCTTGTTTTCCTCGGTCATGGGGGTGAGGATGTAACCGGGCATTACATCGGTTATGGTCACGTTTTCGCCCCTTCTTTTGATCCGCAGACGCATGCTGTCGAGATAATTGGATACAAATGCCTTTGAGGCATTATAAGCCGAACCGTTCGGATGGGGCAGCAGTGAAGCGATGGACGAGATTCCGGCGATGTGTCCGTGTCCCTGTTTCTGAAAAATACGGTATGCCTCGTGGAGCATGGCGGCAAAACCCAGGACATTGATCCGGATGAGTTGTTCGGCCGCCTCCCGTTCCATGTTGGACGAACTTCCGGAGACCCCGGCATTGATGACCATCAGGTCAATACCACCCATCTTTTTAATTAAATCATGAAGAGCAGAAATGGATGATTCGATGTCCGAGACATCCATGTAGCTTAAATAGGACGGGGAGACAAGTTCGGGCTGGATTTCCTTTTCCATAACCCCCATTCTGCGTGCCGTCAGTCCCAGGATATACCCTTTTTTGGATAACTCTATAGCAAGCGCGGCACCAATCCCCGAACTTGCACCAATTATTACTGCTTTTTTCGCCTGATTGTTTTTCTTTTCCAAGGTGCTTCGTTTTCAAACTTTGATATGCCCGTGCTCCTCCCGTATGACAGGGAAATATTTTTCAGCCCAGATAAAGACTCCAAACAGGATCGCACTGTACATCAGTGTACTGATGACCATATAGTGCAGAAATGGTATGGCCGCGATATATGCCGCGGCAAGCCCCTCGATTGTTTTCGGATACATGGATCCTGCAAGCCATACTCCGAAATTGGTAATGATAAAAAAGAGCATGGCACCGGTTATTCCGCCGCCTGCTACGTATCCGACAGATACTTTTGGACGTATGGCCCGCCCGATCAGCACCATCAGTATGAATGAGAGATATACGAAGGGGATGGTGTTGTGCCACCCGAGAAAAAGGTCGGATATTATCATTACGGCAAGCGGTGCAAGCATGGCGGCAAACCGGTCACGGAAGAAGACACCGGAAAAAAGTGCCAGCGCTGCAACGGGTGTGAAATTGGGAGGCTGAGGCATGAAACGAATAGCCAAAGCTGCGATAATGAGTACAAGTAGGACGGTTATCCGGTATTTGTTCATGATATTCCTGATACTACAGTCTTTTGTCTGTTTGTGTCTTGAAAGTCTGAACCTTTTGAGACGTTGAAAATAAGCAATTAAGCAACCAGATTAAAAAAGAAAACGGACACCCTTGACGCACCGGACGTTTGTCAGTACAGGAAACACTGCGCAGACAGGCAGTGACTGCAGGCAGCTCAGGGAGCGCCAAAAGTGTTGGTCGCCTTGAATACCGATTCGGATGTATCCCAGTAAATTACAATATCATCACTGGCATCACGCCCTTCATCATCCATCATCACAATTTCGATGAGGGTCACGGCATCATCGTAAAGTGCGTCATTCTCAAAGGGTTCCAGAAGCAGGGCATAGCCGTTTGCGGCCGGAACCTGGTCGATCATCCGGTTGCCGTGCTCATCCGTGATGGACTCATCGTCTATGGCAAGAACGGGAAAAAGCTCGCGCTCACGGACTTCATATACAACAAGATTCCGGAAATTATGGGTAAATCCGACATCGGAGAGCAGGGGGCTCAGTTCGGGGAGCTCAGATTCACCCCGGGAGATGATCAGATAGTTGGGAGCTTCGTTTGCGTTGATATCCTCATCCAGAATCAGTAATTCAAAGCCATCGGGCAGCTGATTGTTGATGGCGTCGCGGTCAAGGTTCTCATCTTTTGACCAGCGTACGATGCTTTCAATCAGTGGTTCACCGTCGATAATAAAATGATCCGGAACCGGAACATCACGGGAGTGGGTCAGAGGATCGGTCCGGTCGATTACAAGTATCACGGCAAAGTAAATGCCGATCAGAATGATCACCATGGCACCGAGCCGGATCAGCATGGTGTTTGGTTTTTTTTTGTTGTTCATCGGGTGATTCGGGTATTTTTTTAACGTTCACTTATCACATTCCCAGACAACACAATATACAAAACTGTAACGCATGTCATTAAGTTGATCCAGCCGTTATTTTGATTAAATTCGGGATTTTCAAAAAATAATTTTATGTTTACCATGTTATAGTAACCTTAAACCACATGTATTAATTAATGATTGAGGCTAATATGAGTTATCAATGGATTGCCGGAAGTATGGCAGCATTGCTTTTGATTTTTGCAGCAGGAACGGTTCAGGCGCAGTTTGAGCAGGCTCCCCAGCAGCCTGAAGCTGCAACCGATGTTTCAGATGAAGAGTTGCAGGTCTTTGTAGATGCTTCCATGAAGGCACAGCAGATTCAAACCGAGTCACAGATGGAAATGATCGCCATTGTCGAAGAGGAAGGACTCGAAGTGGAAACCTACAACGAGATTCTCCAGGGCATGCAGATGGGTCAGGAACCCGAAGAGCTGGAAGTCTCCTCCTCCGATGTCGCCAAGTTTGAGAAAGCTTCGGAACAAATCGGTGAAATCGAGCAGGAAATGGAGCAGGAGCTCATTACTGCCATCGAGGATGAAGGCATGGATCTTGACCGGTATCAGGAAATCTTCACCGCCATCCAGGCTGATCCCGAGTTGCAGCAAAAAATGCAGCAAATGATTCAGGAAGCCCAGATGCAGCAGGGCGGACAGCAGCAGCCCGGCGGATTCTGATAGTATCCTTTACAAACGAGTTATAAAAAAAGCCTGCTGCTCCCGGAGCGACAGGCTTTTTTTATATATACGGAAGCAGGCGCACAGCAGTGGACATACAGAAACGGGCAGCCTGCAGTGGCTGGTCAGAAGGGTCCGTAAGTAGCAGACAGTCAGAATCTTTCAGACATCAGACGGCCAGTCACCTACAATCAGTCAGCGCAGGTACACGGACTTTAGTCGCTATTTGGCCGGACTGGTCCAGCCGGAGTTTGCAATCCGGAACCGCCACGGAAGACGGGCGTCATCACCGGCATAATCGATACCGACACGGGGAGTGGCCAGGATGCCTCTTTTATCCGGAAGATCTTCGCTCTTTGCCGGTGTCAGCCAGATTCTGTCTCCGTCAAGCGGCACCCCGTAATCCTCACGCGTGATGCCGAGTGCCTGACTGACCAGACCCGGACCACCCGCAGTGTTGCGCTTGAGGGAAGTCTGGTTCCGCCTTTCAAGGATGGTTTTTATACCGTACACCGGCTTCAGTGCTCTGATAAGGATAGCCTGCGGAACCTCTTCCGGACCTGTGATAATATTAAACAGGGTGTGGATGCCATAGCACAGATAGGTATACGCACAGCCTCCGGAATGATAGAAAATTTCCGTACGCGGGGTACGCCGCCCGCCGAACGCATGTGTTGCGCGGTCGGTCAGCCCGTCATAAGCCTCTGTTTCGACAATGATGCCGGCCGTTACATTGTCTTCATGCCGCGACCACAACCGGCATCCCAGCAGATTCCTGGCCAGGGCAACGACATCATCCGACAGATAAAATGATCTTGGCAGTTTGCTGTTGGTGTCGATTTGTGACATACCGATTTACCTTGTCCCGGAGTTCTGCTATTTTACAAAATTAATCAAAAAAACCAGCTTTTGATCAGCATACCGTTCATAACGTCATGCAATGACAATATGTGATTCCGGCTGATTGATTGTGAACGGACAACGGGAATATCGGAAAGTATGGGCAAAACCAACACCGCTGAACCACGAAAGGAGGCGACGCCGCTGATGCGTCAGTATCAGCAGATCAAGGAGGAGCATCCCGGTACCATACTGTTGTTTCGGGTGGGTGATTTCTACGAAACGTTTTCCGATGACGCCGTGACCATCAGCCGTGAGTTGGGCATTACGCTGACCCGCCGCAATAATGCCGGCGACCAGACCCCGCTTGCCGGATTCCCCTATCATGCCCTGGAAAGCTATTTGCCCAGGCTGGTGAAGAAAGGCTACCGGGTGGCCGTGTGTGACCAGTCAGAGGATCCGGCACAGGCTAAAGCCGCAGGCCGCAAACTGGTCAATCGCGAAATTACCGAAGTGGTAACCCCGGGAGCCACACTTTCCGACAAAGTCCTGGACCGCAACAGGAACAACTACATCGCTTCCGTACATCCGTCCGGCAAGGTCTACGGATTGGCATACGCGGATATATCAACAGGGGAGTTTGCTGTTGCCGAACTGCCGCAAAAGGAGCTGCAGAATGTGCTGGAATCGCTCGCCCCATCCGAAATCCTCATCGGTAAAAAGCACAAACAGACTATACCGCAATGGCTTAACGAGTACGTTGTTACCTGGCAGGAGGACTGGATTTACGAGGGTAACTACGGCTATGATGTTCTCCTGGAGCACTTTAAAACCCATTCGCTGAAGGGGTTTGGTGTGGAAGAGCTTGCCGAAGCCCATGTTTCCGCCGGCGCGCTGCTTCACTATGTCCGGGAAAACCAGCGAGCCTCACTGGGTCACCTTCGCACCATGCATGCTTTCGAAAATTCGGCATATATGATGCTGGATGCTTCTACCAAACGCAATCTGGAGCTGATCACAAGTCTTCAGCAGGGAGGGTCGGAAGGTACACTGATTTCAATACTTGACGAAACCGGCACTCCCATGGGCGGGAGGATGCTGCGCAAGTGGCTTATGCGCCCGCTCACGAAGCTGCCGGATATCCGTAACCGGTTGCAGGCCGTTGAAGTGCTTTACATCCGTCATGATATGCGGCAGCAGTTCCGCGAAATATTGAAAGATATCGGTGATCTGGAGCGGCTGGTTTCCCGGGTTTGTGTCAAACGGGCCAATGCCCGGGAGCTGAAGCAGCTGAATGAATCGCTTGGCCGCATCCCGGATCTGAAAAAACTGCTGTCGGATTTCGAAGAACCCCTGCTTTCTGAGATCAACAGCCAGCTTTCGGTTCCGGACGATCTGCAGGAGCGGCTGGAGGCGGCCCTGGTGGATGATCCGCCGGCCGGTCTGCGCGACGGCGGTTTTATTCGCGACGGTTACTCAAAAGAGCTTGATGAGCTGCGCGAAATTGCGAGCAGCGGGAAAGAGTTCATTGCCCGCATACAGAAAGAAATGGTCGAACGAACTCAGATCCCGTCACTCAAGCTGGGTTACAACAAGGTTTTCGGCTATTATATTGAAGTCACTAACGCCCACAAGGACAAGGTCCCCGATGACTTCATCCGCAAACAGACCCTGGTCAACGCCGAACGGTACATCACCCCCGAGCTGAAAGAGATCGAAGAGAAGATCCTTTCATCGGAAGAGCGGAGTCAGACGCTGGAGCAGGAGCTTTTTCAGGAACTTCTGGATTACGTTGCCGGATTCGCCGAACCCGTTCAGAACAATGCCGATGCCCTGGCCCGCCTGGATTGCCTTCAGAGTCTGGCGGAGGTTGCCTATCGCTATAATTATGTAAAACCCTCCGTCACCGACGGGACGGAAATTGATATCAGCGGCGGACGCCATCCCGTGGTTGAGCGGTTCCTTCCCCAGGGCGAACCCTTTATCCCGAATGATGTGCGGGTTGACAGTGAATCCGATCAGATTCTCGTGATAACAGGCCCCAATATGGCCGGTAAAAGCATCATCCTGCGGCAAACCGGGCTGATCGTGCTTCTCGCCCAGACCGGATCCTTTGTCCCTGCAAAAAAAGCCCGGATCAGCATTGTCGACAAGATTTTCACCAGAGTGGGCGCATCGGACAATCTGGCGGCCGGAGAGAGCACATTTCTGGTCGAAATGAACGAGGCTGCCAACATTCTCAACAATGCCAGTCCGAAGTCGCTGATTCTGCTTGACGAGATCGGCAGGGGAACCAGCACATTTGACGGACTCAGCATTGCCTGGTCACTTGCTGAGTATCTGCATAACCAGCCTGCTGTGGCTGCCAAAACCCTTTTCGCGACGCACTATCACGAGCTCAACGAACTCGAAAATCTGTACGAGCGCATTGTGAACTACAATGTGCAGGTTAAAGAGCACAAAGGGAAAATCATTTTTCTGAGGAAGCTCATAAAGGGGGGAGCGGACCACAGTTACGGGATTCAGGTTGCTGCGATGGCCGGACTCCCGGAGCTGGTGATACATCGTGCACGGGAGATTCTGGGGAACCTGGAGTCGCACAGTCTGGATGTCACCCGGTCATCAGGTACACTTGAAAAAGGAACCTCAGCTGAAAAAGAAGCGGGAGCAAAGAAAAAAGCAGCGCGTGAAGCGGTCAGAAAAACCGAAAAACAATCTGCGGTGCCGCAGATGTCACTTTTCCAGGCAGAACTGGATCCGAACCTGGAGACGGTCAAGCACAAACTGGAAGGAACGGACCCCAACCGCATGACTCCGGTGGAAGCGCTGATGCTATTATCCGAGCTGAAACGCATTCTTGAAAACAGTGAATCGTAGCTTGGCTGCGCCCGCCTGTTCCACCAAATTCGCCCGATTAACCAAAATAACCCGGCCCCTGAGCCGTTTGCAGATCATGCGTTATTCCGTACCCGAGTTTTTTCCACAAATTGCGCCGGTTTCACCTGTTATGACCGGCCTTCTCCTTTCTGTGCTGCTGTTTGCATACGGATGCAACGAGCAGGGCGATCCCTTCATTTCCGGAACTGTTACAAATGCCGCAGGGGAACCTGTAAGCGATGCGGAGGTGATGATAGCCTACTATCTGGATCTTCTTAATCCTGAAGAAGAAGATCATTCTTCGGGCAATGAGGCCGTTACCGCAGACAGAGTATATCTGCCATGGCCGAATCCGGTATGCAGGGGAGAATCGCAAACCCTTGCTTTCGACCTTGCCGATACAGCCACTGTTACATTCTATGCCCGCTCATTCCGTGATCTGAATGAATACGATCACCTTTTTATGGATTTTTACGAGGCCGGGCGCCATGACACCTCCTATCAGATGGTTCCCGACATGTATGAAATGAATGTGACATTTGTTGAGGATACGCTCGTTTCCGTTGTCGTCCCCGAGGTTTTGCCTGTATCCTGGGACCGCGGTGAAATGCTGACACATTGTGAGGGGAACGACGGATATCCGGCCGAAGTTCTGGATGTAACCGACGACCGTGGCCGATTCTCGGCAGACCGCCGTGATATTTTGTGGCAGTTCCGGGCGTTCTGGAAAACATCACCCGACTCAAGCCTTAAATCGCGAAATGAAGCCCCCGTCTACCGGCTGGGAACGACGGCGGCTGTCTTTGTCCGCGATGATCTCGCCGAAGACGGGACGGTACGCCTGGAAGAGACCGACCTTATGGAAGAGAGCAGTTTTATTGAGATAAAAACCGAATAAAAAAAAGACTATGTACCACACACATCGTATTCTTACACTTCTGATTGCCTTTTCACTGCCGTTGCTGATGATATCCTGCGACGACTCCACCAGTTCGAATGACGATCTGTCGGATGTGCCTGAACTGCCGCCGTTCCAGGATATGGCGCTGGCAACGGGTATTTTCACCCAGGGTGGATTCGGAGGCGAGCAGGAGGCGCTTCAAAAACAGCTTGCGGATCCTGATCATCCGGAAGCATCACTTTCGGGCAGCTCACAGCTTCGCGATTCGTTTGACGAGCAGCCTGCGATAGCTGATGAGCCCGGGACGCCGGCATTCATTCTGGCATCAACACTGGTGAACAACTATCAGACGGCTTTCTTTACCCATCTCCAGTATGCCAATACCTTCACATCCCAGGTTAATCCGGGAAATGCGGAGATGTCGGATGATGAGTATGTCTGGGAACTGGAAATTGAGGACCAGGAACTTGACGAAACGGTTAGTATCACTGTGACGGCCAATACATCCAACGATGCCGTGGAGTGGGTCGCGATCGCTTCATCGGATGCGTCCGAAGGCGGCATTGCCGAACAGCAGGTCATTGACGCCACCACGTCGGCGGACGGTCGGTCGGGTGAATGGACAGTTTCTCTGTATCAGGAAGAGTTTGAGTTTGACTATGAAAGCACCATCACCTGGGAGTTTGGTGACGATGCTCTGGAAATGCTTGATCTGACATTCGACATGTCAGAGGGTGGCGAAGAGTTCTATTTCCTTGTCGACGGATTTTATAACCTGGAGCAGCCGGTTGCCAGTATCACCGACGGCCAGTTCCGGAGCTCGGAGCTGACCGACGAAGGCCTCCAGACCGATGTCGATATCACCGAGATCTTTGACCTGACCTGGGATGTTGAACAGGGCGACGGATCGCTCGAAATGGACGGTGTGACTATGTGCTGGGATGAGACGCAGGCTGACACCGATTGCTAAACAGCGATTGATTGCATCACTGCCTGATTATCACATCGCTGCCTAGTTTCTGCGAAACCGGTCCAGAACGCCGTCGATGATGTCCCGGCCCTCGTCCTCTGCACGCCGGCGAAGATAATCCTCGACGGCTTCACGGACCTTGCTGTCATCAACACCCGGACGCGGACTTTCCGAAGTTCCGCGAATGGTCAGAGGCAGCACCAGCATGCCGTCATCACGCTTGAGGGCTTCCCTGCCTTCGCGCGGGATGGTTCCGGCAAGACGCTCGACCCACTCGCCCGGCATTACAATTTCGGCCCGGTAGTCCAGCTCATCACTGATCAGATCCTGAGTGCCGGACAGATTCAGACCCAGATCCCGGCTCGTCAGGTTGAAATTGTCCAGCCGCATAATCCCGTCTTCTATGTGATAATCGGCGGTCCAGGTATCAAGTGACAGATCACGAAGATCATCCGAGTTCAGTAAACCGGCGAGCCCTTCCTGTACCGGATGATCTGAGATACGCGCCTCATCCATGCCGAAGTCACCATCCGCAAAAAGCTCCATCATATCCATTTCAAAATATTCATCGAACTCAGCATAGAATTCAGTGGTGGCGCTGAAGTCGGCCCGCACATGCTCGGCGAGATTGGCCTGTCCGCCCAGATCAAAATGCGAGAAGAGCTCCTCCACACGCATGTTTTGCAGATCGCCATTGAACGTGAAACCCGTATGATCTGCCGCAAAAACATCCCACCGGAAACTTCCGTCCATTGAGCCGCCGTAGATGGCAAGCCGGGCATTATCGGAACCAATGTGATCGGGCGACATTTCAACCGTACCGGTAATATCGGTAGCCTCCATTGCGAAGAACTGCAGCACGTCGATTTCGACCTCCATTTCACCTTCCAGGTTGGGCAGCCAGGCTTCAAACGGCTCCGGGTCTTCCGGGACATCTTCAAAGTCGAGGAATTCATCCGCATCGAAAAATTCGGACCGGAACCTGCCGGTGAAGCGTGTCGGTGACGCCTCGCCGGGCTCGTACATCAGCGCCTTGAAATTCATGATGTCACCGGTAATGTGATAGTCGGACTCACCAAACAGGAAGGTGATGCCGCCGGTGGTCAGGTCCTCCCCGCGAAACGTGATGGCGCCGTTAAGATCAGCAAGCGGAAGCAGCAGATCGGGAGAATCCATGCTGATGTCGTTTGCCTCTACGGTTCCGTCGAGCCGGATTCCCTCCAGGTCATCAATGGATCCGCGGAGCCTGACATCGGAATCCACGCTGCCGCTCATGACCAGTCCGAACTCATCTTCCAGCGGATAATAGGTGTCCATTTCGTTCAGCGCCAGAAAGCCGTTGATTGTGAGATCGAAAACGGCATTTTCCTCCATGTAATTTCTGACACTGCCGTTCATGGAAAACCGGTTGGATCCCGAGCGCACGGCGGCGTCGGACACAGAGACATTTCGTTCGGTAACATTGACCCGGGTGGTGAGCTCCTCAATCGGCTGACCCAGTTCGTGATAGCTGATGAAACCGTCAGCCAGCTCAAGATCAAGATCAAAGCTTGCGTTTTCCGGATCATCCAGGCGTCCGCCTGCAGAACCGCTGAAGCTGATCATGCCACGTATCTCAAGCGTATCTTCATCGATGGGATAGTACTCTTTGACCGTTGCCAGATCCCAGGTTACATCTCCGGTCGCTTCAAAAGTAGCGGCATCAAGGTCCAGCGGCGATGTGAGCGTTCCGGTTGCCGAAAAGTAGTTGTCGGATGAGCGCGCCGTTGCCCTGGTGATGCTTACTTCCTGATGTGTCGCCTGAAGTTCTACAATGATGTCTTCCACGGCACGCGGAATTTCGGCATGAGCAATCCGGCCGTCGGAAAACGAAACCGAGACGTCGAATTGTACGTTTTCAGGATCCCAAACCAGTCCGCTGGCCTCGGCAGAGATGTCAATCAAACCGGCAAGATCGGTGATGTCAAACTCTTCCAGGGGAACGTAGCGGTCCATGGTGGACAAATCGGCGCTCATTGATCCGCTGATATCAAAAACAGCCGACTCTTCGAGGGGATCGCGTATCTCTCCGCTGGCCGATATGCGCGTTTCACCGGCAGTTGCTTCGAAGGCCTCAATAACTACAAGATCATTTACCGCATTGGCGGACAATGTGATGCCGGAAATCCGGTCGGGCACATCGGTGTGCTGGATGAATCCGTCGGTAATACCCGCCCTGGCTTCGAAAGAAGGAACCTCATCCTCACTGATGCGTCCCTGCAGGCTGAGCACAACCTCCAGCTCGCCGCCGGTATCCAGGTCGGCAATAAACTCCTCGAATTCAGGCGGGACCAGATCAAGCAGCGCCCCGAAGTCATCCGATTCCGATTCCATATTCAGATCGACCAGCGGTTCACCTCCGCCCCAGTCGGAAATATTTCCCTCCAGCGTGAGTCCGAGTCCGGCCAGGTTCAGCGTGCCGTCCTGCAGCTGCAGCTGCTCGCCTTCGATGTCCAGAACGGAGGTCTGGGTAAGCGTGAGTCCGAGTCCGGAGACCATCCGCTGCCCCTCAAATATCACATCAAGACTGCCCAGACTCACATCCATCGTACTTTCAAGTACGTCGGTAAACCTGAGGGCGCTGCGGATGTCAAGTTCCGAAAGCATCACGGATGTTTCGGTTTGATGATCCGTCATGCCGAAAGCGGCATCTGTGACAATGATTTCAGACAGATCCAGTTCCATGAGTTCTGCCGGTTCAGGCTCCTCATCGGGTTCCTCTTCCGGCAAGAAATCGTCCAGGTTGGTTGAGCCGTCTTCGTAAATCACATATGTGAACTCGGGACGGTTAACCTCCAGGCGATGGACGCTGACTTCCCCGCCGATGAGCGGAATAAGGTTCACCGAGACCAGCAGCCGTTCCACTCCGGCCAGTTTGTCTTCACGCGGATCCGGCACTTCCAGGTTCTCAATGACAAGCCCGAATCTCGGAAAGGTCCGGAACAGGGTGTAGGATATGCGCTCAATCTGAACGTCCCTGCCGGTAGCTTCCTGAATTTCCGGGAGAACCCACGACCGCAGGCGCTCATCGGTCAGATACAGCGAAAGACCTCCGATCAGAATGACGATGACCAGCAAAAAAATACCGAGAACCAGGGCAACCTTTTTCAT
>Ga0207421_10002241_pt1 | contig 24193 bp, 21 predicted proteins | sample SodLakKL_010_SED_4_FD_187542 | JGI IMG/M metagenome (GOLD analysis project Ga0207421, IMG submission 187542) | Alkaline sediment microbial communities from Lake Tanatar, Kulunda Steppe, Russia - 8KL_010_SED (SPAdes) (version 2) | ecosystem: Environmental > Aquatic > Non-marine Saline and... | reverse complement strand
CCGGCGTGCCGGCGGTGACCAACGTGGCGGGCGCGACCGGGGCCCTGGTCACCGGGGACCGGGTCGAGGTGCGGGCGCGCGCCGGGGTGGTGACGCGGGTGGACGCGTCACGCCCCGGGCCAGGGCACGCGCGTAGCCACGCAGGTCCGGGCGCCGGTCGGTCTCGTCGATGATCGGGCCGGTCAGCACCTCGATGACGTCCTCGAGGGTGACCACCCCCATCGTCCCGCCGTACTCGTCGATCACCAGCACGAGGTGCTCCCTCTGGTGACGGAACCCCTCGAGGAGATCGTCGGCGCGGGCGAGCCAGGGCACGGCCTCGACCGGCCGTGCATGGTCCTGCAGACGTCCGTCGTCGTCGTCCAGGAGCGCCGCGAGCAGTTCGTGCTTGAACGCCACCCCGATGGTGCGGTCGAGGTCGCCCTCGGCGATCAGGATGCGGGAGTGCTCGGAGGCGAGGACGTCCTCCCGGGCGTCGGCGATGCGCCGATCGGCGTCCAACCACGTCACGGCGGTTCGCGGGGTCATCAGGTCGCGGGCGAGCAGATCGTTGAGCTGGAAGACCCGCTGGATCATCTCCAGTTCGTCCTCCTCGATCACCCCCTCGGAGCGGCCGATGCCCGCGAGCAGACGGATCTCCGCCTCGTTGGTCGAGGGTGCCCGTTCCCCTCGCGTCAACGGACGCATCAGGACCTCGAAGACCACCACCACCGGCGTGAGCACCGTCGTCAGCCAGCGCACGGGCAGCGCCACCCCGAGGGCGACCGGCTCCGCGTAGCGCTCGGCCAGCGTCTTCGGCGCGATCTCCGCGAAGAGGATGATCAGGAACGTCAGGACACCGGACACGACACCGACCCAGCGCTCGCCGTACAGCGCGATGGCGATGCTGCCGACCGCGATGCTGCCGACGATGTTGAACACGTTGTTGATCACCACGATCGCCGCGATGGGGCGGGCGATGTCCTGCTTGATGGCCAGCAGGGCGTGGGCGCGCTTCCCGCCCTTCTGGGCCAACTGTCGCGCCCGCACCGGCGGGACCGACAACAGGGCGATCTCGGACCCCGAGCACAGACCCGAACCGATCAGGACGATCAGAACCGTGCCGACGAGTGCGCCCATGGCGGGCAGTATCCCACACCCGGGCGGACGGGTCCTACACGACCGCGGGTTCCCGCTGCCGTGCCCGGGAAGCGGCGACCAGCACGGCCGCCGACACCAGCGACACCGCCGCGGCCGCCAGCGCACCGGCGCCGTAGCCACCGCTCGCCTGCCGGGCCGCGCCCAACAGGATCGGCCCCGTCGCGATCCCGACCGTGCTGACGAGCTGGATCATGGCGTAGATGGACGGGTAGTGCGCCCCACCGAAGCTCTCCACGATCACGACCGGGATCAGCACCAGCAGGTTGCCGACGGCCAGACCGAACACGGCCACGGCCACCAGCACCCCCATCGCCCCCGCGTCGACCGCCAGCAGGCCCATCGCCAGCGCCTGGAAGACCCCGAGCAGGGTCATGAACCGCAGGGCATCGAGGTGGCGGAGGACCCACACCCCGGCGAAGCGGCCCACGATCGAGGCCACGGCGACGGTCGTGACCGCCAGCGCCCCCGTGGCCGCATCCGCGCGCTCGACACCGATCGGGTAGAGGTGGGCCAACGCACCGATCTGGGTGAGCATCATCAGGCTCACCCCCGCCGTCAGGTACCGGAAGGTGCGGGTGCGGTAGGCGGCCCCCGGCGCCATCCCGGTCACGGGGACCGCGCCGTGCTCGGGTCGGGGATCACCGTCGGGCTCCAGGCCCACCGCCTGCGGCGAGGGCCGGATCGCGACCCAGGTCACCAGCAGGATCCCCACCGTCCAGCCGAGCGCGAGCCATGGTCCGACGACCTCCAGCCCGGAGCGCTCGATCGCGGAGGCCGACAGCGGCGTGATCACGATCCCGCCGACCGACAGCCCCGTGGTCGCGATGGTGAGCGCGAGCGCGCGTCGGCGCACGAACCAGCGGGTCACCAGGGTCGTGCCGGGCACGAACGACACCGCGGCGAACGCCAGACCGAAGACCGCGAACGAGACGTAGAGCTGCGGCGCGGCCGTGGCGGCGGTCAACCCGAGCAGCGCCACCCCGCCCACCACCCCGCCGGCCAGGATCACCGGCCGGGGATCGCGGCCGGTGAGCCAGCGCGAGATCGGCACACCGGCCAGCCCGAAGGTGACGAAGAACGTGGCGGATGCGCCCGAGGCCGCGACCACGGAGATGCCCCGGTCCGCGACCATGACCTGCAGGTAGACACTGGCGTTGTAGAAGCCCAGGCCGCACGCGATCGCCATCAGTCCGAAGACGCCGCCGACCACCCGCCACCCTGGGAACACGCGTCGTCCTGCCGCTGCCACGACTGCCACGATTGCCACGACGTGGCACGCTACCGCTCCCCGCAGAGCCCCCACCACCAGGAGACGTGCTCGTGGACGTGACCCGCATCGATCAGATCGCCATCGCCGTCGACGACCTCGACGAAACGCTCGCCTTCTACGAGCGGGCCTTCGGTCTGACCCCGGAGTACCGGGAACGCGTCGACTCCGACGGCGTCGAGGAGGCCATGCTCAACGTCGGGGGGGTCTACATCCAGCTGCTGCAGGCCACGCGGGACGATTCCCCCATCGCCCGCTACCTGGCCAAGAACGGCCCCGGGTTGCACCACCTGGGGTTCGGGGTGTCGTCGGTGGGCGAGGCACTCGACCACCTGCGCGAACAGGACGTGCGCCTGATCGATCAGGAGCCGCGGCCGGGTGGTGGCGGCCACACCGTGGCCTTCGTCCATCCGAAGGGGACCGGCGGCGTGCTGGTGGAACTCGTCGAGGACGACGACCACGATCGCGACCGGGACCACCGGGGCAGCTGACCGTCGGTAGCCTGGCGAGGCCCCGACACGCCACACCCAGATCCGACGATCAGACAGGAGCGCAGCGGTGGGTTTCTCCGATCGACTCCGCTCGTGGTTGCGTGGCGACAGCAAGGCGAAGGGCAAGAAGGCCAGGCGTTCGACCGACACCACCTCCCGTGCCTCCACCAAGGAGCTCGAGGAGTTCGTGGCGAGCCGTATCGGCGTCGAGGCCTACCTCGAGCCGAAGACGGCGATCTACTCCACGACCGTGCTGCTGATCGCCGACGACGGTGAGTACCTGCGCCGTCCGGTCAAGGACCGGGACCACGCCAACGAGTTCGCGTCCAAGACCAACATCCCCCTCTACGACGCCCGCAAGGTCGGATATCCCAAGCGGATGCGCGATTACGATCAGGGCAAGCGTCCACGTCGCGTCGAGCTCTCGGAGCTGCCGCCCTGGCCGGGCGAGGGCTCCCCGAACGCGGACGGCCCGCCCCCGCCACCGGTGAACCGCCCGCCCGATGGCCCCACCGACGACGATCCACCGCCCTCGTGAGTTCGTCCATGCGCGCCCTGCGGCTGCACGGGGTCGACGACCTGCGCGTCGAGGAGGTCCCGGTCCCCGCCCCCGGCCCGGCCGAGGTGCTCGTCGAGGTGGCCGCCTGCGGGATCGGCGCCCGCGACCTGATGGTGGTGCGCGGTGGCGCCCCGCCCGGGGCCCGGCTCCCCCTGATCCTCGGCCACGAGGCCGCCGGCACCGTCGCCACGGTCGGGGCCGAGGTCACCGACTGGCAGCCGGGTGACCGCGTCGCGGTGCTGGTCGGTCGTCCCTGCAAGCGCTGTGGCTACTGCTCCATCGGTCGCGAGAACCTGTGCGAGTCGCTCGTGGTGCCCGGCATCGACACCGACGGTGCGCTGGCGGGCTTCGTGGTGGCCGACCCGGACCTGCTGGCCCCCGTGCCCGCCGAGGTGCCCTTCCACGAGGCCGCGATCGTCGTCGATGCGGTGGCGACGCCCTACCACGCCCTGAAGCGCGCCGGACTGGCCGAGGGCAGCACGGTCGCGATCTTCGGCATGGGCGGCCTCGGGATGCACGCCCTGCTGCTCGCCAAGCTCTGGGGTGCCGACGTGGTCGGTGTCGACATCGATCCGGTCAACCTCGAACGTGCACTGGCGTGGGGCGCCGACGCCGCGGTCGACGCCCGCGAGGGCGATGCGGCGGCGCGGATCCACGAGCTGTCCGCCGGCGGCGTCGACCGGGCCATCGAGTTCGTCGGGTCAGCCCGCTCGGTCGACCAGGCGGTCCGATCGGTCGCCCCGGGCGGCCGCACCGTGGTGGTCGGGCTCGGCCCGGAACAGCTCGCGAGCCTGCCCGTGCACGAGTTCGTCGCCCGGGAGCTCGAGGTCGCGGGGTCGTTCGGTTCGACCCTGCAGGACGTCGGTGAGCTGTTCGACCTGCTCGAGGACGAGCGCCTGGACCTGTCGCGCTCGGTCACCCACACCACCGACCTGGCCGGGGTCGAGGCCGGGCTGCGACGTCTGGAGACCCGCGACGAGCATCCGGTCCGCACGGTGGTCACCGACCTGCGGTGACACCCGGACCCGAGGAGCCGAGCGCGAGCTGGATCCGGTAGGGCTGGTCGTCCTGACGTCCGAGCAGGACGGGGTCGCCGTCGGCACCGGTCCGCCAGGCCTCGAGCTGCACGCCCGCCGGGACGTCGGCCAACGCGTAGGCGGCCGTCTCGTCGGAGGGGTTGCGGGTCTCCCCTTCGTCGATCCAGCCCACGGTGCGCAGCCGCGTGCCCGCCTCCACCCACTCGATCCAGGCGATCGCGTCACCCTCGGGCGACCAGACCGGCACGGGGGCGACATCGAGGATCCGGGGCAGCTCGGCGGCGACCTGCAGCCGACCCGGGAAGCCGTACAGCTCGCTGACCTCGCCGCCCGTGGCGATGAGGTAGCGCAACTCGTAGCGCCCGCCCGGCGGATCGTCGGCGGTGTCGGTCACGTGCGTGAGCACGAGCACCGTGTCCTCGTCGTGGTCGCCCGGTCGCAGCGCCGCGTGCACCGGGGTGCCGTCCGCCTCGTCGACCGATGCCAGGACGCGACGATCGGTGCCGTCGCGCAGGACCAGTCGGGCGTCCTCGACCTCGACGGACCGGGCGAGGCCCGGATCGCTCGGCTCGGGGCTCGGCCCCACGGCACAACCGGCGACCGTCAGGAGTCCCACCATGAGGGACGCCCCGAGGATCGCCCACCTACGTACTCGCACCACTGTCGACCGCGTCCCACCCGTAGCAACCAGGAGACGAACGTATGGCCCTTCGGGCGCTTCTCGATGCACCGGTCCCCGGAATGGGGCAGGACGAGCCGTTCCGCGCGCACGTCGCCCGCGTCGGCCCTGTGGGAGCGGCTCGGCGCGGGCGATCAGGTGGTGCGAAGGCGGCGCGAAGGGGCGGTCGCGCTAGCTCTCGGTGATCTCCACCGACTCGATCACGACGTCGTCCTTGGGCTTGTCGCCCCGAGCCGTCGGGGTGTTGCCGATGTCCTCGACGACGTCGAGGCCGTCGATGGCCTTGCCGAACACGCTGTACTGCGGCGGCAGGCCGTAGTCGCTGTGCATGATGAAGAACTGCGAGCCGTTGGTGTTCGGGCCGGAGTTGGCCATCGCCAGCGTCCCGCGCTTGTAACCACGGCTACGCGCGGCATCGAGCTCGTCCTCGAACTTGTAGCCCGGACCACCGGTCCCGGTCCCGGTCGGGTCGCCGCCCTGGAGCATGAAACCCTTGATCACGCGGTGGAAGATCACCCCGTCGTAGAAACCTTCGCGCGCGAGGAAGACGAAGTTGTTGACCGTCTTCGGCGCTTCGTCCGCGAACAGCTTCGCGGTGATGGTGCCCTTGTTGGTCTTGATCGTCGCCGTGTAGTCCTTGGACGGATCGATGACCATCTCGGGCGGGGAGGCGTACTGCGTGGCCACGCGTGGCTCCTTCGTAGAGGTGCAGGGGTCGGTGCAGGGGTTCGAGGTGCAGGGGTTCGTGGTGCGCAGCGTAGGAGCTGCGCACCACGTCGCGCCCGGTCAGCGCTGGTCGATGCTCACGCCGCGGATCGTGACGGCCTCGATCGGCCGGTCGGTGCCGTCGGTGGGTGATGCCGCGATGGCATCGACGACGTCCATGCCCTCGATCACGGTGCCGAGCACGGTGAACTGGGGGCCGGGCAGCGCGGTGGGGTCGCCCTGCGCGACGTAGAACTGCGAGCCGTTGGTGTCCGGCCCCGCGTTGGCCATCGCCACGGTCCCGCGCGGGTAGCCGCCGGGCAACTGGTCGAGCAGGGCCTCGTCGACCTCCTCGTCGAAGTCCTCGCCCTCGGCCTCGACCGCGGCGCGCAGCTGCTCGATGTTCTCCTCACGCACCTGCTCGTACATCGCCTCCGCCGTCTCGAGCTCGTCCTCGAAGGTGTAGCCGGGGAAGCTCGGCTCGTCGGGGTCGAAGTTCGCGCAGTCCTCCTGGCCGCAGCCCGTCCCGGCCGGGTCGCCGGCCTGGATCACGAAGCCGGGGATCACGCGGTGGAACACCACGCCCTCGTAGTAGCCGTCCTCGGCGAGGTTGACGAGGTTGTTCGACGCGATGGGGGCGTTGTCGACATCCAACTCGATGACGATGTCGCCGCAGGTCGTGTCGAGGGTCGCCACATAGGCCGCGTCGGTGTCGATCGTGACGTCGAAGGCGTCGTCGTAGACGACGCTGTCGACCTCCGGGACATCGTCGGGGGCGTCACCGCAGGGCCCGGGTCCGGCGTCGGCGACCGGCTCCTCGTCGGGCGGTGGCGTGGGGTCGCCCGCTCCCCCGATCGCGGAGGTCAGCGCCGCCCCGACCAGCGACAGGACCATCAGCACCGCCATGATCAGGATGATCACCCGGTTGCGGGTGGTACGACGCTCGAACTTCGAATCGCTGCGCTTGCTGCGCGCTCGGTCCAGCTGTTTGCCATGCTGTTTCTTGCTCACGGACACCTCATCGACGTACGCAGGGCTCGGACGCCAAGATCATCCGCCTGGCCCCCGCTCGGCCACTCAGGTTATCCGGCCCCGCCGAGCCGCCACACGCCAGCAGTGCAGATGCCAGTGCCGACGCTCGTCCACGAGATCGTCGGGCCACACCACCACGTGGCCCTGACCGCTCATGATGGTGTTGTCACAGTCCGGGCACACGTAGAACTTGGTCGCCCGGAACGCCGGGACCCGTTGCACGACGTAGCCGTCGAGCACCGGCAGGAACGCATCGGGGCGTGGCGGCGGACTCATCGGTCCACCCCGGCGAGCACGATCAGCAGTGCGAACCCGCCGTCGGTGCCCGTCCAGCGCTCGCGGACCAGCTCGTAACCCGCTGCGGCGATCAGTTGGCGGACCGCGAAGCCCAGCACCAGGACATCGTCGAGCCCGATGCCGGCACCCGGCACGACCTCGGGGAGCCGTTTGCGGGGCATCAGGGCGTAGCCGGCGGCCGCCCCGGCGATCAGCTTCGCCCGCCACGGCACCCGGGCGTCGGTGGCGAGCACCCGCAACAGGCGCCCCACGTCCGGGAGCATCGCCGCGAACTCCTGCCAGTTGGAGCGCAGCGTCTCCACCACGGGTTCGTCCGCGGCGCGCTCGAACGGGGGCGTGGTCGCCCCGTCATCGTCGTCGCTCATCGGTCGATCATCACCGCACAGGTGTACCCGGCGCTCAGGTGTAGACGTAGAACCCCCGACCGGCCTTCCGGCCGAGGAAGCCCGCGTCGACCAGGTGACGCAGCAACGGTGCCGCCTCGTAGGAGGGCTGGCGGTACTCGTCGCGGAGCCGCTCCATGATCGCCAGCGTGATGTCCAACCCGACCACGTCCATGAGCTCGAAGGGACCCATCGGGTACCCGCAGCCGAGCTTCATGGCGGTGTCGATCTCCTCCGCGGTCGCGTAGTGGGACTCGAGCATCTTCACGGCGTCGTTGAGGTAGGGGAACAGCAGGGTGTTGACGATGAAGCCGGCGCGGTCACCGCACAGCACGCCGACCTTGCCGATGCGGTCCACGAACGCGCGGGCCTGCTCGACGACGTCCGGATCGGTCCGGACGGTGGTGACGATCTCCACCAGCTTCATGATCGCCGCCGGGTTGAAGAAGTGCAGCCCGAGCACCTTCTCCGGCCGGTCGGTCGCCATCGCGCAGGTCACGACCGGCAGCGACGAGGTGGTGGTGGTCAGCAGCGCATCGGGCTTCAGGATCGGGGCCAGGGCGCCGAACAACTCGCGCTTGACCTCCAGGTCCTCCGCGACCGCCTCGATGACCAGGTCGCAGTCCGCGAGGTCCTCGAGGTCGGTCGTCGGGTGGATGCGACCGAGCGTCGCCACCATGTCCTCACCCGTGACGCGACCCTTGTCGACCATGCGCTGGAGCGACTTGGCGACCCTGGCGAGGACCGCCTCCGCCTTGTCGCGGCTCCGACCGCGCACCACGACCTCGAACCCGGCCTTCGCGCACACCTCGGCGATCCCGGACGCCATCGTGCCGGTGCCGAGCACCCCGACCGAGGTCCATCCGGCGATGCTGGCCGGGTCCGCGGGCGGCCGCGTGTCCGCGTCGGCCAGCGTGCGCGAGGATCCCGGCGCCTCGTAGCGGTAGAAGCCGCGGCCGGACTTGCGTCCGGCGAACGCGGCGGCGGCGAGTTGGCCCAGGATCGGGCGTGGCGCGAACCGGGTGTCGTCGAACTGGGAGTGGATCGCGTCCATGATGCCGACGAACGTGTCGATGCCCACCAGGTCGGTCAACGCGATCGGGCCCATCGGCAGGCCGGCGCCGAAGCGCATCGCGGCGTCGATGTCGTCCTTGGTCGCGTACCCGCCCTCGACCATCCACACGGCCTGGTTGAGGTACGGGAACAGCAACTGGTTGGCGATGAACCCCCGCCGGTCGCCGACCACGACGGGCACCTTGCCGATCGTCTCGGCGAACTCCCGGGCGGTCTCCACCACGGACTCGTCGGTGATCACGGTGCGGACCAGTTCGATCAGCTTCATGACCGGGGCGGGGTTGAAGAAGTGGAACCCGAGCACGCGGTTCGGGCGCGTCGTGTGCACCGCGATGTCCATCACCGGCAACGACGAGGTGTTGGTCGCGATGATCGCGTCCGGTCGGGCATGCTCGTCGATGCGGGAGAACGCGCGCTGTTTCAGCTCGAGGACCTCGGGGACCGCCTCGACGATCAGGTCGCAGGCGGACAGGATCTCCCAGTCGGCGCTGCCCTCGATCCGCCCGAGGATCGCATCGCGCCCGTCGGCATCGATCCGTTCGCGTTGGACCTGCCGCTCGAGCGAACCCCGGATGCGCTCGTAGCCGGCTTCGACCGCGACCTCGTCGAGATCGACGAAGCGCACCTCGATGCCGTTGCGAGCGACGATCTCCGCGATCCCGGCACCCATGGTGCCGCACCCGACCACGCCGACCGATCGAATCGTGTTGGGGACCTGTTCTGCCACGTCGTGCCTCCCGGGTTCCGCGTCGTCTCAAGCCTAGGCACGCGCGCGAGCACGCACCCAATCGCACCCAGCGCGACCTGCCGCGACCTGGACCCCGGGCTACCCGGCGGGCTCGCCGTGGACACGCTGGCCCCGGCGCCAGGTCCCGACCACCCCGACCTCGGCCAACTCCAGCGGCGCCACACGGGTCGGGTCCTGATCGGTGACGACCAGGTCCGCCCGCTGGCCGAGCGCGATCCTGCCCGCCTCGCGCTCGTCGTGGGCCTGGTAGGCGGTGCCCGCGGTGTAGGCGGTCAGGGCCTGGTCGAGCGAGATGCGCTGCTCCGGTAGCCATCCCGCGGGCGGCTGTCCCTCCGGGGTCTGGCGGGTCACCGCCACCGCGATGCCGTGCAGCGGCTCGTGCGACGACACCGGCCAGTCACTCCCGAAGGACACGTGGGCGCCGGACCGCAACAGCGCCCCGATCGGGTACTGCCAGCGGCTCCGCTCCGGGCCCAGCCGCGGTTCGGTGAGCTCGGTCATGATGGCGTTGCGCTGTGCCCACAGCGGCTCCAGGTTCGCGATCACGCCCAACTGCGCGAAGCGGGGCAGGTCCTCGGGGTGCACCAGGTGGGTGTGGGCCATCACGGCCCGCCGATCGCGTGGGCCGTTGCGCGCGGCCACGGCCTCGACGGTGTCCAACGTGGAGCGCACGGCCCCGTCCCCGATGGCGTGGCAGTGCAGCTGGAAGCCGGCCGCGTCCATGGCCGCGGCCGCCTCGACCATCTCGCCCGGTTCCCAGTTCGCGATGCCGTGGTCGTCACCGCAGGCGTGTGCACCGCCGAACGACGCCTCGTAGGGGGCGGTGAGGTGCCCGGTCCCGCCTTCGATGACCCCGTCGACGAAGAACTTGACGGTGGTCGCGGTGAGCCGTCCGCCCGGCACCCCGTCCGCCGCGCGCTGCGCCTGTGCCGCGACCGCGAGGCGCCTGGCGGCGACGAACTCGGACACCTGCTCGCGCCACCGGTCCGGCTCGACCTTGAAGGCGAGGTCGATGTCCGCGCTCAAGCCGCCGGCCCCCGCCACACGCAGGTACGCGGGCAACCGCTCCGGCTGGGTCCACGCATCCTGGCCGAAGACGAGTCCGGCGCCCGCCATCCGTGCGAGGCCCACCTCGAAGCCCCGGGCCTCCTTGGCGAGCCCCCGCGGCGGCACGTGCGCCTGCAGCAGCAGTTCGGCCTCCTCGAGCAGCGTGCCGACCGGTCGCCCGTCGTCGTCGCGCACGATGGTGCCGCGGGCGGGGTCGGCCGTCCCGGCGGTGATCCCCGCCACCTGCAGGGCACGGGAGTTGCACCAGACCATGTGGTGATCGGAGGACCACAACGCGACCGGTCGGTCCGCGACGATCGCATCGAGCGACGTGGCGTGGCCGATCCCGCCGGGAAGTATCTCGGGCGGGTAGCCCCAGCCGAGCACCCAGGGCAGCCCGGGCTCGGCGGTCGCGAAGGCGGCCAGCCGGGCGAGCACGTCGTCGATGTCGACGGCGTCCACCAGATCGCAGTCGAGGCTCTCGGCGCCGCCGGCCAGGGGATGGAGATGACCGTCGCGGAACGCCGGCAGCAGGCTGCCACCGGCCAGGTCGACGATCTCGGTCCCGGCGCCCCGCAGGGCCCGGGCGTCGTGGCCGAGCGCCACGATCCGGCCGTCCACGACCGCGACGGCGTCGGTCGGGCCCACGCCGGTCGGGCCCACGCCGGTCGGGCCCACGTCGGTCGGGCCCACGTCGGTCGGGCCGGGGCCAGCGGTCCACACGGCACCGTCGACGAACAGCGTGTCGGCGGCGTTGCTCACACCTGATCCACCGTGCCGGGGTCCCCGCGCAGCCCCTCGAGGTAGCGCATCGCGACGGCGCGCGACTCCGGGTCGCGTACCGCGGTCAGCAGCGTGTCCGCGTCCGACCACCCCTGCGGGGTCCCGGTGCCGGTCACCGCCGCGATCGCATCCAGCGTCGCGCGCACCGGCAGCGACGCCTTCGCGGTCAGCTCGGCCGCGACCTCGGCCACCTCGGCGTCCAGACGGTCGTCGGCCAGCACCCGGGAGACCACCCCGTGCGCCAGTGCCGATTCGGCGCCGAACTCGCGCCCGGTGAGGATGAGGTCGCGGGCGACGCCGGGGCCGACCTCGCGGAGCAGGCGCGGGACACCGCCCCAGGCCAGCGGGATCCCGAGGTCGACCTCGGGGATCGAGAACCGCGCTCCTGCGGCCGCGAACCGCAGGTCGCAGGCCAGCGCCAGCACCACACCGCCCCCGACGCACCGCCCGTGCACGGAGGCGATGGTCACCGCCCGCAACGATTCGATCGCCGAGGCCGCCCGGTCCCCGGCGTCGGCGGCATGGCGTGCGTCCGGGCCGTCCTGCAGCAACCGTTGGACCGTGTCCAGGTCGGCGCCGGCGGAGAAGGTCCGCCCCGCCCCGGTGACGATCACGACGCGGATCTCCGGGTGATCGTCGATGAACCGACACATCCCGACGATCCCGTCGAGGAGTTCGACCGACAGGGCGTTGAGCACCTCGGGACGGTCGAGCACCAGCCGCGCGACCGCCCCGTCGACGTCGAGCTGCAGTCCCGGGTGGTGGGGGATCCTCATCGACGGTCCTTCGCAGGCGGGGGCGAGGCAGGGGGCGGGCCGGGGGGCCGGAGACGCGCCAACGCGGCGAACCGTCCGCAGGGACGTTCGGCGCGATCGGAGAAGAATGGCCCGTCGGCGCCGGTCGGGATCGCCGCCAGCTCGATGTTGGTCGCCGGTACCCCGGCGCGGCGCAGTGACCGGCGGTTGGCCTCCCAGAGATCGAAGCGCCACCGACCCTCACCGTCGGGGACGACCACCTCGGCCGCGTCCGCGCCCAGCTGCTCGTGCGCCGCCCGGGCGACCTCCGGGCCGACCTGGTAGCGCTCGTAGGGGATCGCGGGACCGATACCCGCCAGCAGGTCCCCCGGCCGGCTGCCGTCGGCGACCAGACGATCCACCGTCGCTGCGACCACGCGTGCCACCGTCCCCCGCCACCCGGCATGGATGCAGGCGAGCGACGCCGTGACCGGGTCGTAGAGCACGATCGGGACGCAGTCGGCCATCATCACCACGAGCCCGACGTCCGGGGTCCGGGTGATCAGCGCATCGGCCCCCGGGATGGCCGTGTCCGGCGTGCGGGTCCCCCGCCCACGGTCGTGCGCGTCGACCCGGGCGACGGCGCGCCCGTGCGCCTGGTTGCAGAACACCAGCTCGTCGAGCCCCAGACCGATCGCCGCCGCCGCGCGTGACCGGTTCTCGACCACACGGTCCGGGTCGTCGCCCACGTGCAGGCCCAGGTTGAGGCTCTCGTAGGGCCCCTCCGACACACCACCCTCCCGGGTGGTCACCGCCACGTCGATCGGATGGTCGGCGAAGATCGACCACTCGAGCACCGGCAGGCCGCCGCGTTCGGCGATCTGCCCAGGGGCCGGTTCGGGGGCGGGTTCGGGGGCGGGTTCGGGAGCGGGAGCGCTGTCGGTCATGCGCGGACGCTACTACGAGGCAGCTCGCAGGGGCGCGACCACGCGCCCAGTACCGTCCCGGCCGTCGACCCGGAGTCCGTCCATGCCCGCCGTGCGCTCACCCGCGCTCCGATGGACCCGGCGCACCCTGCCCGGACTCGGCGTGGCGACGGCCGTGGCGGCCGCGGCGTTCGGTCTCGCCCAGCTGCTGCCACCCACCCTCGGTCCGGTGCTGATCGCGGTGGTGCTCGGCCTGCTCGTCGGCAACCTGGTCACGCTGCCGGCCGCGACCGGCCCGGGCCTGGGGGTCGCGGGCAAACGCGTCCTGCGCATCGGGGTCGTACTGCTGGGCGCCAGGCTGACCGTGGCCGACGTCGCCTCGATCGGCGGTCCCGCCGTCGGCGTCGTGGTGCTGTGCATGACCGCGGCGTTCCTGACCGTCGCCCTCGCCGGCCGGATCGCCGGCATCCCCCCGCGACTCGCGGTGCTGATCGGCGTCGGCACGGCCGTCTGCGGCAACTCCGCGATCGTCGCGACCTCGCCGATCATCGACGCCGAGGACCGCGAGATCAGTTTCGCCGTGGCCACGATCACCATCTTCGGCACCGCCGCCCTGCTGCTGTTCCCGCTGATCGCGCTGGTGGTCGACATGCCCGACCGGGTGTTCGGCTTCTGGGCCGGGCTCTCGATCAACGACACCAGCCAGGTGGTCGCGGCCGGCGCCGCCTACTCCCCCGAGGCGCTCGAGGTGGCCACGGTCGTCAAGCTGGTGCGCAACGCCCTCATGGCGCCGCTGATCCTGCTGATCGCCTGGTGGACGGCTCGCCGGGCCCTCACCGCCGAGGCGGCCACGGACGCCGACGTGGGCGCCTCGGCGCTCAAGGCGTTCCCGCTGTTCCTGCTCGGGTTCCTGGCCCTGGCCGGGCTGCGTTCGCTGGGCGTGCTCGGCGACGACCTCGCCGCCGGTTTCGGCACCGCGGCCACCGTGCTGATCACCGTCGCGATCGCCGCGGTCGGCTGCAGCACCCGGATCGATCAGCTCCGGCAGGTCGGGATCCGCCCCTTCCTCGTCGGCTTCGGTGCGGCGGTGACCCTCGCGGTCGTCGGACTGGTGTTCGCGACCTGGCTCGGGACCTGACACCGGGGCCTGGCACCGGGGAGCGGGGCCGGGGATCTGGGGCCGGGGATCTGGGGCCGGGGTTCAGGCCTCCGGCCCGAGATCAGGCGCCAGCAGCGCCTCGAAGCCGTCCAGCTCGGCACGCAGCCGGGTGATCGCGGGGCGATGCGTGTCGCGGTAGGCGGCCATCGCCTCGCTGGTCCCGATCGACCCGGACTGCACCGCCGCGATGAACCGCTCCACCTCGGCGAGCTGCTCGTCGACGTCGATCGCGTCGGGCCCGTCGGGCGCGTCTGGCGCGTCTGGCGCGTCTGGCTGGTCACTCATGCGGGATGCTCCTGCTCGCGGACGGTGGGGTCGTGATGGGTGACGGTCTCGATCCGGGCCGTGACGGTGGCCCGGGCGACCTCGATCCGGAGCGACTCGCCGACCTCGAACCGGGCGGGGGCGCCGTCGGCGGCGGTGACGAGCGCGATGCCGGTGCGGAAGCCGTCCAGCGTCGCTGCCGCGAGCTCCAGGCGGCGTGCGTGTTCCGCCACCCGTCGCGCCAGGGCGACCGGCAGGGTCGCGGTCGCCGCGCCACACCGGGCCTGCCGCTGCTGCAGACGGACCGCCATCGCGTCGGTGAGTCGGCCGGAGGTGGCCCGTAGGTCGGTCCGCCGACGTCGTAGCGCGGAGAGCAGCGCCCCGGCCAGGTGGTGCTCGGCCACCTCGACGCGGTCACGCTGGTCCTGGAGCCGGCGGGCCAGCATGGCGGGCACGACCTCGAGCTCGCGGATCCGTCCGGCCGCCGACCGGTTGTGGTCGGCCAGCCATCGGCCCGCCTCGGCGGTGTGGCGCACCGTGTGGGAGGCGACCCGGTAGACGAGCGGTGTGTGGTCGGCGTGACCGACCGCCAGCAGGACCGGCACCCCCGCGCCCTGCAACCGGTCGAGGCAGCGCAGCAGGTGCAGATCGTCCCAACCGGAGATCGCCTCGATGGCCCCGCCTCGGGCGACGACGACCACGTCCACGTCCGGGTGCTCGGCACAGGCCGTGGCGATCAGGTGGTGCAGGTCCGGTGAATCGCCCGGGATCGGCACGTGCACGATCTGCGGCGGTTGCCAACCGCCGAGGTCGCGGGTCAGATCGCCCAACGTGGTCCCCACCGGGGCGAGCAGGAGCACCCGGCGCAGGAACAACGGCAGCGCGGGTCGGCGCTCCCCCAGCCGCTCCGTGGCGATGGCCGCGCGGGCGAGTTCGAACCCCTGCTGCGTCTGGCTGTGGCCGACCCGTACCACCTCGACGGCCTTGAGCTGGACCTCCGCCCGGTTGACCCACAGCTCCACCCGCCCCGTGACCTGCACGAGCGTCTGTTCGGCGAGGGCCTCGGGCCGCGTCCTCGCACCGACCCGCGGATCGAGCGAGACCTGCAGGCGGGTGGGGAACCGGCCGGAGGGCTCCGCGTCCCCGAGCGTCAGCGTGGTCCAGCCCTTCGACACCCGGACCCCTACGACCCGACCCTCGAGCACCACCGGCGCGTCGAAGGCGGCGCCCAGGGCATGCCCGACCTCCTGCAACAGCGAGGTGGGCGTGTGCCTCGGTGGCGGGTTCGGCGCATCGGAGGTGTCGGGCACGGTGATCCGGTCGGGCTCGGGGTTCGGGGTGCAGGTCCGGGGTGCAGGTCCGGGGTGCAGGTCCGGGGTGCAGGTTCGGGTTGCAGGTTCGGAACCGTAGACGAGGGCTCCGACACGGCCCCGGAGCAGGGGTCGGAGCAGGGCCGGAGGAGGGGTTCGCTCGGCCAGGGTGAACGATGCTGCGCCGCGGCCGATCATCGGGGTACGCTGCCCACGCCCCCGCAGCTCGGCCGAACGCCGTTGCATCGTGGGACAGCAGCGCGATCGCATCCTCGACCTCAGCATCCTCAGATCGTGGTGCATCCCGGACGCCGGTAGCACGGTCGACCGCTGCCGACCGCCCATGACGGATCATGGTGGTCACCGAGCGGGGCATCAAGGGCGAGGGACGCGACCGAAGAAGCCCGGCCGCGACGGCCCCTCGCCGGATCCACCGGGGAATGGCGACGACGCCGACCAGCAACGGTCCTCGCGCGGGGCCCGGACGCGCCCTTCGCACATGCCCGTACCCGTCGCCTTCGGGCGACCAGCCCCGTTCCACAGGGAAGAGGCAGCCATCAGCACACCGACCCGCACCGCGCCCGTCACCGTCGTGGAGTTCCAGAAGCTCGCCCAGGCGGAGCTCGACGGCGTGGCGTCCGACGCGGACCTCGACGTGCTCGAGGACCACGAGGACGACTGGATCTCCGCGCTCCGCGCGCTGCGCAAGGAGGTCCAGGCGACCATCGACCGGCTCGGCCGCGAGGTGACCGGCCCGGAGCGGGCGCTGGTGATCGCGGACTTCGAGGAGGAGCGCGAACGGATCGACGAGACGCTCGTCGAGCTCACCGGTGAGGACCCCCGCGAGAGCCGCACGCCCGCGCAGCAGCCGGCGTCCACCTCGCGGGACAAGCCCAAGGATCAGAAGCCGGGCCGTGACACCCCGCCCCAGGGCGAGCCCGCGACGCGGGACAACGGCCAGGGCAAGGGTCAGGACAACGGCCAGGGCCAGGGCAAGAGCCAGGGCAAGGGCCAGGACAAGCAGGATCAGGCCCCGGAGCCCGTCGCCCCGACCAAGGTGCACGAACCGCAGCTCCAGCTGTCGTGGCATCGCGGTCGCATCGTCGCGTGGTCGGCGGGCGACCACGCGACCGAATCCGCCGAGGACGTCCTCGCCCGGTTGGGCAAGGCCGGCACGACCCCCGATCACTGGTCGCCCTACGACCGCATCAAGCTGCCCTCCGGTGGCCGGGCCGCCTCGGTGTCCGCTCCGGTCCAGACGAGCCTCGGGTGGTTGGTCTCGCTCGGCGCCGGTGCCGATGAGGAGGAGTTGGGTGCCAGCGTGACCTGGATGGGCCTGGCCGCCGCGCTCGCGGTACGCCTGGTCGCCCACGGCCGCATGGTCCCGCAACTGGAGAAGGTGGGTGACGCCGCCGGCAACCGCTCGGACTTCGCGGTCCGGTGGGAACCGACGCTCATCGACCACGAGGAACTGTCGGGGTTGACCAAGTCGATGCCCAAGACGGTCGGGGTGCTCGACCGGCAGCGCGATGCACGCACCGTGACCCGATCGGTCGTCTCCGGGTTCGTCGATGCCATCTGCCGCGACGCCGCCGCCCGCGTGGAGGTCCCGGCCCCGCCCCCCCACCCCCACAGCGCGTCCGACGTCGCCGAAGCCGTGCTCGGACGCCTGGACGGTTCGACCTTCGAGGCCCCCCACCAGCAGGGCAGCGAGATCCGCAAGGGCCTCAAGTCGTGGGCCGAGGGCGTCACCGGCGCATCCAAGTTGGCGTTGGTGGTCCAGCTCGACCCGCCCGACGAGGGCGACGCGTGGCACCTGCGCACGCTGACCTCCGACGGGCGGCGCAAGGACGAACCGGTCGAGGCCGCCATGTCGCGCGCCAACCACGACCGCAAGGAGGCGATGAAGCGCGAACTGGAGCGCCTCGAGGGCCTCTACGCCCCCCTGATGCGCGGCAAGGACACCCGCCGCGGTCAGGTCATCCTCAGTCAGGACGAGGCGTGGGAGCTGATGACCTCGATCGGGCCGGTGCTGGACGCCGCCGGGTTCGAGGTGCGGGTCCCCCCGCTGTCGAAGAAGAAGGCGACCCCGTCGCTGCGCTTGACCTCGATGGGCGAGCAGGAGACCGCCGTCGGGGCCCAGCAGCTCTCCGACGTGCGCTGGTCCGCGGTGTTCGACGACGTGGAGCTCTCCGCCGAGGACATCCGGCGCCTGGCCGGCGAATCCCGCCCGCTGGTGAAGTCGCACGGCCAGTGGGTCGAGGTCGCCCACGCCGACCTCGAGGCCGCCGCGGCCGCCCTGGCCGAGCGCGCCGACAAGACCAAGCTCTCCGGCGCCGACATGCTCCGCTACGCGCTGGGGCTCGACGGGACCGCGCTCGGCAGCGCCGTCTCGGTCGTCGGTGAGGGTTGGGCCGCGGACCTGCTGCGCAGCGCCGCACAGATCCCGGAGCACCCGCCGACCCGCCCGCCCGGCTTCGAGGGGGAGCTGCGCAGCTATCAGGCCAACGCCCTGGCATGGCTCGACTTCCTCGACCAGGCGGGGCTCGGCGGCTGCCTGGCACTCGACATGGGCCTCGGCAAGACCCCGACCATGCTCGCGAGTCTCCAGGCCAACACCGAGAACGGCCCGGCCCTGGTCATCGCCCCCCCGGCCGTGGTCGGCAACTGGGCGTCGGAATCGGCGCAGTTCGTCCCGGACCTGAAGGTGCTGGTCCACCACGGCGCGGCCCGGGCGGACACCGCCGCGATCGCCGCCGAGGTGGAGGGCACCGACGTGCTGATCACCACCTACGGCACCGCGGTGCGCGACATCGAGGCGTTGTCGGCGATCAGCTGGGGCAAGGTCGTCCTCGACGAGGCCCAGGTCATCAAGAACCCCACCAGCGACACCGCCCAGCAGCTGCGCCGGTTGGAGGCGCGGACCCGGGTGGTGCTCACCGGGACACCGATCGAGAACGGGCTGGGCGACCTGTGGGCGCTGATGGACTTCGTGAACCCCGGGCTCGTCGGCGAACGCGCCACGTTCGTCGCCCAGATGCAGAAGGCGGGCGAGGGCGGCAGCGGTGCCGAATCCGCGCTCCGTACCCTCAACGGCGTGCTCGTGTTCCGCCGCACCAAGGCCGAGCCGGTCATCGCCGCGGAGCTGCCCGACCGCATCGACGCGCTCGACCACTGCCCGATGACCCCGGAGCAGATCGGGCTCTACCAGGCCGTGCTCGACGAGTTGGTCGTCGAGACCGCCGACGACGACGCCCCCAAGAAGAAGGGCGCCGTGCTGGCCGCGATCACGGCGCTCAAGCAGATCTGCAACCACCCGGCCGCCTACACCGGCGAGGAGGGCGACCTGGCCGGTCGTTCCGGCAAGCTCGCGCGGCTGGAGGAGATCGTCGACAACGTGTTCGAGTCCGATGAACGGATGCTGATCTTCACGCACTTCGCCACCTGGGGCTCGAAGCTCGCGACCCACCTCACCGAGCGCACCGGCAAGACGATCCACTGCTACCACGGCGGGCTGTCGCGCGGTGCCCGTGACACGATGATCAAGGAGTTCCAGGAGGGTGAGGGCGCCGGTGCGCTGGTGCTGTCGCTGAAGGCCGGCGGGACCGGGCTGAACCTCACCGCCGCCAGCCACGTCGTGCTCTACGACCGCTGGTGGAACCCGGCCGTCGAGGATCAGGCCCGGGACCGGGTCTGGCGCATCGGTCAGACCAAGACCGTGGTCGCGCACCGCCTGGTGTGCCCCGGGACGGTCGACGAACGTGTCGAGGAGGTCGTGGCCGGCAAGCGCAAGATCGCCGACATCGCCCTGCCGAAGTCGAGTTCGGTCGGTGATCTCGACAGCGACCAGTTGCGTCGCGCGCTGGGGATCGACCCGAAGATGGTGCTCACCGACGAACTCGCCGACGCGGAACTCGCACGAGGAGATGCTGCATGACGGCCAAACCGAACAACGACGGCGCGCCGGGAGGCTCCCGCGGCCGCAACCGACGCTCGCGGAGCCGCGGCGGTAGTGGCGGTGGCGGTGGCGGCAACGCTCCCGCGTCCGACAGCGGTCCGCGGAACAACGCCGGCGGCGGCAAGGGCGGCGGCGGCGGTGGCGGCGGCGGCGGGAACCGCGGCGGCAAGGGCGGCGGGAAGGGCGGCGGGAAGCGCCGTTCGCAGCAGAACAACCGCCGTGGCCGGAACCGGCGCCCCAACCAGCAGCAGGACACCACCAGCTTCTGGGGGGATGCCTCGCAGCTCCCGGAGCCCAAGACCGACGTGCGGATCACCGACGACCCGGATGCGGTCCCCCGCTCGCTCGGCACCCCTCCGCTGCCCGGCCAGGAAGCCATCGCCGGGCACTACTTCGCGGCCGTCTACGACCGCGCCGTGGCCACGGCCGGTGCGCTCGCCGCCGCCGGTGGTCTGATCGACCCGAACGCGCTCACCGACGACGACTGAACCCGGAGCCGGGCGTCCCGGTTCACCCGCCTTCGGGCAACCGGTGCCGCGCGATCGCGCCCTCGACCAACGAGCCGAGGTAGAGGTGACCGTCGTGCTCGCGCACGCCGGTCACGTAGTGGAACCGGTCCCCCGGGCCCTGCAGGTTGTGGGTCACGGTGCCGTCGGCGTCGATGCCGATCACGAAGGTGTTGCGCGACGCCTGGGGATGCAGTCTGTCGGGAAGCGCCCACACCGCACGCCGAAGCGCCGGGGGCCTCGGCAGCAGCGCATCGAGCGTCGCGTCCCGGGTCGAGGGCATCGCGATCCACACCGTCCCGCTCGGCCCGGTCGAGAGGTTGTCGGGGAAGCCGGGCAGGTTGTCGATCACCACCTCCGAGGTCCCCGCCCGCTCCCCGGCGAGCCAGTACCGGGTGATCCGGTAGCCGGCGGTCTCCGCGACCAACACCGCATCGCCGTCGTGGGTGAGCGCGACCCCGTTGGCGAAGGCCAGACCACCGAGCAGCACCTCCACCTCGCCGTCCCGCCAGCGCAGCAACCGACCCGTGCACGAGTGCTCCAGCAGGTCGGCCTTGAAGTGCGGCAGTCCGAACCGCTGCGAGGAATCGGTGAACAGCACCGAGCCGTCCGGGTGGATCGCCGCGTTGTTGGTGAACCGCAGTGGTTGGCCGTCCACCTCCCGGACCAGCACCTCGACGTCGCCGGTCGCCGGGTCCACCAGCAGCAGACCGCGGTGCGCGTCACAGACGTACAGCCGCCCGTCGTCGCGCACCTCGATCCCGAGGGGTCGCCCACCGGTGTCGGCGACGACCTCGGTGCGCCGGCCGTCGGGGCTCAGCCGACAGATCCGGCCGTCGTCGAGCCCGACCACGGGGTCCCCGTCGGGCAGGATCGCGACGTCCTCCGGTCCCGCGCCGGGGACGTGGATGAGCTGGAGACCGGCGAGCCGGGTGTTGGGCGCCCATCTGCCGGTCGGTCGCGGTGCCTTCGGTGGTGTCCAGGTCGTCGGTGCGATCGTCGGCTTGGCGACATCGGTGCCGGACGTGGTCATGATGGTCCTCTCGTGGCGTGTGCCTGAACGTGTGCCTGTTGGTCGTGGTCGATGGCGTGCTGCACGACGGCGCGCAACCGCTCGTGGCGGTCCACTTCCTCCCGGTAGGGCGCCAGGAGCCGCTGTTCGGTGACCGCCTCGAGCCCGGTCCGGATCTCGCGCAGCACCCGCTCCCGGTGTCGCCGCGCCCCGACCGAGATCACCGCCCGCGTGAGGACGCCGATCAGGACGCGCACGAGCACCCCGCCGACGAACAGCGCGGTCGGCCAGGTCAGCGCCTCCGTGAGCTGCGGCGTCGGGATCTCGGGCAGCTGCAGCCAATCGGCCAGTCCCAGCAACACCAGCCATACGAACCCGACCGATGCCACCGCCTCGACGATGCCGCGCACCGCCGATGCCGCCCGCCACCACCGACGCGGCGTGGGTCGCACCCCCACGGCTCCGAGCGCATCGGCCAGCGCCGGTGCACCACGCGCGGCCAGCTCGGCGATCGTCGTCCCGAGCACCGCGTGGGTCGCCCCGGTCGTGCGCTGCAGCCGGAGTTCCCCGGCGAGCACGGTCTCGATCCGTGCCACCGACGGCCGCGAGGTGTCCTTGGCCGGCTTCGCCTCGCCGATCCCGAAGGACCGGGCCACCCCGCCGACACCGCGCACCGGCAGCAGCACCAGGCGCCCCAGTGGCGAGCGCACGCCCCGCCGGGCATCCCGCCGGTAGGTCGTCTCCGCCTCGGCGACCACACGGTGGGCATCGGTCGCATCCATCAACGCCTCGAGCAGCGAGTCGGTGTCGGGGACGAGCTCCGGCAGGGCCGTGAGGTGATCCGCTGCCCGCCGGGCCAGGACGGCGACGTCCCCCACCAGCCGCCGGTGCACCGCGGTCCGGCTCGCCGCGAGATCCCGCAGCCTGGCCCGGAGCTCGTCGATGCCGACGCCCGTGGCCGCCGAGGTGGTGAGCACCTCGAAGGCGCGCGCGTCCAGCCGCTGGGTCAGGTCGGCGAGGCACCGCTCGACGTCGTCGGGAGGCAGTTCATCGATGCGGTTCAACACGACGGTCACGACCTCCGCATGATCGGTGAGCGCCGCGAGCGGACCGTCGTGGAGATCGGCGCGGGCGTACTTGACCGGATCGACGACCACGACCAACCCGTCCACGCGTTCCGACAGGCGCGCCGCCGTCTCGCGGTTCCGCGTGACCACCGAGTCGTGATCCGGCAGATCGATCAGCACCAGCCCTTCCGGGAACCCCTCCGGCGCCCGCACCCGTTCGTCGATGCCCAGCCAGTCGAGCAACGCCGAGGTGGGTGCCTCCCCCGGCGGTACCACCGCGACCGGCCAGCCGGTGGTGGGCCGCCGGACCCCCTCCGTCGACACCCGGGCGCCGACGAGCCGGTTGACGAGCGCCGACTTGCCGACCCCGGTCCCGCCGACCAGCGCGACGACCGTGAGCCCGTCACCGAGGGCGAGCCGCTCGTCGATCGAGGCGCGTCGACGTGCGGCCTCGGCCACCAGCTCCATGGGGAGGCGGCCCGGCCCGAGCTGCGCGATCGCGTCCAGCGCGCGGACGGCGCCGCCGAGGTCCGTCATCCGGCGGCCAGGGCGGCGGCGGCTTCCGCCGGTGGGCTCGCGGCCTCGATCGCGGCCTCCAGACGGGCCTGATCGGCCTCGGCGAGCTCGCCGACACGATGGCGGAGGTCGGCACCGATCTCGTCCAGCAGCCGTTTGACGTTCTGCTCTCCCAGCATCCGGACCAGCAACCACTGGCTGGCCGCCGACGCCGCCGCGGCGATGCCGACCTCGCCCCCGGTCAACCCTCCGGAGAGGGTGAACAGCACCAGGATCGCCGTGGTGGCGACCGCGTTGAGCGCGGTCGAACGTCGGCGTGCCTGCTCCTTCCGCGGTCCGCCCACGGTCTCGATCCGTTCCGAGACATCCGTCTCCCACCGGGCGATGGCCTCCCGGACCCGGGCCGGCCGCTCCGGGTCCTCGCGTCGCAGCTCGGGATCGGCATCGAGCACGTCGCGCCCGACCGGATCCGCTTCGAGGTCGCGGCGCGTGGCCGCGGCGGTGTGCTCCAGCAGCCGGCTGACGATCCGCGTCAGCTCGCCGGCGACCTCGACCTGCACCTGTCGGGTGTCCCGCTGGCCGGGGCGCCCGAGCCGGTCGCGGACCACGTCACCGACCTGTCCGATGACGGTCTGGACCCGCAACATCGCCTCGTTGCCCCCGACCAGTCGTTGCCAGCGGTCGAGCACGTCCGCACGGAGCGACAAGCCGGCCTCCAGCTCCGCATCGAGCTGGTCCGGAAGGGCGGCGTAGTGCTCGCGGACCGCCGAGCGGAGCCGTTCGGCCGCGCGGCGTTCCTGTACGACCGCCTCCTGCAGCGTGCCCAGCTCGGAGGGCAGCGCCTCCACGACGCCGGCCGTGGCGGCGGCGCGGACCGCAACCCGTCGATCCTCCGGTGCGAGCGCGGCAACCCAGTCGCGCAGCGCCGCGACGGCGTCGCGCGGCAGCCGGTCGTCGGCCACCTCGGCGTGCGGGATGTCGGTACGCAGATCCGGATCGATCCGCTCTGCCGCGAGCAGCCGGTCGACGTCGTCGAGCACCTCGGCGCGTTCGTGCGGTCGGACCTGGGTGACGGCGAGGACGATCAGCGCCTGACGTTCGCGTGCGCGCCGCAGGTAGGTCATGCCGACCTCGTCCGCGTAGGTCCTCGAGGTGGCCAACCACATCCAGCCGTCGGCGGCGTCCAACGCCTGTGCCGCGAGTCGGTGGTTGACGAGCTCGACCGAATCGATGTCCGGCGTGTCGAGCAGGGCCACGCCCCGGGGCACCGCCTCGCTCTCGGCGATCCGCAGCTGAAGATCCGGGAGCACCCGGCCCGAGGCGAACCAGGCCCGGTCGTCGGGGTGGCACACCAGCGTCGGGGTCCGGGTGGTCGGGCGGATCACGCCCGCCGCCGAGACCGGCGCACCGGCGAGCGTGTTCACGGTGGTCGACTTGCCCGCACCGGTCCCGCCGGCGACCACCACCAGCAACGGCGCCGCCGGCTCGGCCGTCCGCCC
>Ga0207421_10002239_pt1 | contig 24201 bp, 19 predicted proteins | sample SodLakKL_010_SED_4_FD_187542 | JGI IMG/M metagenome (GOLD analysis project Ga0207421, IMG submission 187542) | Alkaline sediment microbial communities from Lake Tanatar, Kulunda Steppe, Russia - 8KL_010_SED (SPAdes) (version 2) | ecosystem: Environmental > Aquatic > Non-marine Saline and... | reverse complement strand
TGCTCGACCGCAACGGGCTGCGCCCGTGTCGGTACGACATCACCCACGACAACCAACTCATCGTCGCCAGCGAGGTGGGCGCCATCGAGACCGATCCCAGCGAAATCAAAGAACGCGGTCGACTCCAACCCGGCCAGATTTTCGTTGCCGATCCGGAGGAGGGAGAGGTCATTCCCGACGCAGAAGTGTTCGACGGGCTTGTCGACGGAAAGTACGGCGAGTGGGTTGCCGAACACCAACAGGATCTCGACGACATCGCCGACGAAAGCCCGCTCCCACGCGATGACGTCTCGTCACTTCGCGCGCATCAGGCCGCATTTGGCTACACGAACGACCAACTGAAACACCTGCTCGAACCGATGGCCAACCAGGGTAAAGACCCCGTTGGCTCGATGGGTGACGACACGCCGCTGTCGGTGCTCGGCGAGTTCAACCGGCCGCTGTTCACCTACTTCAAACAGCTGTTCGCCCAAGTGTCGAACCCACCGATCGACTACATTCGCGAGGAACTCGTCACCAGCCTCCAGTCACGACTCGGCAAGCAACGGAACCTGATGGCCGAAACGCCGGAACACGCCCACCAGGTCGTCGTCGACTCACCCGTGCTCACCGACGAGCAGGCGGCCACCATTAAAAATCTCTCTCGCGAGAACGACGGCTTCGAGACAGCGACCGTTTCGATGACGTACGATCCCGAAAGCAACCTCGAAAGCGCGGTCGAAGCACTTCGTGACGAGGTTCGTGCAGCAATCGATGTGGGTGCGGACATCATTGTACTGTCGGACCGCGACACCTCACCCGACCGGATTCCGATTCCAAGCCTGCTTGCGACCGGGGCGGTTCATCACGACCTCGTTAGACACGGCCTGCGAACCGACGTCGGCCTCGTGATCGAGTCGGGTGACCCACGCGAGGTACACCACCTCGCAACGCTCGTTGGCTACGGCGCGGGCGCGGTCAACCCGTATCTCGCCTACCAGACGATCTCGGATCTCTGTGCGGGCCCCGATGGGGCGGACGAGGGCGAGGCAATCGAGGGCTACATCCACGCGCTCGAACACGGCCTGTTAAAAATCATGGCCAAGATGGGGATCTCGACGGTCGAGTCCTATCAGGGTGCCCAGATCTTCGAGGCCGTCGGCCTCAGCTCGGATCTCATTGCCGAATACTTCGAAGGTACCGAGATCCGCACCGAGGGGATCGGTCTCGATGTGATCGAAGACGACGTCCGAACCCGCCACGCAGTTGGCTTCGGTGCTGACCCCGAACTCGAAACCCAAGGCGAGTACGAACACCGCTCGTCTGGGATCTACCACCAGTGGAACCCCAAGACCGTGGGAACGCTCCAGCAGGCGGTCCGGAGCGGCGACTACGAGCGGTATCTGGAGTTCGCCGAGCTGATCAACGACCAAAACCAGAACCTCCAGACGCTTCGTGGCCTGCTTGAGTTCGATTCCGACCGCGAGTCGGTCCCAATCGAGGAGGTCGAACCCGTCGACGACATCGTCGAGAACTTCTCGACAGCCGCGATGAGCCTCGGCAGTCTCTCGCCGGAGGCCCACGAGACGAACTCCATTGCGATGAACCGCATCGGCGGCAAATCCAACACCGGCGAGGGTGGCGAGCCACCGGAACGGTTCGACACCGAAAAGGAGTGTAACGTCAAACAGGTCGCCTCCGGTCGGTTCGGCGTTACCTCACACTACCTCACCTCGGCCGACGAGCTGCAGATCAAGATGGCCCAGGGCTCGAAACCCGGCGAAGGTGGCCACCTGCCCGGAAAAAAGGTAAACGAGATGATCGCCCACGTCCGGTATGCAACCCCCGGCGTCGGCCTTATTTCGCCACCACCGCTCCACGACATCTACTCGATCGAGGATCTCAAACAGCTGATCCACGATCTGAAGGCAGCCAACCCCGAGGCAGACATCAACGTCAAACTCGTCTCGGAGGCCGGAATCGGTACCATCGCAGCGGGTGTCGCCAAAGCGAACGCCGATGTAGTTCACATCTCGGGTGACTCCGGTGGCACTGGTGCCTCGCCGAAAACCTCGATTAAAAACGCCGGCCTTCCGTGGGAACTCGGCCTCGCGGAGGCAAACCAGATGCTGTGTGCGACCGGCCTTCGTGACCGGATCAAGGTCTCGGCCGACGGCGGGATGAAAACCGGCCGCGACGTGGCGATTGCCGCCCTGCTTGGTGCCGAAGAGTACACGTTCGGGACGGCCGCGCTCGTCACCGCCGGTTGTGTGATGGCTCGACAGTGCCATGCTAACACCTGTCCGGTCGGTGTCGCCACCCAAGACGAAAACCTCCGCGAGCGGTTCCCCGGCCAGCCGGATCACGTCATCAACTACATGGCGTTTATGGCCCAAGAACTCCGCGAGATCATGGCCGAACTCGGCTTCCGCTCGCTTGATGAGATGGTTGGTCGACCCGAACTCCTCGCCCAGCGCGAGACTGACCACGAGAAGGCCAAACATCTGGATCTCTCGACGATCATCGCACCCACCGCCGGCGAGCAGCGACGCAAGGTCCGCGAACAGGACCATGACGTCGACCAACAGCTCGACTGGGAGCTCATCGACGAGGCCGCCCCCGCCATCGAGGAGGGACGGCGCGTCCAACTCGACCACGAGATCAGCAACGTCGACCGCGCAGTCGGCGCGACGCTGTCGAACACCATCTCGACCGAATACGGCGGCGAGGGGCTGGCCGACGACACTATTTCGATTGATTTCGACGGTGTGGCTGGCCAGAGCTTTGCGGCCTTCCTCGCTTCGGGGATCACGATGGATCTCACCGGTGCGGCGAACGACTACATCGGCAAAGGACTGTCGGGCGGCAAGCTAATCGTCCAGACGCCCGAGACAGCCGCCTACAAGGCCGACGAGAACATCCTGATCGGCAACGTCGCCCTCTACGGGGCAACCCAGGGAGAGGCCTACATCAACGGTGTGGCCGGCGAGCGGTTCGGCGTCCGCAACTCCGGCGTCAAGGCGGTCGTCGAAGGCGTCGGCGACCACGGCTGTGAGTATATGACTGGTGGCGTCGTCGCGGTGCTCGGCGAGACGGGTCGGAACTTCGCCGCGGGGATGTCCGGCGGTGTCGCCTACGTCTACGACGAAGACGGCTCCTTCGAGTCCAAACTCAACACGGGGATGGTGACGCTTTCGGAGGAACTCAACGAGACGGACGAACGCATGCTCGAACGCATGCTCGAAAACCACGCCGAGTACACTGAAAGCGAGCGCGCCGCCGAGCTGCTCGAAGAGTGGGCAACCGAAGTCGAGAACTTCGTCCGGGTGTTCCCGGATGCCTACGCCAACGTGATCGAAACCCAGGGAGCCGACGACGTCCGCGAGGAGCTTCCGGAGACCGCCAGCGCGGCGGTCGACGCCCGACTCGACGCAGAAGCCGTCTCAAGCGACGACTAATCGGCGGTAGTCGTTGTATACCGGTTGGTAGCAACAGACTACTTTTGAACGGACTCTACAACGGTAGCCAGTGTCGACCGACTGATCGGACCCCACAAATGGCTCGAACAGTCGCAGTCCGAGGCTCCAAACGACTCGATAGAGTCGACGCCTTCGGTTCGAAGTGCTGCCGCCAGCGCGCATTCGACATCCCGATCGGGAAACGTCTCGACACGTACTACGTCGACGCCGTCAGCCCCGAGCAGGTAATCAATGTGCCAGTGTCGAACGTCATGGTCGCCGCGGGCGATCCGGCGATGCCGGTCGACGCGCGAGAGGCCGCCCGGGCCGAACGCGCTGCCGGCATACGCATACAAACCGGATTCAAACGCGCGGACGCCGAGCGCGCCGACATCGATCTCGATACACTCCTCGCAGTCGACGACCAGCAGATACGAGCCAGGGTCGGCCATCAGTCGTCAGCCGGGGTTGTTCCCTCGATGGGCGTCGACTGTGTGTCCTGGCTGGCTTCCAGCAGCCGGATGCGTTCAGGGATCGGCGGATGGCTGTAGTGGAACGTCGCATACCACGGATGCGGGAACGGGTTGGCGAGGTTTTCCGTGGCGAGGCGGGCCAGGGCGTCGACCATCGGCTGCGGACCCATCACCTCGGCAGCGTAGGCGTCGGCCTCGCGTTCGTGTTGCAGCGAGAGCTTGTTCGCCAGCGGTGCGGTGACCTGTAGGATCGGCCCGACGATCAGCACGCCGAGCAGCAGCCCCGCGTAGGTGGCCGTCTCGGGAACCCCGAAGGCGGCATACAGCGGCTCCCAGGCGACAAGCAGGCCGACCAAGCCGAACACGATCCCCATCCGGACCGCGCTGGCGGTGAACTGCTTCCAGATGTGGGCCTCCTTCCAGTGGGCCAGTTCGTGGGCCAACACCGCCTGGAGTTCGGGGAGCTTCATCGAGTCGACCAGGGTATCAAAAAGAACGACCCGTTTGGTGCGGCCAAACCCGATAAAGTAGGCGTTGAGCTGCGAGGAGCGTTTGCTGGCGTCCATCGTGTAGATGTTGCTCGTTGTGAAGCCGGCGCGCTCGAAAACGTCCTCGACGGCCTCTCGGAGCTCGCCTGACTCAACGGGGTCGAACTCGTTGAACAGCGGCGCGATCACCCGTGGGTAGATGATCTGCATCAGCAGCGAGAACGCGACGAACAACAGCCAGGCCGCAAGCGGCCACAGCGTCGGCAGCGCGCTTATAAACGCCAGAATCGCCCCGCCGAGAATCACCGTAAAGACGACCGAGATAGCGAGCGTGACGAGCTGGTCGCGGACGAACAGCGCGGGCGTCTGCTGATTAAAGTCGAATATTTCCTCGATACCGAACGTCGACACAACGCTAAACGGGATCGAAAACAGCTGGACGGCAGCGACGAGGCCGACAAAAAAGACAACGCCCTGGACGACCGTCGACCAGCCGGTTGCCGCAAGGAGGTCGACTGACCAGGCGAGCCCGCCGGCGTACAGCACACCGAGCAGCGCGGCGAGGCCGAGCCACGACTGGAGTTCGGAAAACGCTGTGTTGAGTCGGTGGTACGCCCGGAGTTCGTCAGTGTCGTCGACGCCGAGTGTGTCGGCGAGCCACGCCCGTTTTTGTTCGACCAGCCGGTCGGCGTGCTGGACGTTGCGTACCGCCAGACCGGTGAAAAACGCCTGTGTGCCGACCAACAGCAGGACGAAGGCGACGTGAAGTTCGAGGAGCTGCATCGTAGCCGGAGAGTAACACCGGGCGGCCAAAACAGTGTCCGTGTCGGCTTTGGGAGGTGGTAGGCACTCCCTACGAGCCGTCAGTCCGGGCCTTTCGTATCGCGCTCGCGGTCCATCTCGGCGACCTCGGCTTCAAGCCACTCGCGGAACCATTTGACGCGTTTGAGTCGCTGATGGGCGATCGATTCGGCCTTGTCGGACTCCAGGCGGTCGACGTGGTCTTTGCCGCGCTGGAAGACCCGGTCGACCATCCGAGCGGCGTCCATGTGGGTTCGAGACTCATAGCCCATCCGCAACAGCATGAGGGCGGTGCCGTTGGCCCCGATTTTATCGAGGATGTCGGCCTCGATCAGACACCGGGTTTCCAGTGGGAGTTGCTCAAGCGGCCCCTGATGGGAATGGGCCTCGATGGCCGCACACACGGCGTCGACGAACGACTCGGGGTACTCACACCGGGTTGTCAGATACTGGCGGGCGACGTCCGCGCCGGCCTCGGCGTGGATGTCCTGCGGAGCTTCGAGCTTCGAAATATCGTGGAAGATCGCTGCGACGGTGACGATATCGACGTCCGCGCCCTCGTCTTCGGCGATCACGCGAGCGAGGTCGACGACGTTTTTGATGTGGTTGAAACGGTACTCCGCGCTGTGCCAGGGGTACCAGCGCATGCGGCCGCCGTCGTCTTCGGATTGGACGCTCGCCGACAGATAGTCGTAGACGAACTGCTCCATCTCGGCGAACTCCTGGGCGGTGACCCCGGATTCCTTGATCTCAATACCCATGGGGCCACCTCCCGAGAGGGCTAACGGGTTGGTTCATTACCGGATAAATTGGCCGTTTGGCTCTTAGGCGTTACGACACCGAGAGCCAGCCGCTTGTGAGGCGGCTGTGGCCGCACCAGCCGCTGTGCGGGGTGTGCGGGATATTCACACATAGCACACTCACCAGAATGCTGATATTCATCCAAAAAAGAGAGTCGGGCAGGGCACGACGCGGGTGACCACCCGGCGACTGACCTGAGACGATGACAGTAAATCCACGAGAGTACGACGCCGCAGAGCTTCGAAAGCTCGCTGGCGCGGAGTCGGTCGACGAATCGGCTGGGGGACCGACCCAACAGCGGCCGAAACCCGACGAGTCGATCCGCGACAGGCAGTTCCGCAATCTGCTGGCACTCCAGTCGGAACGCCAGCAGCTCGAGCAGCTACAGCGGCCGTTTCTGACGGACGTTCCGGCGTCGGATGTCGGAGTCGACGTTTACGAGGAGTGGCTCGATTTCCTCGTCACTGTCGGCGGCCACGACCGCGCCGAGCGCGCGCTCAGCTACTACCGAGGACTCAAATGGATCACTCCAGCAGCCGAAGCCGAGCTCAAAGGCCTGATCGAGGGGTTTCCGGAGCCAGCCCACGACCGGTCGTTGGCTGCCGGGGATCATCGGCTCAGTCTCCTGTATGTCGCTACGCTGGCGTCGCTACAGTGACCCACACCCACACAGATACTTATGGCAGACGAAACTGACGAAGACGGTGCGTTCGACGGCAGTAGTGAAGCAAGCGAAATAACCCCTGTCGGTGTCAAACTCGGCAGCACCCGAACGGTCCTGCAGTATCCGAAAGACGGCGAGATGGAGACGGTGCGGACACTGACCTGTCTGGCGACCTACGAGGACGCCATCACCGGCGAAGAGAAAGTGCTGTACGGCGAGCAGGCCGCCCAGGAGTTCCCGGATACCGTCGAGTTCATGCTCCGGTCGGGACTCCCCGAAGACGACGACCGAGCGGCGTTGGCCTCGAAGTTCTTCACCGAGCTGGTCCGCGCACAGGATATCCCTGACGACAGCGTTGTCGTCTATGCGATTCCGACCATCGACAACGACGAGGGGCTCGAAAACCTCACCAAAGTTATCGAAGAGAGCCCAATCGGCAAACAGCTCGTCCGGAGCTTCCCCGAATCGCTCTGTGGTTCCGTTCCCGCAATGGGCGACGAGCTCGAAGCGATCGACGAGGTGTTTATCGCGATTAACATGGGTTCGACCAACCTCGAAGCCTGTGCCTACCGCCACGCCGAACAGCTCGAACCGTTCTCGACAGGTGCGGTCACCGGCAGCGAGGTCGACCGCCGGATCGCCAACGCAGTCGAGGAAGAAACTCAGGGCCGCGTTAACATCGACCTAACGACCGCCCGCGAGTACAAAGAAGAACACGGCGATTTCGTCGACTTCGAGCCGTTCACGGACGTGATCCAGCAGCCCGGCGGCGGTTCGCACGAGTTCACCATCAAACGCAGCGTGATGGAGCCGCTCAACGAGTACGTCGACGAGGCAGTCGACGAGATCGCCAACAACTTCCTCTCGGAGCTGGCCAACACCCACATGAAACCCTACCAGATCGCGCTCGGCAAACCGATCGCGCTGACGGGCGGGATGGCCTGCATCCCCGGTATCGAAGACGTCTTCGAAGAGCGACTCTCCGAGGAGCTCGACCGCGATATCACGGTTGTCGCGGCCGACCGACCGGATCTCGCGGCCGCTCAGGGGGCCCAGCGGATCGCCGACAAGCTGGCTGACAACCTCTGAGCAGCCGAGCCACTTTCTTTTATAAATAGGTCGACCAGTGACACGACTGTTACACCCCAATTAATACGACTGGCATGGCTACAGGGAGGTATGACCGAGCTGCCACTCGAACACGTCCATATCGAACCCGACACGCCGAGCGACGGACCGGCTCCGGCCGTCTTCGTTCTCCACGGACGCGGAGCCAACGAACAAGACCTGCTGCCGATTGCCAACGAGCTGCCCGACCAGTTTCATATCGTCAGCCTCCGGGCCCCCGACCGCCTGCAAGGGGGGTATACGTGGTACGAGCTGGATCTTTCGGCCGGCGGTCTCCACCAGAGCCAGCCGCATAAGGGGGATTTTGAGCGAAGCCTCGGGCTGATCGCCGACAGCGTCGAGGTGGCTGTCGACGCCTACGATCTGGATGCCGAGCGACTCGGCCTCCTTGGTTTCAGTCAGGGAGCGATCACCAGCATGTCGTTGCTGTTGGAATCACCCGACGACTTCGAGTGGGTTGTCGCACTCCACGGCTATCTACCCGACTCACACTGTGGGCTCGACCCGGAGGGCATCGCCGACAAACCAGTCTTCATCGCTGCCGGCAGTGTCGACCAGATCATTCCGGCAGCCCGCACGGAAGCCGCCGCCGAACGCTTCGAACAGCTCGGGGCGGCTGTCGAGTACAACGTCTACGAGACGGCCCACGGAGTGAGCGGCGAGGAGCTGACAGATCTGGTCGCGTTCGTCGAAGCTCGAAGCTGACTGCTTCGATCCACCTTCAGCAGCCTATAGGCGAGAAAGGAACTGTTTCTCACGGCAGCGGTAGGCACTGTATACTCCCGCCACTACCGACCGTAGGCAGTGGCTACTCGCTTGGTTGTCGACCGTAGACAGTGCATACTTATCAGTCTCCAATTCAATATACCGTTCATGTCGGCCCTCCAAGACACAGCTCTCAGTAGGATTCTGCGGTGGCTCGGCACGCCGGACACCATCGGCCGATGGCTGGTCGCAACGAGTGTTTGGGTCAGCGTGCTGTTTACCGGAACGCTGCTTGTCGGGACGTACGCCGGCTACCCCTCGGTGGGGCTTTCGGCCGGCCTCTTTCTGGCTGGGGTCGGCTTTCTGGTGATGACCGACCAGATGTGGCGACGCCTTGAAATCAGTACGTAGCTGGTGTGAATCGTACCGAACAGCTATGCTAAACATTGAAGGTTCCTGCGGGTGACACAACGCGCAGTGACGACACTGTTATCGCTCGCCGTTGCAGCACTCGAAGAGCCCGACGACAGACTGGTTGAGTCGGGCGTCGAGAGGGCCGTCGAAACCGCCATCCAACAGGTCGCTGAGGCGTTCGACTCGGAGCACGATCGGTCGGTCGACCAGCTTTCGACGGTGCTGAAAAACGCAGTCGTCGACGAGTCGACGGATAGCGACGAGGAACGCAAGCTCGCCGCGGCCATCCAAAACGCGGCCAGCGACGCGGGGGTATCGCTGTCGAGCGACGACTGCGAGCAACTCGCCGAGAGCCTTCTGCAATCGCTGAACACACAGCTCTCGACGCCTAACAGCGACGAAGCGAGCGTCGACTCGCCGCTCCAGCAGTTTGGCGACCGCTCGCTTCAGGCGGGGAAAATCAACCCAGCGAAACAGGCCTATCAGCTCGCGGTCGACTGTGCGCGCGAACACGGCGAAAAAGGTGCCGAAGCCGCCGGGCTGCGGAGCCTCGGCAACGTCGCCCTCCAGCGCGAGGAGCTGGAGACGGCCGAGGAGTACCATCGTGACGCGCTCGATATTGCCCGCGAAACCGATCTCCAATCCATTGAGGCCGACAGCCTGGCGAGTCTCGGAACGATCGAAGCAGCTCGGGGCTACCCGGAGACGGCCGAAACCTATCTCACCGAGAGCCTGGATCTCAAACGACTCCTTGACGACGAGTTCGGCGAGGCGACCTGTCTGGCAACGCTCGGCAACGTCGCCGAAAGCCGCGAGGACTTCCAGGCAGCCGTTGAGAACTACAGCGACGCGCTGGAGCTGTTCGGCTCCGAAACCCCGAGAGAACAGCTCGAGACGCTCCAGGGACTCATCACGGCCGAGCGCGAAGTCGGCGATGTCGACGCCGCAGGCAACCACTGCGAGCAGGGCCGAACGCTGCTTTCGGAGACCGACCTCCCCGACGTCGACGCCTACGACCGCTGGTTCCGGACGACGGAGGCACAGTTGAGCGGTGATGCCGAAACCATCAGAGAGCTGTACGAACTCGCACTCGAGCATCTCCGGGCCGACGAGAGACGAATCGCCTACGAGCTGTTGGAGGGACTCTGGGAGTGCCGGGACAGCGTCGACACCGAGACCGAGAGCTTCGAGCTGTCGCTTCGGGCTGGCGTCGGCTTTGTTGCCCTCCATCGACTCGCCGACCACGACAGCGTCGAGGGCGACGGATCGTCGGTGCTCGATGCCATCGACCCACACCAGAAGCGACTGTCGGAGCCGGCCGCCAGACTGTTCGAGCTGCTTGGCAGCGAGAATGCCGACGTGGGCGAACTCGACAGATCGATTCCCGACGAAGCCGACCGCTCGCTGGCCGACCTCGAACAGCTCGCCTACAGCGTGTTGACCGAGTTGCTCATGGAGACGCCGCAGGCAACCGAGTGGTACGGAACCGCGCTTTCCGGGCTGCTTGACGGACGGAAAGAGCCGAAACAGGTGCTCAAGATGCTGCTCGCCACCTGGAACAAACGAGATGAGGTCGGAGCCACCCGGGCGGTCGTCGGTGCCGGGCTGGTCGCCGAGGCCCACCGCGATCTGTTCGACGTCGACCTGCCGACCGACCGCCAGACCGTCCTGGAGGCTGCACGTGAGTCCGACCGGCTCTCGGAGCCACTGGCTGTCCTCCACAAACGACTGGCGGGCGAAGCCGTCGAGCCGCCGACAGCACCCGACTCGCTTGAGGGACAGCTGTCAGTGATCGAAATCGAAACCGCCGCTGTCAACCGGATTATCAGACAGCTCGACAACTAAACGCCGGGCAGTGTGTTTATGAGGCCAAGCGTCTCGATGGCGATCCAGGCGACGAACAGCCCGTAGCTGCCGGCCAGTACCCACGCCTCCCAGCGGTTGATTTGGAGATCGGTCCGCATCAGCGTAAATAGGATGATCGTCGCCAGCGTGAGCACCCCCATCATCGGCACTGCCAGCGCGTAGTCGACGGTTGCGACACCGACCAGCATCACACCGACCGGCAGCGCGACGAGCAGATCGAAGGTGTTGCTGCCCAGCACGTTCGCCAGGCTCACCTCCCCCTGGTCGCGTTTGGCGGCCCGGACGCTCATGATCGCATCCGGCAGGCTGGTGCCCGCGGCGACGATGATGAGCCCCCAGATGAACTCCGGCGAATCGAACAGCTCGCCGAAACCGAGCGCGGCGTGGATCAACCCCTCGACAGCGATAACGATCAACACGAGCCCGCCCAGGAGTCGGAGCCATTCGCGGCCGATTGCGATTGTTTCGGGCGAAATCGGAGCCTCGTAGTCGGAGATATCCTGATACTGAATAAACAGATACAGCCCGTAGATCGCCAGCGGAATCGCTGCCAGCGGTCGACTGATCTCCGAGACGGTCCCCGAGCCGTCCGTGTTGTAGATCACCCCGAACGAGAAAGTGAGCAACAACACCGCAATCGAGAGCATGTAGAACTGTGCCTCTTTATAAACAACTGCTCGGTTGACCGACAGCGGACTCCGGGAGAGCGCGGCCACCGCCGGAATCACGAGAATATTGAAAATCGCCGAGCCGACGATGGTTCCGACCCCGAGATCGAAGGTGCCGTGGATCAACACGGCGAGGACGACGCTGGCGAGTTCGGGAAAACTCGAGCCGATAGCGACGATGACCGCGCCCTGGACGACCGCCGGAAGGCCGTAGTAGAGCGCGAGCCGTTGGCTGGCCGTATCCAGTAGCCTGCTTCCGGCCCAGACGATCGCCGTCGAGCCGATCGTCAGCGCGACCAACCACAGTACTGACACGCTCGCGTATGGTTGGCCATGCGTACTAAAGACAGTGGTCTCCGCGGGAATGGCGCTGCCGGCAGTCGACGGTCGCCCCACTGTAATGCGGTGACTACGGTCGGTTAGTCGACCCCTACCGTCGGCTTCCATCCGGTGTTCCGGCACATCTAAACCCTTTGATCCCCTGATTTGGGTATGAGCGTTGAGACCGCAACACTCGAAGATCTGGCTCGCGAGCTGGGCGAGCAGATCGCCAACAGTCCCGAACACGAAGCGTACGTCGAGGCTGACGAGGCCGTCAAAAACGATGCCGAAGCCCAGGAGATGATCCGGGAGTTCGAACAGCTCCGCCACGAGTTCATGCTGGATCGGGAGGCTGGCCGTGCGGACCGTCAATCGATGCGCGAGGTCCAGGACGCCCAGCGTCGACTCCACAACCTGCCAGTGATGGAAGAGTATCTCGATGCCCAAGCGGAACTCCAAGACCGTCTGGCGTCGGTCAACGAGGCTATTTCCGACGAACTCGCCGTCGACTTCGGTGGCGAGGCCGGCGGCTGCTGTCAGGACTGAACCGTCCGGACGGTCTGTCGAAACAGACGGCGAAATCACTGGACAACCACCGTCGTCGCATAGTTGCAGTACGGACAGCAGTAGTACACTACCAGTTTCAACTTCGATAATTCGGGACGTACATTTAATTCAGTTCGCTACTATTGTTGTATGATGAGTCGACGCCTCTCGACCGGGATCGATGTGCTGGATCGCCAGCTCGACGGCGGGATCCCAACCGGGAGCATCGTGCTGTTTTCGGCCGATCCGGCCAGCCAGTCGGAGCTGTTGCTGTACGAGGTGACCGCGGTGCGAAAAGCGCTGTATCTGACGACGATTCGGTCGGACCAGGCGGTCCAAGACGCGTTGGATCGGACCGGCCGGTATACGAACGTCGGCGAGCCGACGATTCGTGATATCGGTGTCGAGGCCCCGCTCGATCAGGCCAACAAGCTCATGGGCACGCTCGCCCCGGAGTCGACGCTGATTATCGACTCGCTGGATCCCCTCGAACGCCAGGATCCAAGCCGGTATCGCTACTTTCTGAACCAGCTGCAGACCCAGATGCGAAACACCGAATCGATCGCGATTCTCCATGCGATGGACGGCCGCTCGGTGCCCGTTCTGCGGGATGTCACCGAGCATATGGCGGATGTCGTCTTCGAACTCAACACCGAGATCCAGGGCACCGAGATCGTCAACCGGCTGTCGGTTCCCAAGTTCCGCGGCGGCCGCGCGCTTGAGGAGACGATCAAGCTCAAACTGGCCAGCGGCGTCGCAATCGACACCAGCCGAGATATCGCCTGAACCATCGCGGTGTCGGATGTACAAGGATTTATGACTGTTGTGCGCTAGCTGTTTGCTAATGGACCGACCGTCGACCACACCAGACTACTGGATCGCCAGTACGAACCGATGAACAAGATCAGTATCCTCATGCTCGTCATGATCGCGTTTGCGGTTGCCCTCGTCGTTGGCCTGCTGGTGTTGGCACCCGAAGGAGCGATCGAAAACCCACCGGGACGGACGATTGGGTCGCTTGCGGTCGACTACTGAGACGGCCTGTCTGCGGGGGTTTGCCAGCCGACGCCACACGGACGACCGGGTAGCTGGGATCGGTTCGACGAACGCACGCATGCTTTACTGGTGTATATATAATCAGTAGTGATAACCAGATAGGAAAGTTGATACAACCCTCATGAATAGTAGAAGATATGAGTCATCGGGGGGATTCATCTCGTCTTCTCTATGTCGAGCCCGACCCGACCTATCGGACAGAGGTCGTCTCGACCTGTGAACCCGAGTGGACGGTCGAGGCGGTTCCGTCCGCCGAGAAGGCGATGGACTCCATCGACGCTGTAGACTGCGTTGTCGCGTCCGACCAGCTCCCGGAGCGCGGTAGCCTTGCGTTTTTTCAGGATGTACAGGACGTAGACGAGACGGTGCCGTTTATTCTGTTTGCAGCGAACGAGGATCTCGATCTCCAGCGCGAGGCCTACCGGGCGGGCGTCAGCGATGTCGTCTACAAGCAGCGATCTCCGTCGGCGTCGACTGCGGACTCGATAGCCACCGACACGGCGGCAGCGGCTGATATCTCCGACGGGATCGTCGGGCTTGCGAACCGACTCGACAGCCTGGAGACGGCCGCCGTAAACCTCAATGGAATCACACTCGACGTCTCGCGGTCGCTGATGGGCGCGGCCGACGACGAGGTCGATATGAAAACCGAGTGGGCACTCAAATCGCTGGCCGAGCAGATTGCGGCCAACCAGTGTCTGATCTACGAAGTCGACGACAGCGACGAGCTGTCGCTGTTGCACGGCTGGACCGACGACGAGATCGTCGAGGGCGAAATCCATCGGCAGCTGTTCGAACTCGGCGCCGAAACGCTGTCTACCGATCAGTTCCCGGGGTTCGACCAGCTCCAGCAGTTCTCGCCGGCCTGTGTCGACGTGACGCAGCTCGAGTGCTGGACGACAGACGGCGGACGGAACGAACGCGATGAGAACGCATCCGAGCGGGCCGGCTCAATCGAGTGGAGCGATATCAGCGACCCTGACATTCTCTCGGATGCCGACACCGGAACGCTACTGGCGTTGCCGGTCGTGATCGAATGGCAGCTGTCGGCGGTGATCGTCATCACCGTCGACCGGCCCCGCGAGTGGGACGAGGAGGCCCGCCAGCGGCTGCAGGCGGTCGGCGAGCTCGTCGGCCACATGGAGCGGCGGCGTCGACAGCGCGAGGAGCTCGAACGCCAGAACGAACAGCTCGAACAGTTCGCCTCGGTGATTAGCCACGACCTGCAGAACCCACTGAACGTGATCACGGGGTATCTGGATCTGGTGATCGAAACCGGCAACGTCGAGCAGCTCGAACCGGCTGTCAACGCCGCCGACCGCATGGAGAAACTGCTCAACGACCTGCTGACGCTTGCCCGTGAGGGCCAGGCGGTCGGCGAGCTGGAGCCAACCGAGCTCGAATCGGTGGTCACCGGAGCCTGGGAGAGCGTCGAAACCTACGACGCAACGCTCGATCTGGTCGGTTTCGAGGGCGAAACCGTCGTCGACGCGGACGAATCCCGACTGAAAGAGGCCTTCGAGAACCTCTTTAAAAACGCCATCGTCCACGCCGGCGAGGACGTCTCGATGCGCGTCGAGGTCGACGACGAGATGGTGTACGTCGCCGACGACGGGCCGGGGATTCCCGACGATCAAAAAGACAAGATCTTCGAACACGGCCACACCGGCGGCAACGGCACCGGTCTCGGCCTCTCGATTGTCCAGTCGGTGATCGAGGGCCACGACTGGGAAATCGACGCCGCCGAAAGCAAAGAGGGCGGCGCGCGGTTCGATATCGAACTCGACGAGCCGCTGCCGTAGCTGCGGCAGCTCCTGTTAGTGGAGTTTGAGTTCGACTCGTCGACCGTCGGGATCACGAACATACGCGGCCCAGTCGCGGCCGTAGGCCCCGTACCGCTTGTACGGCTCGCCGTTCTCGACGGTGACGCCTGCCGCCCGCAAGTCCGAAAGAAGGGCCTCGATTTCCTGTTCGGTCTCCATCTCATTCGAGCGGACGAGCAAACAGAGGTGTTCGCCCGCCACGTCGACCGGCTCGTCGGTCGGGACGAGATGGATGTGTCGACCGCCGGCGACAACCGCAACGTACGGGACCTCGCCGGCCTCGAACCGCTGGCGGTCACGGATTTCTAGGCCGAGCAAGTCGTGATAGAATTCGAGCGCGCGCTCAATATTCGATACCCGGATGGCGACGTGATCGAGGTCGACGACATCGATATCCATACGCCGGGTTGGCTGTCGACGAATAAAACGCTGCGTGTGTCTCAGGGCTCATCACTCGGTTCCGGTAATCTCGAACCGTGCCCCACCGGCATCGCTCGCTGTGAGCCGCACCGACCAGCCGTGGGCATCGCAGATGCTTTTGATGATGGAGAGACCCAGGCCCGTGCCGTCCGTACTGGTCGAATACCCCCTGTTGAACACGTCGTCGCGATCAGCTTCGGGAATCCCCTCACCATCGTCAGCCACAAAGAAGCCGTCTCGACCACAGGGCCCGACCGTAACCGTCACGTCCGGTCGACCGTGCTCGATGGCATTCCGAAACAGGTTCTCGAACAGCTGTTTGAGCCGACCAGGGTCCGCCTGCATCGAACACGTCTCGGTAACGGTGAGCGTTGCCTCCGGCGCGTCGACGTGGCTCCAGCATGTTTCGGCGGTGGCGGCGAGGTCCACGGACTCGGTCCGTTCGATCGGTTGGCCCGTCCGGGCGACAGTGAGTACGTCCTCAATAATCGCATCGATCCGGTCGAGGTTCTGTAAGATCGTTTCGGCCTGGTCGGGGTTGAGCATCCGAGTGTGGCCTTTGGCGACGTTCAACGGGTTTCGGATATCGTGCGAAATGATGTCGGCGAACTCTTCGAGACGCTGCTTTTGTTTGCGGAGTTTCTCCTTGCGCCTGTTTCGTTCGGTGATGTCTGTGTAGATGGCAAAGCCGTACTCGCCGCCGTCGCGCTCGTACGGTACGCCCCGGTAGAGGAAATCCCGTGGCCCCTCAGCGGTGAGTCGTGTGACGACACCCGAGTTGTACTTGCCGTCGGCCGTCCGCTCGTCGAACCGCGTGGCCTCGGTGTCGGCCTCCGCTGGGACGATAAACTCGTTGAGCGACTCGCCGATTATCGACTCCGGCTCGTAGCCGAACACGTCGGTAAACGCCGGGTTGGTCGTTCGGACGACCGGCTCGTTGTCGACCAGCTCGAACTCGACGACCGGATCGCCGATCAGTTCGAACAGGTAGCGAAACCGCTTTTGTGGGGCTGTCTGCGTCATACTGGCTCACTCCCGTCTGGCACGGCCTGAGATCGACGTGTGGGCTGAGAAGACATATTTGAATCAGCTGCTTTTACAATCAACCAGATAATTTCTATCTAATTAGTTCTTCCGGAAGAATATAGTCAAAAACACCTTCGAACCAGCCACCAAAACAGCAAATTCGAATTAAATAATATATATCTCAGGCTGTTGGTCAAACGTCGATTTCGACGTCCAGTCAACAGCGTGTACAGGTCGTCCAATCGCTGGAGTCGACCGCTCGGCTCCGTGGGGTGCCAGCCGACAGCAATCGAACGGACGACGTCGACTCGAGTGTGGCCCTCGCGTATGATGAAACACATTTGGTGCTGGGCCCATCTGTGTAAGCTATGTCTACAACGTACGTCATCGGCCATCAGGGACCAGATACGGACGCGATTGTTTCGGCACTCGCCTACGCGCGGCTGAAAGCCACCGACGACGACTCGGTCACTGCGGCGCGGGCCGGCGAACTCAACCCCGAAACAGAGTTCGTCCTCGAGTACTGGGATGTCGAGGCACCCCAACTGTTGGAGGATGCAACCGACGAGCAGCTGATCCTCGTCGACCACAACGAACACAGCCAGACTGTGTCGGGCGCGCGCGAGGCGACGATCACCGAGATCGTCGACCACCACCGTCTCGGCGACGTAACGACGAGCGAGCCCATTTTCTGCCGGATCGAACCCGTCGGGTCGACCGCAACGATCATCGCCGAGCTGTTCGACGAGCGCGAGGTTGCCCTCGACAGCCAGACGGCGGGCCTCTTGCTCAGCGGGCTCGTCAGCGATACGGTCATCCTGCGGTCGCCGACAACCACCGACCGGGATCGCGTGGTCGCCGAGCGGCTCGCCGACATTGCCGAGGTCGACATCGACGCCTACGGCAAGGAGCTGCTCGCCCAGAAAAGCAAACTCGGCGAGAAGAGTCCTCGCGAGATGGTGCTGGGCGATTTCAAGTCCTTCGAGTTCGGCAACTCGGCGGTCGGTATTGGGCAGATCGAAACCGTCGACCCCGAGCCCGTTCTCGACCAGCGTGCGGCGATCCGGGCGGCAATGGACGGGATCGTCGACGAACGCGACTACGACCTCCTCGTGCTGTTGGTGACTGATCTGCTTGAAGAGGCGTCGACGGCGTTTGTGGTCGGAGAAGCGTCTGACCGCGTCGGTCCAGCACTCGATGTCGAGATCGCCGACGGCGAGGCGTTCCTCCCCGGTGTGATGTCCCGCAAAAAGCAGGTCGTTCCACCGCTTGAGTCGGCGTTTCGCTGACTCACTCTTTATATAGGGTTTATATTGGCCGGCGCGTCTGTCTCTTCGAGCAGCTCTTTGGTTTTCCGGTGACGGTACCGAAACATCGGTCCGAAGCCAACGACAGCGAGGGGGCTGAGACGATCAGCGGGCGAGGGCAGTTCGTACTCGACGGTGTCGATCAGCACGGTCTCGCCGCTGTCGCCGTACATTTCGTGGGTGTGAATCCACAGGCCAAACGGACCGCCGAGCATGTCGTCCCGAAACATGCAGTAGCCCTCGCTTTCGCGGCGGTCGGTAATACGGGAGATCCAGCGCGTCTCGGGGGCGAGGCCGAACGGTTTCGAGGCCATCGTGATCTCGGTGCCCTCGACCAGTTCGTCGGTGTCGTCGTGACCCGAAGGTCGACGGACCGACTCGACTGACAGGCCCATCCATCCCGGCGTCAGTGCTTCGAGACCATCGATAGTCGAATGAAAATCCCAGACCTCCGCAAGCGGTGCCCGGATTCTGGTGCGGCGTCTGTAGGTCGACATACCACTCGTAGGAGCGGCAACAGCAAAAACAGCATGCCTGGAACCAAGCACATGTGGCGCAACATGTATTTGGTTCGGGCCAGTAGCAGCACACATGGCAGCCGAAGATGTCTCCGAAGAAACGAAAGTAAGCGAGGGGGGGATGGTGACGATACCGGCCGCGCTCCGTCGACGGCTCGATATCGAACCTGGAGATACACTTCGGTGGAACACAGACGACGGGGGGCTTTCAGTCGAGGTTGTCAAACAGCGATACGGCGCGTTCGACGATTTCGAGCCAGTGCCGATGGGTGGAGACGGACACGAGACTCACGATCTCGCGGGCCACGAGGACGACCCTGCGTTCTCGGAGTCGGAGTGATGGCGGTTGCTGTAATCGACAGCGGAATTCTCATTGGCGCGGCAGCTCTCGACGACCAACACCACGACATCGCACTGGAGATTGTCAGTGGGATAGACCGCGGTGAACTACCAACAGGTCGCATAACAAACTACGTTCTGTTGGAGACACTCAACTGGATTCATGCAAGAAAACAACACGAGACGGCCCGAGAGTTCTACCGACGGCTGAGACAGTCCGGTGGGTTCGAAATCGATCACGCCGCCCAGAAGGATTTCACCGGCGCCGGCGAACTGTTCGAAACATATGACGGACTTGCATTCGGGGATGCGACGACCGTCGCGTATATGCAGCGCGAGGGAATCGAGTATTTGTACTCGTTTGATGATGATTTCGACGCGCTCGACGAAATCAGCCGATTGGAGACGCCTACTAATCCCTTCGACCAGCAGTGACACCAAAATACAAACCGACGAGTCGACTTAGATCGTAAACCGCTCGACGGCCGTGCCGGCAGTCCGCAGATCGGTGTCGCTGGCGGCGGCCACCGTTACCGAAACCTTCCCGTCCGCAAGCGGGACCGAGAGCTCGAAGGCATCATCCTCGACCGATTCGACGACCGTCTCGTCGCCGACTTTCACCGCCACGAGTTCGCCGTCGGTTTCGCCGGAGAGTTCGAGTGTGTCGTCGACGGTCCTACGCTCGACGTCGAGCGTCGGTTTGGGATCGCGCTCGGTGTTGAGATACCGATCTTCGACCGCTGTCGGCATCTCGACCGGATGGCCCTCGTCGATGCCGTGAGCGAGTCGGATAAACTGGGCCATACTCCAGGCCAGCGGCGTTGCCGAGCCCGTGCCTTCGCCGATATCCCAGTTGTAGTCGTTTTCGATGTGGCGGTCCCAGACCTGCTCGGGGATCATCCGGCCGCTGTTGGCGAAGCCGGCCATCGTTTCCAGCATCGACTGCGGTTCGAGAGCACCCTCCTCGGTGCCGGCGATCAGCTCGTACTCGGCGCGCTCGCCGGTGAAGATGGGCCACAGCCGACCTTTCCCTTTGGTTTCGACAGACCACGGCGCGCCCTCGGCTTCGTCGCCCTGCTCGCCGTAGCCGTCGCCGTTGTACCGATAGAACGCCGGCCCCTGGGGGGTATCAACCCGGATGGTTTCGTCGACCTCGACAAGCGAGTTTTCGATGACCTCGTGGTCGTGGGGTTTGATCCCGAGTCGGGTGAGCTCGAGGAAGCCACCATCGATAATCTCGCGTTCGTCGAGCGTCGGTCCCGCGTTCGCAAGCGTCCGCAGGTGGCCCGCCTCGGGGTTGCCGTCGCGCGTCACGCGCACGTAGTACGGTGTATTCGTATGGAGTTCGGTCCCCGTTTCGGTGGCGGTCCACTCCTCGACGCGCTCGGTCCACTCGTCTGCGAGCGCGAGCCACGGCAGGGCGTCGCCGTCTTCGCCCTCCTCAATTGCGAGGTCGGCCGCACACACCAGCCCCGCGATTTCGGCCGCAATCGACGACGGCGAGTAGCCGGCTTCTTCTTCCCATCGCTCCTGGGCCGTGGCTGGCCCATTTCGGGTGACGTAGTCCGCCGAGCGTTTGACGTTGATGTAGTCGTACTCGACATCAGCGAAGTCGACGCCATCCTCGGCCAGCTGGTAGGCCATCACCTGCGGGAACGAGATGTTGTCGATCTGCTCGCCACCCCAGCGCGTCCGGCCGTTGACGTAGGTGTTCTGCGGAATAAAGCCCTCGTCGTCCTGCTGGTATTCGTAGATGTACTGGAGGGCGTCCGTTGCGGTCGTCAGATCGCCGATTGCTTCGAAGACCGTAAAGACCTGATACAGGTCCCGCGACCAGACGAAGTTGTAGCCGTACCCCTTGGGTTCGTCGGCGGTGACGGCTTCGCCCCACGGCACCGAGGGGCTGGCGATGCCTGCGCCCATGTACGTTTTGTCCTCGACGGCCCGCAGGGCCATCAGGCAGCTTTTGTACTGCGCCAGCAGCCCCTCGTCGCCGGAGACCGACTCGGGAATCGGTTTGTCGGCCAAAAACTCGTCCCACGTGTCGGCGAACTCGGCGCGGACGGTCTCGTATCCACGGGCGAGCGCGCCTTCGGCCTCACCGAGTGCGGCAGCCGTATCGGCGTTTTCCCCGAAGCCAACCGCCACTGTTTCGGTTACGTCACCCTCTCCGATCCGACCCGCAAGCACGATACTGTCGTCGTCCAGGCGGTCGTTCGGGATCGGTCGTTTGCCTTCCGAGAACAGCTTCGAGAGGTGATCGGAGCCGGCCGAACCGACGGTCGCCCAGTCGAACCGACTGGCGGTCGTCATCGCCGCCGCGACGCTGTAGACGTCGCCGTCCTCGTTCGTCAGAATCGGCTCGGAGCCGGTGTCGTAGGCGTCGGCGTCGCGGGCGGCCAGATGGTAGTTGCCGGTCTCGCCGAGTCGGTAGCCCCGATCGCGGGTGCCGGTGTTCGTCAGCGCGACGTCGGCGACCGCGTACAGTTCGTACTCGTTGTCATCGCGCGCTTCGAAGTCGACCTCCGCAAGCAGCGCGTCGTGGTTCGGATCGATAGCGTACTCGACGGTGAGCTGCCACTCGTGGCCCCGACCATCACCGCGTTCGGTGATGACGTGCCGGAACAACAGCGCGTCGTCGTCGGTCGGCTCAACGCGGCGTTCGATGGTATCGGTGTCGTCGTCGACCCGGGTTTCGTTGTGTGTCCGGGCGGTGTAGGTCGACTTCGTAGCGGTGTCGCTGATGATGAAATCCACGGTCCGCAGGTTCATCAGGTCGACACGCGGGAACCGGACCTCGGTCAGCGCGCCCTCGGTGAGGGTGTACCAGACTTTCGAGGGTTCCTCGAAGCCGTGGTCGGCCACCGTGGCGACGCCGTACTTTTCGCCCGTCGTCCAACGCGGCCGGCTCGCAGGCCCGGAGGGCGCAGGCGTCGAGCCGGGCAGGGCGTTCTGCTCGCGGAGCGCGGCAGTTGCTCGCAGGCGCAGCGCGTGCGACCAGCCGAGCGGCGAGGCCCCATCGAGCTCGCCGTTGTCGAACACCTGTTCGGAGAGATAGCCCGCCTGGCTCGTCAGTGGGCCGTCGGGCAACAACAGCGAGTAGAGCGTTTCGGCGATATCGAAGTACTCCTCGGCCTCCTCTTCGCGGCCGTAGGCTTCGAGGAGGACGCCCAGGTCGGCCGCCGCGTTGGCTCCCCACGCCGTCGAGACGCTCCAGATCTTCTCGCCTGACTGGCCCGCCGCCCGCCAGGTGTCGCCCTCGAAACGGGCGAGGCCAGCCACGTCGGTGCCGTCGGGATCGCGGTACAGCACATCGAAGACGTGCCGAATGTGTTTGGTCAGCCGGTCGACGAGCGAGTCGTCGAGCTCGGCGATGCGGTCGTAGGCCGCGAGTGCCTCGACAATGGCGAACGTCGCAGAGTCGACCCGGTTGTCGATTTTGCCGCTTTTGTTGAGCCGCAGGCCGTAGATCTCGCGTTGCTCGCTCCACAACTGGTCGAGACTGTCGACGATCGTTTCGGCCTGCTCGCCGGCGTGGACCGCGGTGTGGTGGTCGACCGGTGCGTCGGCGACCGTCGCGTACGCCAGCAGGTAGCTGGCCGCAGTATGGGTAAACCGTCCCTCCATGTTCTCCCAGAGGTTCTGGGCGCGGGTGGGGAGTCCGTCGGCTTCGAGCGTCTCATCGAGCACCTCAAGGGCGTCATGGACTGTCTCACGGATCGACGCCGCCAGCTCCTCGTCGAGGCTCTCGCCGCGTTCCGACAGCAGCGTTGCCAGAAAGGCTACCGCGCTGGCGGTCTGGTCGGCCTGGTACTCGTCGTTGCCAGCACCCTCGACGCGGCTGTGTGCCCATCCCGGCGCGAGTGAGCCGTCGACGGCCCACGCGCGGTGAGACCACGAGCCGTCGGGCTGTTGGGTGGAACAGAAGAAGTCGGCGGTCGTCTCGATGTGTCGCTGCAAGTCGAGATCGAGCAGGCGGTCGGCATCAAGGAGGTTGCGGCCGGTTTCGGCCTCGTCGCGGAACCAGGTGTAGCCGTAGCCGCCCGAATGGCTGTAGAACGGATCGAACTCGGGGGCGGCGATATGCGCGCCGGTCGGTGCGGTAAGCAGCGACAGCACCCGCAGGTCGGACCGAACGACGTTACCGTTGGGCGCCGACTGTGGCACCGAAACCGCCGCGCGCTCCCGGCCGGCCTCGCGAATGTCGTCGGCCGTTCGGTGGGCCTCCGCACAGCGACGGATGTCGGCCAGTGCCTCCTCGCGGTCGAGGTTGTCGTGATCGGAAATCTGGGTGACAAGCGTCGTTTTCGCCGCCCGGCCGGTCTGTTCGAGCGGCGCGTTGACGACGACATCGCCGCTGAGGTGGGTATCCTCGAAGCGGTCGATGACGGCGTCGCGCGGGAACTCGTAGGCTTCGTCGTCTAAGATCTCTTCGAACCGCTCGGGGATCTGGCCGCGAACGTCGGTGATCCCGTTCGAGGCGGTGACGTAGTCGTGTTCGGCCCGGTGGAACACTTCGACGGTTTTGGTGTCGTCGGGACCGACGTTCTCGTGGATCAGGCGGCCGACCTGCGTCTCTCTGCCCTCGGGGGCGAAGGTGAGAAACGCCGTCAGCTCGGCGTCAGCCGGGATCGCCCCGCGGAGTTCGACGTGGGTCAGATGCGCCCGACCCAGCGTGAGGTCGTACTGGTGGACCGTAAAGCCGTGAGCGTCGTACTCCGTTTCGACGACGTTGGTTTCGCGGTAGTAGTGCTGTCTGACCGTCGAGAACTCGTCGAACCACTGGGTACCGTTCGAGGTCTCGATGCCAAGTCGTGATCTGTCGATGCCGTAAAGTCCAGAAAGCGCCGACGAGTAATCACGGAGACTTCCGCCAGGATCGACGTAGACAAGCCGGTCCCCGTGAGCCGAAAACGCACCGTCGGTGGTCCGAGCCTCCTCGCGGAAGCGTCGACCACCGTCGCGCTTGTACTCGTTCAACGCGGTTCGGAGTCGCATGTACGCCCCGATTGGTGGTCCACAACTAAGTATTGGCGGCTTGCACACCGGATCCTACACGAACGTCCGTGATAAAATCGGCACTGTTTTTACCTTTATTTACATAGCTTCTGCGTAGAAATAACTGCTGAAAGACATGAACAATGCGGATAGACTCCCGATATTCGGCTTCGCAGTACTTTCCAAATACATAAGAGCAAAGTGACAGAGTGTGTTGGTAGAGATATGGACCATCCAGGACCACCGCAGTTCCTGGCGGTTGGTGACAGTATCCAACTCGCCCCTCGGGACCCCGACCCCGAGGCCGACTACGAATGGACGATCAGCGAAGCACCGCTTGCCAGCGAGGCCGCCGTCGGAAACGAGGCCGTCGAACAGTTCATCCCCGACGTGCCGGGTCGC
>Ga0207421_10002237_pt1 | contig 24204 bp, 24 predicted proteins | sample SodLakKL_010_SED_4_FD_187542 | JGI IMG/M metagenome (GOLD analysis project Ga0207421, IMG submission 187542) | Alkaline sediment microbial communities from Lake Tanatar, Kulunda Steppe, Russia - 8KL_010_SED (SPAdes) (version 2) | ecosystem: Environmental > Aquatic > Non-marine Saline and... | reverse complement strand
CCGAGGAGTGTACCTCCTCGGACACGATATTTTTTTTCAAAGTCGAGCATCGCCATGGCTGGGTCCTCACATCACGGGCAACACGGCGCCTCAGGGATCCCGAAGCCCTCGGCGAGCGACCGCCCCGGGTGTGAATCACACCGGGGCGGTCCTCCCGAAGAGCCGGGGGCTCGGGTGCTTAGACCTCCCGCTGCTGCGGCATGACCGCAGCATCGGCGACCTCGGCAGCCGACTCGGCGTCGCCGTAGGGGTTACCCTGGAGCCAGTTGAAGTTCTCCGTGCTCAGGAGGATGAAGTGAATAAGCAGAGCCAGGACGGCCATGCCCACGTGGGCCAGAACCACCGTACGGCGATAGTCGAGGATCTTCCACATTCTCCACATGATTACGTCTCCTTAAGCAGCGATGGGCGCGATGGACTGAACAGCGGCGGTGACGGCGTTGGCACCCTCGATCAGAGCGGCACCGAAGCCCTCGTCACCCGGGATCCACGGACGCCAGGCCCAGGCCAGGATGTGCGCCACAACGGCAACACCGATGTAGACGGTGAAGGCCTGAGAGAACATCGCGTGAAACTCTTTGGCTTCCTCGTCGCTAACGTTCCGCATCTCGTCAGCCATAATTACTTCCTCCGTTCGACTTTTCGCCTGCGCCGCGCGCCCCCGCGCGGCTCGGGTTGGTCACCACGCTTTGGTGGTGCTTTTTTCCCGACCGAGGATGGATCCTCGATCAGAAAAATCGGTTATTCGTTCTCTCTTCCCCTGCGAGCTGCGGCCCAATGCCGCGCATCAGCTCATGAAGGCAAAGGGGACCGAGGTCTGCGCCGCCGCGCGTGCCTCGGCGATTACCGACTGCCGCTCGCCCTTTTGCTGCGCAGCACGCCAGCGTGCCGGGACGAGACGGGCCAGAAGAGCGCCGACCAGAAAGACCGCGAAGCTGACGGCCATCAGCAGGCGGTACTGCGCCTCTTCCTTGCGGCGGGCTCGCGCTGAGTTCGGCCGTGCTTTGACTGCGTGTGCCATCGGAGTGCCTCCTCTCGTCGAACTCTCCGCTGCGCCTCTACCCGTCTATAACAAAGCACAACGCGTAAGGCTTCAACGGGATAGCGCGCTTTCGCCGCGCCCTTTTCGTGCTTTAGTTGCCGCGCCCCGGACCCGACCCTGGCAGCACGTCGCTGCAGCTCTTGACCCGGGCTGCGGTGACTCGAGTCTCGCCGGCCTCCTTGGCCCGCTGTTCCGCTGCATCGCGCAACCGCTTGGTGGCCGAGATGCGGACCAGCATCGGTTGCTCCTGAACCCAGCGGTCAAGTATCGCTCGAGCCTCTTCGTCCCAGGTCAGGGTCTCGGAGGCCTCGGCCGGGGCGGCTTCGGATTCGGCTGCGACATTCTGCGCCGTTTTTTCCGGTTGCACGCCGCGGGCCAGAGTGGCCTCCACCTGATCCATTTCCGTGCCCAACGGCAGGATATGGAACAGGGCGTCGAAGAGCGCGTTACAAACCTCCTGCACGATGTAACAGGATCCACCGTACCCCATGAACGGGGTCCCCGTGTGGCGGCGTATGACCGCACCGGGGAAGGAGGCGGGGATATATCTGGCGTGTCCTCCTACTTCCGCAAGATACATCCGCTCGTTGTAGCTTCCGAAAAGCACGAGTGGCGGATTGCCGCGGATCGCGGCACGAATGGCGTCGTTATCGATCTTGACGCCGGGCGCCCGAGAGAAGGCGAAATTGCAGGGCATCCCCAGGTCATTTTCAAGAAATTTCCGAATGCCCAGCGAATGGGTTTGTGCTGCAACGATCCCGAAACTGGCCGTGGCGTAAAAATCCTGTGTGACAGAACGCCACAAATCCCAGAGCGGTTTTAGTGTGGTGTGTTTCTCTTTTTCGATAAACGGCTCCGGATCGAGCCCGAGCTGCTCGCCGAGGGCGTGCAGGAATCGCGTCGTACTGTGCAGGCCAACCGGCGCCTGCAGATAGGGCCGTCCGAGCGCCTCGCAGAGCCCGCGCCCATACTCCCGGTACATGCAGATGTTGACATCAGCATCCACCAGCCGCGGGATCTGATCCACGTGGCAACCAAGAGGAAAGACCAGATTGACTTCCGCGCCGATGCCCTCGACCAGCCGGCGGATCTCGGCCAGGTCCGAGGGCATATTGAACATCCCGTAGGCCGGGCCGATGATGTTGACCCGCGGCGGCGCGCCGGCCTCCCGTTCGCGCGGACGCGGCGCGCGCCCGCGGCGCATGCCGAACTGCTCCCAGAGCCAGCGCAGCGCCCGATCCGAGGCCTGCCACTGATCCTCGTCGATGGTTCTCGGCAGGAAACGGCGTATCCCGGTGCCTTCAGGCGTCACGCCGCCGCCGATCATCTCGGCAATGGAACCGGTTACGACGACAGTCGGCTGCTGGGGATCGAGGGTGCCGTGGGCCCGCTTCATGGCGCCCTCGGTGCCCTCTCGGTTGAGCTCTTCCTCGGAGAGGCCGGTGACGACCACCGGGAGTTCTTCCGGCGGCAGGGCGTCGGTGTAGTGCAAAACGGCGGTCACCGGCAGGTTCTCGCACCCGACCGGGCCATCGATGATCACCTGCAGGCCCTTGACGGCCGTGAACGCGTACACCGCCCCCCAGTATCCGCCAGCACGATCAAGATCGGGGATGAGCATCAGCGTCCCTCCCCACAACGCCCGACGCCGCCCGCCTTGATCTCAACCCGCGGCGGGATCTGCGGCGATTCGCTCCACACGCCGCCGGTCTCGCCCGTACCCACGCCGGCGAAGAATGCGTTCATGGCGTCAAAGCGCTCCTTGTTCCCGATCGCGGCGTTGATAACCTGAGCCAGCGCCCCTGGCCCCGACGGCCCCATCAACGGTCGCGCAGAGATCAGATTGGTGAAGTACAGGCCGGGAATGGCCTGCTCCTTGGCGTGCTGGACCACGGGTGTGGTGCCGATGGCCAAATCGGGCTGGTGCTCGTCCACCGCCGCGGTATCGTCCTCCAGCGTCGCCCGGAAACGCACTGGGATCCCTCGCGCCTCGAGCCACTCGCGATCCGGATCCGACCACCGCGTCTGACCCACGGCCGTGCCCACGTAGCGCACGTCCGCGCCACATTCGACGAGCAGCCGGGCAACCAGCAGCTCGGAGCCCTCGTATCCGGAGACCGTAATCCGGCCGTGCACCGGCGCAGCCGCGATGGCCTCTTCGATGGCGGGAAGCGCAGCCGATTTCGCCGTGTCGATCTCGGCACGCCCGACGTCGCAGGCCGCTCCGACCGCCTCGAGCCAGGCTGCAGTGCCATCCCGTCCGACGGGGGCCGAGGGCACCAGCGCCCGCCCCGCTGCTTCGAACTCCGCCAGCGACGCCGTATAGAACGGGTGGATTGCGGCAGCCGCGCGGCAATCGAGGGCCGCGTAAAGCTCGCGCCACTCGCGCGTCGGCACCACCTGCCCCGCCGCCAGGCCCATGGGCTCGAGCAAACGGCTGATACTGACCGGATCGCCCGGGAACATCTCGCCGAGCAGCGCCACCGTGGGCAGATCGCCCCGGCCACTGCGCGGCGCCGCCACCGGGCCCTGTTCGGCCTCCTGCCGGGCGTAACGCAGCATGGCGGCCGCCAGCTTGTCCTTGGCCTCGGCATGAGTGGGCACACCGAAACCGGGCACCTCCAGCGGCACCACGCGGACACCGTTGATCGCCTCGGGCAACAGCCGCAGGGGCACGCCGGAGGCCGTCGGCACGCAGAGGTTGATGACCACGATGGCGTCGTAGCGCGCCGGGTCGGCAAGGTCGTACACCGCCTGGTGGACGTCTTCGAACAGCCCCCCGGTCACCAGCGACTCGGAGTCGAAGGGCACGTAGCCAACGCTGCGCCGGGCACCATAGAAGTGCGAAGTGAAGGTCAGCCCGTAGACGCAGCAAGCCGAACCCGCCACCACGGTGGCGGTGCGGCGCATGCGCAGCCCCACGCGCAACGACCCGAAGGCCGGGCACATGGTCTGGGGTTGATCATGGGGTCCCGCTCGATCGTTCATGGCCCTTACTCCGGGGTCTGGCTCAGGTATCGTCGTAGACGATCTCCAGGGATGGCTTCCTGGTCGCCCCCTGCGGGCACATGTCCTCCGGAGTGGCCGGCACGAGTTCGACCTCGCCGCCGACCTCGTCACTCTTGAACAGCCCGAGCAGTTGGTCGTGACTCAGGGGTTGAGGCATGACCGGCGGGGCACCGGCGATGTTCTGCGCCAGCTGCCCGAACAGGTCTCCCCAGGGACCACCCGGGTAGCCGATGATCTCGTAGTTGGCGCTCTTGCGCCGGATCTCGTCGTCCGCGGGGATGCTCGAGAGCACCGGTATCCCAGCCTGCTCGGCGAGTGCCTGCGCCTCGCCGGTACCGTCATCCTTGTTCACCACCAGCCCGGCGACGCCGACACTCCCGCCCAGGCGGCTGAAATACTCCACCGCCGAGCAGACGTTGTTGACGACGTAGAGCGACTGTAGATCGTTCGCCCCCACCAGGATGACCTTCTGGCACAGGTCACGCGCGATGGGCAGGCCAAACCCGCCACAGACCACGTCGCCGAGGAAATCGAGCAGGACGTAATCGAAGTCCCAGTCGTGGAACCCCAGGTTCTCCAGGATCTCGAACCCGTGGATGATCCCGCGTCCACCACAGCCGCGGCCCACCTCCGGGCCGCCGAGCTCCATGGCGAAGACCCCATCGCGCTTGAAGCAGACGTCGCCGATGCTCAACGTCTCGCCGGCGGCCTTCTTGCGCGAGGAGGTATCGATGATCGTGGGGCAGGCCCGCCCGCCAAAGAGCAGCGAGGTGGTATCGCTTTTGGGGTCGCAGCCGATGAGCAGGACCTTCTTGCCCTGTTGCGCCATCATGTAGGAGAGGTTGGAGAGCGTGAAGCTCTTGCCGATGCCGCCCTTGCCGTAGATGGCGATGATCTGGGTCTCTTTCGCCGGCTGCTCGCTGCTCATCAGCTGTTTCTCCAGTCGAGGACCATCTTGAGACAGTCGGGATCACCGAAGGCGATCCGGTAGGCCGATGCCGCCTCGGCGGCATCGAGGCAGTGCGTAATCAGACCGTCGAGGCTGAGCGCCCCTGACTCGATCTGCCGCGTTACGGCCTGCAGATCGTCCCGCTGCCACTCGGCCGCCACACGCAGCCGGGCCTCACGCATGAAGGCCGACGGGAACGCGAACGACAGGCGCTCGCTGTAGAACCCGGCCAGCACCACCTCGCCTCCGTGCGCCAGCCGCCCGATCAGGGTATCGAGGAGCGCGGCGTCGCCACTGACATCGCAGATGCGCGCGTAGTCGTGGCGCTCATCGGTGTCCGGTTCCAGCACCGTGTAGCCGTCGGCACCGGTTCGCCGGTCCTCGTTGGTCTCCCAAACCGTCGGAGGATGGCCGAGCGACACCCCGATGCGCGCTATCAGCCGGCCCAGCACACCGTGGCCGATCACCAGATCCGGGGGTGCCTCGGCCACCGCGTGCCACGCCGTAGCGGCCAGGGCCAACAACACGCCACGCTCGCCGAGGCCATCCGGCAACGGGATGACCCGCTCGCCGGAGACCACCAGGCGCGAGGCGGCCCCGCCGAACAACCCGCTGACCTCCCGGTAGCAGCGGGCGCCGGGGACGAACACGGCCTCGCCCTCCTGCCGCCCCGACTCGGCCCCGGCCGCGATGACCCGGCCCACGGACTCGTAGCCGGGAACCAGCGGGTAGGCCAGCCCCGGAAACTGGGGCATGGTGCCCTTCCAGAGCAGGCGCTCGGTGCCGGTGCTGATCCCGCTGAAGTCGATATCGACCACGACGTCCCCCGGCCCGGGGTCCGTCAAGGCCACATCCTGAAGGGCGAGGCGCTCAGGGGCCTCGAAAAGGACCGCACGAGCCGAGTACGGGCCGCCGGACGGCCCACCCGGATCGGCATTCGATACAGGGCTTGGGTCAGACATGGTGTCAGCCTAACTTGACTTCCCCGTGTGTCAAGCTGGTCGATCACCGGGATAGGCTGCGGCTTTTAGCCGCAATTACACGGGCCTGCAGCGGATTGCAGCCTGGCAATAACCGGATCTGCTCAAACCCGGCCCCCTCGAGAAGCCCGCGGTTTTCGGCCACGGTTCGGGGCCGCCCACGCCCCATCGCGAAAAGGTAGATCCCGAAGTAGGCACCGCCCACCCGCTCGGCCCCCGGTGTCCCCGACATCGGCTCGGCCACCAGGACCGTGGTTCCGGGGCGCAGGCTGCGGTGCAGGTTCTTTAGTAGCCGGGCTGCCTCTTCATCGTCGTGATCGTGCAGGATGCGCACGAGCGAGACCACATCCGCATCGGCGGGCAGAGCGTCCCGGAAGAAGTCGGCCCCCGCGGCGGTCAGGCGTTCTTCAAGGCCTGCCTCGGCGATACGGGCACGGGCGCGTTCGGCTACGGCGGGGAGATCGATCACCTGCCCATGCAGGTGGGGCCATCGACGGGCAGCGGCGATCAGGAAGGCCCCCTCGCCCCCGCCCACATCCATCAACCTCCGGTGCCGGCGCAGCGGATAGGCATCGAGCACCTCGGTGGCCACCATCGGCTGCGAGGCAGCCATCAGCCCGCTGTAGCCATCCACCTCGCTGCCCGTCAGCGCGTCCGGCGACTGGTTGCCGGCATAGGCCCAATAACGCCCGAGGGCGGTCTCGCCACGCTCGCCCTGCAGCAGCGCCAGCGGATCCTGAAGATCCTCGTAAAGCAGGGCGTGGTGATCGACCATGGCGCGGATGCCCGGCGCGGCCACCAGCACGGCCCCCAGGTCACCGAGACCGTACTGCCCGGCGCTGCGAGACTCTGCCAGGCGCAAGGCCTCGGCTGCCTCAAGCAACCGTTGCCCCGCCATCTCCGGCAGCCCGAGGCGGTTCAGCAGCCGCTCCCGGGGCTGCGCCCCCTCGTTGAGCAGATCCAGCAGGCCGCTGCGCACGCTGGCCAGAACGACCTGCGAGTAGATGAACCCGGCACACAGGTCGAACAGCTCGCTGGAGCGCCGTCGAGCGATTGGCCGGGTCAGCGGGAAGCGTGCCGCCAGCCGATGGAAACGGGGGCTGGCCAGCAGGCGGTCTCGCCAGTCATGCAGGCGATCCCGCCATCGGCTGTCTCGCCAGCTACGGATCACGCCGCGCTGCGGCCCAGCGTCTTGGGCAGGACCCGCTCCATCTCTTCGAGGATACCGGCGCGCAGCTGCTCGGCACCGGCGCAGTCCGGGACCGCGTCGACCGCCTCCTGCACCAGCCGATCCAGACGCTCCTTGGCCCCCTCAAGGCCGTGCTCCGAGACCGCGTTAGCCAGGCCGTGGGACGAGTCCTGGCCGGTGGGCTTGCCGAGTTCATCCTCGGCCCCGACAGCGTCACGCAGGTCATCGGCGACCTGATACGCCTCGCCCAACCGCTCGCCTACCGTCCGCCACCGATCGGCCTGCTCCTCGGCGCCGGCGGCGATGGCTCCGGCAACGGTGGCAGCCGCGAACAGCGAGCCGGTCTTGGCCTGGTGATACTCCGCCACCGGGATTTCCGGCTCGGACTCCCAGGCCTGCCCGGCCGTAATGCCGTAGGGCATACCGGTTGCCCGGGTCACCGTGGCCAGCAGGGCACCGGCCCGCTGCGGGGCCTGCGGCACCTGCAGCGCCAACGTCTCCAACGCGTGGACGATGAGCGCATCGCCGGCCAGTACAGCCAAGCGCTCGCCGTAGGCGGCGTGCACCGACGGCTGCCCGCGACGCGTCGCCGCATCGTCGAAGCACGGCAGATCGTCGTGGACCAGCGAGGCACAGTGCATCAACTCGATAGCGATGGCCGCCGCGTCGGCCAGCTCGGGGTGATCATCGCCACAGGCCGCAGCGACGGTCAGGCACAGGCGCGGCCGGACGCGGGCGCCGCCGGCAAATACGGCATGATGCACGGCATGCGCCAGCTGTGGCGGGGCCGGGGCAGCCGTTGCCCGGGCCACTGCGGCCTCCAGGGCGCTTTCGATTCTTTTGCTTGGTTCCATGTAGCCCCCTCCCGCCGGCGGCGTGTAGGCTTGCGTTCCAGGGAAGACGTGAGTCGTCGAGTACGCTAGTCAGGGACCCACCCCATGTCAACGTCGATGCGAAGCCCAGCCGCAGGAGAACAGAACGCCGTGGTGATCGGCGCCGGTGTCGGCGGGCTCGCCACCGCCATCGACCTGGCCTGCGCCGGACTGCAAGTCACGCTGGTTGAACAGGCACCGACACCGGGAGGGAAACTGCGCCCGGTGCGCATCGGCGACGCCTGGCTGGACGCCGGGCCGACGGTCTTCACCATGCGCGGTGCCTTCGAGGAACTCTTCGCCGACGCGGGGGAACGCCTTGAGGACCATTTGCGACTGCGCCCCGTTGAGCGCTTGGCCCGGCACGCCTGGGTCGAAGGCGGGCAGCTGGATTTGTTTGCCGATCCACGACAATCCGCCGAGGCGATCGGCGAGTTCGCAGGCCCCGCCGAGGCGCGGCGCTTCCGTGCCTTCTGCCGCCGCGCCGCGGAGATCCACGACACGCTGGACAACACGTTCATGCGCGCACAGCGCACTACCCCGCTGGGTCTTTTCCACCGCGTCGGCTACCGCAACCTCGGCGCCATGCTGCGCATCAGTCCGTTCACCACCCTCTGGCAAGCTCTTGGCCGCTACTTCCACGATTCGCGCCTGCGACAACTCTACGGCCGTTACGCAACCTACTGCGGCTCCTCTCCGTTCGAGGCACCAGCCACGCTGATGTTGATCGCCCACGTGGAGTCGGAAGGAGTTTGGCAGGTTGAGGGCGGGATGCACCGTCTGGCCACCGCTCTGGCCGGGCTCGCTGAACGGTGCGGGGTCGAACTGCGCTGCGCCACCCGGGCACGGGCCATCCACACCGCCCGAGGCCGGGTCAGCGGCGTCGAACTGGCCCACGGCGAGTTCCTGCCAGCCGGGACGGTCGTCAGCAACGGCGATGCCGCCGCCCTGGCCAGCGGGCTCTTCGGCGACCACCTGCGCTCGGCGGTGCGCAGACAGCCGCCCCGGACCCGCTCGCAGTCCGCGATCACTTGGAACTGGCGGGCCAAGACCGGGGGGTTCCCGCTTCACCATCACTCGGTCTTCTTCAGCAGCGACTACGCAGACGAGTTCCAGGCCGTCTTCCGCCGCGGCGAGCCGCCCCCGGAACCAACGGTCTATATCTGCGCCCAGGATCGCCACGACCAGCAGTCGGTTGCCGGCCCCGAGCGCCTCCTCTGCCTGATCAACGCGCCGGCCCAAGGCGACCGGAAAAGCTTCAGCGACACGGAGATCCAACAATGCCAGCACCAGACCCTCTCGCTCCTGGAGCGCTGCGGCCTCAGCATCCAGCCCACGGAAGAGACGCCGGTCATCCACACGCCCACGGACTTCGAGGCGCGTTACCCGGCGACGGGCGGGGCGTTGTACGGGATGGCCAGCCACGGGTGGCGGGCCTCGTTTCAGCGTCCAGCGGCGCGCACGCGGGTGCCGGGGCTCTATCTGGCGGGGGGCAGCACGCACCCGGGGGCGGGTCTGCCGATGGCGATGATGTCCGGGCGCCTGGCGGCGGCGCAAGTGCTGGCCGACCTGACTTCCGTCACACGGTCCCTTCGGGGGGCTACGTCTGGTGGTACCTCGACGCCCTGAGCGATGACGGCCGTCACGGGCTGACGGTCATCCTGTTCGTCGGCAGCGTCTTCTCACCCTATTATGCGTGGGCACGGCAGCGCGGGACGGCCATTCCGGAGGACCACTGCGCCTTCAACGTCGCACTCTACGGCGAGAAGCGCGGACACTGGTGCATGACCGAACGGGACCGGCACGCGCTGCGACGCGACCGTGACACCCTGGTCGTCGGCCCCAGCCAGGCGCGGTGGGTGGACGGGGAGCTCCTGCTGGACATCGACGAGCTAACCTTCCCGCGCCCGGCGTACCTGCGCGGCCGCATTCGCCTGACCCCCCGGGTCGCCAACGACCAGGCGCTGGTTCTCGACCCCGCTGGCCGCCACCGCTGGTGTGCCCTGGCCCCCTGCGCCCGGGTCCAGGTCGAGCTGGAGAAGCCGCGGGTCCGCTGGGAGGGCGAGGGCTACCTCGACACCAACGCCGGCGATGAACCGCTGGAGGACGGATTCAGCGGCTGGCACTGGTCGCGCGCCAGCGATGCCGACGGCACCACGGTGCTCTACGACGTCACCCCCCGGCAGGGGGAGGCGTACCGCAAGACGATCCGTTTCGACCGGCAGGGGGCGGTCAGCGAGGCCCCTGCTCCGGCATCGGCCCCCCTGCCAACGGCGCTGTGGGGCATCCGCAGGCGCATCCCGGCCGACGCCCCGGAGCAGGCCCGACTCATCGAGACCCTGGAGGACACCCCATTCTACGCGCGCTCCCTGGTCGCTACGGCGGTGGACGGCCGCCCGTTGCGAGCGGTCCACGAAAGCTTAGACCTCAACCGCTTCGCCAGCGCCTGGGTCAAGCCATTGCTGCCATTCCGGATGCCTCGCCGCGCGACGCGTACCGGCTGAAGTACTGGACAAGCGGCGACCGTCGCCACGGGCAGCCCGACTGCCCGTGGCCTGTCAGCGTCCGGCGCCGTTCCGATCGCGTTCGCGCTCCTCGCGGATCTGCCGCAGGTCGCGGCGCATGATCACGATCTCGCGTACGGCGTAGGCCATGGCCAAAGCCACGAGTGCGAGCTTGAAGATGATGAAACCGGGCAGATCCATCGACCGCCCCTCCGCGCAACGACGCCGCCCGGACTATCCGGAGACCTGACGCCCGGAGCGGGCGGCGTCCATACGCTCCAGGCGCTCCGCGTCCATCCGCTCGAGGCGCTCGAACAGGCCCAGCACCCAGGCGACCTGCCCCTCTAGGCGCCCCGGCGGGCCGACGGCCTCGGGAACCTGCCTGACAGCATCGATCAGGTACTGCCCCTGTGGCAAGGCCGGCGCCGAATAGTCCCGCGGCGCGGCGGCCAGCGTCGAGGCAACCTGAGAGAAGACACGCACTTTGCGCTGCCCGCTGACCACGGCCCGCTGGTTCACCGAGTCACAGCCGCGGCGTTCCAGCTCGCGGCCGATCTCGGCGTAGAGCAGACGTGCTGCGCACAGGCCGGGGCGCACCCGGCGAGGCAGCGCGTGGAATCCCGGCATCGCCCGTTCGTAGTGGCGATCGGCGTCCCGCAGCAGTCGCTGGATGACGCCGCCGAGTTCCGACGAGAACCGCGGCCGGGCGAGGAAGGCGTCCGGGTCGACGCCGGCCTCGCGCATCCACTGCCGCGGCAGATAGAGCCGGCCACGCCGCGCGTCCTCACCCACATCGCGGGCGATGTTGGTCAGCTGCATGCCGATCCCAAGATCGCAGGCCCGAGCCAGGGCGGACGGACTGCGCACATCCATAAGCAGCGACATCATTACGCCGACGGTCCCGGCAACGCGCACGGCGTACTCGTAGAGTTCCTCGATGGTCTCGTAGCCGCGTCCCTCGGCGTCCCAGCGAAACCCCTCGATCAGGGCCCCCGGCAAGGTTTGCGGGATGTTGTAGTAGTGGGCGACGCAGGCAAAGGCACGGTCCGCCGGGTGCGACTGGGGCCGGCCGGCGTAGGCCGCCTCCAGGCGCTCACGGAGCGCGGCCAGGGCCGCCGCATCACCCGGTCCTTCGTCCACGGCGTCATCCGCTTCGCGACAGAAGGCGTAAAGGGCCGTCGCGGCATCCCGCTGCTCCCGCGGGAGCAGCCAGGAAGCCGCCATGAAGGTCCGCGACCCGGTGCTGAGCAGGGCCCGACAAGCTCGGCGATCGGTATGGAGCAGGTACGGCTCCGGCGCCAGGCTTGGATCAGGCGAAGGTACGAGCATCTGGGACTACCTCGTCGAGGATTTTGGCGGATGAGACTACACCGGGCAGGCCGGCGCCGGGGTGCGTACCGGCACCGACCAGGAAAAGGTTCTGGACGTCTTCGCTGCGGTTGTGCGGGCGGAACCAGGCGCTCTGCTGGAGCACCGGCTCCAGGCTGAAGCCGGTGCCGAGCCACGACTTCAGCCGGTGGCGGAAATCAAGCGGCGTGGCCACCAGGGAGGTCACGAGCTCTTCCTCCAGCCCGGGCAGGACCGTCTCGCTGAGGTACTGCGAGATCGCCTGCCGGTAGGGCTCGGCCTGCGCCTCCCAGTCCACGTCCCCACCGAGGTGGGGCACCGGCGAGAGCACATAGAACGCGTCACACCCCTCCGGCGCCAGGGACGGATCGGTGGCCGTCGGCCGATGCAGGTACAGGCTGAAGTCTTCCGCCAGCACCTTGCGCTCGAAGATGTCTCGGATCAGCTCCTTGTACCGTGGCCCCATGAGGATGGTGTGATGCGGCACGTCGTGGTATTGGCGGCGGGTACCGAAGTACCAGACGTAGAGACCCATGGAGTAGCGCGCCCGGTCCAGGCGGCGATCGCTCCAACGGCGGCGGGCACTGGCCGGCACCAGCTTGCGGTAGGTCCAAGCGGCATCGGCATTGGATACAACGACATCGGCCGCGATGCGCTCGCCGCTGCTCAGCTCCACGCCGGTCGCCCGCCCCTGATCCACGGTGATCGCCTCGACGTCGGCGTTGTAACGGACCTCGCCCCCCTGCCCGGCGATCAGATCGGCCATGCCGCTGGCCAGCCTGCCCGTACCACCCATGACGTAGTGGACCCCCCAGTGCTGCTCAAGGTACTCGATCAGGCAGTAGACCGAGGTCACCGAAAACGGGTTGCCGCCGATGAGCAGCGGGTGGAAGCTGAGCACCTGACGCAGCCGCTCGTCCTTGACGTAGCGCGAAACCAGCCCGTGAACGCTGTAGTAGCTCTGCAGCCGGATCAGGTCCGGGACCACGCGGAGCATGTCGGTAAACCGGTTGAACGGCTTGTAGCTGAGCTCCTCGAAGCCGATCCGGAAGATCTCCTCGCTGGCCGCCATGTAGCGGTGGTAGCCATCGACATCGCCGGGTGCGAAGCGCTCCACCTCGGCCCGCATCCGCTCCGGATCGCCGGTGTAGTCGAAGTGACTGCCGTCATCGAAACGGACCCGGTAGAAGGGGTCCATCAGGCGCAGGTCGATGTCGTCCTCAAAGCGCCGACCCGCCAGCTCCCAGAGTTCCCGGAAGAGAAATGGCGCGGTCACGATGGTCGGCCCGGCATCGAAGGTGAATCCGTCCTGATGATGCACGTAGGCCCGCCCCCCTGGTCCGTCCAGACGGTCCACCACGGTGACCCGGTAGCCACGCGCGCCGAGACGGATGGCCGCCGCCAGCCCGCCGAAGCCGGCCCCGATGACCACGGCGTGGGGAGACTGACCGCCGACAGCGGGTGCAGGAGCATCAGGATTCATTCGCATAGGTTTCACCTTAAGTACGGTCGGGACTATGTCAACGAACATCCGCTTCACCGCGACCTTTTGGCGCGGTCGTGCGGATGGCGGCCAGGACCTGCTCGGCCACCCGATCCGGCGCTTCCTCGTGCGCCAGATGGCCAAGGTCGGAGAGGGTTTCCAGTCGCGCCGACGGCACCCGCAGCCGAACCCGCTCGGCCTGCGCCGGGGGCACGGTGCGATCCCCACTGGCTGCGAACAGGACCAGCGGCACGGTCAGCCGCGGCAGATCCTCCATCAGCGCGTAGAGACCGTCATGGGTGCGGGCCATCATCCCCAGCGCAGCGGCCACATGCCCTGGGTGGGTGGCCAGCCGCTGATAGAGGTCGATACCCGCCTCGTCGATCCGGGATCCGGTGCGCGCCAGCACATCCGCGAGGAAATCCCTGTTGCGGGCACGAAAAGCGAGCCAGAAGGGGACCAGCGGGTTGTAAGTCAGGAGACGGGCGGTGGTGGGAAACAGGTGGCCGGCGATGCCGCTGAAGGGCAGAAAGGCGCCGTTGATGCTGATCAGCACATCCGGGCGGATCCGCGCGTCGAGGGCCATGCGCGCCAGCAGCGCTGCGCCCACCGAGTGGCCGATAGCCACCCGTGGACACAGCTCAAGCGCATGGAGGAGTTCGGCGATCCCCTGCCCGGCCCCGCCCAGAGTCTGCAGGCGGCGCGGCGGCGGGGCGCTGAATCCGTGACCCGGCAGGTCCGGCGCGACCACGGTATAGTGCCGAGCCAGCCGCGGGCCGAAATCGCGCCAGGAGTGAACGGAAGCGGCACTGCCATGCAGCAGCAGGGCGGGCGGCCCCTCTCCGTAGACCTGGACGTGCCAGCGCAACCCGCCCGCGTCGACGAAACGGCTCGCCTTGTGGTTCGGCCACCCGGCAGCCTCCCGCTCCCAGGCCAAACCCGCTCCCATGGCCTCCCTCCTAGGTCTAGCGCCCGGTACCGGTCACCGCCTGCACCGCTGAGCTGATCGAAGAGGCATCGGCACGCGGCAGGGGCAGGTATTCGGCGCCCATGGCCTCGGCCAGCTCACGACCCATCGGCCGCGGCCGCGGCGAGGTGTCCACCACCAGAGCCCGGATCCCCATCACCCGGATGGCGCGAGCCGACTCGGTGGCCTCCTGCTGCGCCTTGTCACGACCGCCCACCCCTTCACGGGTGACATTGGCGCGGCCGTCGGTGAGCAGGATCAACACCGGGGTGGCGCCCTTGCGGCGGACCTCGTCGGTGAGCTGTCGGGCGGTATCGATGCCTGCAGCCAACGGCGTGCCGCCTCCCCCGGGCAGCCCGGCAAGCCCCTTCTTGGCGCGGGTCAGCGAGCGCGTCGGCGGCAGCAGCACCTCGGCCCCTCGGCCCCGGAAGGCAACCAGCGCCACCTCGTCCCGACGCACGTAGCATTCGGCCAGCAGCAGCTCCACGGCGCCCTTGGCCTCGGAGAGGCGGTGCATGGCTGATGACCCCGAGGCGTCCACCGCGAAGATGGTCGTCGTCTGACTGCGCTGCTTGAACCGGGTAATACGAAAGTCCTCGGGGCGGACGATCACCCGGCGGCCGGTCTGGTCGTGCTGGCGCCGCAGGGGCTGCCAGGGGGCCGCCGTGCGCAGGGTCTCCACAACATTCAACCGAGCCCCGCCACCGGGACTGCCCGGGCGCACCCCGGCCGGCCGGCCGCGCCCACCGCCCTGCTGAAGGGCACCGGCCCGCCCCGGCGTCTGCGAGCGGTTGCGCTGGGCCAGTTCCCGGATCTTCATCTGCTGCAGCAGGTTGTCAGGCAGTACGGCACGCGCTGCATCGAGCACCACCTCGGCGGGGATCTCCGCCGGCGCCTGCTCTTCGTCGTCCTCCTCGTCCGGCCCTTCCTCGGGCTGGTCCTGCTCGCCGCCGTCATCCTCCGGCCGCTCCTCATCCGTCTCCTGTTCTGGCGGCGGGGGCGGCTCCTCCTGTTCCTGCTGCTCGGCCTCCTGCTGTTCAGGCTCCTGCTGCTCTTCGGGCTGCTCCTGTTCCGGCTGTTGCATCTCCGGAATGCGGGTGGCCCGCGGCACCAGGATCAGGCGGGTGGCCAGGGCAACATCCTCCTGGCTGACCTCGGTCCGCCCATCCAGCGCAGCGGCCGCCCGCGCGGCGCGCAGGGCCTGCAGCGGTGCGCGCAGCGAGCCGATGCCAAGCGCCAGCCCGCCGGCACACAGGGCCTCGGCGAGGTCGTCGGAGCAAGTGACCTGGTCCAGGCGCTCGCGGGCCGCGGCGACATCCTCCGCTGTGTACTCGCAGCCGCCAGCGACGTGGACCGGAATCCCGTTAAGCTCAAGATGGCAACCCAGGCGGTCCCGGAGCGGTCCCACCGGCCGCTCGTCCTCCTCGGCTCCCTCGTCCAGGGCGATCACCCCGAAACGACTCGTCATCCGATCGGCCAGGCCGTCCCGCTCCAGCCGGACCTCGCCGTTATCGAGCACGGCCCCCAGCTTGCCGGCCGTGGCCGGCGCAATGCGCTCAGCCATCGCCAGCACGGCCACGCCGCCATCGACCTCGGCCAACACCCCGCGCTCGACCACTGGCCGGCCGGAACGCAGCGTAGCGGTCAGGTCGAGCCCGCCTAGCAGGCGGCTGTCCGAGATATTGATCGGGATGCGGCGCCAGGGCGTACCCGCAGGCAGCAGCTCACGGGCGATCTGCACCCAGCGCTCGCGCACCGGCCCGGGCAGCGAGCGCAGGCATACCCCCCCCACGCCGGGGGGGTCGATCGCCAGCAGCGCCGCGGCGCACGTCGCATCCTCCCAGGCGGACTCGGCGTTGGTGTAATCGAGCGCGGCGCTCATGCAGGCAGGTGCTCCTCCACGGCTCGCTGGACCCGGGTGGTGGACCCGGACTCGTCGAGGGGATCGCGGCGCAGCCGATGGCGCAGCGCCACGCTCGCCACTTGGCGCAGGTGCTTAACCTCGACCTGACCCGCCTGCTCGAGGGCAGCGGCAGCGCGGGCGGCACGGATCAGGGTCAGTTCACCGCGGAGCCCGTCGGTGCCCAGGGCGATGCACAGCGTCGACGTGCGCTCAAGGATCTCATCGGTGACCTCGACGTGCGGCAGCTGCTCGCGTCCGCGCTCGATGCGCTCCCGCACCTCGGCGTCATGATCCGCCCACTTGCGCACGAACGCCTTCGGGTCGGACTCGTACTCATCGCGCCGGCGGACCACCTGCATGCGCGTATGCAGGTCTTCCGGCGTGGAGACTTCCACCGACAGCCCGAAACGGTCGAGCAGCTGCGGGCGAAGCTCTCCCTCCTCAGGGTTGCCGCTGCCAATCAGGACGAACTTGGCCGGGTGGCGCACGCTGAGCCCCTCGCGCTCGACCACGTTCTCGCCGCTGGCGGCCACGTCAAGCAGGAGATCAACAATGTGATCCTCGAGGAGGTTCACCTCGTCGATATAAAGAAAACCGCGGTTGGCGCGTGCCAGAAGCCCCGGCTCGAAGGCCTTTTCCCCCCGCGTCAGCGCCTGCTCGAGGTCGAGGGCACCGACGACACGGTCCTCGGTCACCCCCAGCGGCAGGTCCACCACCGGCACGTTGATCTCTTGCACGTTGAGTTGCTTGCCCGCCTGGGTCTGCTCCCGGCAGTGATCGCAGAGGGTATCGTCGTGATCCGGGTTGCAGTGGTACGGGCAGTCAGACACTGCGCGAATCGTCGGCAGCAGCCCGGCCAGGGCACGGACTACCGTCGACTTGCCGGTGCCGCGGTCGCCAAAGACCAATACACCGCCGATGGAGCCGTCCACCGCGGCAATGGTCATCGCGAGCTTCATCTCGTCTTGCCCGGCGATCGCCGAGAAGGGAAACGCTGGTGCCATGGATTGTGCCGTCCCAGTTTTTGGAGTCAGTGACCTTGCGGAAACGGGCCGCCCGGCCCGCGCGCAGATTAACAGAGGGACACGCCCGGTACAGCCCTACCGGGCCGCCCACTCCGCGACCGGCTGCTCACGAATCAGACGCCGGAACCACGGCGTGTAACGCCGGGGATGCTGCTCGGTATCCGCCTGGATCCGCAACGGGGCCGCCCAGGCCCATGCGCCGATTTCAGCCGAATCCGGGGCGGGCTGATCGTCCAGGGCGCGGCCAATCAGCACATGGGCGTATTCATGTTCGGCGAGCCCGGTATGAGGATCTTCGGCGTGGTAGGTAAACTGCGCAACCGGCTGCAAGCGGGTCGTGAAACCGAACTCTTCGCCCAGGCGGCGCTCGGCCGCCTCGGTGACGCCCTCGCCGGGCCGCGGATGCCCACAGCAGGAGTTCGACCAGAGCCCCGAGAAGTGGTACTTGCTATCGGCGCGACGCTGCAGGAGCAAATGACCGCGCGGACTGAACACGAGCACGCAGAACGCCAGGTGCAGGGTCCCGCCGTCGGCGTGGGCGCGGATCTTCTCTTCGGTGCCGACGCGCTGCCCTTCCGGGTCGACGATCACCACGTGCTCCATCGTGTCCTCCCCGCTAGAGACCTCGGCGCGCATTGGGCAACATCGTCGCGCCCCCCTTGCGCCTGGCGCGATAGTACGACCATTCTCTAAACGCTGGCAAATGCGCCGTTACGTCGCACAGAACCGTATACTGGAAAGATCCATCACCGGCCCCCTGAGTCGGCCGGGGTGGTGCATTGGAAGGTCACCTCGACCCTGACGTGAGAGGAGCCAGAATGATGAGCAAGAAACCGTGTGACCGCTCCCGCCGCAAGTTCCTGCGCCTGGGCCTAATGAGCACGGCGGCGATCCCGGCCGCGAGCCTGTTCGGCTCCAAGGCCATGGCGGATGACAACAACAACGGCAACGACCGGACCTGGGAGATCATCAGCGAGGATGCGCCGGAGGCCAAGGGCATCGGCTACGTGCATAATCAGGCCGACGCCGACATGGACCATCCCCGCTTCGAAAGCCACCAGTTCTGCGCCAACTGCCTGCTCTACGTCCCCCACGAGGAGGACGGAGACCACGGCTACTGCGCCGCCTTCGGCATGGACGAGAAGCGCCTGGTCAATGCCAACGGCTGGTGCTGGGCCTGGGAAGACGCCGGTGATGCCGCCGAGGTGGGTCCCCGCGACGTCCCCGCGGACCAGCTGCGGCGGGGCTGACCCCACCGCTTCAGGTACGGGGTGAACCAGCCGGGCGGGAGCGCCCCGGTTGCTGCGCCAGAGACCGCCGGGCTGCCTGATCCAGGCGCCCGGCGACGTCTTATTGGCGCGGCCGATCACGATATCGGTCAACCATCGAAGATCCAGCGTCAAGGACCCTAGACAGCAGGCGGTCTAGCCGTGCAAGTTACGCGGATAGACCGAATCACGCAGTTACCAAGGCAGTCGCGGAGGCTCGACCCATGCGTATCGTCTTTATCCATCCCAACTACTCTTCGGGCGGTGCGGAAATCGCGGGCAACTGGCCCCCGGCATGGGTCGCCTACCTGGCCGGCCATCTCAAGCGCGCCGGCTACGACAACATTCGGTTCATCGACGCGATGACCAACAACTTCTCCGACGAGTACATCCGCGAGGAACTGGAGAAGGAAAAACCGGACATCGTGGCGACGACGGCGATCACGCCTTCGATCTACGTCGCCGAGCGAAGCCTGGAGATCGCCAAGGAGGTTGACCCCGAGGTCGTCACCCTCATCGGTGGTATCCACCCGACCTTCATGTACAAGCAGGTCCTCAGCGAGGCGCCCTGGATTGACGCCGTGGTCCGTGGCGAGGGTGAGGAGATCATGGTCAACCTCGCTCGCGCGGTTGACGAGGGGCGCTGGCCCGATGAGCGCGAGTCCATCCTCGGGATCGCTTACCGCGACGGCGAGCAGATCGTCGCCACGCCGGCGGCGCCGACCATCAAGGACCTCGACAGCATCGAGCCGGACTGGGGCATCCTGGAGTGGGAGAAGTACACCTACATCCCGCTCAACACCCGAGTCGCCATCCCCAACATGGCGCGGGGCTGCCCGTTCACCTGCTCGTTCTGCTCGCAGTGGAAGTTCTGGCGCGACTACCGGATCCGCGATCCGAAGAAGGTCGTGGACGAGATCGAGAAGCTTGCCGACGAGCACGACGTCGGATTCTTCATCCTTGCCGACGAAGAGCCGACCATCAACCGCAAGAAGTTCATCGAGTTCTGTCAGGAGCTGATCGACCGCGGACTCCCGGAACGCGGCATCCTCTGGGGCATTAACACCCGTGTCACCGACGTGCTGCGCGACGAGGAACTCCTGCCCTTCTACCGCAAGGCCGGCCTGATCCACGTCTCGCTGGGCACAGAGGCAGCCGCGCAGCTCAAGCTGGACCGGTTCAACAAGGAGACCACCGTCGCCCAGAACAAGAAGGCGATCGAACTCCTGCGCAACGCCGGGATCGTGGTCGAGGCTCAGTTCATCGTTGGTCTCGAGAACGAAACCGCCGAGACGCTCGAAGAGACCTACCAGATGGCCCAGGACTGGAAGCCGGACCTGGCCAACTGGGCCATGTACACCCCCTGGCCGTTCTCGGACCTGTTCCGCGAACTCAAGGACACCGTGGAGGTGTACGACTTCGAGAAGTACAACTTCGTGACGCCGATCATCAAGCCGCAGGCCATGGACCGCGGCGAGCTGCTCGATCGCACGATGAGCAACTACCGGCGCTTCTACATGCGCAAGGCGCTGTTCTCCTACCCGTGGGCGGGGACCGGTGACCGGCGCAAGTATCTCTTCGGCTGCCTCAAGGCCTTCCTCAAGGCTGGCTTCCAGCGCAAGTTCTACGACCTGGGCAAGCATGGCTACTGGGGTCCGCAAACCCGGAAGAAGGTCAGCGAGAACATCGAGAAGAACTTCGACAAATCGCGGACCCTTTCCGAGGCACAGCGGGCGGAGTACGAGGAGCACGCATCCAAGGAAGAAATCAAGGCTGCCCGGTCTCACAAGGCGGGCACGGAGACGGAACGCACCCCGGCGGAAGCCACCGTGCAGGTCCACCGGGACGGAGTCCCCGGCAAGGACAAGCGGCAGAAGGCTGCTGAGACCGACGAAGTCTGAGGGTTCCAGAGTGGACGCAGCGACCGCGCAACATGAAGAGGCCCGCATCGGGCCGAACGCGATCCTTCAGGTTGCGGCGGCGTTGTCCGCCCTCGAAGACGAGGATACCGCCCGGCGGTGCTTTGACGCCGCTGGGCTATCCGACTGGCTCGAGCATCCCCCAGAGGCGATGGTTCCGGAGTCAACGGTCGCCGCACTCCACCAATGCGTACGACGCGAACTCGGCGCCGACCGGGGCACGCGGGTGATGCGCGAGGCAGGCGAGCGGACCGGGGAGTACGTCCTGAACAACCGCATCCCCGCCCCGATCCGGGCCCTGCTGCGGTTTCTGCCGCCGGTCTTGGCCGGACCAATGCTGCTCAAGGCCATCTCCCAGCACGCCTGGACGTTTGTCGGCTCCGGACAGCTGACCATTCGCAAGGGTCGACCCTGCTTGCTGGAGCTGGCCCACAACCCGGTCATCGCCGGCGAGCGGGCCGAAGGGCCGGTTTGCCACTGGCATGCCGCCGCCTTTGAGCACCTGTTCCGGTCGCTCGTCCACGGCGACTCCACCATCCGCGAGACCCGTTGCGCGGCCGCTGGTGACGAACGCTGCGTGTTCGAGCTGCGCTACCGCTGACTTCTCTCCGCCCGCCGCGATATCAGCCGGCCGGACCGCCCAACATGGGGAAGGTCACTCCGAGCGCCCAGGCGAACGCCACCGCGTTGGCCAAGCCGGCCACCAGCGGATGCCCCGTGTGCCGGTAGACCCACCGACTGAACAGCCCGTAGACCGCGAAGAAGACCACCACCACCGGGACGATGAGCAGCAGGAAGAACAGCCCTTGCGGATCGAGTGCCACCGCCAGTCCCAGCGAGACCAGGAAGAGCACCTTGGTGGCAGCGTAGGCGCCGCGGCGCATCCCCTGCCCCCGGCTCAGCCACTCATCGGCGAGGAAGTACGGCAGCGTGCCGGCCACCATCGCTAGCATCAGCGGCAGCCGCTCGATGGAGGGATAGAAAACGGTCACGAACTGATCGAGCACCGCACCAAGGATGACCAGGCAGTAGGCGGTGACCGCAGCAGCGCCGAGCAGCCAGCGCCCCCCGGTGCGTCCGGACACGCCGACGGCGGCGGCGATATCCCGCACGCCGGGCCGCCCCGCGGTCCACCACAGCAGGACCGCACTCAGCAGCCCGTAAACCCCGAAATGGATGGCAACGTAGTCGCCGATCACCACCGGCAGGAAGTCGGTAGGCACCGGCGCGAGCACCAGTGGCGTCGCCAGCGCCGGGACACCGGCAACAACGGCCAAACGCCGCCATCCGGCACCCGCTCCCTGCCCGACCACGGCCACCCGCGGCAGCAGGCGCGCAGCCGGCCGCGCCAGGGTGATCACCGCCGCCAGCAGGAGGGCCACCCACGGCCCGCGGGCCGCCACCCAACCGTCGCTGTCGCGCTCGAACGCCTGATCCAGCCAGGCCACCGCCTCCTTCAGGCTGACCTGACTGTACAGCACACCCACGTGCTCGACCCCCGGCGCCACCGCAATGCGCCGCGCAGTGCCGTCGCCGAAGTCGCCGTAGGTCCGCCCGAACTCCACGTCCTCGGGCTCGAGCTCGGCAAAGGCCATCGCCACCACGCGTTGACCCTCCTCCTGCAGACGACGCTCGAACCCCCCAACCACACTCATTACGTTGGCCGGGGTCTCGGCATCCACGGTCGGCGCAAACATGGACACCCCCACCGTGGCCACCACATCGTCCCGCTGCTGCGCGAACCGTACGATGATGTTCGACGCCATGGAGTGGCCAAGGACGGCCATGGGCTCAGCCTCGCCCATCAATTCCGCCCGGGCGTAGTCGGCCACCCGCTCCGTCTGCTCCACCAGCGCCTGAGCTGCGCCATCCTGTGCGGTGATGTCACCGTGCAACGGGCGTGGATTCCGACCGTGGCCGAGGTAGTCAAAACTGACCACGGTATAGCCGTTGCCGGCCAGCGTCAGGGCGAAGGGATCCATGAGGGGGCGCGAGCCGGCAAACCCGTGGGAGACAAGCACGACCGGCCCTGGTTGACCGGCTTCCGGCCGATAGATCGTAGCTGGTGTATCAGCGATGGTCAGCACCTCGCGCTCAATGCCGACCTCGTCGCCGAAAAGTTGATGGAGCGCCACGCCGATAGCGATCAGCGCAGCCAGTGCCAGCCCCAGATCCCACCGCGCAGAGCGCCCACTGCCAGCCATCTTCGGCGGTCACCCCGAGGAGGAGGAGGCGTCCGCGTCGGCCGGCTTGGCAGCCACTTCCCGCGTGCCCCGGTTGCGCGCCTTGAGGCCCCAATGCCAAAGAAAGGCGGTGGGCATGGGGATGACCAGGAACCAGTGTTCCAGGATGGCTAGCGCCATCAGAGTCGCCACCAGCGTCAGCCCCACGGCGGTGAACGCATCAACCCCCGGGGCCATGGCGGCCTGAACCAGAAGCACCAGCGCAACGGTAGAGACACTCACCGAAAACGGGAAAAACAGGTTCATCGGGCGCCGCCGCATGAAACCGCGCAGGAACTGCATGTGCTCCGGCACGAACTCCTCGTTGAGATTGCGCACCCCGAGGAATACGTTCACCCGCGCGCTCTCGTGCATCCAGGCCAGCACCAGGAAGGTCCACAGCGCCACCAGATTGCCGTCCCTCCAGGTCAGGATCGCCAGCACGACGCCGAGCACTAGGATGGCCAATTCGTGGTAGACGTTGCTCTGCAGCGCATGACCGAAGTGACGCCAGCCCGAGCAGTCCGGCGGGCAACGGATCTGCCGTGGCCCGGTAAGGTAATTGGTATAGTAACTCAGCTCCACCCACGCCCAGATCAGCAAAGCGCTGGTAAAGGCGATGTAGGCACCGCCAACCGAGGTGTCGGTGCTGCTAATCGCCACCCCGTAGAGCCCCATCCCGAGCCCGACGGTCCCACCGAGCATGCTCCAGCGGAAGGTATGCACCGGGAGGTTGTCCAGATAGATCACCACGCCGGTGCTGAACCACCAGAGAAACAGCGCGAAGAGCGCTGGCAGCAGGTATTCGACCATTACGGCCCCTCGACGCCGTTCTCTTCGTCCTCAGTGTCCAGGAAACGGACGAAGGCGCCGGCGTTGTCCTCACCGAACGCGGCCAGGTCGACCCCCTGCCCGGTGACCGGATCCTCGAGGATGAGCCGTCCGTCCGCGCGCCCCTTGAGGATAAATGGGACCTCGTCACTGCCGCCCGTCCGGACCCGCGACTGGGCGAGCTGCCGAACCGTCTGGCGCATAAAAGACTCCTCGCCCTCGCCAGCCCTCGCCAGCTCCTCGCCGGTGCGGCCATCACGGACGACGATCTCGCCATCCACATCGTGGAACGACAGCGCACGCTCAGCCACCGGGGGCTGAAAATCCGTCCCGGTCGTGCCGAGGACCAACTCGGTGTAAAGCACGTAGACGGTCAGCATCAGGATGAGCCCCAAGGCGGTCACCGGCATAATGACCTTGGAGATCGGTCCTGCCTTAAGATGCTCGTCGTTGTCGGAAGAAGCCATGGTCAGATCGTCTCTCCGGCAAAGGTCAATGCCGCCGCACTCAGGAGTGCGCGGCGGCTTCCTGATCGACCCCGGAGGCGGTCTGCGTACCCTCTTCCCGTGCCCGGTGGGCCTCCAGCGCCTCGGCCAGAATCCGCGCCGCCTCGTCGCCATCCGGGATGACCCGGAGGGTCGGCTCGGGGGGGCTCAGCCGCCAGGGCCGAACGTGGGGCCAAAATAGCAGAAAA
>Ga0207421_10002235_pt1 | contig 24212 bp, 21 predicted proteins | sample SodLakKL_010_SED_4_FD_187542 | JGI IMG/M metagenome (GOLD analysis project Ga0207421, IMG submission 187542) | Alkaline sediment microbial communities from Lake Tanatar, Kulunda Steppe, Russia - 8KL_010_SED (SPAdes) (version 2) | ecosystem: Environmental > Aquatic > Non-marine Saline and... | reverse complement strand
GGCCCGGCGCTCGGCGCCCACACCGAGGAGGTGCTCGACGAACTCGGCATCGACGCGGAGACCCGTGCCAAGCTGCGCAGCGCCGGCATCATCTGATCCGCCACCGACGGTTTCCCCTGGTCTGCCGGCATCAGACTCGATCCGTCGTGCTAGTAGGCCAGGCTCTTCTGACGCGACTCGCCGACGCTACGCACCACATAGTCCCGCGCCACGCCGATGTGGTAATCGATCGCCTCCCGGCTGCGCGCCGGCTCGCCGCTCGCCAGGGCGTCCAGCAGCAGGTGGTGGCAGTCGGCGATGGTGTCCGGGTCCTCGTGGGTCTTGGTGATGAGGGTGATGCACAGGCGCAGCTCGTGGGCCAGGTCATCGAAGCCCTTGAGCAGCCGGCGGTTGCCCACGGCGGCGATCATCATGCGGTGAAAGGCCAGATCCTCCTCGATGCGCCGGCTCTCGCTGCCGCTCGCCGCCGCCTGGCAGAGCACCTCCACCTGGCGGTGAAGGGCCAGAAGGGTCTCGGCCGAGCAGGCGTGGGCCAGGTGCTCCATGGCGTGGCGCTCCAGGCAGAGCCTGAGGTCGAAGATGTCCTCGAGCTCGCCCGCGTCCAGGGCTCGCACGAAGAACCCTCGCCGCGGCTGCGACACCAGCAGCCCTCGGCTCTCCAGCAGCCGAGCGGCCTCGCGGATCGGCGCCCGGCTGACCCCCAGCGACCGCGCCAGCCCCACCTCGGAGAGTCGCTCCCCCGGCGTGAAGCGCCCCACGATGATCGCCTCGGTGAGGTGGTCGGCGACCTGATCGACCAGATTGGGCGACCGGATCGCCTTGAACTCCTCACTCTGCGATTCGGACATCGATCCGCCCCCCGTGAAATTTGACCCAGACTCCGATCAGTATGGCCGACACTGCGGACTTGTCGACCGTCGATTGCCGACTGTCGACAGTTTGTCCGGGCACTGCTACGTTCAAACAAGTACGACTGACTCCCAAAACAACCGCAACAACTCGAGGGGACAGCACCATGAAGACACCACTGGCTATCGCCATCGCCGCGGCGGCGCTCGGCACCACGGCTATGTCCACCGCCGTCCTGGCCGACGAGCCCAAACATGGCGGCGTCATCAACACCATCATCCAGCCCGAACCGCCCGGCCTGGTGCTGGGCATGATCCAGAACGCCCCGACTCGCACCGTGGCCGGCAACATCTATGAGGGGCTGCTTCGCTACGATACCGACCTGGAGCCAATCCCCCAGCTGGCCGAATCCTGGGAGGTCAGCGACGACGGTCTGACCTGGACCTTCCACCTGCGCGAGGGCGTCACCTGGCACGACGGCGAACCCTTCACCGCCGCCGACGTCGTCTTCTCCGCCGACGTCTTCCACCGCGAACTCAACCCCAGCGCTCGCGCCGTGCTGCAGCACGTGGAATCCATCGAGGCCACCGATGACCACACCGTGGTCTTCACCCTCGGGGAGACGTTCGGCCCCTTCCTGCTCTCCTTCGAGGCCGGCACCTTCACCATGGTGCCACGGCACATCTACGAAGGGACCGACTTCCGCGACAACGAGGCCAACAGCCACCCCATCGGCACCGGCCCCTTCAAGTTCGATAACTGGGAACGCGGCACCGTGATCCAGCTGGTGCGCAACGACGACTACTACGAGGAGGGGCTGCCCTACCTCGACGGCGTCAACTGGCACGTCATTCCCGACGGCGCCTCCCGGGCCGTGGCCTTCGAACGCGGCACCGTCGACGTGCTGCCCAACGGCACCGTGGAGAACTTCGACATCCCGCGCATTTCGGCCATGGACAACGTCTGCATCACCGACCAGGGCAGCGAATATTTCAGCCCCTTCGCCATGCTGTGGATGAACAATCGTGAGGGCCCCACCGCTGACCAGCGCTTCCGCCAGGCGGTGATGTACGCCATGGACCGCGAGTTCGCCCGCGACGTGCTGTGGAACGAGCTGGGCAACGTGCCGCTCTCCGCCTTCGGCTCCAACGCCAGGTTCCAGAACGACGAGCTGCCGCCCTATGATCACGACCCGGACCGCGCCCGCGAGCTCCTCGATGAGATGGGCTACGACGGCGAGGAGATCCGCCTGCTGCCGCTTCCCTACGGCGAGACCTGGACCCGCTGGGCCGAGGCGGTACAGCAGAACCTGCGGGAAGTGGGCGTGAACGTTCGCACTCAGGCCACCGATGTGGGCGGCTGGAACCAGCGTCTCTCCGAGTGGGACTATGACCTGGCCTTCACCTTCCTCTACCAGTATGGCGACCCGGCACTGGGCATCTCGCGCACTTATCTGTCGGACAACATCGAGCGTGGTTCGCCCTGGAACAACGTCGGGGGCTACGAGAATGAGCGCGTCGACGAGCTGTTCAACGCCGCGGCTACGGCCTTCCCGGACTCGGAGCGTGAAGCGCTCTACCACGAGGTCCAGGAGATCCTGCACGAGGATGTCCCGGTGGGCTGGCTGCTCGAACTGGGCTTCCCGACCCTCTATCGCTGCGACGTCAAGGACCTGGTGAACTCCAGCGTCGGCGTCAACGAGGGCTTCCGCGACGCCTGGCTCGACCGCTAAGGGGACGCCGCCGGCCGTGTATCACGGCCGGCATGTGTCACCCATCAGGGCTTCAACGAAGACGCGGGGCGGCTCTCCGATGCCGCCCCTCTGCCCGCCGAGGGATCCCCATGCTCTATGCCAGATTGATCCTGTCACGGCTTGCCAAGGCCGTGATCGTGCTGTTCCTGATCGTCATCTTCAACTTCTTCCTGATCCAGATGGCGCCGGGCGACCCCGCCGCCATCCTGGCCGGCGAGGCCGGTGCCACCGACGAGGAGTTCCTGCGCCAGCTGCGCGAGCGCTTCGGCCTCGACCAGCCCCTGTATGTCCAGCTGTGGCGCTATGTCTCGGGCGTCGCCATGCTCGACTTCGGTTTTTCCTACCGCCAGCAGATGCCGGTGCTCGACCTGATCATGGCCCGCATGCCCGCCACCCTGCTGCTCACCGGCACCGCCTTCGTGCTCTCCCTGGTGATGGGGATCGTGGCCGGCTCTATGGCCGCCGCCCGGGTCAAGAAGCCCTCCGGCTCGATCATCATGGCGCTGGCCCTGATCTTCTATGCCACCCCGCTGTTCTGGGTAGCGCTGATGTCGGTGGTGCTGTTCTCGGTCTATCTCGACCTGCTGCCGGCCTACGGCATGTACACCGTCGGGGCCGGCCATACCGGCCTGGCCCTGGTGCTCGACGTCGGCAAGCATCTGATCCTGCCCGCCACGACGCTCGCGCTGTTCTTCATGGCCATCTACACCCGCATGACCCGTGCCTCGATGCTGGAAGCCAGCCAGCAGGACTTCGTCAAGACCGCCCGCGCCAAGGGGCTTTCGCCGCGAATCATCCAGCGACGCCACATCCTGCGCAATGCCCTGCTGCCGATCATCACCCTGGCCGGCCTGCAGGCCGGACAGATGGTCGGCGGTGCGATCCTCACCGAGACGGTGTTCGCCTGGCCCGGTATCGGCCGACTGATGTACGAGGCCCTCATGCAGCGTGACTACAACCTGCTGCTGGGCATCTTCTTCTTCTCGGCCGCCCTGGTGATCGTCTTCAACATCTTTACCGACCTGGTCTATCGCCTGGCCGATCCGCGCATCAAGGAGGGGTCATGAGCTTCTTCGCCCGCTTTGCCCAGAACCGCGGCGCCCTGGTGGGGCTGATCATCCTGCTGGCGATCATCCTGATGGCGATCCTGGCGCCGTTGATCTTTCCCGAGTCCCCCTGGCGCATGGTGCAGCGCCCCTTCCTGGCGCCCATGGAGGTGGAAGGCTTCTGGCTGGGCACCGATACCATGGGACGCAACGTGGCCGCCGGTATCATGCACGGCGCCTGGGTATCGCTGCTGATCGGCCTGGTCTCGACCACGGTGGCGCTGGCCATCGGCGTACCGCTGGGCGCCATCGCTGGCTACTACGGCGGCCTGATCGACGACGCCCTGATGCGCTTCACCGAGTTCTTCCAGACCATCCCCAACTTCGCCCTGGCCATCGTGCTGGTGGCGATCATGCAGCCCAGCATCACCTCCATCGTGCTGGCCATCGCCCTGGTCAGCTGGCCACCGGTGGCGCGCCTGGTGCGCGCCGAGTTCATGTCACTGCGCAACCGCGAGTACGTCGAGGCGGCACGGCTGGTCGGCCAGACCAACACCACCATCATTCTGCGCCAGATACTGCCCAACACCCTGTCGCCGATCATCGTGCTCGCCTCGCTGATGGTGGCCACCGCCATCCTGCTGGAGTCCGCCCTCTCCTTCCTGGGCCTGGGCGACCCCAACGTGATGTCCTGGGGCTACATGATCGGCGCGGCGCGCACGGTGATCCGCCAGGCCTGGTGGCTGAGCTTCTTCCCGGGGCTGGCCATCCTCTTGACCGTGCTGGCCCTGAACCTGGTGGGCGAAGGCCTGGATGACGCCCTGAATCCGAAACTGAGCCGCGAGCGCTCGTGAGGAATGCCCATGACAGCTGAAGCGAATACCTCCCGAGAGCCGGTGCTGAGCCTGCGCAACCTGACCATCGCCCTGCCCACGGGGGCCGACCGCGACCACGCCGTGGAGGAGGTCAGCTACGACGTCGCCCGCGGCGAGATCCTCTGCGTGGTGGGGGAGTCGGGCTCCGGGAAGTCCATGGCCGCCAACGCCGTGATGGGCCTGCTGCCCAAGGGCGTGCACCCGGTGGGCGGCCAGGCGATCTTCGACGGCCAGGACCTGCTCACCCTCACCGAGAAGCAGCACCGCAAGCTGCGCGGCCTGCGTATCGGCATGATCTTCCAGGAGCCGATGACCGCGCTGAATCCGCTGATGCGGGTGGGTGCCCAGATCGCCGAGGTCTTCGAGGCCCACGGCAAGCTGAGCGGTCGGGAACGCCAGGCGCAGGCGCTGGCCCTGCTCACCGAGGTGGGCATTCCCGACCCCGAGAAGGCGATCCGCGCCTACCCCTTCCAGCTCTCCGGCGGCCAGCGCCAGCGGGTGATGATCGCCATGGCCCTGGCCCTGGAGCCGGAGCTGTTGATCGCCGACGAGCCCACCACGGCGCTGGATGTCACCACCCAGGCCCAGATCCTCGAGCTGATCCGCGATCTTCAGGCGCGCCGGGGCATGTCGGTGATGTTCATCACCCACGACTTCGGCGTGGTCGCCGAGGTCGCCAATCGGGTCTGCGTGATGCGCCATGGCCGCATCGTCGAGCTCGGCGAGGCCGAGGAGGTGCTCAAGCATCCCCAGAACGACTACACCCGGGCGCTGATCGAGGCGATTCCCAGCAACGTGATCCCGGAGGCACGCGGGGCCGAGACCGACACCGCCCTGCTCGAGGTAGCCGGGCTCAACAAGGTGTTCCGCTCCAAGGGCGGACTCTTCAAGCCCGCTCGGGAGGTGCACGCACTGCAGGATGTCTCCTTTTCGCTGGTCAAAGGGGAAACCATCGGCATCGTCGGCGAATCGGGCTCCGGTAAATCGACGCTCGGACGCTGCGTGGTGCGCCTGGAGCGCCCGGACAGTGGCACCCTGAGCCTCTCCGGCACCGATTTCATGCACCTGAAGGGGGAGGGGCTGCGCCGCGAACGCCATCGGGTGCAGATGATCTTCCAGGATCCCTACGCTTCCTTGAATCCGCGCCACCGGGTGGGGTATGCCATCGCCCAGGGGCCGATCGCCAACGGCGTTCCCAAGGCCAAGGCCATGACCCAGGCCAACGACCTCCTCGACCTCGTGGGGCTCGGGGGCACCGCCGACCGCTTCCCCCACGAGTTCTCCGGCGGCCAGCGCCAGCGCATCGGCATTGCCCGGGCCCTGGCCCTGAACCCGGAGCTGATCGTCGCGGACGAGGCGGTCTCGGCGCTGGACGTGTCGATCCAGGCGCAGATCCTCGAGCTCCTCGAGGACCTCAAGCAGAAGCTGTCGCTGTCGCTGCTCTTCATCACCCACGACCTCAGGGTCGCCGCCCAGATCTGCGACCGCATCATCGTCATGCAGCACGGCCGCATCGTCGAGCAGGGGTCGGCCCGGGATGTCTTCCTGGCCCCCCAGGCGACCTATACTCGCCAGCTGCTCGACGCCATCCCCGGTCGCGAGCATGAGCTCGCCGATGCCTGACAGGGGCCTGACAAGATGCCCGACAAGGAGACAAAGGAACGAATGGACGCCCTGCTGAAGGAGATTGCCGAACGGATCGGCCCGGCCAACGTGCTGGTCGGCGATGACGTGTCGGCACGCCGCGTCGACTGGCTCACCGGCGCGCCCTGCCGCGCCGGCGCCATCGTGCGCCCCGCCTCCACCGACGAGCTCGCCGCGGTGATGCGCGCCTGCCATGCCGCCCGCCAGCCGGTGGTCACCCACGGCGGCCTGACCGGGCTGGTGCATGGCGCCGAAGCCGCCCCGGAGGAGCTGGTCATCTCATTGGAACGGATGAGTGCCGTCGAGGCGGTCGATCCCGTGGGTGGCACCCTGACCGCTCAGGCCGGCGTCCCGCTGCAGCGCGTCCAGGAGGCGGCCGAGGCGATCGGGCTGCAGTTCCCCCTCGACCTGGGGGCCCGGGGCAGCTGCACCATCGGCGGCAACATCGCCACCAACGCCGGCGGAATCCGCGTGATCCGCTACGGCATGATGCGCCAGCAGGTGCTGGGGCTGGAGGCCGTGCTCGCCGACGGCAGCGTGGTCAGCTCGCTCAACCACATGCTCAAGAACAACGCCGGCTTCGACCTCAAGCAGCTGTTCATCGGCAGCGAGGGGACCCTGGGCATCGTCACCCGCGCGGTGCTGCGCCTGCAGCCCCCCACCCCGGACGTGCAGACGGCGCTGGTCGCCTGCCCGAGCTTCTCTGCGCTCACCGGGCTGCTCGGGCACATGGGGCGAGCGCTGGGCGGCAGCCTGGCGGCCTTCGAGGCGATGTGGCAGAGCCACTACCGCCTGCTCACCGAGGAGAGCGGCCGACACCCGCCCCCACTGGCGACCGACGCCCCCTTCTACGTGATCCTGGAGTCCCTGGGCACCGACCCGGACGCCCACTCGGCCCAGTTCTCACGGGCCCTGGAGGCGGCGCTGGAGGAGGGGCTGATCGACGACGCCGTGCTCGCCCAGTCGGCGCAGCAGCGCCACGGCATCTGGGCCATCCGCGAGGACATCGAGGGGCTGATCCAGGCCCTCTCGCCGCTCTTCACCTTCGATGTCAGCCTGCCGATCGCCGCCATGGAGCGCTACGTGGAGGACCTCGAGGCGGCCCTGCACCGGGACTGGCCCGAGGGCCGGCTGGTGACCTTCGGCCACCTGGGCGACGGCAACCTGCACCTGTCGGTGGGCGTCGGCGCCAAGGACCCGGCCACCCGCGCCGCAGTGGAAACCCTCGTCTACACGCCGCTGGCCGAGCTTGGCGGCTCGGTCTCCGCCGAGCACGGCATCGGCCTGGAAAAGCGCGACTTCCTGTCGGTTTGCCGCACCCCGGAGGAGATCGCGCTGATGCACACCCTCAAGCAGGCGCTGGATCCGCTGGGGCTGCTCAATCGCCACAAGGTGCTGCCCCACGGGGCAGGCTGAGTGTTCGGCATGCGCCTGCTGGTTCAGCGCTGGCGGCGGGCGACCGTGGCCCACCCGCTGCTCGGCACCGCCGCTCTGATTGCCGCCATCGGACTGTTCTGGGGCGGTAACTGGCCGGCGGTGCGCTTCATCCTGATGGATCTGCCACCCTTCACGCTTCGCGCCATCGGTTTCTCGGGCGGGGCAGTGATGCTGCTGGCCTGGGCCCGCTGGCGGCGCCTGCCGCTGGGCGTGTCGCCCGCGGAGTGGCCCTGGATGGCCGTCACCGGAATATTCACCATCCTCGGCTTCAACCTGGCCACGGCCTTCGCCCAGCTCAACATGCCCACCTCCCAGGCGGCGATCATCGCCTTCACCATGCCCTGCTGGGCGCTGCTGATGGCTCGATGGCTTCTCGGTCAGCGCATCACGCGCCGCCAGTGGCTGGGGCTGGCAAGCGGCCAGGCGGGGCTGCTGGTACTGCTCGGCCCCGCCGCCCTGGAAGCGGGACGCCAGGGGCTCGTCGGCCCGCTGCTGGCGTTGGGTGCCGCGCTCTCCTGGGCGCTGGGTACCGTGCTGATAAAACGCCGGGGCGAGTGGCAGGCCCATCCTGCGGTCATCACCGGCTGGCAGTTCGCCCTCTGTGCCCTGCCCATGATTCTGATGATGGTCTGGCGCGAGTCGCCACCTCACCCTGCCACCTGGCAGAAGACCACCTGGCTGGCCCTGGGCTACCACCTGGTGTTCTCGATCGGCCTGGCCCAGATGCTGTGGTTCATGAACGTGAACCGGCTGAGCGTGGCCCAGGCCACTATCTCGACCCTGATCATCCCGACCGTTGGCGTCTCGAGCGCCATCCTGCTGCTGGGAGAGCCCCTCAGCATCACGGTCCTTATCGCCCTGCTGCTGACGCTGGCGGCCGTGGCCATTGTCATGCTGTACAAACGCACGGCACCATAATCCACCACTTCCACGGGAGACTTCGATGCCGACCCTTCCCCCCCACCTGACCGGCGACGGTCCCCACAACCCCTTTCCCGGCGTGCGCGTGCTGGAGCGCCGTCTGGGTCGCGAGATCCCCCACCAGCTCGGCTCCAACGAGGGGCTCGACATGCCCCACCGTGCCCTGCGCGAGCACTTCGGCGACGCCATGGCCGCCCACGTCTACAGCTACGGCGACAGTGAGGCCCTGGGCATCCGCCGACGCCTGGCCGAGCAGAAGGGCATCCCCCTGGAGGCGATGCTGGTGGACGCCGGCGCCGACAGCCTCATCGCGCTGGCCCTGCGCGCCGTCGCCGAACCCGGCGTGGCGGTGGTGAGCACCGCCGGCACCTACCCCACCTTCGGCTACTTCGCCCGCGGCCAGGGCTGCCGGCTGGTGGAGGTGCCCTACGACGAGGGTCCCGGCCGCCTGGCGCCCGACCTGGCCACCCTCGCCAGCGCCGCCCGGGAGGAAAACGCACGGCTGGTCTACCTGGCCAACCCCGACAATCCCGGCGGCCACCTCCACCAGGATGCCGACGTGCTGGCCCTGCGCGAGGCACTGCCCGAGGACTGCTGGCTGCTGCTGGACGAGGCGTATCACGACTTCCGCGAGGACGCCGACGGCGAGTTCGGACGGCGGGTGCTGCCCGGGGTGATCCGCCTGCGCACCCTCTCCAAGGCCCATGGCCTGGCCGGCCTGCGGGTCGGCTACGCCATCGCCGAGCCGGCGACCCTGGCGGTGATGATGAAGGTCAGGATCCACTATGCGGTGTCGACCCTGACCCAGGCGGCCGCCGAGGTGGTGCTGGATCACCCCGACGAGGTCGACGCCCATGTGGCCGCGGTGCGCAAGCGACGGGAGCGGCTGGCGGCGCAGTTCCGTGCCCTGGGCGCCGATGTGCTGCCGAGCAGCACCAATTTCGTCGGCATCCGGCTGGCCGATGCCGACCTGGCCGGGCGTGTCCACCAGGCGCTCCTCGACGAGGGCAAGCTGATCGCCCGCCCCGCCGACCCGGCGCTCGGGCATGTGCTGCGCATCACCGCCGTGGAAGACGCCCTCGCCCCCGGGCGATTGGCGATCCTCGAAGCGGCGCTCAAGCGCTAGCCAAACAGGGTAAGACGCGCCATATTGGCAACCATTAGCCTGCAAATAGCGAAATCGACATGGATGCCATCCGTCGCCACTCACTGCTGATCATCGTGCTCGGCGCCCTGGTGATCAGCCTGGCCATGGGCCTGCGCCACGGCTTCGGGCTGTTCCTCGAGCCCATGAGCTCGGAGCTGGGCTGGGGCCGCGGCGTCTTCGCCTTCGCCCTGGCGCTGCAGAACCTGCTGTGGGGTCTCTCCCAGCCCTTTGCCGGCGCCCTGGCCGACCGCTTCGGCGCCGCCCGGGTGGTGGTGGTGGGCGGCGCCCTCTATGCCCTGGGCCTGCTGTTCATGGGGGTCTCGGAATCGGCGCTGGGCATGACCCTCTCCGCCGGCGTGCTGATCGGCCTGGGCCTCTCCGGCACCACCTTCTCGGTGATCCTGGGCGCCGTGGGCCGCGCCGTGGCACCGGAGAAGCGCAGCATGGCCATGGGCATCGTCAGCGCCGCCGGCTCCTTCGGACAGTTTGCCATGCTGCCCGGCACCCTGGGCCTGATGGGATGGCTGGGGTGGTCAGCGGCGCTGCTGGCAATGGGGGCCATCGCCGCGCTGATGCTGCCCCTCGGCGCCATGCTCCGCGACCGCCCCTCGGCCAAGGCGTCCAGCGATATCAGCCTGGGTGCCGCCCTCGACGAGGCCGCCAACCATCGCGGCTTCTGGCTGCTCTGCCTGGGCTTCTTCGTCTGCGGCTTCCAGGTGGTGTTCATCGGCGTTCATCTGCCCGGCTACCTCTTCGACAGCGGTATCGCCGTGCAGGTGGGCAGCACCGTGCTGGCCCTGGTCGGCCTGTTCAACATCTTCGGCACCTATGCCGCGGGCTGGCTGGGAGGACGCTACTCCAAGCCGCGCCTGCTCACCTGGCTCTACCTGATCCGCGGCGTGGTGATCACCCTCTTCCTGGTCGCTCCACTGAGTCCGGCCAGCGCCTATCTGTTCGGCATCGCCATGGGGCTGCTGTGGCTCTCCACGGTGCCGCTGACCAACGGCATCGTCGCCTCGGTGTTCGGCGTGCAGCACCTCTCCATGCTGGGCGGCATCGTCTTTCTCTTCCATCAGCTCGGCTCCTTCATGGGCGTCTGGCTGGGAGGCTACCTCTACGACCTGCAGGGCGATTACGCGGTGGTGTGGAACATCGCCATCCTGCTCTCGGTGGTGGCCGCCGCCCTGCACTGGTTCATCAGCGAAAGGCCGGTCCACCGCCCTGCCCCCGCGGAGGCCGAGGCATGAGCCGCTCGCGTCTGCTGCCGATCGCCGCTCTCATCGTCACCGCCGCCGCCCTGGGCCTGGTCTGGTGGGGCTGGCATCACCTCGACGCCGCCCAGCTGCTGCTGGGCAGCCGGCTCTGCTGATCCCGCCACCACCCTTCAGCGGCACCATCAATCGGCATCGTTGACCGCGATTCTGCAGAAGACAATATCCAGCGGGCCGCCTACACTGCACTGCAGCATCCACGGCAGAGCGGGAGAAGTCCATGGCGACCGGCGACATCGGAATGAACCATTCAGCGGCTGACGAGGAGAACGTCCGATGATCGGTATCTCGGCAATCGCCATCGCGCTGCTGCTGTTGATGTATCTGGCCTATCGCGGTCTCAGCCTGCTGATCCTGGCTCCGGTGCTGGCCGTGCTGGTGGCGCTGGTCTCGGTCGACACCCCCCTGCTGGCCAGCTATACCCAGGTCTTCATGGGCGCCGCCGGCGACTTCATCGTCCGTTTCTTTCCGCTGTTCCTGTTAGGGGCGGTGTTCGGCAAGCTGATGGAGGATTCGGGCAGCGCCGAGGTGCTGGCCAGCACGCTCGTCGAGCGCCTGGGCGATACCCGCGCCATCCTGGCGGTGGTGCTCTCCTGCGCGGTGATGACCTACGGCGGCGTCTCGCTGTTCGTGGTGGCCTTCGCGGTCTACCCAATCGCCGCGGCGCTGTTCCGCAAGGCCAACCTGCCCAAGCGATTGATCCCGGGCACCATCGCCCTGGGGGCCTTCACCTTCACCATGACGGCGCTGCCGGGCACGCCGGCCATCCAGAATGCCATTCCCATGCCCTACTTCGGCACCTCGCCGTTTGCCGCACCGGGGCTCGGCATCCTCACCGGCCTGGTCATGCTGGGGCTGGGGCAGGCCTGGTTGAGCCGGCGGGCGCGCCAGGCGCGAGTGGCCGGCGAAGGCTACGGCGACCACCAGCATGAGGCCGCACCGGCCACTCACCTGCGAGAACGCGCAGCGGGGGAAGGCTTCGACCTGGCCGAGGTCACTCAACCCCAGGCGACGCGCGACCTGCCCCCCTTGACGCTGGCGCTGCTGCCCATCCTGCTGGTCATTGCCCTGAACCTGCTGTTCACGGCGGTGGTGATTCCGGCCATGGACACCGGATATCTCGCCGAACCGACCTATGGCGCCACCAGCATCGACTCGGTGCGCGGCGTCTGGTCGGTGATCGCCGCCCTGGTGATCGCCATCATGGTCATCATCGCCACCAACAGGAGGCGCCTCGCGGACCTCACCACCACCCTGGACAGCGGTGCCAATGCCTCGCTGCTGCCGATCTTCAATACCGCCAGCCTGGTCGGCTTCGGTTCGGTGATCGCGTCGCTTGCGGCCTTCGAGACGATCAGCCTCTGGGTGACCTCGGTGGGCGGCGACAATCCGCTGATCTCGCTGGCCATTGCGGTCAACCTGCTGGCCGGCATGACCGGCTCGGCCTCCGGCGGCATGAGCATCGCCCTCTCCACGCTGGGCGACACCTACCTGGCCATGGGCCAGGCCAGCGGCATCGCCCCGGAATTGATGCACCGGGTCACGGCGGTGGCCACCGGCGGGCTGGATGCCCTTCCGCATAACGGTGCGGTGATCACGCTGCTCTCCATCTGCGGCCTGACGCACCGCCAGGCCTATCTCGATATTGCGGTGGTGGCCGTGCTGATCCCGATCATTTCACTGGTGCTGCTGATCACCCTGGGCACTCTGGTAGGATCGTTCTAACGCTACCAGTTGAGAGTCTCCATCCAATGGGCATCACCTCTGTGACACGGGTTGTCACCCTCCTGCTGGCGATGGGACTGACCGCCCCCTTGTTGGCAGGATGCAGCAGCATCGGCCGCGGCTATGAGGCCATGCTGGCCCTGGGGGATATCGCGGCGGGCAGCGAAGCGAGCCGGCTGAAACGCCGCACTCCGGAGCCCACTCGGGAACCCCTCCCCTACACGGTCGAGGGGCGAGACTATCAGGCGGATCTCTACCGCCCGGATGAGCAGCGTAGAGGGGTCATGATCCTGATCCACGGACTGACCGAAGCGGGTCGCCGCGACACACGCCTGGTCGAGTTCGCCATGACAATGTCTCGCCTGGGTTTCACGGTGGTGGTGCCCGACCTGGAAGGTTTGAAGGATTTCTCACTCGACACCCGCGACGCCGAGGCCATTGCGGATGCCATTCGCCATGTCACGGAGGCGGAGGCGCTGGGGACATCCCGTACCTCCCTGGCCGCCATCAGCCTCGCGGTGGGACCGACCCTGATCGCCGCCATGCAGGACGATACGGCCGACCGGGTAAGCTTTCTGGTTGCCCTGGGGGGCTACTACGACCTGACCGACATGCTGCGCTATGTCACCACCGGGGATGACCGCGGCGGGGCCGGCGAAGATGCCCCGCCCCCGCGGCGGGAAATGCGCTGGCTGGTTCTGCTTAGCCAGCTTCACTGGCTTGACGAGGACGATCGCGACTTGCTCACGTCCATTGTCCGACACAAGCTGGACGACCCTTCCGCTTCGGTTCAGACCGAAGTGGCCCGGCTGGGCTCTCAGGGAAAAGCGGCTTACGATCTGATGATCAACGAGGATCCCGATCGGGTGGAGGCGCTGATGACGCAACTGCCAACGCCGCTGCTGGAAGAGCTCGAGGCGCTGGACCTCGCGGCGCGGGATCTCGGCAAGCTGCAGGCACGGCTGGTGCTGGTTCATGGTCCGGATGATCGGGTGATCCCGATCAGCCACAGCCGTCGGCTGCGGGATGCCTTGCCAGACCGCCAGGCTCGGCTGTTTGAAGCCGGAGGCCTCGAGCATGTGGAGGTATCCCCCAGCTGGCGGGACGGATGGAGCCTCTGGCGAGCGATGATCCATGTGCTGGCCCTGGGCGAGGATGAGTGAGGGTTCGGCGTCTACCTCCGCCATCGCGCCAGGCACGCTGCATGGGATCGACTCAACGGCCATGCTGCATCGACACTACCGGAGAACGTGATGCCCACTGACGCCAATGCCTTCCAGACCGCCCTTGCCCTGATCCTGGGCATGGATCCGGTGCTGCTCGGCATCGTCGCGCTCTCCCTCCAGGTATCGCTGACCGCGGTGCTGGTGGCTGCCCTGCTCGCGCTGCCGCTGGGGGCGGCGCTGGCCCTGTGGCGATTCCCCGGGCGCGGCGCCATCATCGTGGCGCTCAATGCCCTGATGGGCCTGCCGCCGGTAGTGGCAGGCCTTACTGTCTATCTGCTGCTTTCCCGGGCCGGCCCCCTGGGCCAGTTCGGCCTGCTCTTCACCCCCACCGCCATGGTGATCGCCCAGGTGATCCTGATCCTGCCGATCATCGCCGCCCTGACCCGCCAGCAGATCGAGGAACTCCACGGCGAGTACCGCGACCAGCTGCAGTCGCTGGGGGTCTCTCGTCCACGCATGATCCCTACCCTGCTCTGGGATGCCCGCTTCTCGCTGCTCACGGTGATACTCGCCGGCTTCGGTCGCGCTAGCGCCGAGGTGGGGGCGGTGATGATCGTCGGCGGCAACATCGATGGCGTCACCCGGGTGATGACCACCGCCATCGTGCTGGAGACCAGCAAGGGCAACCTGCCGCTGGCCCTGGGTCTCGGCCTGGTGCTGCTGGGGCTGGTGCTGCTGGTCAACGCCGCCGCCCACCTGGTCGGCGAGACGGCACGCCGGAGGCTGGGATGAACGACATGCTCCACCCCGCCACTGCCGCCATGACCGCGGCAGACGATATCGCGCCCCTGACCTTCGAGGCCGTGAGCGTCACCCTCCGCGACCAGGTGCTGCTGCATCCGCTGACCCTGACACTGGATGGCTGCCACCGCACCCTGGTCATGGGTCCCAACGGCGCCGGCAAGAGCCTGCTGCTGCGCCTGGCCCATGGCCTGCTCGCGCCCAGCGCGGGACGGGTGCACTGGGAGGGGACCATACCCCGCCAGGCCATGGCCTTTCAGCGCCCGGTGCTGCTGCGGCGTACCGCCCTGGACAATCTCACCTATGCCCTGGCCGTTACCGGCACGCCGCGCGGCGAACGGCGCGAGCGAGGCCGGGAGGCATTGGCGCGCTTCGGTCTGGCGGCGCTGGAGAAACGCCCGGCCCGAGTGCTCTCCGGCGGCGAGCAGCAGCGCCTGGCGCTCGCCCGGGCCTGGCTGACACGCCCCAATGTGCTGTTCCTGGACGAGCCCACCTCGGCGCTGGACCCGGCGGCGATCCGCGCCGTGGAGGACGCCGTGCTCGACTTCCACCGGCGCGGAACCCGCATCGTCATGACCACCCACGACCTTAACCAGGCCCGCCGCCTCGCCGACGAGGTGGTGCTGCTCTACGGGGGGAAACTCATCGAGCATACCCCGGCCGACCGCTTCTTCGCCGAGCCCCGGACACCGGAGGGCCGGGCCTTCCTGCGCGGCGAACTGGTCTGGTAGAAAAGGAACCCCCACCATGAAACGCCCCCTTGTCCTTGCCCCCCTGGCCTTCGTTACCCTGGCACTGGCCGGCATCGGCCAGGCCCGGGCCAGCGACCACTTCATTGTCCTGGCCTCCACCACCTCCACCGAGCAGTCCGGGCTCTTCGGCCATCTGCTGCCGGCCTTCACCGAGGCCAGCGGAATCCGGGTGCGCGTGGTGGCCGTGGGTACCGGCCAGGCCTTCGAGATCGCTCGGCGCGGCGACGCCGACAGCCTGCTGGTCCACGACACCAGCGGCGAGCAGCGCCTCGTCGCCGAAGGCTTCGCCGCCGAGCGCGCCGACGTGATGGCCAACGACTTCGTGATCATCGGTCCCGGCCATGACCCGGCGGGCATCGCCAAGGCCGAGACGGTGGCCGACGCCCTGGCGCGCATCGCCGAGACCGCCTCGGCGTTCACCTCCCGCGGTGACGACAGCGGCACCCACCGCGCCGAGCAGCGACTGTGGGAAGCCGCCGGCGTCGAGCCCGCTGGCGCCTGGTACCGGGAACTCGGCAGCGGCATGGGGCAGACACTGAACACCGCCGCCGCCATGGACGCCTATGTGATGAGCGACCGCGCCACCTGGCTCGTCTTCGAGAACCCCCGAGACCTGACACTCCTCTTCGAGGACGACGAGGCGCTGTTCAACCAGTACGGCAGCCTGCTGATCGACCCCCTGCGCCACCCCCACCTCAAGCACGACCTGGCCATGCAGTGGCACCGGTGGCTGCTCTCCGAGGCGGGCCAGCAGGCCATCGCCGACTTCGAGGTCCAGGGCCAGCAACTGTTCTTTCCCAATGCCCGCCCCGACTGACCGGAAACAGGGGCAAACGGCCGCGGCGTTCCCGCCATCCGGCCGAATTCGGGAGGGCCCCGAGATTTGGTAAGATAGTCACTTCCTGCCCTTCAGGGGGCCCCTCGTTTCGGACAGCTGGAGCCGCCCATGCCGCTGCTCAGGCATTTCTCGGTGACCGGCCTGCTGGTCGGCACCCTGCTCTTCGCCTTCTCCCTCACCCCGAGCCTGCTTCCCAGGCCCTGGCTGGTGCAGGGGGTCATCAGCGGCCTCTCCTTCGCCGCCGGTTACGGGTTGGGCGTCGGCGGCCACTGGCTGTGGCACTATCTGGAGCTCCCCGAACCCGGCCCACGCCTGTTGCGGCGCATCAAGCTGGTGGCCAGCGTCTTCTGCCTGCTGGCGGCCGGCGTCTTCCTGTGGCGAGCCTCCGGCTGGCAGGAGAGCATTCGCACGCTGATGGAGATGGAACCGGTCGACGGCATACGCCCGATACGGGTCGCCCTCGTCGCCACGCCGGTGTTCATCGCCGTGCTGCTGCTGGCCCGACTGTTCCGACGCACCTTCCGTTCGCTCTCGCAACGCCTGGGACGACACGTGCCCCGCCGAATCTCTCATCTGGTGAGCCTGGTGGGCGCCATCGTGCTCTTCTGGGCGGTCATCGACGGGGTGATCTTCGCCCTGACCCTGCGCGCCCTGGACAACTCCTACCAGCGCGTCGACCTGCTGATCCCCGACGACATCGACCCACCCGCAGACCCGCAGCTGACCGGCAGCGATGCCTCGCTGATCAGCTGGGAAGGGCTCGGCCTGCGCGGGCGCCGTTTCATCACGGCCACCCCCAGCGCCGATGAGCTGAGCCAGGTCCTTGGCGAACCCGCCCGGCGTCCGATCCGGGTCTACGCCGGGCTCAATGCCGCCGAGACCCCCAAGGAGCGAGCCGAGATGGCCCTGGCGGAACTGATCCGCGTCGGCGGCTTCGAGCGTTCGGTGCTGCTGCTGGCCACCCCCACGGGGCGTGGCTGGCTCGACCCCGGTGCCCAGAACACCCTGGAAGCCCTGCACCGCGGGGATGTTGCCACCGTCACCGCCCAGTACTCCTACCTGCCGAGCCCGCTCGCCCTGCTCACCGAGGGCGAGTACGGCGTCGAGATGGCCCGCGCTCTCTTCCATGAGGTCTATGACCACTGGTCCGCGCTACCGACGGGATCGCGTCCGGCCCTCTACCTTCACGGCCTGAGCCTGGGGGCACTCAACTCCGACAGCGCCTTCGACCTCTACGACATCATCGACGATCCCTTCCAGGGCGCCCTGTGGAGCGGTCCCCCCTTCCGCAGCGAGACCTGGCGCTCCGTTACCGATGAACGCGACCCGGACTCCCCGGCCTGGCTTCCCCGTTTCCGGGACGGGCGAGTCGTTCGCTTCATGAACCAGCACACCGACCTGATGGAACAGGGCGATGACTGGGGCGACTTCCGCATCGCCTACCTGCAGTACGCCAGCGACCCGGTGACCTTCTTCGAGCCCCGCTCGCTCTATCGCGAGCCCGACTGGATGCGTGAGCCGCGTGGCCCGGACGTTTCCCCGGACCTGCGCTGGTACCCCATCGTGACCATGCTGCAACTGCTCGCCGACCTGGCCACCGGCAGCGCGCCGCCGGGCTATGGCCACGAGATCGCCGCCGAGGACTATATCGATGCCTGGGTCGCCCTCACCGAGCCAGAGGGGTGGACGGAGACCGAACTCGATCGCCTCAAGGGGCATTTCCAGCGCTAGCCCCACCCGCCTCCAACCCCGCCAGCAGAACGTCGAGGTCGTTGCTGAGGAAGCGCGCCTCCACGCACTCGCCCAGGTGCTCCTCGGCAAAGTGCAGAAAGCCCAGCGCCGCATGGGAGAGGCGGCGGTCGCGGCGCACGATGAACTGCCAGTGGCTCTCGATGGGCAGACCGGTCACCGGGAGGATCGCGATGTCGGGGTGTTCCGGCGGCAGCACGTGCTCGGAGAGCACCGCGAGCCCCATGCCGGCCGCCACGCCGACGCGTATCGCCTCGTTGCTGGCCATCTGCAGGGTGGGCCCCAGCGACAACCCCTGCTCCTGAAGCCAGCTCTCGAACAGCATGCGGGTGGCCGAGCCGGGCTCGCGCAGCAGAAATCGCTCCTCGAGCAGCTCGCCCATGGCGATGCGCTCACGGCCGGCAAGCCGGTGACCCCGGGGCGCCACTGCTACCAGGGGATTGCGCAGGAAGCGTCCGGCCAGGGCGTGGGCCAGGGACGGCGGGTGGCTGAAGACATAGAGATCGTCCTCCTGGCGCTCGAAGCGAGTGAGCATCTGGCGGCGGTTGCCGATATGGACGGTGACGTCGACCTCGGGGAACGCCTGGCTGTAGGGGCCGAGCAGACGCGGCAGCACGTACTGGGCGGTGTTGACCAGAGCGATGGAGAAGCGGCCCCGTTCGCCGCCGCGCAGCGCGGCGAGGTAGTCGTCGAAGTCGGCAAAGCGGCCCAGCACCTCGCGACTGGCCCGGTAGAGTTCGGCGCCCGCCTCGGTCGTCACCTGCCGCCCCTCGCGGCTCTCCAGCAGTGGCTCGCCCACCGCTACGGTGAGACGCTTGAGCTGTTGGGAAACGGTGGGCTGGGTGAGGTGAAGTTGTCGTGCCGCCTCGCTGACCGAACCGCTGCGCACTACGGCCACATAGACCTGAAGCAGCCGGAAGGTGAGGTGTCGGATATTCATGCGGTGTGTCTCCCGGCGTGATATAGATGATCTTCTATGCATCATCGCCTTAGTTTTTATTGGCATCAATGCCAAGCCCTGAGCAGAATGCGCGGCGACACCCCCTGATCACGAGATGCCCCTGATGCCCGATATCGTGGTGATGTTCTTCCTGCTCGGTCTGCTGGCCGGCGTGGTGAAATCCGACCTGACCATTCCCAAGGCCGCCTACGACACCCTGAGCCTGCTGCTGATGCTGACCATCGGCCTCAAGGGTGGCATGGCGCTCTACGGCAACCTGGGCTGGTCGCTGCTGCCCGAGCTGGTCGCCGTGGCGGCGCTGGGCGCTGTGATCCCGCTGGTCCTGATGCCGGTGCTGCGCCGGCTGGTCCGCCTCTCCCCCGCCGACAGTGCCAGCCTCGCCGCCCACTACGGCTCGGTCAGCGCCGGCACCTTCGCCGTGGCGCTGGCCTTCGCCGAGGGGCGCGGCCTGCCGATCGGCGCCGAGGTCACCCTCTACCTGGTGATGATGGAGCTGCCGGCGATCATGGTGGCCATCGCCCTCTTTCGCCGCTACAAGGGCGCCGAGCCCGGCGAGGCGATGCAGGGCATCTGGCACGAGACGCTGACCAACCGCGGGGTGATCCTGCTGGCCGGCGGCGCGGTGATCGGCGCCATGTACGGCCCCATGGAGGGTGCCAACGTCACCGAGCTGTTCACCAGCGCCTTCCACGCCGTGCTTGCGCTCTTCCTGCTGCAGATGGGCCTCACCGCCGCCGAGACCCTGCGTCCCATTCCCTGGCACCACTGGCGCCTGCTCACCTTCGCCCTGGTCGCCCCGCCGCTGCTGTCCCTGGCCGGCCTGGCCGTGGGCCTGGCGCTGGGCCTGCCCACCGGCTCGCTGCTGATCCTCACGGCACTGGCCGCCAGCGCTTCCTATATCGCCGCCCCGGCCGCCATGCGCACCGCCATTCCCCAGGCCAACATCGGGCTGGCGATGCTCGCCGCCCTGGGCTTCACCTTCCCGCTCAACGTGATCCTCGGCATTCCGCTCTACCACCAGCTGATCATCTGGCTGGCCGGGTAACACCTGGCTGAGCGGGTAACGCATCCGGGGCAGCCATGACGGCTGCCCCTCCTTTTTGCGTTTCTGATATTTAGGTGCATGGACCTCTTCCATGATCGAGACGCCGGATTGGCGTGCCGTCTGGCTGCCTTGCCCGGCGCCGGGGCTTGCGACATTCGTCTAAGCGGCAGATGGCTGCACTTTACGTTAACGTCAACCTGTCCTAATCTGGTGCCATCATCGAATGTCACCACCCGACAAGAACCGGAGCCCCGCCCATGCATACCCCCTTCAAGCCCCTCGACTTCGGCCTCGACGACGAACTGAACATGCTGCGCGACCAGGTCAACGCCTTCGCGCGTGACGAGATCGCACCGCGCGCCGCCGAGATCGACGAGAAGAACGAGTTCCCCAACGACCTCTGGCAGAAGTTCGGCGACATGGGCCTGCTCGGCATCACCGTCGCCGAGGAAGACGGCGGCACCGGCATGGGGTATCTGGCGCACTGTATCGCCCTGGAAGAGATCTCCCGGGCCAGCGCCTCGGTGGGCCTCTCCTACGGCGCCCACTCCAACCTCTGCGTGAACCAGTTCAAGATCAACGCCACCGCCGAGCAGAAGGCCAAGTACCTGCCCAAGCTGATGAGCGGCGAGCACATTGGCGCGCTGGCCATGTCCGAGCCGGGCGCCGGCTCCGACGTGGTCTCCATGAAGCTGCGCGCCCGGAAGGAGGGTAGCAAGTACATCCTCAACGGCAACAAGATGTGGATCACCAACGGCCCCGACGCCCACGTGCTGGTGGTCTACGCCAAGACCGATCCCGACGCGGGCTCCAAGGGCATCACCGCCTTCATCATCGAGAAGGGCATGCCCGGCTTCACCACCGCCCAGAAGCTCGACAAGCTCGGCATGCGCGGCTCCAACACCTGCGAGCTGGTGTTCCAGGACTGCGAAGTGCCGGAAGAGAACATCCTCGGCGAGCTCAACCGTGGCGTGCGCGTGCTGATGAGCGGCCTGGACTACGAGCGCACCGTGCTGGCCGCCGGCCCCATCGGCATCATGCAGGCCGCCCTGGACATCGTGGTGCCCTACGTCCATGAGCGTAAGCAGTTCGGCCAGTCCATCGGCGAGTTCCAGCTGGTGCAGGGCAAGGTGGCCGACATGTACACCACCCTGAACGCCTGCCGCGCCTATCTCTATGCCGTCGCCGCCGGCTGCGACCGCGGCCAGACCTCCCGCAAGGACGCCGCCGGCGTCATCCTCTACTGTGCGGAGAAGGCCACCCAGGTGGCGCTGGACGCCATCCAGCTGCTGGGCGGCAACGGCTACATCAACGAGTACCCCACCGGCCGCCTGCTGCGCGACGCCAAGCTCTACGAGATCGGCGCCGGCACCAGCGAGATCCGCCGGATGCTGATCGGCCGCGAACTCTTCAACGAATCCAAGTAAGGGTAGGCCCATGGCAATCCTGCAGACACAGATCAACCCGCGCAGCGACGGCTTTCAGACCAACGAGGCGACCATGCGCGCCGAGGTGATGAAGCTGCGCGAGCTGACCGCCGCCATCGCCCAGGGCGGCGGCGAGAAGGCTCGCGTCCGCCATGAGTCCCGCGGCAAGCTGTTCGTGCGCGACCGCATCGACCATCTGATCGACGAGGGCTCGCCCTTCCTCGAGTTCTCGGCGCTGGCCGCCCATGAGATGTACGACACGTCGATTCCGGCCGCCGGTGTGGTCACCGGCATCGGCCGCGTCAGCGGCGTCGAGTGCGTGATCGTCGCCAACGACGCCACCGTCAAGGGCGGCACCTACTTCCCGCTCACCGTTCGCAAGCACATCCGCGCCCAGGAGATCGCCCGCAAGCACCGCCTGCCGTGCATCTACCTGGTCGACTCCGGCGGCGCCTTCCTGCCCCGTCAGGATGAGGTCTTCCCGGATCGCGACCACTTCGGCCGCATCTTCTACAACCAGGCGACGCTCTCCGCCGAGGGCATCCCGCAGATCGCCGTGGTCATGGGCTCCTGCACCGCCGGCGGCGCCTACGTGCCGGCCATGGCCGACGAGTCGATCATCGTCCGTGAGCAGGGCACCATCTTCCTGGGCGGCCCGCCCCTGGTGAAGGCCGCCACCGGCGAGAGCATCAGCGCCGAGGACCTGGGCGGCGCCGACGTGCACGCCAAGAAGAGCGGCGTGGCCGACCACTACGCCGAGAACGACGCCCACGCCCTGCAGCTCTGCCGCGCCTGCATCTCGCGCCTCAACTGGCAGAAGCGCGGTCAGCTGAAGATGCAGGAGCCCAAGCCCCCACGCCTGGATCCGAGCGAGATCTACGGCATCGTCGGCACCGATCTCAAGAAGCCCTATGACGTTCGCGAGGTGATCGCGCGCATCGTCGACGACTCCGACTTCGACGAGTTCAAGCGCTACTACGGCGACACCCTGGTCACCGGCTTCGCCCATATCCACGGCTACCCGGTGGGCATCGTCGCCAACAACGGCGTGCTGTTCTCCGAGTCCGCGGTCAAGGGCGCGCACTTCATCGAACTCTGCGCCCAGCGCAAGATCCCGCTGATCTTCCTGCAGAACATCACCGGCTTTATGGTGGGCTCCAAGTACGAGCACGAGGGCATCGCCAAGCACGGTGCCAAGCTGGTCACCGCGGTGGCCTGCGCCCGGGTGCCCAAGTTCACCGTGCTGATCGGCGGCAGCTTCGGCGCCGGCAACTACGGCATGTGCGGCCGCGCCTACGATCCCAACCTGCTGTTCATGTGGCCGAATGCCCGAATTTCCGTCATGGGTGGGGAACAAGCGGCCGGCGTGCTGGCCCAGGTCAAGCGCGAGCAGATCGAGCGCGAGGGACGCGAGTGGACCAAGGAGGAGGAAGAGGCCTTCAAGCAGCCCACCCGTGAGCAGTACGAGCACCAGGGCCACCCCTACTACGCCAGTGCACGGCTATGGGACGACGGTGTGATCGACCCGGCCCAGACCCGCGACGTGCTGGGCCTGTCGCTGGCCGCCGCCATGAATGCCGAGGTCGAAGAGACCAAATTCGGCGTGTTCCGGATGTAAGGAAGGATCTCCCCCATGGCAACGCAACAGACCTTCTCACGGCTGGAACTGGATGACCGCGGCATCGCCTGGCTCACGCTGGAACGCCCCGAGGTCCACAACGCCTTCGACGACAGCCTGATCGCCGAGCTCAACGCCCACCTGGAAAAGCTGCACGACGCCGCCCTCCATGGCGAGGTGCGCGCGGTGGTGCTGGGTTCAGAGGGCAAGAGCTTCTCCGCCGGGGCCGACCTCGGCTGGATGAAACGCATGGTCGAGTATGATTTCGACGGCAACCTGAGTGATTCACGCAAGCTCTCGGCGCTGATGCACGGGCTCGACACCCTGCCCTGCCCCACCCTCTGCCGCGTGCAGGGCGCCACCTTCGGCGGCGCCGTGGGCCTGGCCGCCTGCTGCGATCTTGTCATCGCCAGCGAGAGGGCGAAGTTCTGCCTCTCCGAGGTGAAGATCGGCCTCTCACCTGCGGTGATCAGCCCCTATGTGCAGCGCGCCATCGGCTCGCGCCAGATGCGCCGCTACGCGCTGACCGCCGAGGTGATGGACGCCCCCACCGCCCTGGCACTGGGGCTGGCCCACCAGGTGGTGGAGCATGACGCCCTCGACGACGCCGTGAAGGCCATGCTCGATGTGGTGCTGGGCGGTTCGCCCCAGGCTCAGCGCGCCACCAAGGCGCTGCTGGCCGAGGTGGCCCGCGCGCCCGACAGCCAGGCCACCCGCGAGCATACCTGCCGGGTGATCTCCGAGCTGCGCGTCAGCGCCGAGGGCCAGGAGGGCCTGGCCAGCTTCTTCGAGAAGCGCCGCCCCGATTGGACCCAACCCTCCGGTCCTCAAGAACAGGCCGACGCCAGTAACAACAACCGTGCCGCGGAGCCCCGCTCATGACCTCTGAAGTGAAGAAGTTCGATACCCTGCTGGTCGCCAACCGCGGCGAGATCGCCTGCCGGGTGATGCGCACCGCGCGCGCCATGGGCCTGCGCACCGTGGCCGTCTACTCCGATGCCGATGCCAACGCCCGCCACGTGCGCGAGGCCGACGAGGCCGTGCGCCTCGGCCCCGCCGCCGCCCGGGAGAGCTACCTCAAGGTCGAGGCGGTGATCGAAGCGGCGCAGCGTACCGGCGCCGGCGCCATCCACCCCGGCTACGGCTTCCTCTCCGAGAACGGCCCCTTCGTAGAGGCCCTGGAGAAG
>Ga0207421_10002234_pt1 | contig 24231 bp, 31 predicted proteins | sample SodLakKL_010_SED_4_FD_187542 | JGI IMG/M metagenome (GOLD analysis project Ga0207421, IMG submission 187542) | Alkaline sediment microbial communities from Lake Tanatar, Kulunda Steppe, Russia - 8KL_010_SED (SPAdes) (version 2) | ecosystem: Environmental > Aquatic > Non-marine Saline and... | reverse complement strand
AAAGGCTCGAAGCTTTTCAAAGAAATAACCGGTCTCCGGGAGTACTACCTGTATAGAAAGGAAATGGAGCTATTGAAAAAAGCGGGCCCGCTGATCAGTAATTTTTCTGATGAACCTGATGTGGTGGAAATCGGAAGCGGCGACTGCTCTAAAATTTCAGTCCTTCTTGAATCAATTCCTGAAAACTCAAGAAAAAACACAAGGTATATACCCCTGGATATAAGTTTATCTGCTGTAGAAGAATCCGCTTGCCGGCTGAATCGAAAATTTCCCCAATTGAGAATCCACGGGGTAGTGGCTGACTTTATGAGCCAGCTGGAAAGCTTACCTAACGGCAGGAAGAGTTTTTTTTGTTTTTTGGGAAGCACCCTGGGAAATATGAGCAGGGGAGCCGGAATAAATTATTTAAGGCGGTTGAGCGGATATATGAATTTCGGCGATCATTTTCTGCTGGGGGTTGATATGGTTAAAGAGGAAGAGGTTCTTAACAGGGCATATAATGACAGCAAAAATATCACAGCAAGGTTTAATAAAAACATTTTAAATGTGGTTAACAGCTATGCAGAGACAAATTTTAACCCTGAGGATTTTAAACATATAGCATTTTTTAACAGAAAAAAATCAAGGGTGGAGATGCACCTTAAGGCAAAAAAAGAAATTAATATTACTTCACCATTTATTAAAGAAGGGATCAGAATAAGTGAAGGAGAACTGCTGCATACCGAAAATTCTCATAAATTCACCCCTGAAGACATACAAATTATGGCATCGGTAACGGGATTGAAAATTGAAAATATTTTTACCGATAAAAACCAATGGTATTATCTGGTGGAGTTTGTAAAGAGTAAGAGTTTATGATAGATACGGATAAAATCCGCAGCGACTTTCCCATCTTTAATAATGGGGGAATTGTATATCTGGATAATGCCGCGACCACTCAGAAACCCGAACAGGTTTTGACTAAAATTGACAAATACTACAGGGAATTAAACAGCAATATACACCGGGGAGAGCACTATTTAAGCAGAAAAGCAAGTGTTGAATATGAAGAAAGCAGAACTGCAGTTAAGAAATTCATTAATGCAGGGGACGAAAGAGAAGTGATTTTTACCCGGGGAACTACTGAAGCGATAAACTTAATTGCCCGATGTTACGGTGATAAATATGTAAACGAGAAAGATGAGATTATCATTTCCAATATGGAACACCATTCAAATATTGTACCCTGGCAGAGACTGTGCAAAAGAAATAGAGCGGTCTTAAAGGTTCTGCCTTTTAATGATAAGGGAGATCTTTTGATTGATAGGCTGGAGGACTTGATCACCGAAAAGACAAAAATGATTGCACTTACTCAGGTTTCTAACGTTTTGGGTACGGTAAACCCGATAAAGAAAATTATTCATAGGGCCCATTCGGAAGGCATCCCGGTTTTAATAGACGGGGCTCAATCCATACAGCACTTATCCGTGGATGTAGGGGATCTGGACTGTGACTTTTTTGTTTTTTCGGGTCACAAGATGTACGCTTCAACCGGCACCGGAGTGCTCTACGGCAAAGAAAAGTGGCTTGAAAAGCTTCCTCCCTACGAGACAGGCGGGGGGATGGTGAAGAAGGTAAGTCTTGAAAAAAGTAAGTTTGAAGACATTCCCTTAAAATTTGAGGCGGGAACGCCAAATATTGCCGGGATACTTTCTTTCAAGGCCGCCATTGATTATATTCAAAATATAGGGATGAAAGAAATTAAAAAACATGAAGAGAAAATTTCAAAATATTTAACTCAGGAATTACTTAAACTGAAAGGGGTCGAGATATACGGAAATTCAGATGAAAGGGTGGGGGTTGTGTCGTTTAATTTGGATGGTATACACCCATACGATGCCGGTGTATTACTTGACAGGATGAAAATAGCGGTCAGGACGGGAACCCACTGCGCCCAGCCGGTGATGGACCATTACGGCATCCCCGGAGCTCTCCGGGCTTCTCTGGCATTTTATAATAATGAAGAAGATGTGGACATATTGATAGAGGGTATTAAGAAAGTTAATAGAATAGCAGTTTAAAAATATGATGGATGAAATAAATACCATACAGGATAATATTATAGAGGAAATTTCCGGTTTAAATGACTGGATTGATTTTTATGAATATCTGATAAAACTGGGTAAGGAGTTTAAGGCGGCTGGAGAAGGCTTAAAGACCGAGGAAAACTTGATCAGCGGCTGCCAGTCAAGCTTATGGCTTGACAGCGAGTTAAAAAACGGAAGGGTTATTTATAGAGCCCAAAGCGATGCTTTGATAACAAGGGGAATTCTGGCATTAATATTAAGGGTTTTAAATAATAGGCGCCCTGGAGAAATAGTATCAAGTGAGCTGTATTTTATTTACAAGACAGGATTGAAAGAACATCTTTCCCCGGCCAGATCAAAAGGTCTTTCTGCAATTTTGAAACGAATGAAAGAACAGGCTTCCGGATTCATGGGGACCGGGCAGACCCCGGAGAGAAAAAAAGGTGTTGGTGTGATAAAAGAAAGAAATGGTAAAAATGGCGAAAGTCAATAGAGATTCATATAAGAAAAGAGGTTGAGATGTTTATTTTTGATATGGACGGAACCCTGGTGGATACGCGCAGAGCTATAGTTGATGCGGCAAACTATACAAGAAAAAAAATGAAAAAAAAAGATCTTCCTTTTGAAACAATTGTTTCATATATAGGTGGTCCCCTGGATGATCTTATGGAGAAAGTCCTCCGTACAAAAGACCCGGGATTAATCAATAAAGGCGGGGGTTTTTTTAACGGCTATTATAAAAAGAACTCTAAAGAAAAAATTAAACTTTATCCCAATGTAAAAGATACGCTTGAATATTTTAAAGAAAAGAAAAAAGCCATCGTTACCAATGCTTCGGAAAAAATGGTGATAATGACTCTTGAATATTTTAATATTAAAGTGTATTTTGAAGAAATATTTACCGGGGATGAGGAAAACTGTGTTAAACCATCCGCCTGCCCCATAAAAAAAACCCAGAAACACTTAAATGCCTGCAGCCGGGATTCAGTAATTATCGGAGATATGGCTGTTGATGTTCATGCAGGTAAAAAAGCAGGCATAAAAACCTGCGGTGTCACTTACGGTATCGGAAAAGAAGAAGAATTAAGGAAGGCCTCTCCGGACTTTATAATTGATGACATAGCCGAACTCAAAGCTATATTTAAAAAACAAAAAAAAACAGAATAAGGTTTTTATATTTGTCTGAGTTTTATAATTTTAAAACTTAGTGGAAATAAATCAGTTAAAGGTAGAAGAATACAATTGTTAAGCATCACCTAAAAAATATAAAATTTAAATGTAAGTTAGGCAAATGTAGATAAGAGCCTAAGTGAAGAAAAGTGTCGCAGAGAGGGTAAATTTAAAGGAGGTTAAGAAGATGAAAGCGCAATGGAGTTGTGAAAAGGATATTTTATGCGGGGTTAATCAGCCCGAAGATGAAAAAGAAATGACTGATTTGGAGAAAAAGCATGTGCCGGTTATTGAAGCTCCGGAGAAGGTATTGAAAGATTCTCCATTTGAAGTTAAAGTGGAGACCGGGAAACTGGTGGCGCATCCCAATGAACCTGCCCATTTTATTGAATGGGTGGAGTTATACTGCGGGGATACGTTTCTGGGCAGGGTTCATTACAGCAGCGGAGTCAGCTACCCGACGGCTGTTTTCAAAGTGAAGTTAAGCCATGCCCACGGCCCGCTTAAAGTTTGGTCGAAATGCAATATACACGGTTTATGGGAAGCTGAAAAAAGTATCAGTGTACATGAGGAGATGTAATCGAATAAATAGGTAAGAAAAAGTATTTGGAATACTCCTGAATGTGGAGTACTCTTGAAAGCAGATAAAGTGTGGGGGGAAAGAAAAAGGAGGAAAAGAAGATGAGAAGAGGATTAATTCCGAGAGAATCTTTAAAAGAATTGATGGAAGGTGATTTTTTTGACAGGATGTTTTCCCGCAGTCCGTTCAGGATAATGGGAGAAGATTTAGAGAGCCCGGCTGTGGATCTTATAGACAAGAAGGACAGGTTGATTGCCAAGGTAGAACTTCCGGGCATAAATAAAGAGGATTTAAATGTAGAGGTTGAAGACGGGTTGCTAAAAATCCGGGGCGAGAGAAAAAAGGAAGAGGAAGTTGAAGACAAGGACTACTACAGGTGCGAGAGGTATTACGGTAGTTTTTCCCGCAATGTAAAACTGCCGGATGCTGTTGATAAGAATAAAGTCAAGGCTTCTTACAAGGACGGCATATTGACCGTAGATATGCCCAAAAGCAAGGAAGCAAAGTCCAGGCAGATAAATATTGAAGTGAAGTAAAATACTTCATTAGGTTATATCCGGACCGGCATAATTCTTTGTGCCGGTCCGATTTTCTTTAAAAGATGATGAAAGGATATCTATTGAATCAAGTAGGAAATAGTATAAAGGCGGCACGGAATATTATCATATTCTGTCATATACGTCCCGACGGAGATGCTATTGGTTCAATGCTCGCGTTGGGAGAAGGGCTAAAAAAATACGGAAAAGATGTAATCATGGTGAGCTCTGATGGAATTCCGGAGAAATTTCAGGGTCTTCCGGGAGCTGAAACAGTGGAAAAAGAAACTTCTCAAAAAGCGGAGTTGTCAATAGCGGTAGACTGCAGCACAAGAGACATGCTGGGCAGCAGTTTTGAAGCCTTTAAAAAGTCAAATCGAACAGTTGAGATTGACCACCATGAGACAAGAAAGCCGTTTGCGGATATGGGACTGGTAGATACTGAAGCTTCTGCAGTGGGTGAGATTATTTATCTTCTACTTAATGAGCTTAAAATTAAAATCGACAAAAATATTGCAGAAAACATCCTGACTTCTGTAATAGTTGAAACAAATTCTTTTAACCTTCCCAGTATAAGGCCATTTACATTCAGTATGTGCGCGGAGCTTTTGAAAACCGGAGTAGATTACTACTCGCTCACAAATTCGGTATACTGGTCCAGAAACAGGGTTTCAACAGTAATAACAGGCTTGTGTCTATCAAAATGCCGGTTTACGGATAAAGGTAGAATTGCATGGACAACAGTATGGAGAGAAGAGCTTGAAAAATATAATGCCAAAGAGGAGAATATAGAAACTGTAACGGGAGATATGCAGGCTGTAAGCGGCGTGAAGGCCGCATTGTTTTTTATTGAAAAAAACAAAGAGACCATCAGGGTAAGTATGAGGTCAAACGGAAGTATTAATATAGGGGCAATAGCCCGAGAATACGGAGGAGGGGGCCATTTTAACTCCGCCGGATGCATTATAAAAAACAAAAAGAGCCACATAAAGGGCTTAATAGAAAGGGTGGAGAGCGAGATATTGTAATTCAGTACGTTTGAGCCTTTAATTTGACATTATTCATTAGGTAAAGCTATACTTTACCATGCCCTATAAAATACTTATAGTAGATGACAACAAAATATTTCTTGAAGAAATATCTGAAGCGTTGAGTAAGTATGATGTGCTTACCGCCCCTGATGGAAAGAAAGCGCTGGATATACTGATGAGACCCAACAGCATAGACCTGGTGCTTCTGGATCAGAAAATGCCCGGTGAAAAAGGGACAGAACTTATTCGGAAAATAAGGCAGAAGAGCAAAGATACGAGCATAGTAATACTTACCGCATACGGCTCAAAGGAAGTGGTTCTTGAATCCCTCCGGGCGGGCGCCGATGATTTTCTGGACAAGGTCTCCGATATAGAAACCATAAGGGCTGTTATAGAAAAAATTATTGACAGCAAAAGAAAAAACAGAAGCCTCCCGGAATCCGGGGGTTCCGGTAAGATTGAGGAAATGAAAAGATATATAGACAAGAACTGCTACAAGAGGTTTACCCTTGAAAACGTGGCATCGGAGGTTCATCTGACCCCCAAGTATGCCAGCAGGCTGTTTAAGGAAAAGACGGGTCTGTCTTTTACCGACTACCGCCTCAAAGTAAAATTGGAGGAGGCCAAAAAACTCCTTAAAAGTACATCTCTTTCCATAAGCAGCATTGCCTACAAGATAGGGTATATGAACCCGGAGTCGTTCATGAGAAAGTTTAAAGATCACTATGGGAGAACCCCGACAGAATACAGAAAGTAAATTCCTGAAGGTGCGATGGATTTATCCGGCCTAAAGGTTAAAATTGGAATAGGAAATATAACGGCCCTGGCCATACTGACGGGGCTTTACATTACCACCTTTTACAACTACCTTTTATTTCATACCCTTGCCGAGTTTTTCAGTATAGTTATTGCCGGGGCCATATTTGCCCTTGTATGGGCGGCTCGGGATAAACTGGATTTAAAAGCGCTGCTTTTCCTTGGGATAGCCTACCTTTTTATCGGGTTTATTGACCTTATGCATACCCTTGTTTATCCGGGAATGAATATTATTGCCGGTTCCGGGACTAACATGTCAACACAGCTATGGATAGGCGCAAGGTATATCCAGGCCCTGACTCTCGTGGGGTTTCCGTTTATGATGAATAAGAACCTAAGGCAAAGCCTTTGGTTTTTGATATACGGGTCAGCAACCGCAGGGTTGCTTTTGAGTATATTTTATTTTGATAATTTCCCGGTTACTTTCATCGAGGGGCAGGGGCTGACTCCGTTTAAAGTGGCAAGCGAGTATGTCATATCGGCCCTTTTTATTTGCGCCCTTGTTTTAATGTGGAGGAAAAGGGCTTCTATACCACAGGGAGTATTGAATCTTCTGACTATTTCCATAGTTCTTACAATTTTTTCGGAACTGTCCTTTACTCTTTACACCGACCCTTACGGAACCGCAAACACAGTCGGCCATTTTCTAAAAATAGGGGCCTTTTATTTCATCTATAAAGCCGTTGTTGAAACCGGCATCCGCCGGCCGGAAAAAGTCCTTTTTTACAAGCTCAATGAAACCCGGCAGAAGTTCAAGGACCAGTATGAGCAGCTTTTTAATATTCTGGAAAACATGCGGGCCGGAGTGTATATAATTTCTGAATGCGGTGAGATAGAATACGTTAATCCGGCTTTAAAAAAAGAGTTCGGAGACCCGGAAGGCAAGCTCTGCTACGAGTACTGTTTCGGGCGGGAGGCCCCGTGCCCCGACTGCAGAAACAGCGAGGTTTTTGAGGGTAAGGAAGTAAAATGGGTAAAGAGTTATCCCAATGGGAAAACTTATGATTTAAAGGAGTCTCTTCTTGAGAACCCCGATGGAACCAGGTCAAAATTAAAGATATTTACAGACATAACGGAACTAAAAGAAGCGAGAGAGAAAGCGGAGAAAAAAGCTCAAGAGAAAGACAGAGAGCTAAAGGAAATCACAGTGAAAATGGAGCATATACGCCGGCTTTCTGCTATCGGAGAACTGGCAGCCGTTGTTGCCCATGAATTAAGAAATCCACTTGCCTCCATGAAAGTCTCCCTTTATAATCTGGCCCAGAAAACAGGCCGGCAAGACCAGCTTAAGCATATTGAAAGAATTAAAGGCAGAATTATGGAGTCAGACCGGGTTATTGATAACCTTCTGTCTTATTCCAAGCTTAAACCGTCCCGGTTTAAGAAAATAAACCCGCGGGAGCTTGTCGAAGAATGCATCGGGGAAGCAAAGGAAAACCTTTCAGGAAAAGAGATTGAAATAAAGAAAAGAATAAACCTTCCTGAAAAAACTTACTTACGTGGAGATTATTTTCAGCTCAAAGAAGTCATAAATAACCTGTTGAGCAATTCCGCCCAGGCGCTTGCTGAAAAGGGAGGCAGAATAGAGCTGGAATTATTTAAGGAAAATGATAAAACAGCGCTGGTTGTCAAAGATAACGGCCCGGGGATTGATAAAGAGATAATTGATAAAGTTATAGACCCTTTCTTTACCACCCGTTCCACAGGCACCGGATTAGGTCTTGCAATATGCGCCCAGATAGCTCACTTTCATAACGCATCTTTGAGTATAGACAGTGCTGCCGGAAAGGGCACCTCTGTCATATTAAAATTCCCATCCTGAGAAAAACAATTTTTAAATAAAGCCCCAAAACCTGCCAAGGTAGTAAAAAATCAGTATTTAGTGGAATCAAACAATAACAGAGGGAATTTATTATAGCTAGAATTAAATTAAGGTTGAGATATGAATAAAATATTAATAGTTGATGACAATGAAGATTTACTCAGTGAGCTTAAAGAAGCTTTTGAGGGGGCGGGTTATGATGTGGCTGTTTCCTCAGATGGCGTAAGCGCGCTGGAGGTGGCAAAAAGCAACTTTCCCGATTTAGTTCTTCTGGATCTAAATCTTCCGCGCAAAAGCGGTTTTGAAGTGGCAAGCGCCCTTAAAAAGCAAAAAAGGTTATCAAATGTTCCTATAATAGCCATGACCGGCCACTACACCGAAGAAGAACGAAAAAGAGCAATAAACGCATGCGGGATAAGAAAGTGTTTGACCAAGCCAATGGATATGGAAGAAATGTTTAAAGAAGTAGAAAACATTTTAGGCGAAGGATAAAAGATAAGTGAAATGAATAAAAGGAGGAAAAAGTATGTGCCCTTTACATTATGAAATGCCGTTTGGATATACGGGAGGAATAATTATGTGGATATTGATTTTTGTTGTTGTGGTTTTGGCTGTTTACCTGGCTTTAAAGTCTTCTTTGAAAGTGAAATCAGAGAATGATTCAGAAACTGCGCTGGACATTTTAAAAAAGAGATATGCCGCGGGGGAAATATCGAAAGAAGAGTTTGAAGAAAAGAAAAAGGATATTCTCTGAATTTTATGGGAAAGAAACCGAAAATAAAAGTAATAAAAGACGGTCCTTACATAGTAAGCGGGGTGGAAAGTATAAACAGATGGGAAGCCCCGGATATTTCTGTGAAAAAGAGCGCGCTCCTCTGTCGATGCGGAAAATCAAAAACTTTTCCTTTCTGCGATGGTGAACATGAAAAAATCAATTTCAGCGGCAGAAAGCTTCCCGGCAGGAAAAAAAACAAAACAGTCAGTTACAGGGGAGATGGAATAAAGATAAATGACAATCGTTCAGCCTGCTCTCACGACGGGGCCTGTTTTAAAAACCTGCCCGAGGTTTTCCGGCCAAAGGAGTGGAAATGGGTTAAAGCCGGAAAATCATCTAGGGAAGAGATTATAAATACGGTGAAAAAATGCCCTTCGGGGGCTTTAAGTTATACAATTTGCGGGGTTGAGTATAAGGATTATGACCGCCCTCCGGCTGTGAAACTGGATCCCAGGGGGCCCTTAAATACCGAAGGGTATATTGAACTGGACGACCCCCGGGGTAATCGTCCCCGGTCACGGGAACATTACAGTCTTTGTAGATGCGGAAAGTCAAAAAACAAGCCTTTTTGCGACGGAATGCATATGCCGGGGTTATTTAATGAATAGGGCTTCACAAAATTAGCTCTTTGAAAAATCAAAATTGGAGAAAAAGGACTTAATATAGCGAATTTTGTCTTCGTTTCCGGTTTTAGCAGCGGCAAGTGCAATTAAAAGCACTGTAATATGAGCAATGGTGCATGAATTAGCAGTGGCGTTAAGGCCTTTAATAGATGGAGTTTGCATCATAAAGGAAAGCAGCCTGGAGAAAATTCTTTCTGAAGAAGTTCTTTGGTCATAAAGTTTCTTGAAAGTCTCCGAACCGTAATCGATGTTGTCCCTGCCAGAAGTGTCGACATCGATTCTTAAGTTAGTAGTACATCCATAACGGTTGGAATAAAATTTGGGATGATTCCAGGGGCAGAGGCCGCCGACTTTGCGGGCAAATTTTTTAGAGGCTTTAATGGGACAGACAAATTTATGGCGTCTGCGGTTTTGTTTTTTGTCATAGAATTTACCCATGGATTTCATCTGAAATCCTGCTGCGCAAATCGGATTGCCGGTAGAAGATAAAGCAACATCGGGGTTTTTGCTTTTTCTCGGGTTTCTGGCGATAACGGGTTTTGCTTTGAGTTCTTTGAGTATGAAGTTGACGATATGATAGGAATCAAAAGCGGCATCTGCCATTACGGCTTTGATAGATAAATTAAGTTCTTTCTTAATATTCTTGAGTTGAGGAATAAGCATTTTGGATTCGTGGACATTGGCTGGTTTGGTAACTTCTGCGACGGGAAGCTCGGAGATACAATCATTGAGAATGTGGTTTCTGTATCCCCAGAAAAAACGCACCTTTTTCTTTGGGAAAAAGATATTATATGTACCGAGCCTGGCCTGGGAATCTCCTTTCGGGAATTTATGTTTGTTAAAGCGTTCTTTGACATTAGTTTTTAAATTGTTTTCTTTTACATTGGCTTTAAGAGGACAGGCAGCCGCGGATATGTGGCAACCGGTAATTTGCCCTGACAAAATAAGTTGCTTGAGAAGATTTAATCGTACTGATTGAAGTTTTTCATTGGGAGTGTTTTTCAGGTAGGCCGAGAATCTCTGATGCGAGGGAAAAGATTTAAACCCGCAAACCTGGGCGAGTTGCGGATAGTTTTTAAGTTCACGAGAAAGATCAAGCAGGGAGCGTATGGTACGCATGTTTCTAAATATTAAGGCGTTCAAAACAGGGTATCTGGGATGCGGTGGTCTTCGTTTAACAGATTTTTGAGTTTCGGAATATTCGATTAAGGAAAAGAGATATTCAAGTTTTTTGACATAATCGATGGAAAGATTTTGAGTGTAGAGTAAATTTTTTTGATACATATTTACTACCTCCACCCCTTTTTGAAGGGGGTAAAATGGCTATTTTAGAGAAAATTAGAAGAGTTTTCTCGACGATAGGAGGTAGAAAAATAAAGCGGGGGGTAAAAAGATCGTCGAGAAAATAATTTTGTGAAGGGCACTTAATGAAGAAAAGGAGGAAGAAAATGACTAAAGTTATCGCAGCTCTTGTGGGCGATAAATTTGAAGATTCGGAGTATACAGAGCCGGTGAAATCTTTTTTGAAGGAAGGTCACCGGGTTGTGAATTTAGGGATAAAAAAAGGTGCCACGGTAAAAGGAAAGAAAAAGGGGGCTGAAGTAGCTATTGAAGAGACAGTCGAAAATGCATCCGTGAATAAATATGACGCTCTTTTAATCCCCGGTGGCAGATCTCCCGGTAATTTAAGGAAAGACGAAAATGTGGTTGAATTTGTCCGAAAATTTGCAGACAGCGGGAAACCCGTATTCTCTATCTGCCACGGCCCCCAGCTGCTGATTTCAGCCGGGGTTATGAAGGGAAGAAAAGCTACGGGTTATAAAAGTATAAGGAAGGAAATTGAAAAGGCCGGGGCGCGGTTTTTGGATAAAGAGGTAGTCTTAGACGGGAATATGGTATTTAGCAGAAATCCGGGGGATCTTCCGGTATTTATAGAGGCCTCGCTTAAGAAATTACAATAAGGAGGATCTAAAGTGAGTAATAAAAAAGCGTTGATAATAATAGATATACAGAATGATTTCTGCCCCGGAGGTGCCCTGGCGGTACCCGGAGGTGATGAAATTGTCCCGGCAGTTAACGAACTTTCGAGTCTGCATAAATTTGATAAAGTTATTGCTACTCAGGACTGGCATCCCCCCGGTCATATATCTTTTGCCTCCGGTAAGGATAAAGAACCGTTCAGTGAAGTTAAGATAGATGGTGTTACCCAGACCTTGTGGCCGGATCATTGCGTACAGGAAAGCGAGGGGGCAGATTTCCATCCGGATCTGGATTTGAAACCGGTGGATTTAATTTTGCGAAAAGGCAGCGACCCTAACATAGACTCCTATTCGGCTTTTCTGGAAAATGACAAAAAAACCGAGACCGGACTTCATCACTATTTAAAAGGAATGGATATAGAAGAGATTTTTGTCTGTGGGCTGGCGCTGGATGTTTGCGTTTATTTCAGTTCTCTGGATGGAATAAAATATAATTTTAAGGTCAATCTCATCCGGGATGTTTCCCGGGGAATTGATCAGCCGCAGGGGAGCGTAGATGAGGTCCTGGGGAATATGGAAGAGAAAGGAGTCGTAATAACTGACTCCGGCGAGGTGAAAAAACATAAAACGAAAAGGGTGTAAAAAGGAGGAAAAAATTATGAAAGTAATAGTTGATGAGAATTTATGTACGGGGTGTGAGCTATGTGTAAATACCTGTCCGGATATATTCCGGATGGAGGATGATTTGGCCGAGGCTTATGATAATAATGATCCGGTACCTGAAGATATGGAGGATTGCGCTAGGGAAGCTTCGGATATGTGCCCGGTTGAGGCAATCCCCATAGAAGAATAGGATATAAAGCAGGAAGTAGTAAAAAATCAGTATAGAGTAGAAATAGACAATTGTGATGACAGACAATTAATGGGAAAATGATAAAGAAAGTAAGATGGATGTTTTAAGTATGAAAGGAGGAAATTATGGGATCACGAGGAAAAAAACTTGATGGTATCGATGTAGAGAAGCTTATTGAAAAGTTGAATAAGGCTTTGGCCGACGAATGGCTGGCTTATTACCAGTACTGGGTAGGATCAAAAGTAATAATGGGTCCGATGAGGACGGATGCGGAGACAGAACTTATGGAGCATGCCAATGACGAACTTCGTCATGCGGATATGCTTGCCGATAGGATAGTTACACTTGGCGGAACCCCTCTGCTTACGCCTCAGCAATGGTATGAGAAAACCAACTGCGGATATGAGGCACCCGAAGACGAGTGGATAGAAGCAATTTTAAATCAGAATATTGAAGGTGAGCGGTGTGCCATTGACGTCTACAGAGACCTTATGAATTTTGTGGGGCAGAAGGACCCGGTGACTTATGAGATGAGCAGGGAAATACTCCAGGATGAGATAGAACATGAGGAAGACCTGGAAAATATTCTAAACGATATCAGAACCATAAAGGAAAGATTCAGCAGATAAGAAACCGGCCTCCGGTTTTTTATAGAAAAGCTGAGTGAGGTAGAAATTGTAAAAAAAGGAGGAAAGATGACATCACACAAAGCAGTAAAAATTGAAAAATGTATGGAGGAAGATTGTATCTACAATCGCAAAATGCAGTGTCATACGCCCGGTATCACTGTCGGTGACAGGCTTCCCGAATGCGATACTTTTATGAAGGGAGAAACCAAGGCGGGGATGAATGGTATAAGCGCAATGGTGGGCGCGTGTAAAGTATCTGATTGTAAATTCAATTCTTCGATGGAATGCAGCGCCGAAAGCGTGGAGATAGGAGATCAGTGCGGTCACCCTGACTGCTTCACTTACACTAGGAAATAGAAAGCAGAAAGTGTTCAAGTCAAGGTTAAATAGCAAGATAGTATGCAAAATGGTGCGCCGGACAGGAAAAAATGAAATTGACTAAAGATATCAGTGTTATGTTGTCCGGCGCCGCCGGTCAGGGCTTAAAAACAGTTGAAAAACTTTTAATTCATATACTTAAGGATTCCGGTTATAACGTTTTTTCTTCAAATCCGCCCAGTTTGCGGAATTGATAAAAAATGAAACCGGGATTAAAGTCTCTGAAAAGATCCTTAAATACAACGGACTTCCTTTCTCGGTGGAAGAGCTGACGGAAAAACTGGAAAATATTTTGGAGGTTTAAGATGCAAGCAAGAGCTCCGTTAATGGCCGAACACCGGCTTATTAATAAAGTTGTCGGATTATTTAAGAAAAAGATGGAAATAATGAAAAAGAACAAAAAAGCTGATGTCGATTTTATCCGGGGAATTATAGATTTCATAAGAATCTACGCCGATAAAACTCATCACGGCAAGGAGGAGGATATCCTTTTTGAAAATCTTGATAAAAAATCCATGGAAGAAAAAGATCGTGAAGATATGGAAGAATTAATACAAGAGCACCGCTGGACAAGGAAAAAAGTGAAAAATCTGGAGAAGGCCTTAGAAAAATACGCCGGAGGCGAGCAAAAGTCAATAAATGATATTATAGAAAACACAGAAAAGCTTGTTGAGTTTTATCCACGGCATATAGAAAAGGAAGACCGGGGGTTCTTCCTTGTATCCAGAAAGTATTTGAGCCAGCAGGAGGAGAATGAAATGCTGAAGGAGTTTAAGGATTTTGACAGCCGGATGATTCATGAAAAATATGAAGCTTTTCAGAAAAAACTTGCGGAAAATATTTAAGCATGGAAGTTAAAGATTACAATGTGAAAAATGCTGATGTGGCCTGGTGCCCGGGGTGCGGCAATTTCTTTATATTAAATGTTTTAAAAAAGACGCTGGCCGAACTTGATATAGAGCCCCGGGATTTGGTAATTGTCAGCGGTATAGGACAGGCGGGCAAGACGCCTCACTATTTAAAATGCAATCTTTTCAACGGTCTCCACGGGCGGGCCCTCCCGGCAGCTATAGGAATAAAAAGCGCTAATTCTAAATTGACCGTGATTGCCGAAAGCGGGGATGGCTGTATGTACGGAGAGGGAGGGAACCATTTTCTCCATGCCATAAGAAGAAACCCAGACATAACCTTGATTGTACACAATAATATGGTTTACGGACTGACAAAAGGCCAGGCCTCTCCCACCAGTTCCAGAGGTTTTAAAACGCCTGTGCAGTTAAAAGGAGTGGCTGACGAACCCTTTAACCCTATAGCAGCAGCCTTATCCCAGAATATTTCATTTGCCGCTCGGGCCTACTGTAAGGATATAAAGGAAACCACAGACATTTTAAAAAAAGCCGTTAATCATAAAGGTTTTGCTCTGGTGGATCTTCTCCAGCCCTGCGTCACTTATAATAAGCTCAATACATACAAGTGGTTTGATGAAAACACCTATTATCTGCGGGAAAATTACAGGTCGGATAACCGGGTGGAGGCTTTTAAGAAAAGCCTTGAGAAAGAGAAAGTTCCCCTGGGGGTTTTTTATGAAAAAGAAAGAGAGACTTTTGATGAAAGAGTTGTTTCTGAAAATATACCTGCCCCCCTTTTTAGAAGGGAAGTGAAAAGCAAGAGACTGATCAAACTTTTGGAATCTAAAAAGGAGGCTCACGCATGAGTATAAAAGTAGCGATGTTTGATTCGAAACCGTATGATATTGAAAATTTCAAAAAAGTTAACAGAAATTTCGGTTATGAATTCAGTTATTTTAAGGAAAATTTAAATAAAAATACCGCCATCTTATGTCAGGATCATCAGGTAATCTGCCCTTTTGTTAATGACACAATTGACAGTGATGTTGCGGATGCTCTCATAGAACAGGGGGTGAAATTGATAGCCCTCAGGAGCGCAGGCTATAACAATGTGGATCTCAAGGAGGTATATAAAAAAATACATGTGGTCCGAGTCCCGGCGTATTCGCCTTATGCGGTAGCCGAGCATGCAGCTGCCCTGATGCTCAGCCTTAACCGGAAGACCCACAGGGCTTTTTATCGGACCCGGGAGGGGAATTTCAACATAAACGGGTTGTGCGGATTTGACATGAAAGGTAAGACTGCCGGGATAATAGGCACCGGTAAGATAGGCAAAGTGATGATCCAAATACTAAAGGGGTTCGGAATGAAAGTTCTGGCATACGATCCTTATCCGGATAAAGAGTATGCAAATAAATATTCTTTTGAGTATACCGATATAGACAGCCTGTATGAGCGAAGCGATATAATCTCTTTGCATTGTCCATTAACGAAAGATACGTACCATATAATAAATTCAACGAGCATATCTAAAATGAAAGAAGGAATAATGCTCATAAACACCGGCAGGGGGCAACTAATTGATACGCCGGCTTTAATTGAGGCACTGAAAAAGGGTAAAGTGGGTGCAGCAGGGTTGGATGTATATGAAGAAGAAAACGAATATTTTTTTGAGGATTTTTCTTCTGAAGTAATCAGCGATGACGTCCTGGCTAGGCTTCTTACCTTACCCAACGTGCTTGTTACTTCTCATCAGGGTTTTTTTACCAATGAAGCAATGTATAATATTGCTCTTACCACATTGAATAACATAAAAGATTTTTATGACGGTAAACCCCTTGAAAACGAGATATGCTACCGCTGCCCGCAAAAAGAGTGTGTAAGAGCGAAAAAGGGAAGATGCTTTTAAGGGAAAATTTAGGGTTTTTTAATACATTGAGGTTTTATTTAAAATGAATAAGGAAAATAAAAAAGTTAGAGATGTTATAATAATTGGAGGCGGGCCAGCTGGTTTAAGCGCTGCATTATACGGGGCCAGGTCCGGAGTCGATGTGCTTGTGCTGGATAAATATCCTGCTGTCGGCGCACTTGGATATGCTCGAAGAATTGAGAATTATCCGGGGGTGATAAAACCGGTATCGGGCATTGAACTTCTGAGCATTCTTCAGGAACATGCCCATAAATTCGGGGCTCAGCTGCAACGGGAGCAGGTAGTTAATGTTGAATTAAAGACAAATCCCAAAAAAGTTGTTACATATGATAATGTATATCATACAAAAAGTATCATAGTGGCCACCGGAGCCATGGCAAGAGGAAAGTTTCTCCCCGGAGAAGAAGAACTTCTGGGAAAGGGGGTAAGCTACTGCGCAGCCTGCGATGCTCCTTTTTTTAAAGATAAAAAAGTGGCCCTGGCGGGCAGCGCCCGCGAAATAGAGATGGAACTTCCTGCAATATACAAGTACGCCGCAAAGGTTTTTCTGATATTAAGAGGGGAATTGAATGAGAAAATAGCTGAAGTCTATGAAGAAAACGGTAAAGTAAAATTTTATGAAAAACACAGGTTAAAGGAAATAAAAGGTAATAAGAGGGTTAAAAATATAAGTATTTATGGTAAAGACGGGGGAAAAGAGTTAGAAGTTGATGGGGTCTTTATATTTATGCCCGGAAACAAACCGGAAGTAGGGTTTTTAAATAATCAGCTGGCTTCAAATAAGGATGGGTGTATAAAGGTTGATTATGAAGATATGTCCACTTCCATCAACGGAGTGTATGCGGCAGGAGATGTTACTTGTAAAAAAATAAGGCAGTGCAGTGTCGCGGTAGGCGAGGGCAGTATTGCAGCTATTTCAGCCGCTACACATGCAGAGAAAAAATATTAGGGGTAAAGGATTTAAAAATGGCAGATTATGATGTGTTTGTTATAGGAACGGGTTCTGCGGGGTCGGCGGCGGCATCTGTATGCAGCGCCTCGGGATTAAAGACGGCTATAGCTGACCGCCGTCCTTTTGGAGGTGAATGTGCTCAGAGAGGATGTAACCCCAAAAAACTTTTAACGGGAGTCGCTGAAATTGTAGATAAAAGTATTAAAATGAAGGGTAAGGGAATATCCAGGCCGGCTGAGATCAACTGGCAGGAAATGATAGATTACAAAAATTCTTTGATAGAAGATATCCCTCAATCAAGTAAAAAGAGTTTTGAAAAAGCGGGGATAGATACTTTCCTTGGAATATGTTCTTTTGCAGGTGAAAATACAATAAATATTGACGGTTCTAAAAAAGTTACAGCTGATAAGATAGTCATAGCTGCCGGGGCTGAGCCGGTAGATTTGAATATAGAAGGGAAAGAGCATCTGACCAAAAGCGAAGAGTTTCTTGAAATAAAAGAGTTGCCGGAGAAAATATTATTTGTTGGGGGAGGGTATATTTCTTTTGAGTTTGCTCATGTGGCCAAGAGAGCCGGCAGTGAAGCAGTTATTTTAAACGATACTGAAAGGCCGTTGGAAAATTTTGAGGAATTTGTTGTTGATAAAATGCTTTATGCTACAAGGGATGACGGTATTGATGTAAAACTAAAAAGCCCGGTTGTCGGTATAGAGAAAGTTAACGGCAGCTATAAAGTAAAAACAGAAAAGGGGAAGGAATATGAAGCGGATCTGGTAGTACACGGGGCGGGCAGAGTTCCGGCACTGGACAGGTTGAATCTGGATAAAGGAAATATAAAAAGGGATAAAAAAGGTGTTGTTATAGAAGAGAATCTGCAGTCTGTATCCAACCCCGATGTATATGTGGCCGGAGATGCAAACGGCAGGGGGATTCCACTGACCCCCGTAGCATCTATGGAGGGGTATGTTGCAGGACACAATATCAGTAGTGATCATGATACCAAACCGGATTACCGGGTTGTGCCCAGGGTTGCCTTTACCCTGCCGCCAATTGCCTCGGTGGGTCTTAATGAAAAAGAGGCAAAAAAGGCCGGCAAAGAATTTCATGTTAGTTCTGATGCTCCGGAAAACTGGTTCTACACAAAACTGCATGGATACAGGAACCTGGGGTATAAGATCCTTATAGAAAAAAAATCCGGTGAAATTCTGGGTGCCCATATTCTGGGCTATAACAGCGATGAAATAATAAATATTTTTTCGATTGCCATGAGTGTGAAAATGCCTGTAAACGTGTTATTAAGTTCCACCTACGCTTTTCCCACTTTCGGTTATGATATAGGTTATATGTTTTAAGGATTGTTAAAGAGATATTAATAGAAAGGGATCTAAATATGGTTTTAAGAAATTCAAGGTATATTTTTAAGTTAACTGCTTCAGCGGCATTATACTTGTTTATGATAACAGCTGCAATATTTTCACAGCAGCCTGAAATTGGAGACCCTGTGGTGGGAGGTATTCCGCAGGAGGTTGAGGATGATTTTATTCCAGAACCGGATAATTACCGGATAAGAACATGGATAGAGGACCTTGAAATACCCTGGTCTCTTGTTTTTCTGTCAGAAAAAAGGGCCCTGGTAACCGAAAGGCCCGGCCGGGTCAGGATTATAGAAGAAGGGGTTCTCAGAGAGGAGCCGTATAAAACAATTGAAGATGCAGTCCATATCGGGGAAGGGGGGCTTATGGGCATAGAAAAACACCCCGAATATCCCGAAGAGAATTATATTTACCTTATGTACACCTACAGGGACGGGGATTTATATAACCGGGTTGACCGTTATGTCGATACAGAAGATACTCTCGAATATGACCGTACTATTGTCCGAAATATTCCCGGTCACCGGGTACATAACGGAGGGCGTATTGCTTTTGGGCCGGACGGGTTATTGTATATTTGCACCGGGGACATCTGGCAGGCGGAGCTTGCCCAGGATGAAGAGAGTCTTGCCGGGAAAATTCTCCGCTATACTCCCGACGGTGATATTCCGGAGGATAACCCTTTTGATGATTCCCCGGTTTATTCTCTGGGTCATCGTAATCCCCAGGGGCTTGCATGGCATGGGGAGACCGGATCGCTTTTTTCTTCGGAACACGGCCCTTCCGGAGAATTCGGTGGATTGCAGGGTAAGGATATAGTAAACCTGATAAAAAAGGGAGGCAACTACGGCTGGCCGCTTGTTCTGGGTTCTGCCGGCATAGATCCCTACATTGACCCCCTGATTATGTGGAAAACGGCAACTCCCCCTTCGGGGATGGCTTTTTTAAACGGTAATCTCTATGTGGCTACACTGCGAAGTCAGAGCCTGGTGCGCATAAATTTCAATATAGAGGACGGAATATACAAACCAGGTAGAATTGACCGGCTTTTTGCCCAGGGGGATTTCAGCGGTGCTTACGGACGCCTGCGGGATGTGGTGGTCGGTCCTGACGGCGCCCTTTATGTACTTACAAGCAACCGGGACGGACGGGGAAGTCCGGCGGAAAATGATGATCGTATATTGAAATTAAACTTAAGGTAGGAAATCTAATTTTTTAGAAAAAAGAGGAGGAGATATGACGAAAGTAGAAGACAAGAAAGAAAATGTTGGAATTTGTAGGCAGTACTGTACCGTTTGCCCTTCATACCCGGGAGAAGGCATTCTTTTCTGCGCTCGTGGGAAAAGTTCAAAAGCAGTGGAAAAACAGGGATGTTACTGCCCGTCGTGTGAAGTCCAGACAGAGTACGGATGTACGGGAACTTATTACTGCATCGAAGGGGCCTGTGAATAAGAGATTACAAGGAAAAATATAATTTACGGGAGTATAAAAAAATGGTTAAAAAAGTGTTTTTTTTCACTGCAGCGTTTCTTGTCTTGTTATCAGCCGCTGGTATGGAGCGCCTGGAAAGCGCCGGCAGGCGGCCTGAGAGGGAAGAGGAAGCCTATGAAGATGTTAATCCTCAGCCTACAGGTGAGGTTTCCGGAGAAGTCAGGGAGATTTACATGGAGGCTTTTCAGTTCGAGTTCGACCCTGCCGAAATAGTAGTATATGAAGGAGAAGAAGTTGAAATTACCGCCGTCAGTACCGATGTGACTCATGGACTGGGGATTGACGAGTACGGAATAGACATTACACTTGAGCCCGATCAGGAGGAAGTTATTTCCTTTATTGCTGATGAGCCGGGCACATATACTATCCGGTGCACGGTGTTCTGCGGAGCGGGTCACGGAGATATGCAGGGAAAACTTATCGTTCTGCCGGAAGATTAAACCTTTCGCTTGCGTTTCTTGCAGCCGGCGGTTACAAAAGTAAGATGCAGCATTTCTAAGAACATTGAAGAAAAGGCGGGGAACACACCCGCCCGCCTTTTCTTTCTCATATTTGCCGGCCTCATTCTTGTATTGTAAAACTGCCCTCTTCTAAAACGTTTCCGTCTTCATCTACAACTCTTACCGTCCATTCACCTGTAAAATACGGGCCCATGGTTTTGTAGCTCCATGTCCTAAACCTTGCATAATTTACGTCAAGGTCAATTTCCTGAATGACCTTTCCTTCATGCTCCCATATATGAGTCACTTTCGTAGGGGTCTCTGCCCCCGTGATAACTGACCAGGCGTACACCCTGTAAACATCCTCCGGGAAAGTCTCTGCCTCATCTACTATCTCCCGTTCCTCCACCTCGGTACCGAACTTAATCTCAGCATCCAGGCTTTGCTCCTCCTCCTGGGCATTAAGGCTCCCCGAGAATGCAATAATAAAAAAAGACGCAATCAACAACTTAATCATAAAAACCACCTCCTTTGTTCTGCGCCCTGCCGGCGCAACTTACTTCAACATAATCAAAAGAAAACATATTTCTTTTTTTACCCTTTTAATTTTTTTAATTGCCCCTACCTCTTAACTATTTATATTTTCTTAAAATGTGAAATTTTTTCAATAGGGCGTTTCCACTTTTTTCTGACCCGTATCTATCGTAAACATTGCAATTAACATTTTTAGCTTAAGGTTTTCAAAACACAAAAGTGCATATAAAGTCAGTAAAGAAGATAGAAATACAATTGAAAAAATTTGGGTTTTCGCTTAAAACATCGCCCGGTTTTATTTTGACCGATTTAAGAATGAAAAAGATATACGAATTTGAGGTTATCGTAAATTATCTGTTTCATTCCGGACAAAAAATAAAGACATTATCAGGTTCAGCTGCGTCATAAATGTCTTAAAAAATCTGTTTGTCCGGAAAATGTAAAACTATATGTGGGGTCAACTCTCTTCTTGTTATGTCTTTGTCCGGCGGCGTTTTTACTTGAAACGGTGCCGGGTGGAAATATGTCAGTATATAGTGGAACAAAACAATAGCAATTAAAAGGCCGATTAGATAACTTTTAAAAGGTGAATGATTTGGGAGGATTAATGATGGAGCTAAAAATTTCTAAGAAGAATTTCCAGATATGGGGAAGAAAAAACTACGCCACTTCGTTTTTTATCTCTAAAAAAGAGGTACCTGTATGGATGCGGCATTAAAAAGAATATCCATAAGTGAAGAAGAACGAATAAAAAGAAATATAGAAAAACAGCTTGTTATATTTGCGGATGAGCTGGACAGGCAGTACTCTTTTAAGAAGTCTATCCCCGTTTTTTATGAAGAGATTAAAAAGTTTATTTTAAGAAAGGGAAAAAGGGTAAGGCCGCTTCTTTTTGTTTATGCTTATAAAGCTTTTTCCCAAAGCGAACCGGCGAATTTATACAGTAGCGCGGTGGCTCTTGAGGCCCTGCACGACTTTGCCCTTATTCACGATGATATAATAGACAACTCCAGTCTCAGGAGCGGTATTCCAACACTAAACAAGCTATTTGAAAAACATATTCTGCCTGAGAGCAGTGGTGAAAAAATGGGGGAAAATCTGGCCATGGTAGCCGGTGATATAATCTTTGCATTTGCCATGAAAAAGTATCGAAGCGTTGAGGTTGACAATGAAAAAATTGACAGGTCTTTTAACAGCGTAACAGATGCGGCAGTTAAAACGGGGATTGGTGAAATGAAGGAGCTTCTATATAGCGCTGAGCCGCTGGAAAACATAGTGCTGGAAAGAATACTTGAGATATACGATATGAAAACCGGTTATTACACCTTTTGCTGTCCGATGACAGCCGGAGCCCTTCTGGCGGATGTCAGCGATGATGAGGCGCTGCAGCTGAATAACTGCGGTTTGCTGATGGGCAGGGCTTTTCAGATAATTGACGATATAATTGATGTATTCGGTTCTCCTTGTAGGTATGGGAAAAACCTTTACGATGATCTGAGGAAGTCAAAAAAAACAGTGCTTTTATGGAATACTTATAACCAAAGCTCCCCTAAAAATAGAAGGGTTATAAAAGAAATTCTTTCAAAAAAGCACCTGAAAGAAGGGGACATCAAAGAAATAAAAAAAATAATTAAATCTACCGAAGCTTTAGAATCCTGCAGGCTTTTGGCTGAGAAATATAAACAGGAAGCTTTTGACATGTTGGAAAGAATAAAAATGAAAGAAAAATACAGAGATTTAATATATACAAACTTTGAAAAGGTGTTAAACAGGGTATAAAATGAAAAAAATTGTAATTGCCGGGGCCGGTTTTGCCGGGATTCATGCCCTAAAAAAATTGAAATCAAATTTACATGGCCATGAAATAACAGTTATTGATAAAAATCCCTATATGACGATGCGTCCCGGTCTTCCAGACTTGGCTGCAAATAAATTGTATACGCACCTTGTTAAACAGAAATTTGGTCGTCTTTTTGACGGATGCCGGTTTATAAAGGAAAAAGTAGAAAGAGTAGAGCTTGAAAACCGGGTAGTTGTAACCTCGCACAACAGAATAAATTATGATTATATCATCCTCGCACTGGGATCGAGCTCCGCCTTTCACGGATTCAACCAGAACAGAGATAAGATGTACACTCTAAATGATGCTTCCGATGCGATGCGGATCAGGGAAGAATTTCCCGCCTATCTTGAACAGCCCGGTCACAAAAACCTGGTTTTTTCCGGCGCCGGGTATACCGGCATTGAGCTTGCCTGCACGTTGAATTATTATGCCCGAAATAAAGGAATGAAACTGAAAATTTCGATGGTTGATCCTCAAAAGGAAATATTGAGTTTTATGAAAGAAAAGGACAGAGAATATATAAAAAAATATTTAAACCGTATGGGAATAAGAATACATACCGGCAGTATGGTCAGCGGGTTTGATGGAAAAAATGTATATGACAACAGTAAAAGAGAATTTAAAAACAGCTTTTTTGTATGGACTGCCGGTGTTAAGGCCGGCTTCGACGGGTTTAAAGAAGAAATTGAAAGAGAAAAAGACGGTCGGATCAGGGTTGATGAATTTATGCAGATCAGGAAATATCCGGGGGCCTTTGTCTGCGGTGACATGGCGGCTGTTGAAAGAGATGGAAATATTTTGAGGCGGGCTGTTAATATTGCTATAAGTAGCGGTATTTCTGCATCTGAAAACATCATACGAAAAATAAAGGGGAAAGCTATAAAAAGCTACAGTATTTCGGATCTGGGATGGATCATTCCCATGCAGGATATAAGTGTCGGAAGGGTGGGCGGGACTATAGGGGTAAGAGGAAACACGGGTTTGAGACTGCACTACATGATGTGTGCATACAGAAGCCTGGGGTTAAAAAACAAAAAGGAATTTCTAAAAATAGCGAGTTGTTTAAGAAAAATAAAAGGAGGAAAAAGATGAACGGATTAATCAAGGCAGGAAGGATTCTTTTCGGGCTTCCGATGCTGGTTTTTGGAATGAATCATTTCATGATGATAGAGGGAATGAAAGCAATGGTGCCAGGATGGTTGCCGTTTCCGGCGTTTTGGGTCGTAATTACCGGAATACTGCTTGTTGCCGCAGGCATTTTTATAATAGGAGAACTAAAGGGAGCTTTCGCCCTCTCGATTGCGCTGGCCGTATTTTTGGGTCTGACCTTATTAACAGTACATATACCGGGAGTGATGGATGAGGCTACCAGGCAGGCTTCTATGCCCAATCTGTTAAAGGACATATCTCTAATGGGAGCGGCTTTAAGCTATGCGGGACTGTTTAAAAAATAAGATCATATAATCAAACCATATAACAGATGTATATCGAATATGATCTTTATTCCTGTTTTAATGGTGTAAAAAGACAAGGATTTCCTCATGGAAATCCTTGTCTTAAAA
>Ga0207421_10002233_pt1 | contig 24233 bp, 22 predicted proteins | sample SodLakKL_010_SED_4_FD_187542 | JGI IMG/M metagenome (GOLD analysis project Ga0207421, IMG submission 187542) | Alkaline sediment microbial communities from Lake Tanatar, Kulunda Steppe, Russia - 8KL_010_SED (SPAdes) (version 2) | ecosystem: Environmental > Aquatic > Non-marine Saline and... | reverse complement strand
CGGGAGCGGAAGCGCATGCGTAGGGTCCATTTGGAGGAATGGCTCCAGTGGATCGAGCGAGTGCATCCGAGGTCGATTGACATGAGCCTGGAGCGTGTGAAGCGTGTGCGCCGCGCGCTGTGCCTGGATCCGGGTTTCGTCGTTATCACGGTGGGCGGGACCAACGGCAAGGGCTCGACCTGTGCGATGCTGGAATCCATGCTGATTGCCGGTGGCTACCACGTCGGCTGCTACACGTCGCCGCATTTGGTGCGCATCAACGAGCGGTTCCGCATCGGCGGTCATGCAATGCCCGACCATTGGCTGATCCGTGCCTTCGAGGCGGTCGAGGATGCGCGTGGCGAGGTTGAATTGACCTATTTCGAGTACACGACGCTGGCGGCGATGGTCCTATTTCAGCGGGCTGACCTCCACGTCGCCGTCCTTGAGGTGGGCCTGGGCGGGCGTCTGGATGCGGTTAATGCCTTCGACCCCGATTGCGCGATCGTGACTTCAGTCGCCCTTGATCACATGGAATACCTCGGGGACACTCGGGAAGAGATTGGCTTCGAGAAGGCCGGGATCTTTCGCCGCAATCGTCCAGCCATTTTTGGCGATGGCTGCATGCCGCAATCGGTCGGCAAACACGCGGCGGATAGCGGAGCACGCTTGTTCCGCTATGGAGTCGACTTCACGGTCGAAGAAAGTGGGGACGACGGCTGGTTGTTTGTCGACCAGGACACTGGCTGTGTGCTGGAGTTGCCCCGCCCGGGGCTGCCTGGAGAACATCAGGTCGCCAACGCCGCGGCATCCGTCGCGGCTCTTCGGCAATTGGCCCCGCTGCTACCGGTGGCACCGGCGGCACTGGCGGCGGGCATTCGGCGCGCGCAATCGCATGGCCGTTTTCAGCAAATGATGGACATGCCGCAAGTTATTGTGGATGTCGCCCATAACCCGCATTCAGTCGCGACAATGCTGGCGAACCTTCGCAATGCGTCATGCCGCGGCCGAACCGTGGGGGTCTTCGGTATGATGCGTGACAAAGATGTTCACGGCGTCCTGGAACTGACACAGGACAGCTTCGATGAGTGGTGGATTCCCGAGCTGAACGTGACCCGAGCCTTGCCCGCGGATGAACTCGTAGGGTTGATGGAGACCCTTCGCGTGAAGGGGCGGAGGCATAGCTCTGTCACCGCGGAGGCGGCGATCAATCTGGCGCTACAGAATGCTCGACCGGAGGATCGGATCGTGGTCTTCGGGTCCTTCGTGCTGGCGGGGGAGGCCTTGCAGGTCTTTGCAGGTTCGCTGCCGCAGGCGTACCCGTACAGGGCCAGCGCGTAATGGGGTTCTGCAGGGCTAAGACATGGAGGCAGCAGTGATGGCTGGTCGTTCGGAGGAAACCCTGGCGGAGGAGCGTAAGTGGCAACGAGCCGAAGGGGTGCGGCTGCGCGAAGCGATCGAGCCAGCGGAGCGGAGGGGCTGGGATCAGCTAATTGAATCACATTTAGTGCAGGGCTTAATCCTCCCGGAGGCGACCACTGTCGGGTTCTGCTGGCCTTACAAGTCCGAATTTGACGCTCGGTCGCTCGTGAGCGGGTGGGCGGAGGCCGGCGTACGCCTAGCATTGCCACGGGTGCAGGCTAAGTGCCAGCCCCTGATTTTCAACGAATGGTACCCGCAGTGCCGGATGACCGTCGGAACCTACGGCATTCCAGTACCCGAGGGAACGCCTGAGCTGGTACCGGATCTGATTCTGATTCCCGTGAATGGCTTTGATCCCGCAGGGTATCGGCTGGGTTATGGGGGGGGCTATTTCGACCGCACCCTGGCGGCCATCCACCCTCCGCCCGTCGCAGTAGGGGTGGGTTATGAGTTGCTCCGGCTCCAGGCGCTGACGCTCCAACCCTTCGACCTGCCTATGGATTTCGTTGTCACCGAAGCCGGTTTGCATGCCCGCATGGCCGGGGCGCTCCAGAAGGTGTCGCCGGAGGAGAGTGCGCCGATCCTGTCGGCGCTGCTGGCAAGGCGCGAGCTGCCGCGTCCCCAAGCCGCTAATCCCATCGATTCGGCCTGAGGAGGTGGTGGCTAATGGAGAACGAGGTGGCTGATCGGGACCTATGTGCTTAGCGCCATCGTTCGTCTGGCTGCCTGCTTCAGTGCGGGGTTCGGACAGGAAACTTCCGGATGTTCCTGCGGTCCTCTTTCTTAGGCGGAAGATGTCAGTTTCAGAGTTGGAGGTAGCGTCCCGCTCCGTGGCGTGCCGTTGCCAGGGTGGCGGGGGCATGCAAATGCACCGCTTCGGGCCTGAATGTGCGGCCGACGCGTTCGATCAAGCCGTTATCCGTCCAGCTGTCTTCGCGGGCCGCGCTCATGGTAACCCCGGCATCCCGGAGCACGCCAACGACGCCGGTGCGGGGTATCTGGATACAGATCTTCCAGCACGGGCATCAGCGGCAAGTTTCCGTAAGCTGGCACTGGGCGACAGCAGCACCTACTGCCGCGTAATGGAGGGTGCGTGCTCCGGCTCGACCATCGCGCCGCGCCCAGTAACCGAGGCTGGCCGGACGCCCGGCCCAAAAACCGGACGTTCAGGGTCACCGGGCCGAGCGTAACGTACAGTTATGCGGTGGTTTCCTCGGCCGCGTCTTCGCCGGCCCACCGATTGAAGGCCGCCGCCATGTTCCCAACGCCTGTCAGTGCTGCAGAACGGTAGGGCATAGTGATATTTCCCTTTTTATTCAATGTTTTGTGGTAAAATAACCGTATGGGTTCCAGCCCCGGGAGTTGACGCGCTTCATGAAGCTAGATGAGACAACAGTGGGTCGGCGTCCATAAAGAGTTATGTTCAAGACAATAGAGAGATCCACATTGAGCAGGCACGAGTTATCGAGACGACCCGCACCGGGGCCGGCAGATGCAACCATGACGAAGGAGATCATCCACGGATTGCCATGGCCGGCCATTCTGCTGGATGAGACGGGTGTGGTGGTTCATGCGAACAACCTGGCATTGGAGTTGGCAGGTTTGCGTGAACTCCCTGAGGGCGCGCCCTTCGAGGAACTCTTTCCCGAGCTCGATCATGCTCTGCAGGGCGCGCCGCGATCGGTGGTCACCCAGAAGGCGCCGCTGACGCTCCGGCGCGATTCTGCCGATCTGCATTTTCAACTTCACGTACGGCGGCTGTCGAAAGGCAGTTTAATGGTGCTATTCGACGAAACCGAGATGCGTAACCTGGAACTGCGCTCTGCGCAGAATGTGCGCCTGGCGTCCCTGGGATTCATGCTCGCGGGGGTTTGCCACGAAGTAGCCAATCCGCTGGCAGCGACCTATTCCATGGTGCAGACACTGCAGACGCGAATGAACACCAGCGGGTCTCTCGATCCCATTGTGACCCGCGGCTTGGATAACATCGCGTCGAACGTGCGCCGGATTCTCCAGGTATCCAGTCGGGTGAGCGCATTCTCGCGTGTTTGCGATGAGCCTCAGACCTTCGCGGTGGACCATGCGATCGACGAGGCCCTGGCCCTGCTTGCCACGGAGAGTGAACTGGGGCAATTGGGTGAGGGGCTGCAAGGCGTGTCTATCCGCCGCCGGCAAAACCCGACGGCCGTGGTTTTCGGGCGCCTCCACGAGTTGCGCCAGGTGTTCTTCAACATTCTACTCAATAGTATGCAGGCATTGGGTGGCCGCGGCGAGGTGATGGTCGATGTCAATTATGCACCTGCCGACGACGTTGTGGTGATCACCGTCCAGGACTCCGGGCCAGGCATTCCCAAGGAGCACCTCCACAGGGTATTCGAGCCATTCTTTTCCACCAAGGCGGGTAATCATGGTTCGGGACTAGGGCTCGCGATCAGTTACGAACTCGTGTTGGAACACGGTGGCGAGCTTTCGGTGACAAACCAGCCAGCGGGCGGCGCCTGTTTCAGGCTTGTGTTTCCCGTGGCGTCGGAGGACCTATGACTAGGTATGTTCGCAAGGCCGCCACATCCGAAATTAACGATCCTTCGGCCCGCGTACAACGCATTTTGTTGATCGAAGATGATCGTAGTCTGGCGCAATCCATCGAATTGCTGCTGGAACTCGAGGGCTACGAGCCGACGGTGGTGGATAATGCCTCCGATGGTCTGAAACTGGCGCGCGAGAGTGATTTCGATCTGGTGATTACCGATCTGAAGCTTCCCGGGCCTGATGGTCTGGATGTAATCAAGTCAGTCTACGATTGGAGCCCCGAGATCCCGGTCATCTTGATGACGAGTTTCTCGTCCATGGAGAGTGCCATCGAGGCCCTTCGGAGTGGTGCCGTCGATTACATTATCAAACCGTTCAACAATGAGAACTTCATGCACGCGGTCAGCCGTGCACTCAACGAACGCAAGATTAAGCGCGAAAACCGTATCCTCAAGAAGAGCCTGAGCAAGGTCTACGGTCACAAGCGCCTAATCGGTTCTAGCGAGCCCATCAAACGGCTATTGAGTCTGATCGAGCGCGTCGCGCCTTCGGACGCCAACGTACTCATTCAGGGCGAGAGTGGCACGGGCAAGGAGCTGGTGGCGCGGGCGATACAGCAGGCAAGCCATCGTGCTGATGGTCCCTTCGTGCCCATCAACTGCGGTGCGATCCCAGCAGACCTGTTGGAGTCTGAACTCTTTGGCCATGTAAAGGGGGCCTACACGGGTGCCGTATCCTCAAGTGAGGGCCTGGTCCGTGAGGCGAATGGTGGCACGCTGTTACTGGATGAGATCTCCGAGCTTGAAATCGGTTTGCAGGTCAAACTGCTGCGGGTGATCCAGGAGCGACAGGTGCGCCCGGTGGGTTCGAGTCAGGTCTATAATTTCGATGTTCGGTTCATAGCGGCGACGAACAAGGACCTAGCTGTAGAGGCGGCACGGGGCACATTCCGCGAGGACCTCTACTATCGACTGAACGTGATCAACATCCAGGTGCCTCCTCTGCGCGACCGCCCGGGCGACATCGAGATCCTGGCGCAGCGCTTCATCGACTACTACAGCAGCAGGATCGGCAAGCGCGTGCGTGGCATCAGCACCGATTTTGCTGAGTTTCTCAATGGCCACCACTGGCCGGGTAATGTACGCGAATTGGAGAACCTCATAGAGCGGGCGGTGATCCTGGCCGAAGGCGAAACGCTTACGCGGCGTGATCTTCTCGATATGATGCCCGCCGCCATTGGTCGGAAAGAACCGGAAAAACAGGATGAGTTTCGGCCGCGGACGGTGGAAGAGTATATTCGTGACTTTATACTGCGTTATCAGAATGAAGTCAACGAAATCGAACTGGCGAAGATGCTCGGAATTGGGCGAAAGGCGTTGTGGACCCGTCGGCGAAAGTGGGGTCTATTCCGCGAGCGCAAGGCTGGCGCGGAGCTAAAGAGCAGCGTGGCGTCCTTGGGTGATGAAGCAGATGGATGACTCGGCCAACCGGCGCGATCAGCGGTGTGGGCGAATCCCGAAAGTAGCACTCCGGCAGGAAGATTCGGAAGGGAAGAGACCGGTAACAATGAACCCGGGTTCTAACGGGCGGGCTGGTGATCGGATAATGGGTCAGGAAGGCATGTTGTCTGAAATGCCCCATGCCTTGAGGCCAAATGTGCGTATGGGCAAAGTAGCAGGCACGCCACAACTGTTGGCGAGCAATGCTAGACCTAACCCACGAAACCGGGAAACACGATGAGCGTCATGACTCGGCGAACCCATGGTCGATCGATCCTGTCGGTGGTATCGGACTTATCGCGTCATAAGGATAGTTATGAAAATCATATATTGGCATCATGGGAACGATGTGTCAGTCAACACCGACTCGATCCCGGAACCGCCCCGGAAACCGAGTTCGTCTCCCGCCAAGACCTTCAGCAACGAAGGGACGAATCCTGCGCGCTGGTAGAAATTGCTCAGGCCGAGATGACCAACCTGTACCAGCAGGTTGCCGGGACTGGATATTCAATACTGCTATCGGATCCCGAGGGGGTCGTGCTCAAATACGTTGGTGACCCCATATTCAGCAACGCTGCCGCCTCTACGGGACTGCAGGCGGGCGCGATCTGGCGAGAGCAGTTTCAAGGAACCAATGGAATCGGGACCTGCCTGGTGGAACAAAGACCGCTGGTGATCCATCAGGATGACCATTTTTTTGACAAGAACAGGAGGCTTACCTGCTCGGCAGCTCCGATTTTTGATCCCGCCGGTCGTATTTCCGCAGTACTCGATGCTTCCAGCGAATCGCGGCTGGCCCAGCAGCATACGATGGTCCTGGTCAACATGTCCGCGCAGTTGATCGAGAATCGCCTTTTTCTATGCGAGATGAAAGATCACTTCCTGCTCCGTTTCCACAGCCGGCCGGAATTCGTGGGCACACTCGGGGAGGGCGTGGTCGCGTTTGACCCTGCAGGCCGGATACTCGCGGCCAATCGCAGCGCCCTGTTTCAACTGAACCATGATCAATCAGATAAGATCATCGGCCTGCTCCTCGGTGACGTGTTCAGCGTTCGGCTCGATACAGCATTCGAGTACGCCCATGCGCCTATGCCACAGCCTATCCCCCTACACGAAATCGGCCAAGGCCGGCGTTTTTTTGCAAGCTTCCAGGGTCCTTCGCGGAAGGCCCGTTCCAATGTTCCTGCGCAGCGTGCGAATCGCGGCTGGAGCGGGGGGGCGCACAGAGCTCTGGAGGGGCTTCATTGGGGTGACTCGAGAATGAGGCGAAACATTGAGCAGGCTCGGAAACTGTTCGAAAAAGACCTGCCTCTCATGCTTCTTGGTGAGACCGGGACGGGTAAGGATGTCTTCGCCCGCACCATACATCGGGCGAGTACCCGTTACCGGAAACCTTTCATAGCCGTTAATTGCGCATCCTTACCTGAAACACTGATCGAGAGCGAGCTTTTTGGCTATCGTCCGGGCGCCTTCACGGGAGCCAGCCGCGAGGGTTGCCGCGGGAAGATTGTCCAGGCCGATGGCGGTACCCTTTTTCTCGACGAGATCGGAGACATGCCGCTGCCCCTACAGGCACGACTGCTGCGGGTGCTCGAGGAACGGGAAGTGACCCCGCTTGGGAGCGAAACGTCTGTCAAGGTCGATATCCACGTGATCAGTGCCACGCATCAGGATCTCCAGCAACAAGTGGCCGACGGGCGTTTCCGCGAGGATCTCTTCTACCGCCTGCACGGAATCAGTCTGACCATCCCGCCTCTGAGGGAACGTCAGGATCGAGGCGCGTTGATCCAGCATCTGCTGGAAATCGAGGCCGGTGGCCCTGATGTGATTACGCTCGACCCAGAGGCGCTTGAAGTATTGAATGCCTATCACTGGCCCGGCAACATCCGGCAGCTGCGCAGCGTCCTTCGTACGCTGATCGGATTATCCGACAGCGACGTAATCCCGGTAGGCTCTCTTCCGGAATATACCTTGACCAGCAGCCCGGAGACGGTTCCGCAGGCAGTCGAGTTGAGCAACCCGCTAACTCTCGCAGAGCGCGAAACCATTCTGCGTGAACTCGAGTCCTGCCATTGGAACGTTTCCCAGGTTGCATCCAAATTGAACGTCAGCCGGAACACTCTGTATCGGAAAATGAAACGGTGCGGGATCAAGCCTCCACGTTGAAGCACGACGCATACCCATGGTACCTCGACCCACTGCGTCATCGAACACGGTACTGGGCAACTGAAACAGGCTCAATCGGATTGCACCAGGAGAGGGGATGTGGTTGAAGGCGACTAAGCTCGCGGCAGTGGCGCGAAAGGTGCTGCGATGAACCGACATCGGTCCGATTTGGTGAGCAATGAAAGGCAGCCCGCGGAATGAAGGAACATCTCCTTTTTGTGACCGGAAGTTTGGCAGAGGAAGGCCTTCGTAGCGTTTTGCAAGGGATGGAGCCGGTCGATTTCACCTGGGAGGTCCGGTCCCTGGGTGTAAAGGTGGCAGCTCTGTTGAATGGCGATCTCATTCGCCGTCGGCTTTCCGGGATCGGACAGGCGAACCGTGTCATTCTACCGGGCCGCTTTCGAGGAGATATTGGCGCCCTGAAGGCTCATTACGGTGTGCCTTTCCAACGGGGGCCCGAAGAGCTCATGGACCTGCCTGAGTGGTTTGGGCGAAACGGGGCGGCGGTTGACCTGAGCGAATACGCAATTAGGATTTTTGCCGAAGTTGCGGATGCCCCAGACCTGGGTCTGGATGCCTTGACAGCGCGCGCCCGTGCATTTCGTGCGGATGGCGCCGACGTGATTGACTTGGGCTGTCTGCCAGACACGCCGTTCCCCCTTCTCGACGAGGCGGTACGCCATCTCAAGGGCGAAGGATTTCTGGTCAGCGTGGACTCATTGAACCCTGACGAACTTTTGAAAGGGGGGCTCGCCGGCGCCGACTTTCTACTTAGCCTGACCGAGGAAACCCTCTGGATCGCGGACGAGGTAGCTGCAACTCCGGTGTTGCTTCCGAATCACCCCGGCGATCTGGACTCGTTGATCCGCAGCTACGAGACGTTGCGACAACGAGGACGGGACTGCCTTGTGGATCCCGTGCTGGATCCTATCCACTTCGGTTTCACCGAGTCGCTGGTGCGTTATCACGAGCTTCGGCGGCGACTGCCCGATGCGCCCATGATGATGGGAACCGGCAATCTTTCGGAGTTGACCGAGGCGGACACCACCGGCATCCATGCGCTGCTTGGCGGTATCATGTCGGAACTCGATATTTGCAACCTTCTGACCACGCAGGTAAGCCCCCATTGCCGTTCTGCAATCCGGGAGATTGATCTCTCACGCCGCATCATGTTCCGGGCGAGAGAGCAAGGGCGCGTACCTAAGCAACTGAATGGCGGGCTTGCCTGTCTTCATGAGCGCAAGCCGCACCCCTATACCGCAGATGCGGTGCGGGCGGCCTCGCGCCAAGTCAAGGATGCGAATTTTCGCATTCAGACCACGCCCGATGGAATCCATGTCTACAACCGGGACGTATTCCTGACGTCTGTGGACCCATTTGCCCTGTTTCCCGATTTGGGCGTGGAACAGGACGGAGGTCATGCCTTCTACCTGGGCGTCGAACTGGCTCGCGCCGAAATCGCGCACCAATTGGGCAAGCGCTATACCCAGGATCAGCCGCTTCGCTGGGGCTGCACCGTGACCTTTCCCGAAGAGGACCTCAACCGCTACTCTTCTCCGGGAACCACGAAGCGCCGCAAGTGATTGGCCTGAAATTTGCTTTGTAGTGCAGTGTGACGGCAGATCAACTCAAAATCCCCGATCCCTACCGGTGTGAGCGAGCCTCCGAAGCCGCAAAGTCGCCATTGTTGGTCTGCCCCTTTTGCGGACTCGCCTGTGACGACCTGTCACCAGCGCGGGACACTGCGGATGTGCCAGCGACTATGAGCTGTGCGGTCGCCGCCGACGGCTACCGTGCAGCCTTGCAGGCCCCAGCGGATGTGCAACCACGGCTGCGCGGCCGACCGGTCACGCTGGCCCGGGCGCTGGCCCATGCGGCCCAACGGTTGCAGCATTCACGCCTACCGTTGTTCTCCGGCTTGCTTGGCGATTTGCCAGAGAGCCGGGCGTTGTGGCGTCTGGCAGAGCGCTGTGGCGCAGTGGTCGACCACGCTGGCAGTGCAGCGCTCTGCCGGGTGCTTTCCGTCGCCCAGATGCAGGGTTTGATCACGACGAGCCTTGGGGAGGCCCGCAACCGTGCCGACCTCTGGTTATTCATCGGTGAAGGGGTTTTTTACCGCCAGCCGCGGATTCTTGAACGCCTCCTGCAACCGGAAGAACGGCTGCACACCGAGTCCACACCAACGGTGATGGTCTTGGGTTCAGGTACGCGGGGTGCGCTACCGGTTCAAGCCGAATACGTGAATCTTGAGTCGTTTTCCGTGATGGACGTCATCGGCGGTATCCGCGCCCTGATGCACGGTCACCGAGTGGATGCAATGCTCCACCCAATGACGCGGGAATTGGTTGCCCGAATCCAGAAGTCGACGTACCTGGTGGTCGCGTTGGACCCGGTCGAATTGGGCGATTCAACCGATGAAGGCCTGATTGATCTCGATCTGCTCGGTATTGCCCGCCTAATCCGCCAGCGGAATGAAGCTGGACGTGCCGCATTGCTCATCATGGGTGCCGGAGACGGCTTGGCCAGTTTTCAACAGGCGGGGCTGTGGCATAACGGCTTCGGTCTGAGGACTCGGCATGCCCCCGAAGGCCCAGCCTATGACCCACTGGGGCATGGCACGGAACGTATGCTGCGCGAGGGAGGCGCTGATCTCCTGCTTTGGCACGCGAGCCTCCGCCCGGTTGCACCACCCGAGACAGAAATCCCCACGCTCGTATTCGGTCACCCCGGACTCACCTTCTCACGGGAACCGGAGCTCTTCATCCCACTGGCCGTCCCCGGAATTCACCGTGATGGCCAAATCCATCGGGGCGACGGCCTAGCCATCCTCCCGTTGTCCGCCATCACCACTGACCGGGGCAGCAATCTGGCATCCGGGCCTGGCATCTATGCTGAACTGCTGGCCCGTATCCTCGAGGAGAAAACCGAGTGCTGACACGACTGACTGGAGCCCGCGTATATGACCCTGTGAATCACATCAATGGGGCGGTACGGGACGTGTGGGTGCGTGGCGGCCGTATCTGCGAGACGCCTCAAGACCCCGGTGCAGCAGACCGAACCATCGAGCTGCACGGAAAGATCCTGATGGCTGGAGCGATCGATATCCACAGTCACATCGCTGGCGGAAATGTAAACAATGCCCGTGTACTGCTCCCCGAACAACATCTGGCTCTTCAGGCGCGGTACGCTGATTACCCGTTCATGAGTGCAAGGTGGTCGGCCTTCGACGTGGGTTACCGCTATGCGGAGATGGGCTTCACCACCGTAGTGGAGCCCGCCGTGCTTCCGCTCAATGCCGCGCAGGCACATGCCGAACTGGCCGATATCCCAATCATCGACAAGGCTGGTCTCGCCGTCGTCGGCAATGACGATTTCCTGCTGCGTCTCCTAAGAGATGGTGCCGACCAGGAACGAGTAACCGACTATATTGCGTGGATCCTACACGCCACCCGCTGCCTGGGTGTCAAGGTGATCAATGCCGGTGGCGCGACTTCGTTCAAGTTGAACCACAGGCAGCTGTCACTGGACGAGGAGGTTCCCATGTACGGGATGACTTCCCGAGATATCCTGCAGGCCGTACAACGTGCGGTGGTTGCGCTGGGCATTGCTCATCCGGTCCACGTGCATTGCAATAATCTTGGTGTTGCAGGCAACGTGGCCACTGCGGAAGCAACGATGGAAGCCGCTGGCGGGTTACCGATGCATTTGGCGCATATTCAGTTCTATGGGTATGACAACGCAGGCAAACGTGGGTTCTCCAGTGGGGCGGCCCGCCTCATCGCCGCGATGAACAGGCATCCGAATGTGACCATTGACGTGGGACAGGTGCTGTTCGGGCAAACGGTCACGGTTTCCGGGGATGTTCTGCGCCAGTTTGATGCACGGAGAATAGCCAACCCTGCAAAATGGACCGTATGGGAGGCCGAAGACGGTGGTGGCGGAGTGGTCCCGTTCCGTTATCGGGAACGGAGCTTCGTGAATTCAATGCAGTGGGCGATCGGGCTGGAGATCTTTTTGTTGATGGAAGATCCATCGCGCGTTTTCTTTACTACCGACCACCCCAATGGTGCCCCATTCACCGCCTACCCAGAACTATTCCGGCTCCTTATGGACCGTGACTATCGGGCCGAGTGCCTGCAGCGGATTCATCCAGCTGCCATGGAGCAGTCACTTCTGCAACATCTATCCCGCGAATATGGCCTTGCCGAAATCGCCACGATGACGCGGGCCGCCCCGGCGCGGCTACTCGGGTTGCCGGATCGTGGGCACCTCACGCCAGGCGCTGTCGGGGATATCGCCGTGTACCACGACAAGGCCGACCGTGCCGCGATGTTCCGGCACGCACATCTGGTGATGAAGGATGGGGTAGTCGTAGTCCAGGACGGACGTGTCACCCAGGCGACCCAGGGCCGGACCCATGCAGTCGCACCTCCCTTTGACCCGAGCATCGAGACCCCCTTGGGCGCCTATTTTGATCGTTTTCATTTATGCCGCCTTGAGCATTATGGTCTGCGCCACCCTGCCATCGCCGAGGGCTTGGGCATGCAACTGGTACTGCACTGAGGAGAACACCGTGAATTTACCGGTCCGCGAGATCATTCTGGTTACGCAGCATGCCGACGGGCGGCCGCATATTGCGCCCATGGGTGTTAGGGACCAAGATCGAATGGTGCTGATAGCACCCTTCCGTCCCTCAACAACCCTTGAGAACCTGCTCCGCGAACGGCGTGCGGTTATTAGCTGTACGGACGATGTCCGAGTCTATGCCGGCTGTTTGTCCGGGCGTTGTGATTGGCCTCTGGAACCCGTACATGGTGGGTTGCGCCTGCGCGATGCGCTGAGCCACGAATCGATTGAACTTTCTACTGTGGAGGAAGACCCGCTACGCCCCCGTCTCAGCTGCACAGTGACCGAAGTCGTCCAGCACCGCCCTTTCAGGGGATTCAACCGCGCCCAGGCGGCAGTTCTGGAACTAGCGATCCTGGCAAGTCGGCTGGACCGCCTGAGCAGGGGGAAGATCATTCAGGAGATGGCCTACCTCGAGATTGCGTTAAACAAGACCGCTGGACCACGGGAGCTGGAGGCATGGCGTTGGCTGGCAGCGAAGGTGAATGCCGCGTTGGATAGCCAAGGCCCGAGCGACCTCGGGTATGTGAAGCAAGTGCCGGGCGGTTCCAGTATGTCCCCCGCTGCGCCCTGATATTTAATCGGCTTCAGGGAGGGTAATGTCGATGACATGCCCGTATCCCGGCCGACTATGCAACCATCCGCCAACCTGATCCACACGGTCACGATGCAGGATCCCAATCGGACATTCGGTTCGCGGCCCATATCGTAAGAACGCGCGATCCACCAAGCCTTCGCTGACCAGAGTGGTTAGGCGTGTGTCCTTGGTTCCAGGCGTCGCCGATTTCACCAAAAGCAGGCCGCGCGCTTTGACACGTCTTGCTAGCCAAGCCGCGATACTGTCAGACGTGACATCCCAGGACGCTTCAATTGAAGAATCCGCGAGTACATCTCGGCTCGGGGCCCAGACCCAGGTCGATTGCCGTTGAGTTTTGGGATTCCACGCATTGAGGGATTCTAATGGGCGCAGGCCAGGATGCAGCGCACAAAGGACTTGGCCAAACTGTTCCATAGCCCGTAATGCCAATGTATGCGCCCGCACATCATCAAACCGCCAGGTTTGTTGGAGGCGTCTTACCTCGTCGGCAAATGGACCTCCACCAGGGACGATGATAATTTTTTCGGAACTGGCCGCCAACGCGGAAGTCCAGGTGCGGAGCGCGGGATGATGAGCCAAGCTGCCTCCGAGTTTAACCACCCACACCCTTTTCCCTCAAACTCTGAAGCAGGGACAACATCGCGTTCGCCTTGTCGAAGGTTTCCTGATATTCATTTTTTTGGCTGGAGTCAAACACAATACCCCCGCCGCCCCAGCAGCGAATTTTTCCCTGATTGTAGACTAGTGTACGGATCGCAATATTGACATCCATTCGCCCATTATAACCAATATAACCAATGGCGCCGCAGTATACGCCGCGACGCTGAGGTTCGAGTTCCTCGATGATCTGCATCGCACGCACCTTGGGTGCTCCGGTGATAGATCCTCCAGGGAAACACGCACGTAAGAGGCTGATGGCGTCCTGATTATCGTTTAGCTCTCCCGTCACGATACTGGTCAGGTGGTGGACATTGGAAAAACTCTCCAGGGCGAACAGCGAGGGCACGCGCACGGACCCGGGCCGACACACGCGGCCGAGATCGTTGCGCAGCAAATCCACGATCATCAGGTTTTCGGCCCGGTCCTTTGCACTTTGAGAGAGTTCGCGTGCCCGCTCGCTGTCGGCTTCCGGGCAATGCCCTCGCGGCCGGGTACCCTTGATGGGGCGGGTCTCGACCCTGCCATCCTCAACCTGGAGAAAGCGTTCAGGCGAGGCGCTCAGTATCTGGGCGTACGGTGTATTAAGGTATGCGGAAAAAGGGGCTGGGCTGCATTCCCTGAGCGCCTCATAAGCACTCCAGGGATCGCCTTCCGCCGTTGCGGAAAAGCGCTGTGCAAGGTTGACCTGATAGCAGTCCCCTTCCCTGATATACGCGTGCACCCGGGCAAAGGCCTGGGCGTAGCCTGCGGCATCGAAATTGCTTGTAGTTGCACCAGTCACCCGGAAGCGGTCTCGATGCACTCGTTTTCTCGGACGGGTAAAGCGACGTAATAGTGACCACCACTTGCGGCGAGTCGCCGGATCCCTCCCTTGACCCACGAGCCAACTCCGCTGCCGTTCGTGGTCGACGACCAATGCCCAGTCATAGATGCCGATAGCCATTTCCGGTAGCGCTTCATCGTCCCGGGCGTACACGGGCAGCTTTTCGATAAGACGAGCAAGGTCGTAGCCAAACCAACCGACTGCGCCGCCGGTGAATGGCAGGTGAAACGAGTCCGGTTCGGGGTCACCCAGTTGGTCCCGCAGCAGCGAGAACGGGTCCACGCGGGATTCCCATCGACCCCCATCGCGGGTACGGATCTCCGTGCATCCCCCTCGGGTGACCAGAGTGATACCCGGATCCGTTACCACGATGTCGTAACGACCCATCGTGGATCCCGGTCGCCCGCTATCGAGATAGGCGGCCCATGGATCACCGGCAAGCCCGTCGAAAAGACGGGTGGTATCTGGAATGTAGGGGATCTCGCTCAGAAGACGCATGCTTGCGTGCTCTCCTTCAGCAGGGAGGCCACGGCCACAGCCGGACCCATGTCGGCGCCCCGAGCCGAACACGCCCCGTTCTTAACCAAAACGGGAAGTGGATCAAACACTCGATAGGTCCGTCCCAAGCGCTGGGCAATACGCTCGACCAGGAAACGCCCAACCCCAGAGCCCAGCATTGGTGTTTTCGCGTCAATGCCTCTCGAGATCTGAAGTTGGCAGGCTCGGGTAATCCGCTGTACCTGGCATTCCGCCAAATAGTCCGCAACGGCTTTCCACATGGCAGTGGACCCTTCGGATGCACCGGTGCCCAGCATCCGGGCCAACCGTGCTTCGCTATGGGTCTGCGACTTGTCTCGCCCGTCGGCGGTGGGTCCTAGGTCTGCACCCGCGGGTAGCTCCCCGTTAAGGCGATAAACATCGGCAGCGGTGGCGAAGTGCTCCGTGGCCAGCTCCACCCAAAGGCCACGAAACGGCACTGCCGTGGCCAGTGCAATGACCGGAGTGCGCACAACGCCTGTGTAAACCAATTCACCGACCGTGAGTCGGGTACGATCATTGGAGCCACGGGCTCGGACACGGCCATCATGAAACCATACCAGATCCGTGGTGGTGCTCCCCACGTCGATGAGCAAGCCCCTCGGATAACACTTCGCTGCAAGGCGCGCCATCGCGTGCCAGTTGGCGGAGGCAACGAATTCAATGGCATGTTCCACCGCTTCAGGGTCCAGAAACCCTCGAAGACCCGCATACACGTGCGTCGCGTCCCTGGGGAAACAGCCATAGAACAATTCCAGTAACGCTCGGACGCCCTCAGCCCGATCCGTGAAGCAGTCGGCGAGTTCACCGGTCATGGTAACGGCATGGCGTGCCTGTTGAAGGGAGTAGGCCTTATGTACCTGGTTCATGGCCTCAGTCAACGTGCCGGTGCCTTCCCAGAGCGGCGTGGCGTACGTCTCCACCCCGCACAGCTGGCCCTGGCCATCGAGGAGAGCCACCTTAAGATGGGCACCCCCGATATCCCAGCCGACGTAACGGATGTCAGACCGCATGCGAGACGTCCACTTCTACAGTGACCGGGTCCATTCTTTCGAAGGCGAAGTGTTGTGGCTGCTGTTTCGTCAACTCATTCAGCACCAGAGCAGCCACGTTGCATTCCAGAGAGCGACTCAAGCCTACGTAGGACAGGGTCAGCCGTGGGTTGATTTCAAGGACCCGAGGCCCCTGCTCGGTAAGGATGAAATCGATACCCACATAGCCACGTAACCCCGGCAGCGCAGCCATCACGGATCGGGCCAGGGTTTCGATTGGGCCCGTATGGGCCTCTAGCCCGTTGACTACGCAACTCAACAATTTAAAACGGTCATCGATCAGGACTACACGCTGGCGGTTGCGGCTAAGGACACGTACCTGTCTGCCGTCTGCGAGAAGCGAAAGACTGGCCGCTTGCCCCGAAACATAAGGTTGTAAGACCCATTCGGGGTCCCCATAAGGAAGATTATCCAGCGATCTGACGAGAAAGGTGTTGTTGCACCCCTCACCCCGATCCGGCTTCAACACCCAGGCTTCACCCGCCAAGAGTGGCAACTGGTCCATCCTCCAGGTCTCGATGGCGGGCACTCCCCGCGCACGTAATTGAGTCGCTGTCGCATGTTTGCTCGCAGCAATCGCGATGGCTGCCTCACCGGTATTCAATAGTATCCTGCCGGCCATCGAAACCGACCGGCACACGCGCTCCAGAACACCGCTGGTTTCCGGTGCGATCGGCCACACTGCGTCTGCCGCCTCGAGGCAGGATGCCCAGACATCCGGCATCGGGTTGTTCATGTCCACCCAATGAGTGCATACGGGTTGGCGTAATGGGGGCAGTCGCGCGTCCCGTGAGATGAGTACATCAATTCCTCGGCAAGCGACCAGGTCGGACACCAAAGCTTGCAGCATCAAGTCGCCTTCGCGAACAAGATTGCCGTAGAGTGTCTCGCCAGCAAGACCGCCTCCGGTGGCAAATTCGTAGACGAACACTCGCATGGTTGCCTCTTATGGCAGACCGTCCGTCATGGGCAAAGACATCAAGTACCAAATGGCTCTGTATCCCCCCACAACAACGGCGCTTGCTTCAAGGAATGAGTGGATCTACTACCCCTGAATTCCCGTTTCCGTCTAAGTTTGATGCATGTACCGATTGCGACGCACGCGGTCAGAATTACGGACATGGTTCCCAAAGCGCCATTGCATTCATCACAGCATCGAATGTCGTGCCTATACGTCCTGCCGCGGCTTCTTGAGTATCCGCGGGACCCCGAAAAGCCCGCTTCCTTTCCTGCGATGAACGCTCTCTTGCGGTGATCACGCCATGGGCATCGATGAGCCAGCCCTGCGCGCTGCGTCAAAACGCCGGCCCCCAACAGAAGTCGGGAGCCGGAGTAGATTAGGCGTGTGCTGCGAAGGGATGAGCTGTCCCCTTGTTCGCCAGAGTTTCCTTCGGCTGCGGGTCACCCGCGATAGCCCGCTTGATGGACTCCTTCGTAGCCTCGTAGTTGTAGTCCTGTATTTTATCGTCATCCGCGGCTTCCCAATGGATGAACACCCCAACACAGATAAAAATGTCGTTAGCTTCTTCGGCAGGGATTGTGCCATCTTCAAGGCAGTCAGCTACCGCCGTCGCGACTCCACGCTGCGCAGGTCCAAACATCTGCACAGCCTGCGTGGCGCCCTTGATGGTCACCTTGTTAAACATCATCGTGTGCGGCTTGCATGGCAGGTTTGGAGCAATGACAGCCAAAAGGCTTGTAAAACCGTCTTTGTTGTTGACTAGGCCATTACAAAATGCAGTTTCCGCGGCTGACCCTCGCGGTCCCATAATAAGATCGATATGGGCGACCTCGTTTCCATCGCCGACTAGGGATTCTCCAATCATCGTTTTATTGATTACGGCCATTTATGTCTCCTTGCGGCTCGAGAGCCACGGTTAAAAGCGCTGCGCTGGTTTCCTTAGGAAATCCTGGGCAACGCGGGTGTGGCCGGGACGCATCCCGGCGAATTCAGCCCCTGGGGCATGTAACTGGGCTAAAAAATGACCTGCTACGACCAGATCAGCTGTCGTGCCGGGATTGATTCTAGCCGCCTTCATGCGAAGGTCCATGCATTGTAGTGCATGGTCCACTTTCACCGGATCTTTGAAATTAAGGAAGATGCGGCGCATCAATTCGGCCTGATGACATAATTGTCTCGCGGCATGGTCGCCGTGCCGGCGCCGGACATGTGTATCGGGTTCTTCGGCCAGAAGTGCTAGATAAAGGTCTGTGGTCGCTCGAAGAAGATCGTATTTCCAGCGTGCCAGAGCGGCGTCCAAATGTGGAAGTACCCGGTCCCAGAGGCCTGCAAAGCCGCTAGCATATTCGCCGGCAATCTGATCCCAGGAGATGGCTCGAGCCATGGCGGTGCGCAAGTCCACATGGGGAGTATTGGCAACATCATGTTCCGGGCTTGCGCCCAGACCGCCCGGCGTAGCGAGCCTAATCGCCCGATAGACCTTTTGCGCATCGTCGACCGTGGTCTTTTCCAGCACGTCCAGGAGACTTTCGCGCAGCGTCCTCTTGCAGCCACTGAATGCGGCCTGGGCGATCGGCGCGCATAGCAGAATGATCCCGAGATTGCTATTGCAATTCACCGAATTTTGACTTGCGGTGACTGCGGTGAGCACTCGCTCCCCCAGGCTCGCATTCGGATTGGCCAGCGGAGGCGCACTCGCCTGAGCGCTGATCCGGAACACCTCAGCGTCCATATCGTGCCCGGGGGCATAATCTGAAACGTTGCCCGGCTTCGGGGCCGCCACATCAAGATCACATGCTTTAAGATAGGCTGCCTGCACCTGCTGAGGCGGCATCATGACGCCAGCTCATCCAGACCTTGTTGCTGACATTCTACGAGTAGATCATCTACCAACAGCTTGGCCACCTCGACTCCAGTTGCATTCTGCAATCCGCGCCATGCCGGAATGCTGTTAACCTCCAACACCCACCATTGCCCCTCCAGGTCGCATAGCATGTCTACACCCGCATAGTTCATGCTGAGGCAGGTTGCCGCAGCCTCGGCCATCGCGACAATGGAGGGATCCAAGAATCCGGCATGGCAGTACCCTCCTTGGCACACGTTGGTGAGCCAACCGGCACTGGAACGACGGATCATGGCCACTGTACGGCTCCTGATCACAAAGACCCTCCAGTCAGAACTACCGGTTAACTCGGATTGGATGAAGCGCTGCAGATACCATACCCCGCACACCTGATCCCGAGTGGGTAAGTCGGAGACCGTATCGATCCGGGCGATGCCCTCCCCCTGAGCACCGAACAAAGGCTTACAGACCACGCTGTGGCCTGCTGCGAGTTCCTGCTGGGTGAACGATACCGCATCTTCCTGATCACACGTTATCCGTGTGGGTGGCACCGATAGCCCCGCCCGTGCGAGCAGAAAACTTGTGAGCGCCTTGTCCACCGATCGTTCGATGGCCCGCGCATCGTTGTAGACTGTAATCCCCTCCGCTTGCAATACATGGAGGATGTTCAATTGGAATACAATCTCCTGAAGAGTACCCCCTGAAACTCCACGTACGAACACCCCGGTAGGCAGTTCGCCGTGGAAGCCGGGTAGCGTGATTACACGATGGGTTCCAGACACATCAAGTGTGCAGTCACAGAGGGATACGGTCACCGTCTCATAGCCCCGAGCGCGAAAGGCCGAGTCCAACCGTGCATCATGCCAGCCTGGTTGATCTGTTATCAGTGCAATCCGGTCCCGGCTCATGTCTCCAACCCCTGGGAGCGCTCGATTAGAGAGGGGTCAAAGGCACCTGCGCGGAAGCTTCGGCCGGAAGCCAATGCGCTGACGATCACCCGCGCAGGGCTGAAAAGCATTGGGTCGATCTCGAAGAAGTCATAGTTATAGGCCTTAAATACCTCTGCAAACGAGCGCCCATAATCCCGGGACGCGGAACTGGGCAGGCGCTTGCAAAGAGCCTCTGCCGCCGCATCCTCGCCATCAACGAACAGATGCACCTGACCCGCGAACAGGATTGCGTCGTTGGTTCGGCCCATGGCGGTCAGAAAGTCGGGCGCTGGCGCAGGTATCGGAACGCTACCGAAGCCGTCGATGATGTTGGCCATTGGGAATCCGAGGGCATGAGCCTTGTGCAGGGCAACCTCAAGGACCCGCGCCACTACCTGCACCATTCCTGCCAGACTCCGGGTCGGGGTCAAGATCAGGGTCAAATGTTCGGCTCGGACACCGCAAGCGGCAGCGACTTTGGCCGTAAGCTCTGGGGGCGGCTTCCGGTCGACCTCCAGTACGAGACAGGCGCGGTTGGCGCGGTCGGTCAATCCGAGTTCTGCAAACAGCGGCTCCTTCCCGGCAAGGATCCGACCGGGCCCGGAGCCCAATGCAAAGAATGCGTCTTTGCCGGAACCATGCGACAGGCTCCACCCGGCATACTGGCTGGCCAAGCAGGCAATCACTGGCGAAACCGTGTGCACGTGCAGCGAAAGGGGCCAATCAGGGACAGCCCCACCATTAGAGATACTGACCCGACCCAACCCCGCCATGCATATTTCGGCGATTAGCCGGCCTGCTTCCAGTCCCCCAGCAACATTGATACCCGCATCCACGATCCGCACACCGCTGCCATCCCGGGAGACGGACAGGCGGAGGATCTCAGCCTCGCCGATCAAGGCATCTACCAGAACCCCGGCGCGGCAGTTGAGGTCGACGGGGTAGGCGGGTGTTTCCGTTCCGGGGTTGCTATCGTTTCTCACTACGAAGTGCTCATCAGTGAACCCGGCGAGGGCAGGCGCAACAACGCGCCCAACCGGACAGGGGTTAGACAGGGGTATTGCCACTCGTCAAGATGGTAGCAACTTGCGTGCCCGTCTCGCTGCCTGTACCCAGGCGCGGTTCTTGACAGCTGCCATTCGCTCCGCTCCGGACACTCGCAGCCGGCCAGTCACAGGCATCGCGGATTGCTTATCAGCAAGAGTTCATGGAACCCTACTGTTGGACCAACCGCCTCGTCAATGTCGCATTGTGTCACCGCTTTTCTGCGTCAGGGGCACACGCGGGGCAGCTTTCACCGAGAAATTCCTACCCCGCGCCTCGGACTGAGGAATCGGCACGACTCCTGCATTGCCCAGCGTGACCAACCCTAAACCAGAATCTCTGCCAGACTTCGGGGACCCGTGCAACGCAACGGTATTGCCATAGAAGATACCTTCGCCGAGGCCTTCGGCATGAAGGCCACTCGGATTCTGATCACTGCGATCAGCAGCCGGTGGGCCTATGAGGCTGCCGAGACAATGACCGGCTTCGCGACGTCCGTAATCGGCTGCGGCGTAGAGTCGGGGATAGAGCGCCTCGTGCCCCCAGAGGAGACCCCCGACGGTCGCCATGGGGTGGCTGTATTGATGTTCGGCATTTCGGGTGCGGATTTGGCCAAGCACCTCGAGCGTCGCGTCGGCCAGTGTGTTCTGACCTGCCCTACCACGGCCGTCTTTGCCGGAATCACCGAGGGCGAGCCGATCCCGCTAGGTCAGAACCTCCGCTACTTCGGGGATGGGCATCAGATCAGCAAGAAGATAGGTTCTCGACGCTTCTGGCGGATACCGGTCTTGGATGGTGAGTTTCTTGCCGAGGAGAGTACGGGGCGAACCTCTGCTGTCGGAGGTGGCAATTTCCTCGTGATTGGCAGTTCCCTCGAGGCCGCACTGCAGGCCTGTGAGGAGGCCGTCGTGGCGATGCGCAGATGCCGCAACGTGATCATGCCATTCCCCGGCGGGATCGTACGCTCGGGATCAAAGGTGGGAAGCAAGTACCCTAAACTCATGGCTTCAACCAATGATGCCTATTGTCCGACCCTGCGTGGCACGGTGGACTCTGAGCTGGACACAGGTGTCTCGGCCGTATTGGAAATCGTGGTTAATGGTTTGACCTCGGAAGACGTGTCCAAGGCCATGCGCGCAGGCATAGAAGCGGCTTGCGCAAGCGGTTCTGATTCCGGGATCCTTCGCATCGCTGCCGGGAACTACGGGGGCAAACTGGGACAGTTCCATTTCCGGCTCCACGAGGTCCTGGCATGACTGCGCTGATGCTCGAACAATGTGCCCAGACTACACAACGCCTGGACATGGCCCACCTCTCGCCCAAGATTTTGGGACAAGCGTCCATCGGCGCAATTCAGCGGATGCCATTGCAGCTTGGGCGGGAACAGGTGCAGGTTGGCGAGATCTTCAACGTGATCCCGACCAAGGGCGACAGGCACATCATTCGACCATGCGCAGACAACCTCGATCGCTTGGGCGCGGGCATGGACGCCGGCGAGCTTATCGTGGAAGGCAATGCCGGACATTATCTTGGGGCTCAAATGACCGGGGGTCGACTCTGCGTCCTTGGGCGGGCTGGCGACTTTGCAGCTAGCGCCCTGAGCGAAGGTCTCGTCGATATTGAGGGCGATTGCGGCTCAGGTCTCGGAGCACCACCACCGGGACATATGCATGGCATGTCGGGTGGGTTTGTCCGCATCCGTGGCAACTGCGGACCCCGAGCGGGTGAGCGCCAACGTCGGGGGATCATCCTGCTGGAGGGGGATGCCGGTCCAGAGGCCGGGGCCGGAATGATTGCCGGGACCCTGATCGTTCTCGGCTCGACAGAACGTGACCCTGGGCGGGAGATGCGCCGGGGTACCCTTTTGTTCGAGCAGATGCCGGCTTCGCTCCCGCTAACTTTCAACGATAATGGAGTCCAGCCGCTCGGGTTCCTTGCGATTCTGCGTGGCGAACTCGAACGCTTGAAGTCCCTGCCCCAATCCTGGCGCGAGAAAGGTGTATTTGCCCGAAGGTTCGTCGGTGATCTCGCCTGTGCGGGCAAGGGTGAGGTTCTGGTATGGGCCTGAGCGCCTGAAGCCGGCTCACCACAAGCCGCGTATTCCATCGCCGGGGAAGCCCCGCCGTTCGTTGTTGGAGCCGACGTGGGTGTATCACCCCGGGGTAACAGTAACGGTCCGTGCCGCCCGGTCCAGAGGCAACAGGCTTCTCAGGTGGAGCTTGCTGTCGGTAGGATAAGTGTCCGCCTTGTTCTTTTGGCGACGGCCAGTCGGTGACCCGTGTAACAGTTTTCCGGGTCTTCCGGAAGTGTGCAGACCAGTGCCAGCGCAGGCACATTCGGGTTCGTACGATGACGCGATGAAATGCACATATCAGTTGGGGTCTTTAATTGCTGGCCAGTTTTTTCCTATGCTGCTGGATCAGGAGTACGAATGGATGTCAAACAATGAAGCTCGCCTGGCCCATTTTGCGGACGAACCCTTCGCCGCCGGCTTGTGCCGCATCGGTTCTGGCATGGAATCGCTGAATCCTGAGCGTAGCGAGTTTGGGGGACAATCGGGGAAAACCATCCGGTTCACATTCATGACCGGCGGCTGACGCTCCCGGACCGAGCGCGCACGCAAGCCACGATGGTCGACCGGCATCGGGAGCGATCCAGCGGCCGGCACCCAGCGTGCATCAGGAGATCCGCCTATGGACAATCCACGGCCCCCGTCTCCTCCGGTCTGGCGGAGACCAGCGGTCATCGTCGGTGCCGCCGGCCTGGTGCTGGCCTTGGTACTCGGGATCCGGCACAGCATGGGTCTTTATCTGCAGCCCGTAAGCCTGACTCATGGCTGGGGTCGGGAGATCTTCGGCTTTGCCATCGCGCTGCAGAATCTGGTCTGGGGGCTTGCGCAACCTCTGACCGGAGCGATCGCGGACCGTGCCGGGGCTGGCCGCGTGATCTTCGCCGGAGGTTCACTGTACGCGCTAGGACTCGCGGTGATGGCGACCACCGTTGATCCGATCCTGTTCAATCTCGGTGTTGGAGTGCTGATCGGGCTGGGTCTCAGCGGCACTGGCTTCAGCGTCGTGTTCGGGGTCGTCGCCCGCCACGTTCCGGCCCATCGACGCAGCCTCGCGTTCGGCATCGTCGGCGCCTGTGGATCTTTCGGTCAATTCGCGATGCTGCCGGTCGGCCATATGCTTCTCGGCGCGGGCGATTGGATCTTTGCAGTCACGGTGCTCGCTATCACCACTGCGGCTATGCTGCCGCTGGCCTTTGTCCTCTCCGGTCGTCCGGCCACTGTCGCCATTGGTGCCGGACCGGGCTGGCGGAATTCGCTGCGGGAGGCATTGCAGCACCGGGGCTTTACACTGCTGGTACTTGGGTTCATGGTCTGTGGCTTCCACACGATGTTCATTGCCACCCACCTACCCGGCTACCTTTCCGACGCGGGTCTCGGTCTTCGCGAGGGGACGACCGCCCTGGCTCTGATCGGGGCGTTCAACGTGGTGGGAAGTTATCTATGTGGCTGGCTGGGCGGGCATTTTCGAAAGAAATACCTTTTGGCGTGGATCTT
>Ga0207421_10002232_pt1 | contig 24234 bp, 23 predicted proteins | sample SodLakKL_010_SED_4_FD_187542 | JGI IMG/M metagenome (GOLD analysis project Ga0207421, IMG submission 187542) | Alkaline sediment microbial communities from Lake Tanatar, Kulunda Steppe, Russia - 8KL_010_SED (SPAdes) (version 2) | ecosystem: Environmental > Aquatic > Non-marine Saline and... | reverse complement strand
CCGTTTTGGTGTTAAGGCCGTGGAACTTTTTCAGGCCGGCCAATACGATCAAATGGTCTGTCTCAGGGGTAACCAGATTGAATCAGTTCCTTTAGCAGAAGCGGTTGAGGGTACCAAGCGCGTAGATCCTGACAGTGAACAGGTTAAAGCGGCAATTGCGGTGGGAACATCTTTCGGCTGCTGCTTAAGTAAATATAGTAAAGACCATTAATCCCATAAAAAGCAGCATAATTAATGCGCACGCAATATCTACCCTGCCGATGTGCAGGGTTTTCATTTTTGTTCTTCCTTTACCACCGGTGTAACTTCTTGATTCCATGGCTACAATTAAATCTTCAGCCCTGCGGAATGCATTTATAAATAGTGGCAAAAAGACAGGAAATATTTTCCTGGTTTTCTGGATAAAATTACCCCGGTCGAAAGCAACTCCCCTGGCCATCTGGGCTTTAACAATTTTGTCAAGCTCTTCAGCCAGGATTAATACAAAGCGCAGGGCGATAACCATGGTCATAACCAGCTCCTGGGTAGGGAGGCCGATTCTTTTCAAGGGGCTTAGCAGATTTTCCAGTCCGTCAGTCAGGCTGACAATGGAAGTGGTCAGGGTTAAGATCGTGGTTACTGTAAAGAGGAACAGAACCCGCAGGGTTATCATATTGCCGAGGTGCAGTCCGGCATCTGTAGCCGAGAATATCCACCAGGAGAAAATGATTTCGGCATCCGGTGAAGAATGCAAAAAAAGTTGGAAGACCCACATCAAAACCAGGACCGGAAGCATCGGCTTTAAGCCGCGCAGCGCGTAACCCGGTGGAATACCGGCAGAGGCAATAATTACTGAGGTGAAAAGAAAGAAATAGCCATAAGCCTGGTATGAATTAATTAACAGGAGAATTACAATCAGGATAGTAGAAGCAATTATTTTTGTCCTGGGATCCAGGCGGTGAACGGCTGTATTGCCCGGCAGGTATACTCCCAGGGTAATATTTTTTGTCAATTCCATTATTCTCTCACCTGCCCGTCGTGCAGGTTGTCAAGAATTGACTGCAATATTTCTTCAAATTTTAGTAATGCAGGATCGATGTTAAAACCCTGCTGATGTAAATCTATAGCAAGAGCCATTAATTCGGGCAGTTCCAGGCCAATCTCTCTTAATTTTTCCGGTTGGTTGAATACGTTTATTTTATGGTCATCAAAAGCTATTCTGCCCTGGTTGACTACAATTACCCTTTCAGCCAGTTCTGCAACTTCATCCATGCTGTTGGAAATATAGATAATAGTTATTTGCTTTTCAGAATGCAATCTTTTAACAACGTCCAGGATCTCATCTCGCCCTCTTGGATCAAGGCCTGCTGTGATGTCATCTAACACCAGGGTTTTAGGTTTACAGGCCAAGACTCCGGCAATAGCGGTTCGCCTTTTTTGCCCCCCGCTTAAGGCAAATATATCCCGGGAATAAAAAGTGTCATAATCAAGACCAACCTGGGCCATTGCTTCCTTTACTCTTGCTGCAACATCTTCGGACGGCAAACCCTGGTTGCGGGGTCCGAACGAGATATCTTCACCTACGTTTGATGCAAAAAGCTGGTAGTCCGGGTTTTGAAAAACATAGCCTACTTCTTGGCGCAGCTTTATAAGATCTGCATTTTTGTCAGCAGTATTGATGCTATTTACGATAACTTTTCCTGACTGGGGAATAAAAAGGGCATTGAAGTGTTGGGCCAGGGTAGTTTTTCCCGATTGGGTGGGGCCGATTATTCCAACAATTTCTCCGTCTTCAATCCGCAGGTTTATATCATGTAAAACCTTTTTTTCAAAAGGAGTTCCTTTTTTATAACTATAATTAAGACCGGTTACTTCAATTGGCATAACCTTTCAACTAGCTCCCTGGCGTGAATAATATTATCAGTCAGATCAATCCCATGATGCTTTAAGTTTCTGGTCAGCCTGGTGGCAACCGGGAAATCAAGACCATAGTCAAGAATTTTGCCGTCCTGGTAAAAAATTTCTGCGGGAGTTCCTTCCATCATAATACAACCCTGGTCCATCACGATCATTCTGTCGCAATGAACAACTTCGTTCATATAATGCGTAAGTAATATGATCGTAATTCCTTCTTCACGGTTAAGGCGCAGGATGTTGTCAATCACTTCTCGCCTGCTGCGCGGATCAAGGTGGGCGGTAGGTTCATCCATCACAATACATTTTGGTCGCATGGCAAGGACCCCTGCAATAGCGACCAGCTGTTTTTGCCCTTCAGATAGCTGGTTGGGAGACTCCTGCCTTAAAGGTTCCAGTTTTAGGGTTATCAGGGCATGGTCGACCCGCTCCCTGATCAGATCAGGAGGCAGTCCCAGGTTTTCCGGCCCGAAAGCAATATCTTCCTCAACAATGCTGCTAACCAGTTGATTATCCGGGTTTTGGAAAACCATCCCCACCATTTTGCGGATAGAAGGGATATTTTCACGGTTTGAAGTAGAAAGGCCGTCAACCAGAACTTTACCCTCATCTGGTGTTAGCAAGCCGTTGAAGTGGCGGGCCAGGGTAGATTTTCCGGATCCATTTTGACCAGTAATGGCCAGTATTTCTCCCTGCCTGACATGCATGTTTACTTCTCTTAAGGCTTGCACTTGCCTAACGCTGCCGGTTTGATATGCATACGACAGGTTAAATGTTTCTATTAAAGGATTCAAAATATACATCACCTAAAGTATTTTATTTCTTCAAAGAATTATGCTCTTCAACCGGTCTGACCCGTTGTATGCCCTTTACCAGGACTACCGTAAGGATTGCTGCAACAATAAGCTCTGGGATACCATGCAGGACCCCGATTGATATAGAAACTTCAGCAGGCAGGTAGCCTCTCCAGGTAGCCATGGTCATGACGAGAACAGTATTAGTTGCAGCGCCAAAAGCCCCGGCCAGGGCGTAAGCCAGGATGATGTTAATTCTTTTAGTTAAAAAGTAAACCAGGTATGCTACCGGGCCAATGAAAAGACGGGGTAGTATCGATACAAGGGGGTCGGCAAAAAAAGGAGCGCCGGGTTGCAGAAAGCTGAAAAGCCCAAATATAGCTCCGGTAATCAGACCGACAACCGGCCCTTCAAGGATAGCACCCAAAATAACGGGAATATGCATAATAGTTGCATGCCCGGCAGGTGTAGGAACAGGGATAAAACCAAGTCGGGTTACCCCCAGAAGAATAGAGATGGCACCGAGAATTCCTGATATTACAATTTTACGGACTGATAAGTTCAATTTATTGTTCCTCCCAGTACTGAAATTAACCAACTGTAGGTTCTACATAATTGGAGGGGAATCCTTCATTATTACAAAAAATCTGGATTATATGGTTAGTCTAATGTTTAAGGCAGAAGGAATAATCGTGTCTGGCAGCGAAATTATGTCATGAGCTATATAAACGTAAGCAGCTTAAAGGAGTTAAAAGATGATCAAAAAAATAGTTATAATCCTAACAGCAATGATAGCTGTGTTATTAATGATGACTTCCTGTAACAATGAAGAAGAGCAGATGCGAACACCGGGCAGCACATCCGTTGGTGGTGCTGTTATTTTAACTGGTTCGGAGATTGATGACGAATGGCAAATAGTAGAACCACAGGTTTACTTTTCAGCCAATGAAGAATTTTATTTTTATTTTCACAATAACCTGACCTTTGATACCGAGCAGGTAACAATCCAGCTAATTGATAATAGGGATGAAGAAATACTGGCAGAAAACGTCTTTGCAGTCGACCCGGAAGAAAAAGTACTTGTTGACATGGTATGGTTTGGAAAAGAAGGGATGTATACAATAAAGGCTTTAGTTGATGAAGAAATAAGAGCCACCAGGGAAGTTCTTATTGAATAGCATTGATTCCAGCGCGGGTTTTTGATCTTATATATAAACTGGGCACTTTGCCCAGTTTATTATTTTGCTTTTCCAGGCAGGAATAATAGCAACCCCGTCGAATATGCAGGAAGATATTGACCCGGTAATTTGCCGGGAAATAAGTTCTGGGGGTTTTATTAATGAATTTCAAGGTGCGCTTTGCCCTTGTCTGCCTGATCGTCTTAATTATGTTTATATTACATAACAGCTTCTGGTTATGGGGACTTGATGATAAGGTTCCTCTTCTCTTCGGCTTTATGCCTTTTGCCTTTTCCTACTATGTTGGCTATACTTTTTTGGCCCTGGTAGCCATGAGGCTTATAATCGCATTGGCCTGGCCTGATCCTCCTGAAGACCTGTTTGATGCCGAAAAAGAGGAAGGAGCCACCAGAGGATGACTGCCACTGTCAGCATAGCATTGATTGCCCTTTATTTTTCTGTTCTAATCGGTATTGGAATTTACGGGGCCAGGGTTAGCCTGAAGACCAGGGAAGATTACTTTCTGGCTGGACGAGGGCTTGGTAGCCTGGCTATTTTTATGGCTCTTTTTGCCAGCAATATTACTGCCTTTACCATCATTGGTCATGCCGGTTTTGCCTATGAAATTGGTTACGGGGCTTACGGCTATGTAATCGGATGGAGTATTTTTATCACTCCTTTCACCTATTACCTGGTTGGCTATCGTTCATGGTTATTAGGTAAACGCTATGGTTACGCCACACAGCCCCAGGTATTTGGCGGGATATTTAACAGCAAACTTGTCGGTCTTCTTTTTTTAATCCTGCTGCTTTACTATACTGTTCCCTATCTTGTTGTAAGTATTATCGGAGGCAGCCTGGCCTTTTCTACCATAACGGATGGAGCTGTGCCTTACTGGTTAGCCTCTATAATCATAATTGGCATTTCCCTGGTCTACACGATACCTGCCGGCTTGCGCGGCACAGTGTGGACTGATGTATTCCAGGGAATTTTATTCCTGGTAGTGGCAGTACTGCTTCTGGGGGCCGTTGCCCAGGCCCTGGGAGGATTTTCTGCAATTACTGAGCAGATTGTTGAGCGGAACCCTGCCATGCTGCGGAGGGAACTTTCAGAAACAATTGCCCCGATTAACTGGTTTAGTTTCTCTTTTATCAATTCAATTGCTGTGATTGTATTTCCCCAGATGTTTACCAGGATCCTGGCTGCTCGTCAGAGCAGCAATCTGAAAAGGGTCAGCCTTTATTATCCCCTGGCTATGGCCGGTATTTTTGGAGTTTCTACTTTGCTTGGAGTGTGGGGCTCAGTGGCCATCCCGGGACTAAGCGGGATCGATTCTGATAATATTGTCCCCATGTTAATTCATCAATTTCTTTCACCAGCCTGGATGATTTTGGGGTTGGTGGTTATACTGGCCGTAGTTAAATCATCTATCGATTCTCAGCTGCTTTCCATCACTCACCTGGTGACCGATGACTTCCTGCCCTGGTTTAAAAGGCTTAGTTCAGGGCAGGCCGTATTTTGGGGCAGGATTCTACTGATTATATTTGCCATAATCGCTTTTTACATTGCCCTGGTTCGCCCGGCTGCCATTCTGAGCATTGCTGCTTTTGCTTTTTCCGGTTTCTCGGTTATTCTGCCGGTTATGATTGGTGGGCTGTACTGGCCCAGGGCTAATAAGTATGGCGCCTGTGCGGCCCTGGTTTTCCCTGCTGTGATGCTGCATCTGTGGTATCTTGAAATTTTACCGGGATGGACCACGTTTGGCTTTATGCCGGTATTTCCTTCATTTATCCTGGCTGCTATAACTTTGGTGGTTGTATCCTTACTGACTGAACCGCCATCCCCTGAGCAGCAGGAGAAAACGTTCGGTATTTTTAAACGGGTCTTTAAATATGATGACCAGGCCATGAATTGAAATCTCAAAGCTATTACTCAGATACAGCTTTATCAGCAGGCTGAAATTTATCAGTTAATAATAAAAAGGAGCAAGTCATTAGTTAGTTTATCAACAACAAAATAATGAATAACTTAAATGGACCATTTAATCGCAGCATTTCATTAGTCGAGGCAATCTCTAACCGTTTCCTGTTAACCCTGACTCTGTATTACTGTACAGGTATTGTGATCGCATATTTATGGGTGGTTAGATCTACAGTTCCTGTATGGCCACTTTTGACGGTTTTGGCTTTATCTTTGCTGGCATATTATTACAATTTATTTACCCTGGATAAAGCAGTTCTTCTGCTGGTGACTGTAGCAGCGGGGGGAACTGCTTTTTACTATGCTTACCTGCCTTCAAATCAGGGTATAACTACTTTTTCCGGATCACCGGTCTATCTCGAAGGAACCATCATTGAAGAACCGCTTTATCATGATGAATATAGTGTCTATAACCTTGAGATTGAAGTGATTGAAACCGGTGGAGAGCGTTATCCTGTAAATGGTGTTGTCCAGGCAAGAGTATATGGTGAGCAGGAAGAAAGATACTGGTATGGAGAGCGGTTGGGTATAAGGGGGACAATAATTGAACCGCGGGGCATGCGCAACCCGGGTGGTTTTGATTATCAGTTTTATTTGCGCAGCCAGGGTATAGATGCCCTGGTTTATACAAATTCTTCCCGGGTTTCTGCCCATGGAACAGGCCACACTAACTTTCTGGCAGCATCGGCAATCAGCCTGCGCAATGATATGGCTGAGACAATTATAACTGCTTTGCCATCCCCGTCAGCAGAACTGCTGGTAGCAATTTTATTTGGCCAGCGGCACTACCTGCCTGAAGAGCTTGAAGATAATTTTCGCCGGGCCGGAGCTGGTCACCTGATGGCTGTTTCGGGCTTGCATGTCGGCCTGGTAGCTGCCCTGGTGTTAGGGTTATGGAGTCGCCTGAACCTGCGTGGGCGTTTGCCCCTGGTTTTGGCGATAATCCTGGTTTTTGCATACGCTTACCTGACAGGGCTTCGCCCTTCTGCTTTGCGGGCGGCAATCATGGTGTCGCTGGCCCTGGGTGCAATGCTGCTGGATCGGGAACATGATCTGCCCACGGCAGTTTCATTTGCCGCCCTCATGACTTTATTTATCAACCCTTTACTGCTCTTTTCAATTGGTTTTCAGCTTTCTTATGCAGCTACTTTAGTAATAGTTTACGGTTATAAACCGGTAGAACGTTTGCTAAATCGTCTTTATGTACCGGGAATCTTAACAGGCCCTCTTGCAGTAACTATAGCGGCACAGCTAGGAGTCTTGCCCCTTTGTCTTTACTATTTTCATCATTTTCCGGTAGCGGCCCTATTATTTAATGTTATTTTGTTACCCCTAATTGCTTTTATTGTAGGGCTGGGATTGGCTGGAGCGGTGACCGGATTGTTATTTACTGCTCTTAGCGAAATAATGCTCTGGGCTGTCTATCCCCTGCTGGAAGTGATGATTTTCATAACTGCCCTGGCCAGGCAGGATTTTTTATACCAGGCGGTCTTTCCTCCTAGCATAACATTGCTTGCTTTCTACTATCTTTTTCTTTTCCTAATATTAAGGTGTTATTACCAGGGTTATTTCAAACAAGATGTTGTAAAAGAGAGCCTGGCTAAAAGGTTTAGCAGTCACGGGCCATATATTCGCTCAAAGATTTCCTGGTTCAGGCCAGCTAGCCTGGTTATTCTTGGTTTGACGCTGGCTGTTATTATAAGCTGGGCATCTATTCTTTATCCTGGCCCAAAAGAATTAAAGGTTACATTTATTGATGTAGGGCAGGGAGCTGCAGCTTTAATTGAAGCGCCATGTGGAATGGCATTCATGGTTGATGCCGGGGGTAGACCTGCCTACCTGGGCTGTCCGGGGGAGGTGGGAGAAAAGGTGGTCCTTCCTTTGCTGCGCCGCCAGGGTATTAAAAGACTGGACCTGGCCGTGATTACCCATCCGCATGAAGATCACTTTGGCGGGTTTATTCCTATTGTTGATAGCATCCCTATTGATATGGTTTTTGTATCTCAACTTCACGGGGGAACTGAGCACTATACAGCATTAATTGAGAATATATTTACAACCGGTGCACAGGTATACGAAGTAAAAGCAGGGCAGACCTGGTTATGCTGCGATAACCTGGTGCTTGAAGTGATTCACCCCCGGGAAAGGCTTTTAACAGGAACAGGCAGCGACCTGAATAACAATTCGATAGTTTTTAAAATGCACTACAAGGATGTCTCCATATTATTTACAGGGGATATTGAAGAAGAAGGGGTTAACCTTCTATTTAGGAATAATCAATGTCTCGAATCTGACTTCCTCTTAATACCCCACCATGGCGGCTATATGGAAAGTATGCCCCTTTTTTTAGAAGCTGTTGACCCTTTAGCGGCAGTTATTCAGGTTGGTGTTAATTCTTTTGGCCACCCTCACCCTTATGTTATAAGAACCCTGGAAGAGAAAGGTATTCCGGTATATCGCAATGATCAACACGGTGCTGTAATTATAGAGACAGACGGTACTGAATTAATCATTACTACAATGGAGCAACCTGCACTTCCTGTTAATTAATACACTAGCAGGATGAGAAAAGCAAGCTATTATCAAAAAGATAGCGACTAAGCCTGCCTGGGGAATAGTGTTCTTTGATCCTATTAGCTGCAACTGCAGTGCTTTAACTTTAGCTCTTCGCCTGTTCAGGCACTAATATTTCATTCGGTTATTGGAGGCTGAAAGGAATATTCCCTGTTTTGCAGAACATTATCTATCAGGTGATTAAATGGTTGTTATGGAGCAGTCAGAGGTTAAAAAATTAGTCAGTCAGAACGACAATGAAGCCCGGCGTGCGCTCTTTGAAGCTTTTTACGGGCGTACTTTTGCTGTTGTTTATAATATTTTGCGCCGGCGTGAAAATGCTGAAGATATCACCCAGGATGCTTTCATCAAGGCTTTCCAGAATATAGACCAGCTGCAGGATCAATCAAAATTTGGGGCCTGGTTAACAGTGATTGCTTCGAATTTAGCCCGTAACTACCTGAAGCGCGAAAAGAAAATAATTCTTACTGACGAACTGCCTGAAATATCAACGGGTTCATTTTCAAATGATACTGAAGAAGAAGCCCTGCGCGGTCTTGAAATTGACAGGGTCAGAAAGGCGATCAGGACACTGCCAACCGAGCAGTACCAGGTTGTTGTTCTGCAGTACTATCATGATTTAAAAGTGGAAGAAATTGCTTCAATGCTAGGCATTCGTGCCGGAACAGTCAAGTCACGCCTTTTCAGGGCCCGGGAAAAACTTGCCGGTGAACTGGAACTTGAACAGGGTTCAACTTGTCATACTAACAAAGGAGGTGGCTCTGACTGATGACAGAAGATAGGAAGTCAGAATTAAACAATGAATTAATCTGTAAAGCTCTGGAACTCGAAATGGAAGCTCTTGAAGCCCCTCCTGAACCCGGTAAGTGGGAAAGGATAGCAGCTGCCCTTGAAAAAGAAAAGGATATTCCTTCTTCCTACGTAAATCGGTTTAAATGGAGCAGGGTTGCTGTTGCGGCGGCGGCCTGCCTGGTTTTGGTTGTTAGCGGAATAGGGCTGGTTAGGAATCTTAATATTACGATTACTCCTCTTGCCGATGATGCTGCTGTACCGGAGGCTGCTGATGAAGTAGAAATATTCCACATGGACGAAGAACCTGTAGATATAGAAATTATGGAAGAAGATACTGCCCGGGCAACTTATGAAGGCATGCCGCCGGTAGGTGAAATAGACCCGAATCCACCTGCCTGGCCGGAGAGCTTGCCTGGTGATTACTATTTAAGCACTACAGTGCTTTTATCGGAGGCGGGGGATCCGGTTTACAGCGCTGCGCTTTATCATAACGGCAGCGCTGATCTTTTGCTGGTAAAAAAAGATCCCTTTGAAAAAGATATTTTTGGGTTTATAGATCATCTAGGTGGGCACATCCAATTAGACGTGCAGGATATTAAGAGAGTTAACGGCTTTATTCGCTTTACAGCAGGTGAAAAACTGGGCCTGGCCTGGCAGGATGCCGGCCGTAACCAGGCCCTTTTAGTTTTGTCCGGTCAGGAAGCTAAAGAAAAACTGAAAACTATTGCCGCTTCACTAAACTGAGGCTAAATGGTTGTTATCTATGAAGGATCTATATACTTCATCATTTTACGCAGCTTGTTTCCTACCTCAACTATCTGGTGCTTCTCTTCGATTTTTCTCAGGGCTTTAAACTGGGGCTGGTTAGCCTGGTTTTCTGTTACCCATTCCAGGGCGAATTGACCGTTTTGGATTTCGCCTAAAATATCTTTCATCTCGCTGCGGACCCGGTCATCAATAATCCTGGGGCCTCTGGTCAGGTCGCCGTATTCAGCGGTATCACTGACCGAATAGCGCATCCTTTCCAGCCCGCCTTCATAGATCAGATCAACGATCAGCTTGAGCTCGTGCAGGCATTCAAAATAGGCCACTTCGGGTTGATATCCGGCATCAACCAGGGTTTCAAAACTTGCTTTAACCAGTGCGGAGACTCCCCCGCAGAGAATAACCTGTTCCCCGAACAAGTCCGTTTCCGTTTCTTCCTGGAAAGTTGTTTCTATTACTCCCGAACGGGTACAGCCAATCCCTTTTGCATAAGCCAGGGCCAGCTGCTTGGCTTTTCCTGTGTAATCCTGGTGAACTGCCATTAGGGCAGGCACGCCGGCGCCTTCCTTGTATAGCCTTCTTAACAGGTGGCCAGGGCTTTTAGGGGCAATCATGAAAACATCAACATTTTCCGGAGGGATGACCTGGTTATAAATAACATTGAACCCGTGTGATACAACCAGGGCTTTTCCTTCAGTAAGATGGGGTAAAACTGATTCCCTGTAAACAGCAGGCTGGTAATTATCACCGATCAGAATTTGGATTAAATCTGCTTCCTTTGCTGCATCTTTTACAGTTGCTACTTCCAGGCCGTCCTTTTTAACCTGGCCCCTGCTTTTGCTTTCTGCGTGCAACCCGACAATTACGTCAAGTCCGCTGTCCTTAAGATTCTGGGCCTGGGAATGTCCCTGGCTGCCGTAACCTAATACAGCAATTTTTTTGTTTTTCAGGATGTTTAAGTCTGCATCCTGGTCGTAGTACATTACTGCCATCTGGTGATTCCTCCCTGCAATTTTGATAACATTACATATTAGCTATTATAAGCCAAACTCCTGCCGGATGCTCAATAAAAAAGGCAGGAATAAGCAAAAAGCAAAGGGATATGTTAAAATAGATGATAATTTGCCATTAAATTATACAATAGCAGATAAGAAAGGAAATAGATGGAAAAATTACTTGAACCTGTATTTTTATTTACTCAAAGCTTAAATATTATTACATTAATCGGAACGCAGTACATTACCGGCCTTCTTGTCATTCATAAAAATGTTAAGGTAAATTATACCCGCAAGATAAACCATTTCATGCTTTTTTTTGTACCGATATTTTTAAATCGTGGCTATGTTCATGAAGAATCAATCAGCCTCTTTGTTATAGGAGCTTTTTTGGCAGTAGTCAAGTTTATATTTTACATTAAACCAATCAGGGACAGGGTGCCCTTTATTAAAGTAATGTTTCGGTCATTTGATCGTCCGGAAGATCGTCCTTATACCCTGTTATGGCTTGTAACGCAGACAGCGGCAGGGTATTGTGTCCTGATTCCGATGAGCGCCCTGTTTGCCCACATAGGGTATTTAGACCTTGCCATAATTCCGATTTTGATTTACGGTATAGGTGACGGCCTGGCTGAACCGGTAGGTGTGCGTTTTGGCAAACATAAATACCGTACTCCGGCTTTATTTACCAGGCGGGAATACTACAGAACGCTTGAAGGCAGCTCGGTAGTCTTCTTGACCAGCCTAATTGTAGTAGCCGCATATTACAACTATTTTACCCCAACCCAGTTTTTTGTTGCTTTAATTACCGTGCCGGTAGTAATGACCCTGGTAGAAGCTGTCTCACCCCACACCTGGGATGCTCCTACCCTTTTCCTGGCCGGGTTTTTAGCACTTTACGGCATTAGAATGATTTGATAAGTGTTTCCGAAATATAAAGAAAGTCTGATTACCCTGGAGGCTGGTTTTAATGATTAAACAGGGAAAACAAATATATTTAGTGGTTTTAACAGCGGTGCTGTTTGCAGCATTGGTAATCGGTTGTCCTGCCATAGAACATGATGAGCCGATTAAGGAAGTTAAACTGGCGGCCAGCCCTGAATTCATCCATGAACCGGAAGGGCTAAACAGCCTGGAAGAAACTTATGATTTTCAGTTCGACCTGATCTACGAGATGGCGATCGGTTTTACCCACGAAGCCCTGCGCAGCGGTGATGTTGATGCGGCAATCGGTTATGCAACAGATGGAAAAATAGAAGAAATAGGCTTGATTAAACTGGAGGATGATCGAAATGCCTTTCCAGCCCGCAATCCTGCGCCGGTAATACGGTCTGAAGTGTTGGAGATGTACCCGGAGATTAAGCCTCTTTTAGAACAAGTGGCACCCCTGCTGGATAATATAACAATGACTCACCTGAACTACCTTGTTGATATTGAAGAAAAAGAGCCTGCCCATGTTGCAAAGGAGTGGCTCCTGGATAATGAGTTGATTGATGAATTGGCTCCGGAGACGGATGCGGTGATACCGGTTAAAGTAAGTTCAAAAGAATTTACCGAACAGCATATTTTAAGGCATATCACCCTTCTGATCCTGGAAAATGCCGGGGTGCCTGTAGTGGATATGGAGCAGATTGCCGGAACTGAGCAGATTCGCTCAGCTCTGATGATTGGCACCATAGATCTTTACTGGGAGTATACCGGTGTAGCCTGGAATACTATCTATGATCAGGAAAGAGTAATAACTGACTCTGACCTGGTTTACGAACTGATTTTAGAAAAGGATATGGAGCATGGACTGGTCTGGCTTGATTATGCGCCATCAAATAAAACTTACACGGTGATGATGATTCGGGAACAGGCTGAAGCCCTGGAAATAGTAACTATCAGCGACCTGGCTGACTGGGTCAGGCAGGTTCAGGCAGGAGATTTCTAAGGATGAATTTAGTCCCTCTTACAGGCAAGTATTTTTCTGAAAATCTTAAAACAGAAAAGACAATGCGAATAACTTTTAGTATAGCCATCTTAGTGATAGCTGTTATTTTAATGCTTTTCTGGACTCCCCTGCGTGATACCCGGTCAGCCTACGCCCTGGTTTCTTTTACCGTTACCAGTCCGGTTGTGCTTTATTTCTTCAGGGCGGTTACGATCCTCGGCAGTGAAGGGTTTTTCCTGGTTATGTTTTCGATTATTTTCTGGTCTTATAATAAAGCGCTTGGCTTTTTCGGCCTGGTATTTATGCCAATGGCAATATTTATTACCAGCGAAATCCCGAAAGATATGATCAGGCTTCCCCGCCCAGACGTCAGGGGTGTAACAGTGCCCACCTACACTTTCCCCAGCGGGCATACTTCCGGGGCAGTCAGCGTATGGGGATTTCTGGCGATTAATTTTAAAAAACGCTGGCTCTGGGCTTTATCGATAATGATTATTGTCCTGGTAGGGCTTTCCAGGGTAATGCTGGGCTATCATTTTCCCGGAGATGTTTTAGGTGGGATTATAGCAGGCAGTGTTTTGCTGGTCATACTTTTTGGCTTAGGCAGCAAACTTGAACCGGGCATTCTGAAAAAGTATTCTTTCCCAACCCTGCTAGCAGCTGCAGTTTTAATACCGCTGGTACTATCATTCATACCGGCAGTGTATGCTCCCAACCTGATGGGTTATGTTGCCGGTGCAGCTCTCGGGTTTTTACTTGAGGGCAAAGTGCTTAACTACGATCCCCGGGGCAATCTTTGGCAGCATTTGCTAAGAATCATTATTGGCTTAATCGTTATTGCTGTTGTATTGCTGGAGCTCGAACCGATCTTGCCCCGGGCAGCAGGGCTACTGACATTTACCTGTTTTGCTTTATCCACTTTCTGGGTAACTTTTTTGGCCCCGCTGTTATTCGTGAAGATTGGCCTTGCCCGGAAGATGTGAGGAATTATTAAAGCTGTTAGCTGCGTGATAATTGTGAATAATAATAATCAGGTGCAGGGTTTGATAAGCGAGTGAATAATAGTATAATAAGCTTATGTTGTTTATATCAATTTAAAAATGAAGGAGAGACAATTAATGAGCTTAAAGGGAACACAAACCGAAAAAAACATTTTAACTGCATTTGCCGGTGAGTCTCAGGCACGAAACAGGTACACTTACTTCGCCAGCCAGGCCAAAAAAGATGGCTACGTGCAGATATCTGCAATATTTGAGGAAACTGCAAACCAGGAAAAGGAGCATGCCAAAAGGCTGTTCAAGCTGCTGGAAGGTGGCGAAGTTGAAATACAGGCTTCATTTCCGGCCGGGGTTATCGGCAGTACCATGGAAAATTTAAAGGAAGCTGCCGGAGGAGAACACTACGAGTGGACCGACATGTATCCCGGTTTCGCCAAAGTAGCCAGGGAAGAAGGCTTTAATGATATCGCAGATATATTTGAGTCCATTGCCGTTGCGGAAAAGCAGCATGAAAAACGCTACCTGGGCTTAATGGAAAACATTAAGAATGGTAATGTATTTAAAAAAGACCAGGTTGAAAAGTGGTTCTGTCGCAACTGTGGTTATGTTCACGAAGGAGAGGAAGCTCCTGACCTTTGCCCATCATGCAACCATCCGCAGGCCCACTTTGAAGTAGTATGTGAAAACTGGTAAAGATAACAAATGGAGCCCGGGCCTACAAGCCGGGCTTCTTTTTCTTTAGGAGGAGTTAACTTGAAGCTGGTTCGCTTTTTAGACAGCGGAACTGTAAGATGCGGCAGGATGGAAGAAGATACTATTATTGAAACCAGGGAGCCCGGAAATGATTGGTTCAGCAAGCATGATGAGACAGGAAGACAGTTTAAGAGCAGTGAGGTGCAGCTTATTTCTCCCTGCCTGCCGTCAAAGGTTATTTGTCTCGGCCTGAACTATCGCTCTCATGCCGAGGAAATGAATATACCTTTACCAAAAAAACCAATTATTTTTATAAAACCTTCGACTTCTGTTATTGGTCCTGGCGCTGATATAATTGCCCCGCCCCAGAGTAAAAGGGTTGATTATGAAGCAGAACTCGGGGTGGTGATCGGCAGAAAAGCTTTTAGCGTAAGCGCTGAAAACGCACTGGACTATGTTGCCGGCTATACCTGTGCCAATGATGTTACCGCCAGGGACAAGCAACCTAAAGAAGGGCAGTGGACTTATGCCAAGAGTTTCGATACCTTTTGCCCCCTGGGGCCGGTTATAGAAACGGGTATTGATAATCCTGAAGGTCTTGTCGTCCAGGGTTTTTTGAACGGAAAAAAAGTCCAGGAAGCGCCTACATCCGACCACTATTTTACCGTAGCCGAGATAATTGAATTTGTATCCGGCTGTATGACTTTGTTGCCCGGGGATGTTATTTTAACCGGCACACCGTCAGGAATTGGCCAGCTAAAACCGGGTGATAAGTTTGAAGTTGTAATAGAAGGGATTGGAACTCTCGAGAATTTGCTAATCTCAGGAAGTTAAGTCTCAGATAGCCAAGTAAAAAATACTTGATTTTAAATGAAAAATGGTGTTGTCATCAAAGAAATGATAGTATATAATATGAGTAGTTTATTAGACCGTTCAAGGCAAACCTGCTGCAAGGCAGGGGCGCAAAGCCATGGATCCTCTGAGCAGGAGAGACTGCCGGGCTGCCGGTCAGGAAATAAATTTGTTTTTCAATTTTTCTCCCTGATGAGGCAGCGTAGCCGCTGTCTCTTTTTTTTCTGAAAGCGAGGTTGTTTGCAAAATGCAGATTATAATTGTCGGTGGCGGTGGAGTCGGCTATGAGCTGGCCCGAAATCTTTCAGAAAAAGCCCAGGATGTTATTGTTATAGAAAAAAATGAAGTAAAGGCCAGGCGTTTTAAGGAAGCACTCGATGTTATGGTTATTGAAGATAACGGTGCCAACGCAGCGGTTCTTGAAAAGGCTAATATAAAAAATGCAGATATGATGATTGCCGTCACCCAGGTTGACGAAGTAAATATTATAGCCTGTATGCTGGCCAAGCAGTATGACGTTCCGATCACCGTTTGCAGAATTAGAAACTCCGGTTATGCTGAAGATGAATCGGTTTTAACCCCGAAACAGCTGGGAATTGACATTGTCATTAACCCGGAGCGAGTCGCCGCAATGGAAATATCAAAAATGCTGCACTTCCCCGATGCTTCAGAGGTAGAATATTTTAACCGGGGCCGGGTAATGATGTTAGGCGTTGTAGTCGGTTCCGAAGCTGATATAACGGGGGTTCCCCTGAGAAAGCTGCCCCTTCATCACGATGCAATAATTGTTGGCATAAGTGACCCTGATGGCAAATTCATCGTTCCCGGTGGAGACGATATCGTTTATCCGGGCAATAAAATATACATGTTAGGCAGAACGAGTGCCCTAAAAGATATCAGCTCTCTCTTACATCACAAAAAAACCAGGGTTCATAATGTGACGATTATGGGTGGGGGGTTGATTGGCCGCCAGCTGGCACTCTTACTTGAAAAGAGCAAACAGGATTTTACTGTTAAGTTAATAGAAAAGAATGAAGAACGCTGTGAAGAACTCTGCAGGGATTTAAACAAAACCCTCGTAGTTCAGGGAGATGCAACAGAAATTGCCATGCTTAAAGAAGAAGACACAGACTGGGCCGATGCCGTTATTGCTGCTACTGGTGATGATCGCAATAATATTGTAGCTGCCCTCCTGTCACGCCAGTTTGGAGTTAAAAAAATAATCTGCGAGATAATGAAACCGCAATATGTGCCGGTTTACGGGGCCCTGGGTATCGACAGTGTAATCAACCCCCGCCTGCTGGCAGCTTCCCAGATCCTGAGGTTTACTCGCAAAGAAGACATCGTTGCCTTATCGATTCTGCAGGATGAAAAGGCTGAGATTGTTGAAATAATCCTTCCGCAGTCTGCCAGGGTTGTAAATAAGACAATTGCCCAGGCTAAGTTCCCCCGGGGAATGCTGATCGGGTCAATTGTCCGTGGTGAAGAGGTGATTATCCCTAATGGCGGCACTGTGCTCCTGCCTGAAGATCACCTTGTTGTATTCTCCATTCCCAAAGTCAGTGCTACACTTGATCGTTATTTTGCACCTGCATCCGGTAAAGAAGACAGGGAATACCTGCGTAATAAGTTAATACATATCGAAGAAGATTAACCTGTTAGATTTTATAATTCAGGGAGGTTTAACGGTGCGAAATAACCGCATTTTTTTCCTCATTGGCATAATGCTCATCTTCCTTGCTGCTACCATGTTATTACCGGCATTTTGGTCTCTCTCTGAGCAGGGTGCTGATCTGTCAGCTTTTTTTAAATCGATTCTTCTTTGTCTGGCAGCTGGAGGGCTGTTATACTGGTTCTTCATACCCGCCAGGGGTAAAGAATTAAGTATTGTTGAAAATTTTACCCTTGTAACCCTGGCCTGGTTTGTTGCCGGCATTTTTGGGGCGCTTCCTTATCATTTTTACGGAGTTTTTAACGGTTCATTCCTGCAGGCTTTTTTTGAATCCGTTTCCGGCTTTACTACAACCGGGGCTACATTGATCGATGATATAGAAGTTTTGCCACGTGGAATATTATTATGGCGCAGCCTGACCCAGTGGTTAGGTGGAATGGGCATTATAGTGCTTTTCCTGGCAGTTTTGCCTAAGTTCGGTTTTCGCAGTATGACCATGTTTAAAGCTGAATTGCCCGGGCCGATAGCTGAAAGGGTTGTTCCCCGGGTTGTTGAAACTGCCCGTCGCCTCTGGCTGATTTATGTTGCCCTGACCCTGGCCCAGGTGTTACTGTTGATTATTTCCGGACTTGGAGTATATGATTCGATTGCCCATGCTTTTACCACCATGCCTACCGGTGGTTTTTCTACATATAATGCCAGTATCGCTGCTTTTAATAATCCTTTCGCTGAAATTATCATTATTGTATTCATGCTTTTTGCAGGGATTAACTTTGCCCTTTATTTCCGGCTTATTCGCGGCGATTTTAACGTTTTTAAGAATCCCGAGCTTCGCTTTTTCCTTGTAGTTATTCTTTTTGGGATAATTCTGGTATCATTTAATACTTATGGTCAAACTTCGGTCAATATTTCACAGATCATACGCGATAGCGCTTTCCAGGTTGTTTCTATAACTACGACAACCGGTTATGCCACAGCAGATTTCGATCTCTGGCCCAGTTTTTCGCGTATTTTCCTGCTGTTTATGATGTTTTTCGGTGCATGTGGTGGATCAACCGGTGGTTCCATGAAGCAGGTCCGCTGGATGATGATGTTTAAATACTCATTCCGAGAATTAAGGCAAATGGTTCACCCATCGGCGAGAACCTCTGTTAAACTTGGTGATCAAAATGTTAGCGATGAAGTGTTACGTCCGATCATGGGATTTGGCTTTATCTACCTGACCCTGACCGCCCTGGCTACACTGGCTCTTGCTCTGATGGGTCTTGATTTTGAGACAGCTTTTTCTGCAGTTGCAGCTACGATTGGCAATGTGGGGCCCGGCCTTGCCGGGGTGGGACCAACAGAAACTTATAGTGTAATACCACCGGCCGGACAGCTCCTGCTTACTGTGATGATGGTTGTCGGGCGCCTTGAAATTTATACGGTCCTGGTGATTTTACTGCCTGAATCCAGGCAGCTCTGGGCAAGAAGACTGAACAGTAGAGGTTAAAATATGTTATCCTACAAGGCTTTAATGAAAAAAATTAAGGAAAGCAGCTTTTCACCTGTTTACCTTTTTTACGGTGAAGAAAGATATTTACAGGAAGAACTGATTTTACAACTGGCAGCTGCTTTTCTCGGAGAGAACAATGAATATGGCCGAGAAAAATATGATGGCAATACATTGAGCCTGGGCCAGGTTATAGAGAGGCTGGATGAAAAAGGTTTGTTTTCCAGTAGAAAGCTATTAATTGTAGACAACCCTCCGTACCTTGCTCCCCCTAAGAAAAATGAAGGAAAGACCGATACAGGCACAGAAACATCCCAGAGTAGCAGTGATAAGAGCCAAGTGGACCAGCTGGGAAAATATCTGGAACAGGCTGCTGCTGGAGATCAACAAAGTATATTGATATTTTTAACCCGGGGTGTGGATCGCCGTAAAAAAATATTTAAGGTGCTTGATAAATACGGAACAGTATCGGAGTGCAGCCCCCTGAAAGGTGAGGCGCTAGCTTCATGGATCAGAAACAAAGTTTCGAAACTTGGTAAGAGAATTGACAGCCAGGCCCTGGAAAAAATACTTCTTGCCGGAAACCGCGACTTATATTTCCTCTCAAATGAACTGAGTAAATATGCTGCTTATCTTGGACCGGAGGAAGAAATAATAACTGCTGATGTTATTGAAAGCCTTTTCTCAGGTGATATCCAGGGTGATGTGTTTAAGCTTTCTGATGCCATGGCTGAAGGTGATATCATCACCGCACAGAATATTCTTAACCTCCTATTTAGAAGACGGGAAAAGCCGCTGCTCATTTTCTTTATGCTGGTTCGTCATTACCGATTACTTTTACAGGCGCATAGTTTAATGAAAGATGGTTTGCCCCAGCAGGAATTTGCTTCAACACTGGAGGTGCATCCTTTTGTTGCCGGCAAATTAAGAGAGCAGGCAGTTTTATATAGCGGACATGTTCTTGAAGAAGTCTTGATTGCCCTGCAGGATGCAGACCGGCAAATCAAAACCGGCCGCATTGAACCTGAACGGGCACTGGAGGTAACCCTGGGCAGGATAGATTATATACAGAGTGCTTCACAGGATAGTGTATAATGTAATTGTGGGAGACAGGGTTTCAAAATGAGTATTACAGGTGAAAGGAGTGATTTTATGGATAATAAGCAAAATCTGGATAAGCAAAAGATTATGCAGGAAGTTTACCAGCGTGGCTATGAATACGAACAGCGTTATGATGGCTGTGCCCAGTGTGTGGTAGGCGCCATCCAGGACTTTTTCCCGGTTAATAATGCAATTTTCAAAGCATCCACATCACTTTCCGGTGGGGTAGCATCGAGTATTGAAGGCCCCTGCGGTGCTTTCAGTGGTGGAGTGCTTATCCTAAGTTATTTCTTCGGGCGCTCGCGAGATGATTTTTCTGATATAAGTCTCTTGAGGCGCCCTGGGCCGCTGGTCAGGGCTTACTGGGATTTATTTAAAGGAAAATACGGTGGTTACACCTGCCGCCAGGTTCAAACCCACCTTTTTGGCAGGGCTTACCGTTTCCTTGATAATGATGAGTATTATGAGTATGAGGAAGCCGGCGGGGTAAAAGATAAATGTCCGGCAGTTGTTGGCCAGGCCGGAGCATGGCTGGCTGAACTTCTGATTGAGAATAATGTGCCCTGCTTAAAATCTTAAAACAATAAACCGACCTGCAGTCCTGTTATATAAGTGACTACGGTCGGCTTTTTATTGCAATGAGTTCTTTAAACTGCTTTGCTTTTGTTAAAAGCTCGATGCAGGTATGATTTCTTACGGGCAGCGTTGTTTTTATGCAAAACCCCTTTTGCCGCTGCTTTATCAATAGTGCGAACTGCTGCAGTCAGTTTAACCTGCGCATCTTCAAGGTCCCCTTCGGCCAGTGAATCCTCAAAACGGCGAATTGAATTCTTAAGCATACTCTTAATCCGTTTATTGCGTTCTTCGCGCTTTATGTTTTGCCTTGCTCTTTTTGCAGCTGATTTGATATTAGGCAAATCAAACCCTCCCTTCCTTTGCATTAAAACACTAAAATACTATCATCAGGATGAATAAAAATCAAGTGCCTTGCTTAGCAAACACATTTATTATAATATACATGGCTCATTACATCAATCAATTTTTTATGTTCGGTTTTATTAAGTGACCAGTTACAGAGAAGCTAATAAGGCAAAGCAGCTTTACAATTATTCTGTAAAGAAGGAGTAAATTGCCTCTATATCGAAGTATTAACCAACTGTTAAATGAAAAAGAAAGTCAAGGAGGGCTAAATATAATGAAAGTATTAAGCCGGGATTCCATGAAGACTGCAGATCGGAAAACCATTGAAGAGTATGGTTTGCCGGGCGCTGTACTGATGGAAACTGCGGGCATGCGGATTGCCGAATTTGTTAATTCAGTAATGCCAGATAATAATCGCATAGTAATTTTGGCCGGATATGGAAATAATGGGGGAGATGGGCTTGTAGCAGCGCGACTTCTGAAAAAAGCCGGCTACAGTGTTTCGCTCTGGTGTGCTGCAAAGCCCGGCGGTTATAAGGCTGAAGCTGCAAACCAGGAAAAATATCTTAAAAAAAGTGGTTTTGCAATGAATTACCTGACTGAAAAGAATGGATTGGAATCTTTGATGGGGGAAGTTAATAATGCTGGCCTGGTTATCGATGCTCTCCTCGGTATCGGGGCCGACCGCGAGGTTACCGGCTTAACAGCGGATCTAATTAACATTACTAATGACAGTAAAGTACCGGTGCTGGCAGTTGATATACCTTCCGGCGTAGATGCTGACAGTGGTGCAATCCTGGGCACAGCTGTTAAAGCTGACTGGACTATAACATTTGCCGCTCCAAAACCCGGTATGTTCATGCATCCAGGGGCAGCCTTAACAGGAAAAGTTTTTGTTGCAGATATTCACATACCTGATAGTTTATTGAAAGAGGAAAAGGTTGAACTGGTTACGCCTGCTTTTGTCAGGGAAGTAATGCCCGTACGGCCGCTTGATGCCCATAAGGGCAGTGTGGGGAGAACATTAATAGTGGCCGGTTCACCGGGAATGACCGGGGCGGCAGTAATGACCGCAGAATCAGCTCTAAAGTGTGGTTCCGGTCTTGTATACCTGGCTGTGCCGGAAAGTATTTGCCCTGAAGTTGAGGCAAAAACTATGGAAGTAATTATTGTTCCCTTACCGGAACAGCAAAAAGGGATTATCAGCCTTGAAGCAGTGGATGAAATACTTTTAAAAGCTAAAGAATGTGACGCCCTCGCTGTTGGTCCCGGGCTTGATACGGGAGAAGTTACCTCAGAATTAATTAATAAATTGATTCATTTAAGCCCGGTACCGCTCGTTTTAGATGCAGGAGCACTGGCTGCCCTGGGCCAGAAAATGAACATTTTACGCTCAGCAAGGCATACCCCGGTAATAACTCCACACCCCGGTGAAATGAGCCGGCTAACAGGAGTGCCTGCCGGGCAAATTCAGAGCAGCCGTATTGATGTAGCTATAAAAAATGCCCGCCTGTGGGAATGCATTATTATCCTCAAAGGTTCAAATACGGTTATTGCCACTCCCGGCGGCCAGGTAGGTATTAACCCAACTGGCAGTCAGGCCCTTGCTACCGCCGGTGCTGGGGATTTGTTAACCGGGATGGTTACTTCCTTTATAGCCCAGGGCATGGCTTACAGTGATGCTTCCAGGGCTGCAGCATTTATGCACGGCCTGGCTGGTGACCTGGTTCCCGATGGCCGGGGCCACATGGCCAGGGATGTTCTTAACCAATATAAAGAAGCATTTCACTACCTGGATGATTGTGATACTAATTACGAAGGGAATCCTTACCTCAAAATGGTAAGGCCTGTATAAAAAATTTTTGGAGGGGTTTAAATGCTCGACTGTTTAATGACAAATGAAGAAAAGAAACTGCAGGAGGAAGTACGCGCTTTTGTTAAAGGAGATATTGACAAACAACTGCTGCGTGACATGGATGAAGATAAGGTTCGTTATCCACGTGAATTTTTGGAAAAAGCTGCTTCCAGGGGTTTACTCGGTCTGCGGTTTCCAGAAAAATATGGCGGACGTGGGATGCCCTGGACTTCTGAGATCATAGCCCTTGAAGAAGTTGGTGTGCTGGGAACATCACTGGGCTGTCTCTATTCCCTGGTCAGCATTGTTGGTGAAGCCATAGACAAGTTTGGTTCGGATATGCTTAAGGAAAAATATCTTCGACCAACAATTGAAGGGCGTCTAACAGCGGCAGAAGCGCTTACAGAGCCACGCGGCGGCTCTGACTTCTTTGGAGCAACCTGTACGGCAGTTAAAGATGGGGATTACTATATCCTAAATGGCCAAAAACGTTTTGTTGTCGGTTCAGAAGGTGCTGACTATTTCATGGTTTATGCCCGCACCAATCCTGAAGGCAAACCGCATGAATCAATCAGTGCATTTCTGGTCGATCGCTGTCCTGAAGTAAAGGCAGAATATCTTTACGGTTTGATGGGAACCCGTGGGGGTGGAACTGGACGCCTTGTATTTAATAATGTTAAGGTGCCGGCGGAGAACCTGCTGGGTGAAGAAAACAAGGGGTCAGTAATTTTTTACCAAATGATGATTCCCGAAAGAATGACCAGTGCCGGTGGCGCTATCGGCATGGGCCGGGCTGCTAATGAAATAGCTGCCCGCTACAGCACCAGGCGTAAGGCCTTTGGAACAGAGATAAAAAATTTCCAGGCTGTAAGCTTTAAGGTTGCTGATAGTGTTACCCTCCTGGATACTGCCAGGGGGATAGTTTACCTGGCTGCCCGTTCTGTGGATGCAGGGGACCCGGCCGGCCGGTCGAGGCGGATGGTTTCCGAGGCTAAAAAAGTAGCCACAGAAAATGCCTGGAAGGTAGTAAATAATGCAATGCAAGTCATGGGAGGCATCGGTTATTCAAATGTTTACCCGATTGAAAAAATGCTGCGTGATGTTCGCTTGATCATGATCTGGACCGGAACAAACGAAATTATGGACCTGATTATTCAACATGAGTATTATAAAGAAATGGCCAAAGAAGGAATCAGGGGCCGTGATATCGAATTCGATGCCGTTGAAGCGGATCAGGTCGATGAAAAGATCTACGAATAAAGCTGGAAGGCGTGGTAAAGGCAATGGATAAAGAGGCAGTAAAGATAGGATTAATAGGTTGCGGTACCATTGGTGGCGGGGTTTTAGATCTGTTCAGAAATAATGCTGAAAGAATAAGCGAAAAGATTGGAGTTACTCTCGTGCTGGAGAGGGTTGCGGATCGCGACCTTTCTAAATTAAGAGCCCTGCAGCTGCCTGAAGAGTTGATAACTTCATCAGCAGAAGACATACTACAGGAACCTGAAATAGATATTGTAATAGAGCTGATAGGTGGAATTGAGCCGGCCCGCAGCTTTATTGTCAGCGCCCTTGAGCATGGTAAATACGTGGTCACTGCTAATAAGGATTTAATGGCCACCCATGGAGACGAGCTGCTGGCCCTGGCCCGGGAAAAAGATCTGAATATCTTTTACGAAGCATCTGTCGGTGGGGGGATCCCCCTGATTCGCCCATTAAAACAAAGCCTGGTATCTGACCGGATCCATC
>Ga0207421_10002230_pt1 | contig 24243 bp, 25 predicted proteins | sample SodLakKL_010_SED_4_FD_187542 | JGI IMG/M metagenome (GOLD analysis project Ga0207421, IMG submission 187542) | Alkaline sediment microbial communities from Lake Tanatar, Kulunda Steppe, Russia - 8KL_010_SED (SPAdes) (version 2) | ecosystem: Environmental > Aquatic > Non-marine Saline and... | reverse complement strand
TGGTGCCCCGCCGTTCGCCTCCCGAGGGGCGATTTAACACCTCACCGTCGTAATAAAAGGTGCTGGACCCTCCCCCGTCCAGGTTATAGGCATCACGAACATTGAATTCCAGCAACTTTTTTTGCGCTTCTTCCAGGGTTACTCCTTTGCTCCAACCTTCCCGGCGCCCGTCGATCACGATAAAGAGCAGATCACCGTTTTCAAAGTGCCCGATGAGCGTACGGGGATGGCGGGTGTTGGCCCATTCACCGGGTATCGGCTGTTTTTCCCCATCCCGCAGCAAGGTAGGAAGGAAGCTGGCGCCGTGTATTATATCCTGATTGTTAATCTGCTCGCGGGCTTCAAATGCGCCTCCGATCAGCTGACCGCTGTGGTTAAAGCCGACAAAGCTTAAATCTGAATTCCCTGAAAATGTTACGATCTCCCCATCCACAACCGTAGTCCCCAAGGGAACCAGGTTGCCACCCTGGGCAAAAAATCCTCCGGCGTTTACCGCCAGTACAGCATTACGTCGTTCACCGGCAGACCGGGTTGTCTCCCCGCCGCTGGCCACCCTGTCATTGGCCAGGACCATTTCCAGGGCATCCAAGCTGTGCAGCCGCACTTTGGCCATATAGCCCCGGTAACCCGCCTCTTCCAGGGAATACACCTTGGTGGTGGAGCGCTCCCCGAAAGTCTGCCCGATGGGATCCCCCAGCATATTAGCCAGGAGGTAGTCCAGCATATCATGGGAAGCACGACTCTGTTGGCCGGAATGCCGGACCAAATCCTCCAGTGAAGCGTGCTGCTGCTGGTAGGCTTGCAGTTCCTCGTAAGCATCCTGGCGGATATGGTTAATGATTTTGCTTGTTGTTTCGGTATTTAAATACACATCCCAAAGGGATTCGCTCATAACAAGTAACTGGGTCGAGAGCTTGTTAGACTCTTCCTGGAGCGCTTCGTCCTGCAGAAACATGGTATCGGTTTCCTGCAAGTGAAAAGGCTGCAGTTGAACGTAGGCCAGGCCAAAGCCCAAAAATGGAGCCAAGACAAATAGAAACAGCAGATGTAATTTAAAAAGCACGGGCAGCTTCCTCCAGTTTTTCCAGTTGTTCTTGCAGCGCTGTAAGCTGCTCGTCCAGTTCTGTCATTCTTTCCTGCATACTCTGGCGTGTCTCATCGGAACCGGTAATTGTCTCGCCGGTCAGTTCCAGTTCATCCTGGATGGTGTTTAATTCCTGGCGGACCTGAACAATTTCCAGGTTGGACTTCTCCAGTTCATCATGAAACAGCTTCATCTTTTCCAGGATCTCCTCTTCTATACGCTGATTTTCCAGTTTAACCTCATTCATTTGGGTCGCAAAATAATCCTGGGTCTGCTGCAGGTGCCGGGTGCCATAATAGTAGCCGCCATAAACCAGGCCGGACCAGAAGAGCAGAAACAGGACTGCGTAAATAGCTATTTTTTTTCTTTCCTGCCGTTTTTTCTTGTCTTTATTTTTCTTGTTTTTGCCAACCCTTGCTGGCTCTTTCTGTGATTTAGAGGAAATATCATCAGTAAGGTCCCTGTTCAGGTCCCGTTCATCCATATAAGTCCTTTCACCCTTTCATCTAAACTTCAGCTATCAAAGCTTTTACAAACCTATTTTAGCACACATTGGCCTGTGATCAAGATAATATGATCCTGCCTACCAGGAAGTATAAAGCAACCCGGCACCCCGTGTAAAGAGGGGTGCAAATTCGTTAGCGGGACAAAATGATCCGGGCATCGGCGGCACCGCAGCCTGAACCGTGGAAAATGACCGGGTTCAAATCCATTTCCTGAAGTGGAAAATAGTGCATCAGCCATCCCACCCTGACAATTAACTCCTGCAGCCTTTCCAGGTCAACACCCTGCTGCCCCCGCACACCCTGCAGCACGGGGTATCCCTTCAGGGAACAGATCATTTCCTCCGCTTCAGCAAGACCTAAAGGGGCCAGGCGGAAAACCGCATCCTGGAAGACTTCCACCCAGATACCCCCCAGGCCGATCATCACTACAGGCCCTGCCTGTTCATCGCAGATACCACCGACGATCACTTCCGTACCCTGGGGCAGCATAGGCTGCACGGCAATGCCCCGCAGTTCACCAGGAGCTATCGCGGAAAGAACATTGTCCCGGATTTCCCGGAAAGCCGTACGGACCTGCCCTTCTTCCTGCAGATCCAGCTTGACACCCCCGGCATCGCTTTTATGCAGCAGTTTTTCCGAAATGGCCTTTAAGACGACCGGGTAGCCCATCCGGGCGGCTGCTTCCACGGCTTCCTCTTCACTTTCAGCCAGGCATGTTTCCACCCAGGGCAGCCCGGCCAGTTTCAGCAGCCTGGTAGCTTCAGGCTCCAGAATTACCTCCTTCCCTTCCGAAAGCGCCTTATGGAAAATCTCCCCTACTTCTGTCACAAACACTGCAGACTCTTCCTTTGCACCGCTGGCCCGTTTCCGCTGCAGTTCCGAATAGCGGGCCAGGTTCACCAAGGCTGAACCCGCCCGTTCCGGAGTGGGATAGACGGGAAAGCCCTTGCGCTGCCAGGCAGCGAATTCTCCCGGGCGGGTTATCGGCGCTCCCCAGACCGCCACCACCGCTTTGCCGGTTTCTTTCCCTTTCTTTTCTGCCAATTCCGTGAAATCATGCACCGGGAAGGAAATATCCTCTTCCTCTTCCAGGGCAGTGGTATAAATACTCAGTACAGCGTCAACCCGGTCATCTTCCAACAAGCTCCCCAGCACTTGCAGGTAGCGCTGCGGTTCGGTCCAGCCCAGGGCAACCAAATCCAGGGGGTTGTCTGCGGGCATGAAGTCGGGCAAGGCACCGCCGGTCTGCAGCTTTTGAACGGTCTCCTGGCTGAATTCCGGCAGTTGAAAACCACCCCGGGCCAGGACATCCGTAGCAATAACAGCCGGACCGGCCGTATGAGTGACCACAGCTGCCCGTTTCCCGCCGATGGTGGGGCAGGCCGTTAAAACCTTGATCGTATCGACCATTTCCTGCACATTATCAGCCTGAACGATTCCAGCCTGGTCAAATACCGCCTGGTAGATTTTTTCCGAACTGGCCATGCTGCCGGTATGGGAAAGGGCCACTTTTTTCCCCGCTGCCGTATGACCGGAGCTCATGGCCACCACAGGCAACTGCCGGGCACACCGGGAAGCCGCATGGTAAAAACGCCTGATATCTTCAATTCCTTCGATAAAAAGCAACACCCCGGAAGTCAGGTGATCTTCCCTGAAGTATTCCAGCAGGTCAGCAAACTCTGTATTGGCCCGGTTTCCCAACCCCACCAGGGTGCCCACCGGCAGGCCGGAATCGATCAGCTGGCTGACAATCAGGGCCAAAGAACCGCCGCTCTGGCTGACAACGGAAATCCCCCGTCCCGGGCAAAAATACTCTGACATTCCGGGCATAAATGTGGCATTTAAGCGGCTGTCGGAGCGCAAAAAGCCCATGGTATTGGGGCCAATAATAATTACGCCGGCTTCATTAGCCATAGTTCTCAGCATTTCTTCCTGCCTTTTGCCTTCAACCCCCATCTCCTTGAACCCGCCGCTGTAAATGACAGCAGCCCGGCAACCCTTTTCAATCGCCGCTTCAAAGGAAGAAAGAATTTTTCCCTGGGGCAGAGCAAACAAAAACAGGTCTACACCTTGCGGCAGGTCTTCGATCCGTTGATAGGCTTTTTTGCCCAGTATTTCAGCCGCTCCCCCGGCGTGGACAGGATAAATGGCTTCCACCCCTGAAGAAATCGCTGAACGCAGGGCAAAATTCCCTAGTTTTTGCGGCTTGGACGAAGCCCCTACTACAGCTACAGAACGAGGATAAAACAGCGGACGAAACCTATCCAGGTTGGATGTTTTTGAATCGGTCATTGCTCTCCTCCTTATAATATGTTAAACCGTGTCTTGGCGCTGCATCCGGGCGACGGGGTAACCCTGTGGAAGGCGCTAAGGTTCCCTCCGGGTCCTCGGGCGGCCTCCCCGGTTTAACTCCCGTCCGGGTCGATCCCGGCGGCCGAAGTCCTGCCAGCCGGAGGACCGCCCGAGAACCTTCGGTCACCAAGCGCCTTTAGCCACAGAGACCAACGTCGCCGGACGAATGCACCATCGCCCCGGTTAGGGGGCGGGGTGCTGAAAACCAGCACTTCGACCGTAAGTTTCACGGTCTACTTCCAAGCTTATCACGCAAACGTAATTATTTCAACTTTCGCATTAGCGGGACAAATTTGAATGACTGCCAACATCCCCGGTTCACTGCTCCAGCACGGCAGCACTTGTCATAGAGCACCTGGCAGGTTAAAATGGTATTAAAAGTTAATCATCACTTGAATCGGAGGGGTGAAACATGAACAGGGAAGAGAAAATCGCACAAATGGCAGAATGGGTTAAGGAAAGCAACAATATTGTGGCCTTTACCGGTGCAGGGATCAGCACTGAGTCCGGCATACCTGATTTTCGCAGCCCGGGAGGAATCTGGGAACAGTTTGACCCATCGGATTTTACGTACCAGAAATTCGTCAGCAACCAGGGAAGCCGCAAAATATTATGGCAGTTTTTCCAAAACGCTTATAATATGTTTACCCAGGCCAGCCCTAATCCAGCCCACTTCGCCCTGGCAGAAATGGAAAAAATGGAGAAGTTGCAGGCAATAATTACACAAAATATTGACAGCCTGCACTTGAAAGCCGGCAACACCCTGGAAAAGATCATCGAACTGCACGGCAACATGGAACGGGTTGTCTGTATTGACTGCAGGAGCCATCACGAAAACGAGCAGATACTAAACCGCCTGCTCCAGGGAGAAGAAGTGCCCCCGTGCGACCACTGTTCAGGGATTTTAAAGCCCGACGCCGTATTTTTCGGGGAGCCCATGCCTGTGGATGAAATGAACAGAGCCCAGCAGAGCATCAATTCCTGCGACCTTTGTTTTAGTATCGGCTCATCCCTGGTGGTCTACCCCGCTGCCGGTTTCCCCATAATGGCCAAAAAACAGGGCAAACGCCTGGTGATCATCAACCGGGATCCGACATCGGCAGACCAGTACGCTGACCTGGTCATCCATGACAGCGCCGGGGACACCATGAAAGAACTCTTACAGATGTTGAACAGATAAACGAAAAAACAAAATGGGCCTACTTTATTTTCTTGAGCAGCCAGGCCATGTTTTCCCCCAGCCTTTCCATGGTTAAAAGGCCTTCCTGGTCAGAGCTGACATCGCCTTGCTGCTTACCCAGGCCCATGTTCCAGTAAAAGGAACCGGGGATAATCATCTCATTGATCAGGAAGAAATTGTTTATGGCCTGGAAAACGTTGATGGCACCGGAGCGCCGAACCGCTACCGCGGCAGCGCCCAGCTTTCTTTTGAACATGTGGTCATTTCCCTTAGCCACAAAGCCGGCCCGGTCAATTAACGCTTTTGTCTCTGCAGTCAAAGAAGCAAAGTACGTTGGCGAACCGAGAATCATTCCGTCGGCCTCCAGCATCTTTTCAATACAATCATTGACCATGTCTGTCTCAATCGAACATCTCTTGTTCAAAACGGTACGGCACGTAAAGCAGGCGGTACAGCCCCTGACGGCCTGTCCTCCTACCTGGATTAACTCACACTCCACACCTTCTTTTTCCAGGCTTTTAAACGCCTGCTTGATCAGTATACCCGTATTACCATCTTTTCGGGGACTTCCGTTAAAAGCAACAACTTTCATGCTTATCCTTCCTCCTTTATCAATTCTTCCAAAACCACCCGGGTTTTTTCCAGGGCGCGGCCCCGGTGGCTGATGCGGTTTTTGTCTTCCAGGGCTAACTGGGCAAATGTCTTCCCTTCCTCCTGGGAGATAAACAGGGGATCATAGCCAAAACCTCCGCTGCCGCGCGGAGATGTGGCAATCTTCCCTTCACAGGTACCTGTTACCGTCCGTGTCTGCGCTCCAGGAACAGCCAGGGCGATGGAGCAGACAAAACGGGCATTCCTCCTGGCTACAGGGACCTCTTTCATCAGCTCCAAAAGCAGGGCATTGTTTTGCTCATCGGTAGCGCCTGGTCCGGCAAAACGGGCTGAATAAACCCCCGGCTTACCATCCAGAAAGGCCACTTCCAGTCCCGAATCGTCCGCCAGGGCCATCTCGCCTGTCAACCGGCTGATGGTTTCTGCTTTCAGGACCGCATTTTCTTCAAAAGTGTTACCTGTTTCTTCAACCGGTGGAACTTGAGGGTAATCTTTTAAAGAACAAATATCCAGGGGAAGGTGCCCCAGGATTTCCTGGAGCTCTTTCACTTTCCCTTCATTATGGGTGGCCAGGACCAGCTTTTTCTGCTTCTTCACCCTGATCTCGTCCGCCAGGGGGCCCAAGGCTTCCTGTTGAACAGAAAACAGGTACTCCATCCCTTTTTCCGCCAATTCCAGCATCCGATCCAGCTTTTCCCGGGAAAAGGTACTTTTCTCCGCTGTCCCCTGGATTTCCACCAGTTCTTTGTTCCCGGTCATGACCACATTCATATCCACATCGGCGTCAACATCTTCCTCATAGGCAAGATCAAGGATTTCCCGCCCCTGCCGCAGCCCCACGCTGGACGCTGCAACAAAGTCTTTTACCGGGTTCCGCTGCAGGCGGCCTTGATCCTTCAAGCGGCTTAAGGCCTCGGCCAGGGCAACAAAGGCGCCCGTAATCGCCGCTGTCCGTGTCCCTCCATCGGCCTGCAGCACATCACAATCCATCCAGATAGTTCGTTCACCCAGAGCTTCCAGGTCCACCACAGCGCGCAGTGAGCGTCCGATAAGACGCTGGATCTCGTGAGTCCGCCCCCCGATCCGGCCCCGGGTCACCTCCCTTGCACTGCGGGTTTGGGTCGAGCGGGGCAGCAGAGAGTATTCAGCTGTTATCCAGCCCTGCCCTTCCCCCCTGAGCCAACCAGGAACGCTGTCTTCTACTGAGGCCGAGCAGATCACCTTGGTATCCCCTACTTCAATTAAGACCGATCCTTCGGCATACTTAAGATATTTTGTTGTCATCTTTACTGGCCTGTGTTCATCTTCTTTCCGACCGCCTGGCCTCATAAAGTCACTCCCTTTCTGCATAGTTTGAACATGGAATTTTTCGCTATCGGTTCGGTTGCTTTTTGCGGAAGGCACAGGACAAAATCGACCCGGCCAGGGAAAGCGGATTCCTTTATTCACGGAGAGAGATGCCGTGACATCCTCACGGGGTCAATAGACTCCGAGGATTCCCGCCGGATCTCTAAAGCAGTTCATTCTCTTACCCGGGGCATTTCAAGACCGCAAGTGTCCGCTTATCCGAAGCGTTCGCCAAAAAAGACATTTTTTGCAGGAATCTGGCCTGTATGAGCAGAATTCTTTCAGTATACTCAATCTGGACATGGACAGGCAAGAACCATGAAGGCTGCTTCAATTAGTTTTGCCATTTCAGGGCAAGATTTGAATAGCAAAAGCCTGAATAGAGAATAAAAAATAAGAGGTGATAAAGAACATGCTTGTACGCCGTATTTTTGCTTTTTTAATTGACATAGCCCTCGCCTACCTGCTGAACATGATCCCGTTTATCGGCTGGCTGGCCGCGCTGCTTTTCATCCTGCTGCGCGACGGGCTCACAAGGCAGGGAAGCCCCGGCAAAAACCTGCTCAACCTGGATGTTGCTTCTTTTGGCAGCCACAACGTTTATGAAGAATCAGCCCGCCGCAACATTATTTTTGCGGTACCCTTTTTCTTCTCTGTCATTCCCATCGCCGGAGCGGTCGTAACCTTGATCCTCCTGCTCATAGCCGGCATAATTGAAACAGTAATTGCCAGCAGCGACCCTCAGGGACTTCGTTATGGAGACCACTGGGCCAATACCCGGGTAAAAGAAGCCAGGACAGATCCAAGTGTCCGTTAATCCAAACCTTCTGGATATTATGTTCGACTTGCTGCCGCACGATTCCTTCCACTTGTACTTTACATTAAGGGATTGATCACAAGTGGACGGCCAATGGGCTCCAAAAAAGATATATTATAAGGAAGGATAACCGGTTCCCCTTCCACCAGGACCTGAACCTGTTCAATTCCCGGTATCTCTGTCAGGGTGTAAACCAACTGATTTTTGATATTTTCTTCTCCAGAGCGTCCACCCTGGTAATTCAAAAGTTCCCGGGATAAGTTCACCGCTACCGTGGAGTCCTCCAGCTCTACACCACGGACAGCTGTACCCTGGGGCAGATCGCTGAACAGGAAAGTTTCCCGGCGGGGTCCCTGGAGCAATTCTTCTACAGCAGCCTGGACCGGCTCCCGGTCACCATCAACAACGCGGGAAACCGGGACATAAAATATATCCTTTTCTTCCATGACCAGGCAAAAGTACAGGGTGACCCGGGTAATATCCTGGAAATCTTCCACATCCTGGTCAACTTCCAGGTTAATCCCTCTTTCCCGGCCAAGGGGATTCCCGCCGGGCGTCCCCCCGGGAAAGCTCTCCAGGGCTTCACCATCCACCCAAAACTCCACCTTTTCTACAGCAGGAAATTGCAGCAGGGTAAAAATAACGCTGTTTAATACCCTGCGTTCTTCTTCGGGGTTGTACTCCAAAAAAGCATGATTAAAGTCCACAACAGCTTTCCCTTCCCGGATGGTCAAGCCCAGTATCTTCGTATCAGGTGGTAACAGGGCCCGCAACCCGTAGCGCATCTCCTGCCCTGGTGTAAGTCCGCTAACCAGTTTTTCCAGGCTGGCCCGGGCGACCCCCTCTGTCCAGGGAGTAAATACCGTTACCGGAACCAGGGAATCCGTCTTTTCTTCCAGGAAATATAACTGAAGGGGAAGCATGCCTTCGGGAATTACACGTTTTTTTTCCTCGCTATCTTCCGCTTGTATTTCCTGTTCGTCAGGTTCTTGCGGCAGGATCTGGTCACCTCCTTCTTCCTCTTCCAGGCGAGACAACACATTTTCCAGGCAACCCGCAGATAACAGGACTGCCGAAAACAGTAGCAGCAAGAGCACGGCAATGCTTGCAGGCCTTAACATAAGCAACTTCCCCTTCCTTATAATGATCGTCATAATGATCGTCAACAAACAAACCACCACGGCCCATCCAGGCCACAGCAGGGATGAAAAACCTTGCTTACGTCCGAAGTGCTGGCTTTCAACACCCCGCCCCTAGCCGGGGAGTTGGCGCATTCGTCCGGCGACGTTGGTCTCTGTGGCCAAAGGGGCTTGGTGACCGAAGGTTCTCGGGCGGTCCGGCCGACAGGACGCCGGCCGCCGGGATCGACCCGGACGAGAGTTAAACCGGAGAGGCCGCCCGAGGACCCCGAGGGAACCCTAGCGCCTTCCACAGGGTTAACCCGTCGCCCGGACGACAGCGCCAAGACACGGTTTTTCATACTACTATTTTATAGTTTGAAAGAATCCTTTATGAACAAAACACTCTTAAAAATAAAAAAACGGCCCCTTGGGGCCGTAGAAGGAAGCAGACCAAACAGTGCCTGGATGCAGCCAGAAAGCTTTCAACCCGCTCCTATCCATCTACAGCTGCTAATCGCTGCAGAAAGTCCTTTTTGTTTTGGGCAAATATCCGGGAAATTTGCTGGCACTTTTCAGTCCAGGATTACCTGGTAAGCCTGGATATCTTTCTTCAACATTCGCGTAGCCATTTCAGCGAAAGGCCGGGCCCTCCCGCTGGAAAAAAACCGATGCCTGGCCGGATTGCGGTTTTCCACGTTGAGCAGGTCTTTGGCTTGCAGGATCTGCCGGGCCTCCCGGGCTGTCTCTTCGGCTGAGCTGATCAGGGACACTTCAGGCCCCAATACCTCCTGAATCACGTAGGACATAAGCGGATAATGGGTACATCCCATGATCAAAGCATCTACCCCCGCTTCCTTCAGGGGAGCCAGATATTCTTCAGCCACGCGGCGGGCTTCGGGGGTATCCACCAAATTATTTTCCACCAGGAGGACAAACAGCGGGCAGGGCTGGCCGAATAATTCTACTTCGGGGGCTAACCGGCTAAACACTTCCTGGTAGGCCCCGCTGTGAATGGTGCCTGTGGTCCCGATGACTCCCACCTTGTTATTGCTGGTTTGCTCCAGGGCCGCCCGGACACCGGGCTCAATAACTCCCAAAAGGGGGAGCTCGACCTTTTGACGATAATAATCCAGCCCCGCTGCCGCTGCCGAATTACAGGCCACAATAATGGCTTTGATTTCCTGGGTCAGGAGAAAATCCATAATTTCGTAAACGAAACGGCGCACCTGCTGGTGAGGCCTGGGTCCATAAGGCATACGGGCTGTATCTCCAAAATAAACGATGTTTTCATGAGGCAGCAAATTAACCATTTCCTGCACCACAGTTAACCCGCCAACCCCGGAATCCAAAAAAGCAATGGCCTTATGCCGGTCCAATGAGCATCCCTCCTGTTCACCTGCCCCTGATTCTCCACTTATTCTAACCCTTTCAGAGAAAATTGTCCAACCGGATTACAATTTATTTGGCAGAAATGATTCTAAAAAGCAGCCGGAAAAATCATTTTACAATTTATAATTATTACAGTTGCTGTTCCAAAAATAGCTGACAGCATACTCAAAAACAAAAACTCCTGCAACCCGAATAAGTTCTTAAAGATAAAACTATTAAAAAAAATAAAATTAACCGGGCAGTTTAAAAGGGTTTTTTTATTAATATGTAGAATATATAAAAGCCTTGCGCTAATTAATAAGTATTTTTTCCTGTCTAGTTTTGAAATAATGCTTATTATTTTTGCTGCAAGTCTCAACCAAATATATTTCTTTTAAGGAGGTGCAATTAAATGGCAGTTGATATTCAGGGCCTAACAGAAATCCGCTGGCACGCCAGGGGTGGACAGGGAGCCGTTACAGCAGCCAAAACTTTGGCCGAAATGTCCCTGGTTCGGGATATGTTTTTCCAGGCATTCCCCGAATACGGTCCGGAGCGGATGGGTGCACCCATCAGATGCTTTAACCGCCTGAGCACAAACAAAATTTCAACCTATTGCGGGATTACCAATCCGCAGATCGTGGTAGTGGTCGACGCCTCTGTCATGGAAGTCGTAGACGTTACGGCCGGCATGACAGACGATGGGATCCTTATCATCAACACCCACGAGAACCCGGAGAAAATCCGCAAGAAAACCGGCATTGAAGGCAAAAAGGTCTATACAGTTGACGCAACACACATTTCAATAGACGCCCTGGGCCGCTTTATGCCCAACATTCCCATGCTGGGAGCACTGCTGCGTGTAACCGGATTGCTCAGCAAAGAAGACGCCATTGATTTCCTGAAGCAGTCATTCGGCAAAAAGTTTCCCCAAAAAGTCGTAGACAGCAACATCGTCGCCCTGGAAAGAGCCTACGAGGAGGTGAAGGGAGAGTGAGTTGGGACATTTCTAACATTGAGAAGTGGACATGGAAAGAACACCCCCCCGGTGGCGTGATTAAAGCCCCGGGAAACTCCAAGCAGTTTAAAACCGGTGGCTGGCGAACCCTGCGCCCGGTAAAAGATGAAGAAACCTGCAACCACTGCTTGATCTGCTATGTCTTCTGCCCGGACAGCTCCATCAAGGTGGAAGAAGAACAGATGACCGGGTTTGACCTGGACTTTTGCAAAGGTTGCGGCATTTGTGCTGCAGAATGCCCCAAAAATGCCATCGAAATGGTGGATGAATCCAAAGCAGCTGACTCGGATAATTAATAGTTTTAAAGTGAAAGGAGGAAAGATTTAATGGCTATTGCAAAAAGCAAAACCCTGGCACTGCAAGGCACCGAAGCAGTCTCTCTGGCCATGAAGCAGATTAATCCCGATATGGTCGCCGCATACCCCATCACACCCCAAACTGAAATCGTGCAGGGTTTTTCCGAATATGTAGCTAACGGCGAAGTTGATACACTGATGGTAAACGCTGAAAGCGAACACAGCGCCATGAGTGCCTGTATCGGCGGCGCCTCAGCAGGTGGACGGGTTATGACCGCAACTTCTTCCCAGGGCCTGGCCCTGATGTGGGAACTTCTTTATATCGCCTCCGGTCTGCGCCTGCCCATCGTGATGCCCAACGTAAACCGGACCCTCTCGGCCCCCATTAACATTCACTGCGATCACAGTGACAGCATGGGCGCCCGGGATTCAGGATGGATCCAGTTATTCTCTGAAAACGCCCAGGAGGCGTATGATAATACGCTCCAGGCGGTACGCATTGCCGAACATCCCGATGTTCGAACACCTGCCATGGTTCTCCTGGACGGCTTTATTATCTCCCACTCCCTGGACCGTATGGACGCCATGGAGGACGACAAAGCCAAAGAATTCGTCGGGGAATTTAAACCTGAGTTCTCCCTGCTGGATTCCCAGACACCCACATGTGTAGGTGCTTTCGACGGCCTGTACGGCTACTTTTTTGAATTCAAGCGCCAGCAGGAAGAATCAATGAGAAATGCTTTCCAGGTAGTAAAAGACATCGGCAAAGAATACGGTGAGCTTTCCGGCCGTTCGTACGGCTTTTTTGAACCCTACGGCATGGAAGACGCCGAGTACGCCATCATCGTCCTGGGTTCAGCGGCAGGCACGGTGCGCCACGAAGTGGATTGCATGCGCTCCCGCGGCATCCCCATCGGAATGCTCAAACTGCGGCTTTTCCGGCCTTTCCCGGCCAAAGAGCTGGTGGAAGCGGTTTCCAACCTGAAAGCAGTCGCCGTATTTGACCGCTCCGAAACCTTTGCCGGGGGCATGGGCGGGCCCGTTTTCAACGAGCTTCGTTCAGCCTTATACGAATCAGAAAAGAAACCTTTAATGGTTAACTATATTTACGGCCTGGGTGGACGAGACCTGCCGGTTGAATTGATCAACCAGGCTGCAACCGAACTGGGACAGGTTGCCGACAGCGGACAGGTCAAGCAAAAAATCAACTATCTAGGCTTAAGAGAATAGGAGGTGAAGTACGTGTCTACAAAATTAAAAGACCTAGTTCAGAAACCTGAACTTTTGACAGGAGGACATCGCATGTGCGCCGGGTGCGGGGCACCCATCGCCGTCCGGCAGGTACTCATGGGAGCACCTGAAGGTAAAAGGCTGGTTGTTGCCAACCCGACGGGCTGCCTGGAGGTTTCCACGACAATTTACCCGTACAACTCCTGGAACACCTCCTTTATCCACTGCGGTTTTGAAAACGCAGCAGCCACCTTGAGCGGCGCCGAGGCTACCTATAATTCCTTGAAAAAACAGGGCAAAATTGAACAAGACTCTCATTTTGTCGTTTTTGGAGGGGATGGAGGAACTTACGACATCGGATTCCAATCACTTTCCGGAGCCCTGGAACGCGGGCATCGCATGGTCTATGTCTGCTACAACAACGAAGCCTATATGAACACGGGCATCCAGCGCTCCAGCGCCACGACCCTGGGCGCCTGGACCACCACCAGCCCCCATGGCAAGGAAAGTATCGGAAAGTCCCAGCATCGCAAGGACATGACAGCCATTGCTGCAGCGCACAACATCCCTTACGTGGCCCAGGCTTCCATCAGCCACTGGCGGGACCTGGTGCGTAAAGCCCAGAAGGCCTTTGAAGTGGATGGCCCGTCCTTTATCAACGTCATGGCGCCCTGCCACCGCGGTTGGCGCTACCCCATGGAGCAGACCGTTGAGCTGGCCAAGCTGGCTGTACAGACCTGCTCCTGGCCCCTGTACGAAGTTGAAAACGGGGAATGGAAGCTGACCAACAAGGTCCGCAACAAGAAACCCGTGGAAGAATACATGAAGCTGCAGGGCCGGTTCGGGCACCTGTTTAAAAAGGAAGAAAACAGGGAAGTTCTGGACAGGATCCAGGAGTTTGTTGACAGCGAATGGGAAAAACTGCTGCGGATGTGCGGAGAAGAAGAGGAAGCGTAAGCAAAAGAACAGGATTGCCAAGATCATAAACGGGGTTTCCCAGCAAAATGGGAAACCCCGTTTTTACTTGTATTTATTAATTTATAAACCTCTTTATCTCCTGCCACAACTCTTCCGGGCGAAAGGGTTTGGTCATATAAGAATCTGCACCCGCCTGCAAGGCCCGTTCTTTATCTTCCTCTGCCGTCTTGGCTGTCAAAACGACTATGGGAATATCCTTGGTTTCTTGCATGGATTTTAACTGCTGGCAGGCCTGGAAGCCATTCACCTTGGGCAGCATCAGGTCCAGCAAGATCAGGTCGGGCTTTTCCTTAACAGCAAAATCAACAGCTTTTTCTCCGTCTTCGACCACCTCGACGGAATAGTCGGCCACCTCCAGGCAGGTTTTCACCCCCAGGATGATATTCTTTTCGTCTTCTACCAGCAAGATTTTTTTCGTCATGGCAGAGTTCCTCCTTAAAATAATATTATAGCGTTTACTAACTTCCTTAGCTTACACGGCGCGGATAACTGAACCAAAACACAGTTTTTCACCTTTAATAATCCCTGAACACGGGAATGGAAAAGGTAAAAGTGGCGCCTTCTCCAGGTTCGCTTTCCACCCAGATTTCACCCCCGTGTGCTTCTACAATGTCTTTGCAGATGGCCAGCCCCAAACCGGCTCCCCCGCTGGAGTAATTTCCATCGCTGCCCTGGACGTACTTTTCAAAAATCCGTTCCTGGTCCTCGGGAGCGATCCCCTTGCCGGTATCAATTACGGAGAAGAAAAGCCTTGTCCCCTTGTTCCGGGCTTTTACAGTAATGGTATCGCCCTCCCCTGTATAGCGCAGGGCATTGCCCACCAGGTTGGTCAAGACCCAGATAATCTTGTTGATGTCCGCCTTGATCACGGGAAGATCCGAAGGGACACTGGTAACCAGGTTGATATTTCTTTTTTCCGCCTGCACTTTCAAAGTCCCCAGGGCAGCCTGGACCATCTTGTCCGCATGGGCTTCGTCCATGTCCATGGCAATAGCCCCGGCTTCCATGCGGGACAGGTCCAGTAAATTGTCCGCCAGGCTGAGCAGCCGGTTGCAGTCTTCTTCAATGGCCTCCAGGATCTCTTTGCCTTTCGGTGTAAACTCGGCCAACCGGCCCTGACCCATTTTCATCATTCCCACACACATCAGCATGGAGGTCAAGGGTGTGCGAAACTCGTGGGACACCGTCGCGAAAAAATCTGTCTTCAGCTGCTCAATCTCTTTGAGCATGGTGATGTCCGCCATAACCGTGAGGACATTTTTCAACTCCCCCTCAAAAGTCACCAGGGGAACCATGGAAACCTTAAAAAAACGCTTGCGCCCCCTGACATCGTAAATGATGGTGGAATTTTCAAAGGTCAGCCTGGGCGGGCGGCAGAGCATAACCGTTTCCTCCAGCAGGGAGACAATCTGCGAGGAATCTGTCACATCCCAAAAGGCCCGGCCCCGCACCTGCTCGTAAGATACATTGAGGACTTCTTCTGCCTGCTTGTTCAGGGCGGTTATCTTGTGAGTCTTGTCGGTCATAAAAGCCGCTTCTGGAAGTTCGTCAAAAATTTTCTGGAAGTACGTCATATCCACCCCATACCTTTGCTCAGTTCATGCCACTGTTTTCTCACTGCTGCTATTATACCATCATTTGTCCCTTTTTAAAATTGTTACCTGCCAAAAACTCCCGGCATCAGCTTAAAGGGCATAAAAAAAGACGGCCGCCTGTCCTTACCGTCTTTGCCTGGCCCCTGGAGTCTTTTCCGGTTGTTCCAGCAGAATCCGCTGCCCGACCCAGGTGCCGGTCTGTTTGGCCCTCCCGGCGGGAAGCTCCACCACATAGTGGGCTTCACGCACCACCCTGCTTGCAGACCATTTGGGCAGGGAGTGGGCAATATGTACTATCTCACCACCGATGCCCACAAACAAAACATCAATTTCCATAGACATAAAAAAAGAATGAACCCCCCGGCAAGGGAGCAAGATTAAACCATCCATCCCCTGATCCAGTCTTTTTTTCCCCATCAACCCTTTGAAGCGGCTCCAGAAAGTCGTCGCAAAAACAGCTTCCCGGGCTAAAACCTGGCCGGTGGAAAGGTTGAAAACCCGTGCCGTGGGTGCAGCCATCAGAACCCCCTCCCATACCCCAGGAACTGCCAGGCATAAACCGCCAGAGCTCCCAGGACAATGGCCGGCCCATAGGGGATTCTCTTGCCGGCCCTGCCTGCAGATTCACCGCCCTGCCCTACAGCGACGGCATTCCACTGCAAGCCCCTCACCGGCAAAAAATACAGGGTCAAAAGAGCGTTCTTGACAAAAGCCGGCAGGCGATAATCCCTGGCCATTGCCACCAGGGAAATAACTCCTCCCAACAGGGCTGCCGCCAGGAACACGTAAAATACAAACCAGGGTCCCTGAAAGGCACCTACCACACCCAACAGCTTCACATCCCCGGCACCCATGCCCCCCAGGGCGAAAGGCAGGAATAAAAGAGCAATCCCCAGGAGAAGACCCTGCAGTGAAAAGAGCAATCCGGCAGGCCCCGAGGCAAGAAGATTCAGCAGCAGGCCGGCCATCATACCGGGAAAAACCACTTTATTGTAAATCCGGCGGTGCCTGATGTCGGAATAAAAGGATACCACCAGGACTGCTGCCAGGATCAGATCCATCAATATGTTGAGCATTGAAACGACACCTCCATCCAGGAGAGAAAACAAAAGACAAAACAAGACCAGCCGGCTGCAGCAAACCCGCAAGCGTTCTAAAACAGCGTGGAAGCAATTTTTATCGCCGCCGGACCCAGCAGAACAATAAAGATGGTGGGGAAGATAAAAAACACCAGGGGAAAAAGCACTTTGATCGGGGTTTTCATCGCCGCTTCTTCCACTTTCTGTTTCTTTTTCAGGCGCACCTGGTCCGACTGAACCCTTAAAACCTGCCCGAAGCGAATTCCCAGCTGGTCGGCCTGGACAATGGCCCCAACAAAGGTGGTTATATTTTCATCGTTCAACCGGTTGGCCATATCTTTTAACGCTTCTTTTCGGCTTTTGCCCATGGAGTTCTCCCGCAGCACCCGTTCAAACTCTTCCGCCAGCACACCTGAGGACTTTTCCACAACCTTGCCCATGGCCCCGTCAAACCCCATTCCAGCTTCCACGCTAACGGTCAACAGGTCCAGCACATTGGGCAGGTCCTTCTCAATCTCACGCATTCGTTGACTGATGCGGTTGTTCAAATACAGCCCCGGTAAAACCCAACCCAGCGCCGCCAGGACCACCGCCAGCAAAAAACCTCCGTGCAGCAGCAGCGGGACCAGGCCCAAGACCAGGGCAATAGAAACACGCAGGGCCAAAAACTCGCCTGCTGTCAAGTTCCCCGGCCTACCGGCCTGCTGCAGTTTCGGCTCCAGGGAGTTGCGGATCTGGGCGGGCATTAACAGGGTGATCAGGCTGGCAATACCGGCCAGGATGGGTTTTAAGGCCCGCTCTGCAAACGGTTTTTTCAGCTCCACTTCCCGCACTGTTGCCCCGGGTTGTTCTGCAGCCTGCCCCAGCCGCTGCAAAACATCCACTTTTTCCTGTTTTTTCCCCCTGGTCAGGGAAAGACCCAGGGAACAAGCCGACATAAACACAAACAGCGCCACAGCATAAGCCATTTCCAACACCTCGTCTTTCTTGATAAAAAACTTCCCGGCGGCGGCGAGTACACCATTTTCACAAAAAGCGGGATGCAGCGTTGCAAATCATCACTTTGTATCACTTTGAACTGCAATAAATTTTTTCATCCCCTGCTGTGACCCGCAAGAGCCATGGTGGTTAGTATTCAATGTTAACTATTTTACGGATCAACAGCAGCCCGATCACCTGGGAACATACGGCCAGTCCCAGCATGACAATCCCCGCCGGGCTGGAAAACAGTGGTGACATGTAAGACGGATTTACTGTCATGACAAAAGCCAGGATAAATACCGGCAGCAAGGAAATAATCAACCCGGAAATCCGGCCCTGGGCGGTAAGGGTTTTCAGGTTCCCCTGGAACCTGATCCGTTCCTGGATGGTATGCCCGATCTTATCCAACACTTCGGCCAAGTTGCCGCCAATCTGGCGTTGAATCTTAACCGCGGTAACCACCAGGTCCAGATCTTCACTGTCCACCCGCTCCATCAAGCGGGTCAGGGCTTCCTCGGTCGGGGTTCCCAGGTTCATCTCTTTCAGCAGGCGGGCAAATTCCGTTGACAATGGGGGCGGCATTTCCTTGCTCAGGGTATCCACCGCCTGCAGGAAACTAAACCCTGCCCGCAGCGAATTGGCCATAATCACCAGCCCTTCCCCCAGCTGGTTGTTAAACCGGGCCGTACGCCTGGCCCGGGACCGTTTGACCAGCATGGGTGGAACCAGGGCTGAGGCCAGGGCCAGGACAAGCACCACGATCAGGCTGTCGGTTAAAGCAAAAGCCAAAAAGATCGATGCGCAGACCAAAAGAATGTTCAGCATGACATACTCTTCTGGTTTCAGTGGAATATCCGCCTGGGCCAGCTCCAGCTCGGCCTTTTTCATCCAGCCCCGGGGCGCCATTGCCCGGCTGGCCGACTGGAACGGCTTGCGCAGCCGTCCCCCCTGGGGATCCGACGTCTGCTCCTGCTCTTTTTTTTCTTCGGTTCCCGAGGAGCGGGTATATTTCTGCAAGCGGGACTGAACCTGCTCTTTCTTCGACCGGGTAACTGCATACACACCGCTAAACAACAAGATCACGACAAAAAATGCCAGCAGTGGTACGATATATTGCATTTCCATCTTTTCTCCCCTCCCCTGCTAAAAGGAATCAGCAAATATTTCCGGACCCAGGTTTAAGCCGCTGACTTCCAACTGAGGCATAAACTTGGGACGAATGCCCGTCGGGCGAAACCTGCCCATCACTTTGCCTTCCTCGTTAATCCCCTCCTGCTGGAATACAAAGAGGTCCTGCATCACAATGACATCGCCTTCCATCCCCTGGATTTCCGTGATATGGGTAACCTTTCGGCTTCCATCCTTCATCCGGCTCTGGTGGATAACCAGGTCGATAGCTGAAGCTATCTGCTCCCGGATGGCCCGCACAGGCAGCTCCATGCCCGCCATCATCACCATGGTTTCCAGCCGGGATAGGATATCCCGGGGACTGTTGGCATGGCCGGTGGTCAGGGAGCCGTCGTGTCCTGTGTTCATTGCCTGGAGCATATCCAGGGCCTCCCCGCTGCGGACCTCTCCCACCACGATCCGGTCCGGACGCATTCTCAAAGCATTTCGCACCAGGTCGCGGATAGAAACACCGCCTTTGCCTTCGGTGTTGGGCAGCCGGGCTTCCAGGGTAACCACGTGTTCCTGGCAGAGCTTGATCTCCGCCGCATCTTCAATGGTCACGATCCGCTCGCTACCACCAATGAAGGAGGATAAAACATTCAGGGTGGATGTCTTCCCGGACCCGGTCCCCCCGGAAACGATAGCATTCAAGCGGCCTTTTACCGCCGCTTCCAGAAATTCTGCCATCTCGGGGCTTAACGTTTCAAATTCCAGCAGGTCGTCGATGGTAAAAGGAACTTCAGAAAACTTGCGAATGGTCAGGGTAGGACCGTTTAGCGCCAGGGGGGTAATGATGGCATTGACCCGGGAACCGTCAGGAAGCCGGGCATCCACCATGGGCTGGCTTTCATCGATCCGCCGCCCCAGGGGAGCAACAATTTTTTCGATGATGTGCAGCACATGAGCATCATCGCGAAACACGATATCAGTCTGCTGCAGCTTCCCATCCCGTTCCACGTAAACTTTCTCCGGTCCGTTGACCATAATTTCCGTGACCGTATGATCCGCCAGGAGAGGATGGATAGGCCCATATCCTACTGCCTCGGCTACAATTTCCTGCAGGATTTTCTCCCGCTCGCCCTTGGGTAGAAAAGTGACTTCCTGGTCCAGTATTTCCGTGGCAATACCATGGATTTCCTCCTGCAAGGAACGGCTTCCTTCCAGTTTTTCCACTTTTTCGATCAGTTTTTTATGCACTGAAGCTTTTAAGCCGGCATGAGGATCTTTGGGCGGCGAAGGGTTTTGCTGTTTTTTCTGTTCCTTTTTTGCCGCTGGCTTTTCCTTTTTTGTCTCAGGCTCCACAGCTTTTTTTGTCTTCGGCTCTCCCGCTTTGTCCGCTGACACTGAAGACGTTGGCTTTTCCTGGGATGGTGCAGGTGTATCCCGGACCGGTTTCTCCTGGTTTGCTCTCTGCAGCCTGCTCAGAAGCGACATCTTACGCCCTCCCTTGTTTATAATTTAAAAGCTGAACAGTTTGGCCAGGGCATGTTTTTTCACCATATCCGGGCTTTTTTCTTTAAACCCATGCAGCATTTTGTCGCCCAGCTCCACCATGTTTTTTGTGATTTCAGCGCTGGCATACTCTGTGACAAAGGGCACCCCTTTGTTGATAGAGGTGACCACGGCTTTTTCATCTCCGGTGATGGAATGGGCCATGGTACGCTCCAGGGCCTGCTCCAGTTCTTTCAACTCTATACCCAAATCCAGGTTGGCCTGGTTCAGAACCACCTGGACCTTGTTTTCCAGGTTCAGTGATTGCAAAATATCCAGCACCGCTTTGATATTTTTGATCGCTGCAATGTCCTTGCGGGCCGGAAGCATGATCAAATCGGACTCTTCCAAAACCATCAGGTTGATCTCGTTAAATGTTGCCGCCGTATCAATAATCACGCAGTCGAAGGACTCCTGCAGGGTCTTTAAAGTAGCCTTTACCTGCTCCACGCTGAGTTTTTCCGCCTCCTGGGGCCAGGGCGAAGCCGCCAGGATGTAAACCCCGGAAATATGGTGAATCAAACAACTGTCCAGGGACTCCCGGTTGATTTCCTCTTCCTCTGCCAGATCGCAAATATTGCGGGTATCGTTCACGTTAAACAGCAGAGAAATATCTCCAAATTGCAGGTCCAGGTCCACCAGGGCCACCTTCATCTTTTTCCTGGCCAGCACCACGGCCAGGTTCGCCGCCAAGGTGGTCTTGCCCGTCCCGCCTTTACCGCTAAACAGGGTCACCGTCTTGTATTGATTATCCGGCAGAGCAGGTCCTTGTTCTACCACCTGGCTGCTGGGGCTGCTGGGGCTGCTTATCCCTTGATTGCGGCGCCTGTTCAACCGATACACCTGGCGGATGGTATTGGCCATTTCTTCGCTGCTCAAGGGCTTGACCAGGTAATCCCGGGCCCCTGCCGCCATGGCCTTTTTCAGGTATTCCTGCTCACCCTGGATGGAAATAATAATCACGCTGACTTCCGGGTGATTAAAAGACACCTCTTCCGTAGCGGTAATGCCGTCCATCACGGGCATATTAATATCCATCAGGATAATATCCGGGCGGGTTTCGCCGATCAGGTCCAGCGCTTCCCGGCCGGTTCCCGCCTCCCCGACAACCTCCACATCTTCTTCAAAATAAAGCAGCCTGCGTATATCGGTGCGGGTTTGGACAATATCATCGGCAATGAGTACCCGGATGGCCTCTTTCGTTTCCTTTGTTTCCTCGACTTCTTTGGTTTCTTTTGTTTCTTTGCTTTCTTTCTGCTTCTCACCCACGTAAATCACCCCCTGTTCCTAAAAATCATCCAGCCTTAAGGGTGTTGCTGTTACAGTTTCGGTATCTGTGGCCTCCCTCAAAAGAAGCCGGATCACACCACGTTCGTCCGCCAATACCAGTTTTTGCGCTTCATCAGGGGAAACTTCCAGGGTCACTGTTGTTGCCTCCAGGGATTCCTGGTCCGCAGCCATGGTTTGGTTGACCGCCAGGACTTTTAAATCCTGGGCACAGATCTCGGAAGTATACGTCCGCTCTTCCTCCCGGTCTATGACCTGGCCTTCCTCTCCATGGATAACTGTTGTTTCTTCCTTCTCCATAACAACGATAACATCCACCCGGTCCCCGGGTAAGACCATGTAACCCACCCCGATGACTTCATTTACGGCCACGGAAACCGCCCGCTTCCCTGAAGCAATGTTGTAGGAGAGGCTGTTGCCCGTCTCCCCCGGCGAAGCCAGCTTTTCCTGCAAAAAAGGTTCTCCCGGGTAAAACGGAGTCTTGGTTATGCTGCCGGCTATTTCGTCTTTATCCTTCAGGGCATCATTTCGCACCTGGCTCAACGGCACTTCTTTGGTCTCCAGCATGTCGCTGGTTACAACAGTGCGCATGGGGATATAGTCCCTGGTAACCAGCATGGTGCCATACTCCAGGTCCTGCCTGGTTTCCTGCTCCAGGTTTTCCATGTAAAGATATACCCCCCCGGCGGCCACTAGGGCGAAAACAACCGCCAGGACAAAATATAGTTTTTGTTTCACCTTGCCCTCCTCCTTCGGTAAGCATTACGCACACTTTGCCATTCATTGATCCTTATTCTACGATCCGATATACAACAGCACCAAAGTTCTTACCTTGATCCTCCGTGATTTCGCCTACAAAGTCATTGATTGTTTTATCATTTCGAACATAGCCGATGATATCATGACCCGGATTGTTTCTCTCCGTGCCTGTGGGCTCAAAAACAGCAAACCCCGTAATCCGTATCTCCGTCTGCCCCCCTTTTTCAACCTTGTCTACTACAGGGATCAAGCCATAGGGTTTGATATCTCCCTCGTTTTCCGCACGTTTTAGCCTTTCTGCTACAGCCTCGTCAGCCTTGGGCTTATTGCCCGGCTTCGTGCCATCGTCATACCAGTACGGATCTGCTTCTTCATCTCCAACCTCCATAATCTCCAGTTCAAAAGCCATGTTGAGGTCCCCTTTAATGGCTTCATAAAAATTCTGCTCATCGCTTCCTGAGCCACCAAGGCGGATAGCTCCCCAGTTGCCGGGAACCGGCTCACCGTCTATCTCTAAAAAGTGATCTTCATTGCCCCCCATGAGGCGAATTTCCTTTCCTTCTTTTGCCGAATCGTAGACGTCCTGCGGCAAAACAAAGGGGAAAAGGTTGCCATTTTTAATCCGGGTCATTTTCTTAGGATAGCCAACAACAACTGCAGCCCTGGCGCTTGTTTCCATCTGCTCAAACCCCAGCACCCGGGCAAAAAATAACTCAAAAGATTTGACCGCCTCCACGGCAATTCTCGTCCGGGAAATATTTATATCGACATCCTCTTGCGTAATAACGGCATCGTTTAAAGCGGCGTACTTTACTGCCTCTTCTTTTACCTGGGAATCGGACTCATTGTTTACCAGTTCAAGACCACCGGCCAGGGCGGCAGCATCTACAGCATTGTTAAGTTTAACCCGTTCTACATAGGCCAACCCGACATCCACCACAAGGGCGGAAATCCCCAGCAGGACAACCATGGAAAGGGCAACCAGCACCGCCACTGAGCCCCTTTCTTCGGTTAATAACTTCTTATTCAGTTTACCTGTATATTGTAATTTTTTCATCAGTTTCACTCCATGCGCATAACTGACCGGCCCTGTAAAGTCAAGGGGTTGGAAAGCACCACATCGGAAAAGGGGATATAAAGCTCCAGGTCGTACTCCAGGTGGACAACAAACTCATCACCACTGGCTCTTTCCCCATAAGAAGGAGCCAGATCAAACTCTATCTCACTGGTGTGTAATGTTCCTGCAGCATTTTCAACCCGATTCCAGATCAAATCATCGTTGACACCTGTTATCCCCAAGCGAGCCCCTTCCCTGGCCGCATAGTTTAGCGTAAGATAGGCATGTCCGACGCGCCCAAATTCAATGATCCCGAAAAGAAGTAAAAGTAAAAGGGGTAAAACCAGGGCCATCTCCACCAGAGCCTGCCCCCGTTCCCCTTTGCGCAAGCGATGAAGTATCCGGCCCATGATTCCACCCCTCCTGCTTCTAGATTGAAATGTCATTTATCCTCGTCCCCGGCTGTAAAATTCAACTCCCGGCCTCAACAGCCCCGGCCTGTAATTTTGCCATTCTTTTTGCTGCTTCAACTGCTTTTCCATTTTCGCTGCCACTTACTTTCAATGTTTGAGAAAATTCGCTCTTCTCTTCGGTCAAGAACTTGCCCACTAATAGTTCAAACCTTGTAAAAAAATCGCTGTTAAAATGAATCCTGGTTTTCTTTTTAAGATAGCTTGTGTTAAGCGCCTGCTGCTAAATCAATGAACTCAGCTCATTTGTCACGTGGGTGAAGAAATTGTTCAGCCCTTCTCCCAGGAAACCCAGTGCTGTAACTGCTGCCAGGGCAATCAAGGCCAGGATCAACGCGTACTCCACCATGCCCTGGGCATTATCGTCATAAATTGTCTTGCTTACTAATTCTAATACCATGGCTTAATTCTCCCCAAAAAGCTCTCTTAAAGACTAAGAACCGAA
>Ga0207421_10002229_pt1 | contig 24249 bp, 17 predicted proteins | sample SodLakKL_010_SED_4_FD_187542 | JGI IMG/M metagenome (GOLD analysis project Ga0207421, IMG submission 187542) | Alkaline sediment microbial communities from Lake Tanatar, Kulunda Steppe, Russia - 8KL_010_SED (SPAdes) (version 2) | ecosystem: Environmental > Aquatic > Non-marine Saline and... | reverse complement strand
CTTCCGCAGGGCTTACGGATGTTTCCAAATATCTGAATATCCCCATGTTTTCCACTGGCGGATGCACGGATTCCCGGGTAGTGGATGAACAGGCAGCTTTGGAAGCTACCATTTCCCTGGAAACCGCATTCCTTTCCGGAGCCGGTCTTATTCACGATGCCGGTTACCTGGACAGCGGTCTCAACGGTTCCCTGGAGATGCTGGTGCTGTGCGATGAAATTATTGGCATGGTTAAGCATCTGGGCAAAGGAGTTACGGTGGACCAGGAGCGCCTGGCGCCGGATCTTATTGACCAGGTGGGTCCCGGCAATAACTTCCTCCAGACTTCCCATACGTTCAAGCATTATAAGGAAGAGTTTTACTTCCCTAAATTGCTGGACCGGCATAATATCGAGACCTGGACTTCCATGGGTAAGAAGGTCCTCAACGATCACATCAACGAGCGCCTGGATCAGATCCTAAACACCTATGAGCCGGAGCCTCTGCCTGAGGAAGTGGAGAAGAAGATGCAGGAGGTAATCGACCGGGCCGACAAAAGAGCTGCTTCCCAGAAGAGGTAAGCTTGCAGGAGAGGTAAGCTTGCAAAAGAGGTAAGTTTGCAGAGAAGAGAAGTGGCAGGTTTGAAATAAACAAACCAATAATGTAGATTAGAGCCCCGGTTGATACAGCCGGGGCTTTAACAACATTGTAACTATTTAGAGATATCAAATCACCTTGCATAAGAGTTCAAAAGTTAGGCTTAGGGTCCCTCCTCCCCTGGCGGGAGGAGGCTTCCAACGAATCACCTTGCATAAGAGGTCAAAAGTTAGGCTTAGGGTCCCTCCTCCCCTGGCGGGAGGAGGATAGGAGGAGGGGGTCTTTATTCAGGACAAAACTATTGTAAAAGGTGCTTAGGCTCCCTCCTCCCCTGGCGGGAGGAGGCTTCCATCAAATCACCTTGCATAAGAGGTCAAAAGTTAGGCTTATGGTCCCTCCTCCCCTGGCGGGAGGAGGATAGGAGGAGGGGGTTTTTAATAGGGGTAGCACCTATTAGGATGTTATGGTAAAATATAGAGGTAACTAAAATTTTATAAGCACGAAGCACGACAAGCGGGTGGTGCCTGCAAGGGCGCCTTAGGGAAGCTGGTGAAAATCCAGCGCGGTCCCGCCACTGTGATGGGGAGCCGGTCGCATTAAGCCACTGGAAAGTTTGAAGTTTCCGGGAAGGCGCGATGCTCGGCTGTGAACCAGAGCCAGGAGACCTGCCCGTTTGTTAGCCTGGTTACCTGCGCCTACGGTAGATGGGTGGAACCAATCCCGGGAGATGTTAAAAATCCTCCCGCCATCAGCCAGGCGGGGGGATTTTAGCGTAGTTAGGCTGGTTAGTAATAACCTGCGGCAGCGGGTAAGATGAGCGGGTAAAATGGTATATCAAAGTAAAATTATAAAGCAGGGGGGAACTTAAATGAACAAAAGTGGTAAGACAATTTTGACGGTAGTGCTGGTTATTGCAGTAGTAGCTTCGCTAATTGTTCTCTTCACCGGAGACGATGAAGAAGCCCCGGAGGTTGATCCTATTGAGGAAGCGGAAGATGTGGAGCCAGATGAAGAACCTGTAGAGGAGGAACCGGAAGAGGTTTCTGTGCATTTGCGGGTAGAGGGTATTGAGGAGAATATTTACTCGGACGAAGTTGCCACTACCGCAGAAGAGGATGTAATGGCCATTGACAAACTGGAGACAGCGCTGGAAGAGGAAGGCATTGATTATGAGATGGATGAGCTCGAGGGAAGTGTTATGGTAACATCCATTGCCGGGGAAGAAGCTGGAACTTTTGGTGAAATGGACGGCTGGATGTATATAATCAACGGTGAAATGCAGCCTGTGGGCGCGGATGGATACGCGGTAGAAGACGGCGAAGAAGTGGTCTTTTTCTACGGTGAATATCCCCCGGCTACATTGATTCCCCAGGTGGATGTAGATCCTTCTCCGGTGGATGTGGGTGAAGATTTTACTGTAACCGTTACTGCCCAATATGATGATTTTGAAACTGGAGAGACTGTTACAGAAGAAGTAGAAGGCGCTACGGTCATGTTCCGGGAGGAAGAATATACTACTGATGAAAGCGGGCAAGTTGAAATATCCGCCGGTGATCAGGAAGGTGAGTTTGACCTGGCAGTTAGTAAAGACCGTGAGGATAGCTTCCCTGCTTTGGTCCGCACCAGTGATTCTATTCAGGTGCCGGTTAGGGCAGAGTAAGTAGCAGGAGGAATTTTTATACATGGATGAAAGCGCCAGTAAGGACGGCCGGAAAAAGTCTAAACTTGCTGTTGGTGTTGGTATAGCTATAGTAGGAGTGGCAGTTGCAGTTCTTATTGCCGTGTTTTTCTGGTCCGGGGAGGCAGAAGATGAATCCCGCCGCCTGCCGGAGATGGTAGACGCTACTGTGGAATATCATCGTCAGAACCATCCGGAGCCACAGAGTTGGTGGCAGCTCATTGCTTTAAAGAGTGCAGGCGAGGATCTGAGAGACGATCCCTGGAAGGATCCCGCTTTGCCCAGCCTTGAGGAGGGATCTGCTCCTACCGATTTTGCAGCGGCCATCCTGGCCATGCTGGCGCTAGATAAAAATCCTGCCGAGGACTGGCCGGGGCTTGACCCGGTGGCGGAACTACAGGAAATGCAAAAGGAAGACGGCAGCTTTGGCGGAGGCCTCAACTATACAATTTGGCCCATGATTGCTCTGGGTGCCGCAGATTCCGAAGAATTTGCCGAATCGGGATCTGAGGAAGCAGTTAAATATCTCTTGCAGCAACAGTTGGAAGACGGAGGGTTTGCCCTTTCCGGGAAAGCTGGGGACCCTGACGTGACGGCTATGGCTATTCAGGCTCTGATGATTTACGAAGGCCTGCTGCCAGAGATAGATTATGCCGTGGAAAAAGCGCTGCTATTTTTACAGGACAAACAGCTTCCTGAGGGAGGGTTTGCTTCTTACGGAACGGAGAATGCTAACAGTATTTCCGTGGTAATAAGCGCCCTGCTGGCAGCCGATGAGTATCCTTTGGGGCCGGAATGGCGCAAGGAAGATACAGTGGGAAGCCACGATATGCTCAGCGCCTTGCAGCGCTTCCAGTTAGAGGATGGTTCATTTACCTACTTGCTGGAACCTGCTCGGCCTAATCCCATGGCTACTTCCCAGGCTCTAATCGCGCTGGGTGACCTGATGGCAGGCGAACCCGTATGGACCCGCTTGCAGGAAGATGAAAGGCCATAGCGATGAGACTCAAGCCCCCCTGGCGGAAGTTTTTTAATCCCTCCTCCCCTGGCGGGAGGAGGCTAGGAGGAGGGGGGCTTTATTCAGGACAAAACTATTGTAAAAGGTGCTAAGGGATAATTTGGAAAACACACCCCCATCCCGCCCTTCCCCCGTCGAGGGGGAAGGGGAAAAAACACCCTCTCTTAACCTTGGGGGGGGGAGGAGAGGGAAAAAACACCATCTCCCAACTTTGGGGAAGTAGAAGAAAGCACTCTCTTCTTGTTGAATGGGAGAGGAAAAAAAGTGTGTTTACTCACCTGGGATGAGAGTAACCATGTAAGGCTATGAACTCCCTCCTCCCCGGTGGGAGAGGAATGACAACATAAAGGGGTATTAAGTATGGCATGAAGCCTGGGATCCCTCCTCCCCTGGCGGGAGGAGGTTAGGAGGAGGGGGTGTTTTGGAAGAACTATTGTAAAAGGCACTAAGGGATAATTTAGAAAACACACCCCCATCCTGCCCTTCCCCCGTCGAGGGGGAAGGAGAAAAAACAAACTTTCTCGACCTACGGGGGAAAAAGGAAAAGAAAGAGGATAATGATAACTAAACATATATTCGCTATCAGCACTTATATTAAACAACATAAAAAAAACAAATTCTCGCGCCCATGGGCGCGCTCCCCTCTCACCCTCCTGGCAACCTGCCTGATGCTGGGGATTTTGTTCATAACCGGCTGCCAGATTGGCGCCGGTGATCATGAAGGTGGTGAGGTTCATCTGCTGGTCACTGCTAATTTTGGCCAGGAAACAGTTTTTGACGAGAGGGTGGATGTGCAACCCGGGGAGAATATTAATTCCGTCATGGAGAGGCATATGGAAGTTGAGTATGCCTACGGCGGAGGTTTTATCAATTCCATTGAAGGTATCCGCTCCGGCTACACCGGGGAGGGGGAGCGTGGCGAAAAGAAGGATTGGTTTTTGTATGTAAACGGGATTCTAAGCGAGGCTGCTGCCGGCTCTCATCTCCCTGAAGAAGGGGATGTGGTCTGGTGGGATTACCATTCCTGGGATGATGTGTTTTTCGTTCCCGCTGTGGTTGGTTCTTTTCCCCAGCCTTTTGTGAATGGCTACAGGGGGGATCATCCCGGCGCTCAGATATTGCACGGCAAAGGGGCGGAAGAACCGTCTGAGAAACTGGGTGCTTACCTGGAAGAAGAGGGACTTTCTGAGGAGTTGAAAATTTCACCTTACGAGCAGTCTGCTGCGGAGAATCGTTCGCGAATGACCCTGGTGGTTGCCCTCTGGGAGGAGCTGGCGGATAGTGACTACTGGCAAGGCCTTCAGGATAATCGCTCCCGCACGGGCTGGTTCGTGGAGTTTGAGGAAGAAGAGATAACTCCTCTCCACATGGATGGCACCAGGCCGGAAACGGGAGAAGAAGCCGCAGGAGCAGTGCTGGCTACCGGCAGTGGTATGGGCGATAAAAATCCTTTGTGGTTGGTGACGGCCCGGGACTCAGAATCCCTCCAGCTTCTGGTGGAGAAGGTTGTAAGTTCGCCACAAAAGCTGTCTGGCAAGGCGGGTGTGGTTTTAATAGAAGATGAACTGTGGGAGATTCCCTGGCTGGCGGAGTAGTTTTGCCGGCACAGCAGTCGTTCCGGTCCTTCTTAGTCCTCCGGTTCTTCTTTAAGCAGGTTTAGATGAATATATCTGCCTGAAAACAAGCTAGATTGTCATAATTGGCAGGATTAACAGGGTTAATAGGATTAACAGGATTAACAGGACTAACAGGATTGACAGGATTAACAGGTTTGACAGGTTTAACAGGATAGTAGGGAGAGTGAAGTTGATTTGAATATGTTAAGCTCATTTTTGCCGGAAAACCAGCTGGCGCCGGGAAGGTGCTTTTGGAGTTCCTTGCATCCGTTAGTTTTTCTTGCCTACTTGGCGCTGGTGGTGGCGGTCTCAGTGATGAGCAGCCACCCCCTGGTGCTGGGCATTTTGCTGGGGGCAGTGCTGGCTTCACTGGCCTCGGCGGGGAGCTTCCAAGCCTGGAAGGGAAGCGTGAAAATATTCCTGTGGATGATTGTCATCCTTATGGTGGTCAATACCCTGGTTAACCAGAGCGGGGCAACGGTGCTGCTTACCGGCCCGTGGTCTATCCGGGTGACATTGGAGAATCTGGCTTTTTCCGTGGTCATGGGAGTGAGGTTGCTGGTGATTTATTCGGTGTTCATTCTTTTCAACCAGGCCATGGATCAGGACCGTCTCCTTTCTTTTTTTGCCCGTATCTTTCCCCGTTCGGCAATCATGGCGGCCATGGCTACCCGGAGCATCCCGGTAATGGGCGAACGGTTGCGCCGCAGCTATGAGATTCAGCGGCTCCGTGGCGTGCCCATGCAAGCCGGCGGTCGCCTGGAACGGATAAAAAACCGCTTGCCTTTGATGAAGGTGCTGGTAATGTCTTCCCTGGAGGACAGTTTTAATATGGGGGAAAGCATCCAGGCCCGGGCTTACGGAAGCGGGCCTCGCACCACCTACCGGCAAGAAGCGCCACAGGGAAAAGATTTTATGATGGCTGCAGCCATGTCTATGGCTCTAATGGTATTCATATATATTTTTGTGCAGGGATGGGGCAGCATGCAATTTTTTCCTTTCCTTGAGGTGGAAGGATTGGCATCTGCTCAATCCATAATCTTTGTTTTGCTGGCATTGTTGTTATGTTTGCCGGCTTTGCTGGCCTGGGGGTGGAACCGGTGGAATTATTTCAAGTGGAAAATTTAACATATTATTACCCGGAGAAGGAGAAGCCGGCGCTATCCCATGTGAACATGGAAATTGCAGACGGGGAGTTCGTTTTTCTTTCCGGTTCTTCCGGCAGTGGCAAAAGCACGCTGCTGAAGGCTCTGGCCGGATTGCTCCCCGAGTATTACGGTGGCCGCATTAGCGGCAAAATAGATTTTGCGGGCACTCCCCTGCGGGAATGGAGCAAGCGGCAGTTGGCCCGCAATATCGGAATCATATTCCAAGACCCTGAAGAGCAGCTGGTGATGAGCACAGTGGAGCAGGAAGTTGCTTTTGGCCTGGAAAATTTAGGCGTGCCCCGCCCGGAAATGCGCCGCCGCGTGGCCGAGGCTCTGGCCATGATGGAGTTAGGAACAGTGAAACACGAGCATACCTCCCGTCTTTCCGGGGGGATGAAGCAAAAGACGGTGCTGGCAGCTATCCTGGCTATGCAGCCGCAGGTGCTCATTCTCGATGAGCCTACTTCTCAGTTAGATCCGGTGGCAGCCCAGGAACTGCTTAATTATATCCACCGCCTCAACCAGGAATGGGGCATGACCATAGTTATGGTGGAGCAGAGGGTAGATCGCTGCTTTCACCTGGCAGACCGGGTGGTAATCATGGAGCAGGGAAAAGTGATAAAGCAGGAACGCCCCCAATCTATGGTTCAAAGTGCCAATGGCTATCTCAACTATCTTCCTCCCGTGTGCCGGGTGTTTAGCGCTGCTGGTGTGGATGCTTCCCCTCTAACGGTGAAGGATGGACGTGAAGTTGTTCGCCACCTGAGGGAAGGCTCTCTCCGGGAGCAGGATGAGCAGCGGCAAGATAAGGTTAACCAGAAAGATACTCGGAGACCGGAGCATGGTCATGGCCCGGAGGGAGAAGTTAATGTTTCCCGGAAAGAAGAAGGGAAAAGGGACGAGAAAGACTTACCAAGTTTTTTAGAACGCGGCAATTGCGGCAATTCCAACAAAGCTGGCACAGCCGGCAATGGCTCTAAATCTTCCTTGCTGGAGGCTAAAAACCTCTACTACGCTTACAAAAACCGCGATTTTTGCTTGAGGAATATTGACCTGCAACTTTATCCCGGGGAGATTACCGCCGTGCTTGGCGAAAACGGCGCTGGAAAATCCACCCTCCTGAAGAGCCTTTGCGGGCTTTTACCGCCCCGGCGAGGAAAAGTTTTCTTGCAGGGTGAGGAGATAACGGGAAGGCCTGTGGAGGAAATTTCCCGAGATGTGGGCCTGCTTACCCAGAATCCCAATGATTACCTTTTTAACGATAGCGTGCAGGAGGAAATTGCTTACGGGCTTAAAATCCGCGGTATTGCCGATGAAAAGCGGGTGGAAAAGATACTGCAGGAGTTGCATCTGGAGGATTTCCGGCAGGATAACCCCCGGGATCTCTCCGGTGGGGAAAGGCAGCGGATAGCCCTGGGCACGGTTATGGTTACTGAGCCCAGCGTATTGCTTTTGGACGAGCCTACCCGGGGGATGGATACGGAATTGAAGTGGGAACTGGCCGAACTTCTGGAGGAACTTGCCCGGAAGGGGATGGCTGTTATGTTGGTTACTCATGATGTGGAATTTGCTGCCCGGGTGGCCCAAAAAGTGCTCATTCTTTCTGACGGTGAACTGGTGGCTTCCGGAGAACGCAACGAAGTACTGGCCAATTCTCTTTATTTTGCGCCCCAGGTTAACAAGGTTTTCCGCGGTTTGATGGATGAAGAGGTCATGACTCCGGAAGAAGCGGTGGAAGTCCTTTGCGCCTTACAGGGAAAACAGAGGGGGCATTCTTCCTGATGGAAACCCAGTCTCTGTGGTCTTTATATACACTGCTGGCGGCTTTGTTCATCCTGGCCGCCGTATTTTACGTATATGAGCGGCGCGGCGTATCGGCGCGGGAGGCGGCTTTGATAGCAACCCTTTCCGCGCTGGCCGGACTAAGCCGGGTTCCCTTTGCCGGTTTGCCGGCCATCCAGCCCACTACCTTTATGGTTATCGTTGCCGGTAGGGTCTTTGGCCCCGGTGCCGGGTTTATGGTGGGCGCGCTGGCTTCGCTGGTTTCCAATATGTTTTTGGGGCATGGTCCCTGGACACCGTGGCAGATGCTGGCATGGGGCGTTGCCGGGTTAACAGGCGGACTTTTTAAATACTTGTTTTCCAGAGATAATCGTTGGGCGCTGGTGATTTTGGCTCTGCTGTGGGGTTTTCTCTTCGGATGGTTCATGAATTTATGGCACTGGGTTACTTTTGTGCATCCTCTCACCCTTTCTTCCTTTTTTACAGTCCAGGCCACCAGTCTGTGGTTCGATGCCGTTCACGGATTGTCGAGCGCGGCTTTTATGCTCCTTGCTGGTGGCGAATTGATAAAGATTCTGGACCGCTTTCGCCGCCGCCTCAGTTACACCCGGGTGGAAAGCGAAATCGAAAACAATAGTTCTCCCTGAATATTTACATTATAGTAAAACCAAGTAAAACCCAGCCAAACTCAGTAGAACAAGTCTTTCATAATGGTGTGTTTCTTTATTGACAGTTGTTCAGCTATTAGATATACTGATATTCACATCTTGACAAGGTTTTTGAAATTGGGAAATAAATGATAAATAGTCAGTTTTTTTTATATAATAATGTCAAACTGATGTTATGAGGAGATGATCACATGAAGAGTATTTTTGAAAACAAAACCAAAAGGACGGAGGAACGAATCGAAGCATACATGGACCTTATTTCTAATGCGTCTTTGATCTTTCATGAAGGGGTCAAGGAATATTTGTACAATAAGACGGAGCGCATGGAAGACCGTTGCGAGGAGGCCATCGAGGTTGAGAAGCAAGCCGATGAATTGATTACGGAAATTAAATATACTCTCTATGCTTACATGCTTCTCCCCGATTCCCGGGCGGACGTATTTGAGCTGTTGAATAACATGGATGACATCGCCGATACTGTAAAGCAAGTACTGCTGCAATTACAAATTGAAAAGCCGGGCGTACCTGATTTCCTTATTACAAATTTTCAGGAAATGTCTGAGGCTTCCATGTACGCCGTGGATGAAATGGTTAAATCAGCCCGCTGCTTTTTCCGGGAGACCCCCACTCTCAACGACCATATCAACAAGGTTTATTTCTATGAAAAAGAAGCCGACAAGCTGGAGGAGAAAATCAAGCGCAAGACCTTCCAGTCAGAGGATATACCTGAATTGTGCCATAAGATGCACCTGCGCTATTTCTCTGAAAAAATAGTGGTGCTTTCCGACAAGGCTGAATCAATCGCCCAGAACTTGCTCGTCTACTCGGCAAAGAGGGCTATCTAGTTTTATCATCTAGGATAATTGTCCCCTCCCCCTCGATGGGGGAAGCTGGTGTAAAGAACTATCCCTTCCCTCTCTAAGAGGGAGTTGGTGTAAAGAACTGTCCCTTCTTTCTCTGAGGGGAAGCTGGTGCAAAGAACTGTCCCTTCTTTCTCTGAGGGGAAGATGGTGCAAAGAACTGTCCCTTCCCCCTCGACGGGGGAAGGCTAGGATGGGGGTGTTTTTCCCTTGATTGCGGGGAATATGGCTTGTATGTAAACACCCCCTCCCCCAACCCCTCCCGCCGGGGGAGGGGAGACAGATTGCCCCTCTCCTGGCGGGAGGGGATACAGATTGCCCCTCTGCTGGCGGGAGGGGATACAGATTACCCCTCTCCTGGCGGGAGGGGATACAGATCACCTTAATGAGGCAGGGGAGATTATCATAAAAGGGCTAATCACTTGTTCCAAAGGGAGTGTGTTTGACCCTCCCCCTCGATGGGGGAAGCTGGTGCAAAGAACTGTCCCTTCCCCCTCGACGGGGGAAGGTTAGGATGGGGGTGTTTTTTCCCCTTGATTGTGGGGAATATGGCTTGTATGTAAATACCCCCTCCCCCAACCCCTCCCGCCAGGGGAGGGGAGACAGATTGCCCCTCTGCTGGCGGGAGGGGATACAGATTACCCCTCTCCTGGCGGGAGGGGCGCAAATCACTTATCTTAAACACAGAAATATAAATAGTTAGGATGTTGTTGTTATGCCATCGTTAATATTTTTGTCAAGCGGATTATTTCTAGGATGGTCGTTAGGCGCTAATGATGCGGCCAACATATTTGGCACGGCAGTGGGGACCAGAATGGTTAAGTTCAGCACTGCCGCTGTGATTTGTACTATTTTCGTGATTCTGGGCTCTGTTAGAGGGGAAGGCGCTGCCGAGACTTACGGTGAGCTGGGTGCGGTAAATGCCATGGCCGGAGCATTTGTGGTTGCCTTGTCTGCAGCAGTTACGGTTCTGTGGATGACCAGGGCAGGATTGCCGGTATCAACTTCGCAGGCTATAGTGGGTGCCATTGTAGGCTGGAACTTGTTTTCCGGATATCCCACCGATGTTGAATCTCTATACGAGATTGTTGGAAGCTGGGTGTTTACTCCCATTTTGGCGGCAATATTTGGAATTATCCTTTATTATTTAATCAAGCGTTTCCTTGAAAAAACAAGCATTCATTTGCTCCGTCTGGACAACTATACCCGAATTGGCCTTATTCTGGTAGGCGCATTTGGGGCTTATAGTTTGGGAATGAACAACATTGCCAACGTCATGGGGGTTTTTGTGGAAACTTCGCCCTTTCAAACTATGGAATTTGCTGGTATGATAGAATTAACTGGCGTGCAGCAGCTTTTCTTGCTGGGAGGTATAGCCATTGGAGTGGGAGTTATCACTTATTCCAAACGAGTAATGATGACAGTGGGCTCTAATATTTTCAAGCTTTCTCCCGTCACGGCATTGATTGTTGTATTGGCTGCTTCTCTGGTTTTGTTTGTGTTTGCTTCTGAAGGTTTGCGGGATTTGATGCTGAGCGCCGGGCTTCCAGCCTTTCCGCTGGTTCCTGTTTCCCAGTCTCAAGCGGTAGTGGGAGCAATTATGGGAATTGGCCTGGTTAGAGGGGGCGTGCGCAATATAAATGTCCCAGTTCTGGGCAAAATTGGTCTGGGGTGGGTGGCAACACCGGTTAGTGCCATGCTTCTTTGCTATGTTGCCCTATTTTTCATGCAAAACGTATTCATGCAGAATGTCTTCTTCTAGATTTTTTTGATTTGAAAATAAAAATGGCAGGCGGCTCGAGAAAATTTCATGAGAAAACTTGGCAAAGATGAGTTGAAATTGCTAGGCGAAGATCTTCCTTCGGCAGAAGAAGAATGCTTTCTTTTAACCGGGGAAGATATGAGGCTTCTTTGCGAGCGTTCTGCCCTTTCCGGCCTTCCCGGGAATTCGGAGATAGCTAAGAAAATTGCGGAATCTTTCCTGGATAATTCCTCCTCCAACATCATTGCTTACCTTGATTTAAGCGGATTCAAGGCTTACAACGATAATTACGGCTTCATCCGTGGTGATGAGGTTTTAAAGGCCCTGGCATCCAAATTTGCCGAATTGAACCCCGGATTTTCCGGCCACATCGGCGGGGATGATTTTGTGGCCATAATGCCTGTAGAAGACTTTGATCCTTTTGCCCGCGAATTACTTTATTTTTTTGATAATCAGCTGAAAGAGTTTTATGACCCACTCGACTTTGAAAAAGGTTGTATCATTAGCTTCGACCGGCAGGGAAATCGCAACGTTTTTCCGCTGATGGGCTGTACTATTGTGGCGTTTCAAAATAGAGGTGATTTTTCAATTCCCGATGAAGTGGGTGAGTACGCAGCGCGGTTAAAAAGCGTAGCTTCCCATAAAGCTGATTACCGGGTCGGCAATTCTGTTGTTTTCAAAGCCGAGGGGAAGAGGATTACGCCTCTCCGGGAGATGATTTTGGACAGGGCTATCCCTTTGAATACGCGGCGGGGCATTATTGAGTCCTTGGGTGAGATGAAAGACCATTCTTATTTAAATGCAATCTATGCAGTGCTGGCTGACGGGGAATCTGAGATGCTCCTTCAAAAGAGCGCTCTTTACGCTCTGGGTAAATTTCGCCTGACTGATACCATCCCGAAAGTTAAAAAGTTTTTGAACCACAGTTCAGCCCACTTGCGAATGAGGGCTGTAGAGGCTCTGGGTGAATTGGGAGTGGCTGGTGAAAATATCGAAGAAAATGGTATCGGGCAAGCTTTCAATGATAAGAATTATTATGTGCGGAGGGCGGCTGTTTTGGCTGCGGGTAGAACCAGCGATTCTCGCTTTATTACTCCCCTGCGGCAAAAACTGAAAAATGATCCCGATCTCAAAGCCCCGGTTTTCATTTCCCTGGCCATGTTGGAAGATGAAGATGTGATGAAGCGCCTTGCTTACTTTGCTAAATCCGCAGAAGTGGAGCGGGAGCTAAGGGGATGGGCCCTCAGGATTTATACCAACAGTGGCAGGCCTCTGCCGAGAGAAGATGTGGAAGTAATAATGGGAAGTTTGCGGGAAGAACCTGCTGATTTTATAGTGGAAGTTATGGCTCTTTTTGCAAAGTCTCTTGAAAGTACTGTTGCAAGTGAACTTTTTAATTCCCGGGAAATAAATTATTTGCTTGGCTTTTGCAACCATGAATCCTGGCGGGTTCGCCGTGGCGTTTGTGAGTTTGCTTCTAGCATTGGCAGATTGGATGGCGGAAGTAGAGAAGATGAAAGTAACTGGGCAGGGAATTCCTTACAGGGGCATATTGGGGAAACTGTCCAGAAGCTATGTTATGATCAAAGCTTGAGTGTAAGGGTCAAGGCCATTGAAACCCTGGCGAGTGTTTCTGATAAACATGCGCTTCTTTTAAGGTTTTTCAAGGATCCCGAACCGGCGGTGAGGGCAGCGGCAGTTTCTGCTGTGGAGCAGATGCGGATACCACCTGAGCGGAAGCCGGAGATAATCGAAAAACTCAGGCTGCGCCTCAAAGACTCCTCCCACGAAGTAACATCCCGAGCGGCTTCCTCTATTCTTGCCCTGTTGCGTAATCCGGAATGAACCGAATACTAAATCCGGAACCAGTTGAACGGCAAATCCGCTATGCTTTAAAATACACTATGCTTTAAAATATCTTGACAAAACACATTTTAAATAATATCCTTAAGATAGAATTCGCAAGAAAAAGCACCTCTTAAGGTTCCGTCCTTCTGCGGTGCTTTTTCATTTTTAGTAGTCTTTGTACTCTAACTTTTTCTTCAAGTTGTCCATAAAGGTAAAGTTGATAAACATTGGCCTGGGTAATATCGTGGCTGTAAACAGGGTTATTGCTTTACATGAGAATGTTTATCCCTTCCCCGACAAGGTCGGGATGGGGGTGTGTTTAAAGACCCCCTCCTCCGACTCCTCCCGCCAGGGGAGGGGGGAACCTAAGCCTAACTTTGTGAACTCTTATTCCAGGTGATTCGAAGGACTTCCCTTCAAGGGGAATTGGCTGATTCGATGGATTTTTTTCTCCTTCCCCCTCGACGGGGGAAGGTCGGGTTGGGGGTGTGTTTAAAGCCCCCCTCCTCCGACTCCTCCCGCCGGGGGAGGAGGGAACCTAAGCCTAACTTTGTGAACTCTTATTCCAGGTGATTCGAAGAACTTCCCTTCAAGGGGAATTGGCTGATTCGATGGACGTCTTTCTCCTTCCCCCTATCTCGACGGGGGAAGGGCGGGATGGGGGTGTGTTAGACTTTACCCCGAGGTGGTTACGCCCCGGGGTAAAAGAAGTGGAACAGAGATATCAAGGCCAGGATATATACTAACCAGTGGACTTCACTGCCTCTTCCAGCTACTAATTTTACTACCGGATATGCGATAAATCCAAAGGCAATTCCATCGGCAATGCTGTAAGCCAGTGGCATGAATATGATAGTTAAAAAAGCCGGAAAGGCTTCGGTGAAGTCTTCAAAATCGATGCTGGTAACCGACCCCACCATAAGCACTCCCACTATAACCAAAGCCGGTGCCGTTGCTTCAGGCGGGACGAGCCCGGCCAGGGGTGCCAGGAAAAGGGTAAGAAGGAAAATAACCCCGGTCACAATGGATGTTAATCCGGTGCGGCCTCCCTCGGAAATTCCGGCGGTACTTTCTACGTATGTAGTAACGGTGCTGGTGCCCAGAACAGCGCCACCCACGGTGCCGATGGAGTCAGCCAGCATAGCGTTGCGCACCTTGGGCAGCCGTCCTTCTTCGTCCAGGAATCCTGCTCGCGCCCCGGTGCCCAGTAGAGTTCCCATGGTATCGAATACATCCACAAAGACAAAGGAAAAGATGACAAAGAATGGTATGGAGAGCGCCCCCGTTGCCATCGAGAGGTCTAATTCCCCCAAAATGGGCGAAAGACTGGCTGGTGCTCCGAAAATATCTCCCAAGCCGGTGGGGAATGCTTGAATGCCCATAAAAAAGCTTACTACTGTGGTTAGCAGAATCCCCAGCAAAATAGCCCCTTTGATGCGCCGGGCCATGAGGATAGCAGTGATGAGAATACCGATCATGGCCAGCAGGGGACCTGCCTCTGTTAGCTCCCCCAGGGTTACCTGAGTGCCTTCATATCCGACAATGATGCCCCCGTTTTGAAGCCCAATAAAGGCAATGAATAACCCAATTCCTGCCGCCACAGCCCTTTTGAGAGTAGTCGGAACGGCAATGTCTATAAAGCGAATTCCCCCGGTTATAGCCAGGATGGCAAAAACGATTCCGGAAATAAAAACTGCCCCCAGGGCTGCCTGCCAACCATACTCGGCGGCTACCACATATGCAAAGAAAGCGTTTAGCCCCATACCGCTGGCCATGGCGAAGGGGTAGTTAGTTAAAAGGCCCATGATAATAGTAGTTATTCCGGCGGTAAGGATAGTGGCGGTCATCACCGCACCCTGTTCCATGCCGGCATCTCCCAGGATATCCGGGTTGACAAAAATAATGTAGGCCATGGTCATGAAGGTAGTAATCCCGGCGATGGCTTCCGTCCGAATGTTCGTGTTGCTTTCATCCAGCTTGAAAAACTTCAGCAATTTTTCCATCCTTCTTCCCCTCTTTCTTTTAATGTAATTTTCTGTTATTAAAAAGACACTTTTAATTCTTCGACAAAGACCGCGTTTTTCCTCCCCTTGTAATATTATTGCCGGGATAAGACGTAGAATTTGAAAACTTGCCTTTATTACGGCCTTCGAGCCGGTTCTTACTTTTTTACACATTAACTAGTCATTAAACGATCCTTCTTGGCTTCCCTGATTTTATTTTCCACCAGGCAGTCGTTTTGTCCATCTTTCCATATAGCAAAAAAATAATTTATTTGCCGAAAAATTTTTTGGCTATTCTTTGACTATATTGTGTCAATATTAACTAATAATTATAAGCTGGTTGGATCCTTGGCTTTAAATATTAACGGATCGTTCTTCTGAAAGGTTTGTACATGGAAGATGGCGAATTCAAATAAAACAGAGAATTAAATTTGGTAGAAAACCCAGGAGTGAGAATTTGGAGATCAAATATTTATCTGCACAAAACAGGCAGTTCATATGGACCCCGTGTGCCCTGATGGGGAAGGATCTGCAAAAGCACCGGAATATGTTGCTGGAAATCCGTGGGGGCAGGATTGTTTCCCTGCAGAAGATTTCCCCGGCAGAACTGGAGGCTAATCCTACCCGCTTTCCCAATTTATACCGCCTGCCGGAAGGCTCGACTCTTATGCCTTCACTTGTGGATGCTCATGTGCATCTGGCGCTCTCCGCTAACGGGCAAAACAATGAAAAGAATATCGCCGATATAGCCCCGGAAGCCAGAGACATTACAACTCGTTTCATGAAAAATGGCATCGGAGCCGTCCGAGACGGCGGGGACCGGGATAATTACAATGGCCGGGTGCGGGATATTGTTGCCGCGGAGAACGCGGATGATATGGAGAAGACAGAAAAAGAGGAAGATGCTAAGGATGATGACGGCTTGGGGCAATTTCGGATACTTTCCCCGGGATGGGCCCTGCGCAAAAATAAGAAATACGGTTCTTTTTTAGGAGAGGGCTATTCCAACCGGGAAGAACTGGCAAATAAATTGGCTACTTTGGTTGAGGGAGGTATGGACCATATCAAGGTGATTGTTTCCGGGATTGTGAGCTTCAAGGCTTATGGCAAGGTGGGGTCTCTGGCCATGTCTACCCATGATTTGAAGTATGTATCTCACTTTGCCCGGGAGCAGGGTCTTAAAGTAATGGCCCATGCCAATTCCCCGGAAGCAGCGGAGATGGCTATAAATGCCGGTGTTGACTCCATTGAACACGGCTACTTTATAACTGCTGAGCAGTTGGAAAAAATGGGCGAAAAACAGATAGCGTGGGTGCCCACCATAATTCCGGTGGCAGTGCAGTTGCATCACCCTCAGCGGGAAAATTGGGAAAAAGCTGAGCGAGAGGTTATTTCCCGCACCTACCGCGAGCACATAGACAAATTGAAACTTGCCCTGGACAAGGGAGTGCCGCTGGGAATTGGCACCGATTCAGGAGCCAGCGGGGTTATACACGGAGATTTTTTACTGGAAGAGATGGAACTTTACCGTCAAGGTAAACTCAATAACCGAGAGATTTTAAAGGCAGCAACTATTGTAAATGCCCGTATTCTCGGGCTTGCGGAAACGAGGGGCAGCCTGGAGGAGGGCAAATCTGTTTCTTTCATAGGTGTCCGGGGTGACCCTCTTCAAGACTTGAGCGTGCTGCGTCAGATCAACTATTTTTTCCTTTCCTGCTAGTGCTAGTTGGTAAGAAGCTTAACTTACTATTCATAAGGGTGGGGCATCGTCCCTTGGGTTAGGAAGTGTAAGACCTGCTAGTATGGAGGCTACTTCTGTTTGATTCCAGAAGCCCACTGCTTTAGCTGTGGGAGTATGTCAATTGTTGTCTTAGTGGCAACTTTTACCTTATTAACCCGGGCCGCTTAACCCGGGCCGCTTAACCCGGGCTGCTTGATCCGGATTGCTTAAGCCGGGCTGTTTATTCGTCTTCGTCCTCCAGGGATTCCACCAATTCTACCAGGTTGGATATTTGGGCGTTTATCTCCTGGATTGTAGCTGCTTGTTCTTCGGAGATTGCCGAAATATTTTGGGAATCTCCGGTTAGTTCGGAAATTTTCCCGATTACGAAGTTGATATTGCTGGTAAGCTCATCTATGGAGTTGATAATCTCGTTATAGACTTCATTGGTGGTTTCCACGGTTTCTTCAGTGCGGAGCACTCCCGTGTCCACGCTTTCCACCGAGTTTTGCAGTTCGGAAATTTTTTCACTGCTCTCTGCTGCTTGATTATCAATGTTTTCCACGAAGGAATATGTTTGCTCGGAAAGTTTTTTGACTTCTTCAGCCACCACGGCGAAGCTGTGCCCTTCGCTTCCCGCTCGGGCTGCTTCTATTCCGGCATTAATAGCCAGCAGGTTAACTTGCTTGGCAATGCTTTTGATCTCGTTGTTAAGCTTCTGGATACCTTCCATTATTTGCACCAGCTCGCCGGAAACCTGGTGCAGATTGTCCATAGCCTGGCGAGCAGTAGTAATTTCCTGCTCCAGTTCTCCGATGGTATCTCTACCCTTGTTGATGCGCTCGCTTACTGTTTGCTGGTGCTCTCCCGCTTTTTCCAGATTGTCTTGCATGTCAGTGGCACGTTCCATGGCGGTAACCGAAATATTGGCCAACTCCTGGGAACCGCTGGATAGATTGGTAATGGCGACGTTAGTTTCGTTCACAATGGCATAGCGCAGTTTTTCTAAAATGTTGCCCAGCTTTTCGGTGCGTTTGCTGACTTTTTCTTCCAGGGTTTCTCCGTATTCTTTCAGTTGCTCCGACATGGTTTCCACCGAGAGGTAAGCCTTGGTAAAGCGAGTGCTTATAAGCAAAGAGAGTGTAAAAGCCATGATGATTAATCCATAGTTAAGGATAGAGTCGGCATCGATGATGTAGAAATAGATCAAAGCTTCATAGAGTATGCCGATAAGGGCGGCGGCAAAACCTATAACCATAAGGGTTGCTCCCTCTCTTTTGTGAATAAACACAATACGAATTACAGAGTAAATGAGATAGGCCAGAGGGACTAGAGCTATTATTTGCAGGACTACTGGCGTATAGGAAAAGATGTTAACCGGTGTAACCAGGACAAACAAACTGTATCCGGCTGTAAACCAGACAACCATTTGCGTTAATTTGTGGGAGATGTCCCGGGGATACATTTCCCGGAAAAACAGGATGAAAAAAGCCGTTGCTGCCACCATAGAAATATATTCTATGGAAACCTGCAATTCCCAGTTGAATTCGGGGTAAACCGAAGCCAATAATATCTCTCCACCAGTGGCAGTTATTGTCCGCAGAATAATAGCCAGGCAAAACAGGGCGAAATATAGGGTGCTCAGGTCCCGCCTGTTATAGTAAAAGTAACCAAGATTATAAAGGGCCAGGATGATTAGACAGCCAATCAGAAATAAGTCACCGTTGTTGCGGGTGTTATGTTCATCGTAAATTTGCTCCGCGGTGCCCAGTTCCATCCCGGTGTTGTGCCCTCCCCGCCGGTGATGGTAATTAGATACCTGCAGGGTGATTTCAGCGGTGGAATCTTCGGGGACGAAGGAGAAAACATCTACTTCGTAATGAGGTTCTCCTTTTTCGGGGTTATCGCTCACTTTCCCGTTGACCGAAAGGAGTTCATCATCCACCCACAGATTGTAGGCGGTGGTCACCTCCGGCATGATTATGCCCATAACTTCGCCGGGAGACAGGTTTTCCACAACCAGGCGATAGGTGGCGTAACCGTGGCCGGGTAGTTCTTCGCCGTCTACTTCAAGGTCATTCCAGTCTCCGGGGACGTGTATATAATCGGTTTTTTGCGGAAGGGGGGGGTCCCGGAAATCGGCGGGCTCCAGCAGTTCTTCCCAGTAGAATTTCCACTTGCCGTGGAGGTTTGTAATGCCGTCTTCTTCGAAATTCCAGTCGGCAAGGTCCACCACGCCTTCAACAGCCATGTTGTCAGCATCATGGCTGGGGGGATTGTTTCCCTCCTCCTCGCCTGCCGCTATATTATCTGGTGCCAGAAGGAAGAAAAGAGGTATGAGTAATATAATTGTGGTGATCAGTTTGTTTCTGTGATGATGTTTTTCCATATATTAATCCTTATCCCTTCCATTAAAACATCAAAGCCTATTAATTTCTATATTTAAACACAAAACGAGCTTTTTCCTGCTCATGGTTGTTGATTCTATTCCATTTTGGGGAAAACTCTGATCTATTAGGATGAAAAAAATTAGTGGTGAGCCACAGGAAAAATAATACCCTGGTAGCTCGCTATAGATCTAATCTGCCGTATTAATTGGAGGTAATCTCCCTATGTGGTATAATAAGTAAAAAGGGAGAGGGGACTATCACTATATTCCCAATGCAACCAGAGACGGTAAAGCACTTGATGCAGGAAAGGCCGGATATATTTTCCCTTTTGTGGTTAAGGTGGTCGGAATAAAGGGAGGTGCAAAAATATGAGCACTAAAGAGTCAAGAGATATTTTGTTAAATGAATTTGAAAAGTTAGACGAAGAAGGGCAAAAGAAGATAATTAATTATGTTAAATGGCTGGCTCATAATAGGAGTAATAAAAATCTTAATAAATTCTTAACTCTTGCTGGTAGTATTGATACTGAAGAATTAAAGTTAATGGATGAAGCTATAGAAAAGGGTTGTTAATGTGATTACGTAACTATTCAGATGGTAAATAACCGGGAAGACCTATTTTTTCTCCTTCCCCCTCGACGGGGGGCGGGTTGGGGGTGTTTTTAAAACCCCCTCCTCCAACTCCTCCCGCCAGGGGAGGAGGGAACCTAAGCCTAACTTTGTGAGCTCTTATGCCAGGTAATTCGAAGGACTTCCCTTCAAGGGGAATTGGCTGATTCGATGGACGTCTTTCCCCTTCCCCGACGGGGGAAGGCGGGATGGGGGTGTTTTTAAAAACCCCCTCCTCCAACTCCTCCCGCCAGGGGAGGAGGGAACCTAAGCCTAACTTTTGAACTTTTATGCCAGGTAATTCGTTGGACTTCCCTTCAAGGGGAATTGGCTGATTTGATGGACGTCTTTCCCCTTCCCCCTCGACGGGGGAAGGTCGGGTTGGGGGTGTGTTTAAAACCCCCTCCTCCAACTCCTCCCGCCAGGGGAGGAGGGAATTTAAGCCCAACTCTGTGAACTCTTATGCCAAGTAATTCGAAGGACTTCCCTTCAAGGGGAATTGGCTGATTCGATGGACGTCTTTCTCCTTCCCCCTCGACGGGGGAAGGGCGGGTTGGGGGTGTGTTTTCTAAATTACCCTTAGCACCTTTTACAATAGTTTTTCCTGAATAAAAACCCCCTCCTCCAACTCCTCCCGCCAGGGGAGGAGGGAACTTAAGCTCAACTTTTGAACTTTTATGCCAGGTAATTCGTTGGAAGTCTCCTCCCGCCAGGGGAGGAGGGAATTTAAGCCCAACTCTGTGAACTCTTATGCCAAGTAATTCGTTGGACGCACCCTCCCGCCAGGGGAGGAGGGAAACTAAGTCCAACTTTTTTTTGCTCGCTAAATCTGTCAATGTTCTTTGAAAAATTTCACTCGCTAAATCACAAATTTTGCTCGCTAAATCTTGACATTAGGGGTGGGGAGTGATAAGATTTTTGAGTAATACTAGTAAAAGTCTGTACCTGCAACTGACTTAACATAATATGCAAACATGCTATATATGCAATCCGGTGATGGGGAGAGTAACTGGCGGTCAATGTCCAAGCGAATCGGGGATGGTGGAAGCCCGATACATCCCGGCAAGTGAAGCGCACCCCGGAGGAGTTCCGCTGAAGCCTTGTTTTGCAAAGGCAAGGTGGGTAGGTGGAAGCCGGTTCCCGCCGTTAAAGGGGTTTATCCGCTGGGAAGCAAGCGGATAAAAGTAAGGTGGACCCGTCCGTGATGATTCGTGAATCAGCCTGCGGGTCAATAAAGGTGGTACCGCGAGAAAGTCTCTCGTCCTTTGCGAAGGAGAGGGACTTTTAAAGTTTAGGGGGAAATTTAGTAGAATATAGAATACGAAAAAGACTAGGGGGTAAGCAAATCATGTCCGGTGAGGTTAAATCCGGTGAGTTCAAAACTAAAAAAGTGGCTGTTTTAGGTGCTACGGGATATACAGGAATAGAATTGGTGAGGCTGCTTTTGGAGCACCCGGGAGCGGAAATCACTTATCTCAGCTCTGAGAGCCATGCGGGCAAATCGCTGGCGGAAGTCCATCCCCAGTTTACTGGCTGGGATGGACTGGTATGTTCGCCCCTGGATTCCAAATCTGTTCCGGAAGATGTAGATCTGGTTTTTGCCGCCCTGCCTCATGGCAGCTCGGTGGAAGTGGTCCCAGCTTTGCTGGAACGTGGATTTCGAGTAGTGGATCTCAGTGCCGATTTCCGTTTAAAAGATGATTCCCTCTATCCTGCCTGGTATGATCGTGCTCACCCCCGCGCTGATTTACTGCCGAGTGCGGTGTATGGCTTGTGCGAGCTTCGCCGTCAGGAAATAAGGAGCGCCCGGCTGGTGGCTAACCCGGGGTGTTACCCCACCAGCGCTATTTTGGGCTTGGCTCCCCTTTTGAACAAAGGTGCTGTGGATACCAACCATATTGTCATTGATGCCAAATCAGGGGTTTCAGGCGCCGGCCGTTCTCCCAAGCAGGCATTTCATTTTCCCGAATGCAGCGAGAGTTTTAAGGCCTACCGGGTTGCCAGTCATCAGCATACTCCGGAAATAGAGCAGGAGCTGACTTTTATGGCATCAGGAGGGGCAAGCCCTGAAAAATCATCGCAGCAGGGCGATGGAAAGCCAGGAGGCGCGGAGCAGGGAGTGACGGTTTTGTTCACCCCTCACCTGATTCCCATGAATCGGGGGATTTTATCGACCATGTATATCTCCCTTAATCAAGAGTGGGAGGAAAGTGAACTGCTGGAGGTTTACCGCAACTTTTATGCAGATGATTTTTTCGTCCAGTTTTTCGAGCCCCCGCGTCTTCCAGAAACCCGCTGGGTGAGGGGTACAAACTTTTGTCACCTGTCCTTGCGGCATGACAGGCGAACTGGCAAGGCAGTAGTGGTTTCGGCAATAGATAATCTGGTCAAGGGGGCAGCAGGCCAGGCGGTGCAAAACATGAACATTATGCATGGCTGGCCGGAATATACCGGCCTGACCCAAACCGCACTGGTGCCCTGATTAGATGCAAGATATAAGCAAGCAAATAGATGCTAATAGTTAGATGAGGACAAGGGAGGGAAGCGAAGTGGATCCCCACGAGCATATTCAAAAAATACCGGAAGGTGGAATTACTTCTCCCCGGGGATTCCAGGCTGCAGGAGCTTACTGTGGTATCAAAAAAGACAACGGGGTCAACAAAGACATTTCCCTGCTTTTTTCGGAAAAGCCGGCAGCGGCGGCAGGGACATTTACCCAAAATCTGTATCGGGCTGCGCCGGTGGAGCTTTGCCGGGAGAGGCTGAAAAATCCTATCCAGGCCATAATTATCAATAGTGGCAATGCCAATGCCTGTGTAGGCTCCAACGGCTATGATGACGCTCTAGAGATGGGGCGGCAGACTGCCCGAAAGCTGGATGTTCCCGAAGATTCAGTGCTGGTGGCATCCACCGGTGTTATCGGCGAGAGGCTCCCCCTGGACAATATACGCAGCGGAATTGAGAAAGTGGCTTCTAATTTGAATAATTCTCAGGAAGCCGGCGATGACGCAGGCCGCGGGATATTGACTACGGATACGGCAATCAAAAAGAGCGCTTACCGCTCTACAGTAAACGGAGTTACTTTTACGGTAGGCGGCATGGCCAAAGGTTCGGGGATGATCTGTCCCAATATGGCTACCATGTTGGCTTATATTACCACCGACCTTAGCATGGACCGGGAGGTTCTGCAAGAGTCATTGCAGAAGGCAGTTTGCCACTCATTCAACCTGGTTACCGTAGATGGAGATACGTCCACCAATGATATGGCGGTGGTGCTGGCCAATGGTGCTTCGGGGGAGGTCCTGGAAAAGGACACCTCTGCTCATGAAGTTTTCTATCTTATGCTGCAAAAAGTTTGCCGGGACTTGGCTTACCAGATTGCTGCCGATGGGGAAGGCGTAAATAAAGTAATATCCCTCCAGATCAAAGGAGCGCCTAATTATGAAGATGCGCGAACTATTGCCCAGGCAGTGCTCAACTCCTTGCTGGTGAAAACCGCTATCCACGGCGAAGATGCTAACTGGGGGCGGATACTGGCGGCCATGGGATATTCAGGCGTTGATTTTGATCCTCATAAAGTCGATCTATACCTGGGGCATATTAAAGTGGCAGGTTCCGGGCAAGGAACTGGCTTTAACGAAGAAGACGTCCTGCCTATATTACAGGGGAAAGAAGTTCCCATAACCATAGACATGAATGCGGGCCCGGAAGAAATTCTGGCCTGGGGAAACGATCTGAGCCATGATTACGTTTCCATAAATGCCGATTACAGAAGTTGAAGGAGGAAGGGAAAGAAATGGTGGCCATGGACAATTTAATAGCCAAAGCGGAAGTGCTGGTGGAATCGCTTCCTTATATTCGCCAATTTGCCGGGAAGACCTTCGTTATCAAGTACGGGGGGCAAGCCATGGTTGACGAAACTTTAAAGGAGAAAGTAATGGTGGACGTTATTCTTTTGAAGTATATTGGTATCAACCCGGTTTTGATTCACGGCGGTGGTAAGGAGATAAGCGAGTGGAGTGGAAAACTGGGCATAGAACCCTCGTTTGCCCAAGGGTTACGGGTAACCGACGCCGAGACCATGGAAGTTGCAGAAATGGTGCTCTCCGGGAAGGTTAACCGGGAGATAGTCAGCCTCATCAACTATCACGGTGGTAAAGCTATCGGTTTAAACGGACGGGATGCCAACTTGCTGGTAGCCCGCCGGCTTCCCCCGCGTAGCGTGGTTAGCGAAGGACGCGAAGAAACGGTGGATCTTGGTTATGTGGGTGAAGTTACCAGCGTTAACCCGGAAATTATTAATTCCCTTATTCATCAGGATTATATACCCGTGGTTTCTTCTATCGGAATCGATCCCGACACGGGCAAGGCACTAAATATCAACGCCGATAGTGTGGCCGGGGATTTAGCCTCGGCGTTGCAGGCAGAAAAGATGATTCTGCTTACGGATGTGGAAGGAATTAAAGCTGACCCGGATAGCGATGGCGGGGAACTGGTATCCACCCTGGACAATAAAACAGCTCAGGATATGATCAATGACGGCAGGATCAGCCAGGGCATGATCCCCAAAGT